>ENA-OPVH01000837-OPVH01000837.1-human-gut-metagenome-genome-assembly--contig:-NODE-837-length-17603-cov-2.670675_pt1 | contig 17603 bp, 15 predicted proteins | sample MGYA00241494_ERZ501980 | MGnify/ENA primary metagenome ERZ501980 (study PRJEB25962, sample SAMEA1964914) | human gut metagenome | biome: human gut; feature: human-associated habitat; material: faeces... | reverse complement strand
CCAAAACGCCCCGCGCGCCGCCAATCATCACCGAACCAAACGGATGAACGGTCCCATACACGGGACCGCATCTCAATGACTGCCACGACACTCACCCAGCGCAAAAAATAAAAGGGCGCCCTGGTCTCCCAGAGCGCCCTTCTTAGAACAAGATTGTTGCGTTGCAGCAAATGCTACTCGGCAGCAGCCTCGGTCTCGACCTCGGCGGTCTCGGCCTCGGCGACCTCAGCGGTCTCCTCAACCTCAGCCTCGGCAGCGAGCTCCTCGGCGGTAACGCCGACGAGAACGACAACCTCGGCCTTGATCTCGCGGTACAGCGAGATAGCGACGGTGTGGGCACCGGCAACCTTGATGGGCTTACCGAGCTCGACGCGCTTGCGGTCGATGTCCATACCGAGCTGATCCTTGATAGCGTCAGCGATCATAGCGGCAGTAACGGAGCCAAAGAGGATGCCCTCGTCGCCAACCTTGACGTCAACGGTGACCTGCTTGCCCTCGAAGGCAGCCTTGGTCTCGTTGGCGGTAGCCAGACGGACGGCCTCGCGCTTGGCGATGTTGTTGCGACGCTCGTCAAGCTGCTTGAGGTTGCCCTTGGTGGCGGCAACAGCGAGCTTCTTGGGGAACAGGAAGTTCTCAGCGTAACCCTGAGCGACCTCTACGACGTCACCCTCGCCGCCCTTGCCCTTGATCTCATCGAGAAGAATAACCTTCATGATGCGTCTCCCTTCTTAGCCGCGGTCGCGGTTGCCACGAGAGGAAACCACGGGGACGGTGTACGGCAGGAGAGCCATCTCGCGGGCGCGCTTGATGGCGTTGGCGATGTCATGCTGATGCTGCGTGCAAGCGCCAGTGACGCGACGGGGCTTGATCTTGCCACGGTCGGTCATGTACTTACGGAGAAGCTGAGTGTCCTTATAGTCGATGAACTCAGTGTTCTCCTTGCAGAACTGGCAGTACTTACGACGCGGCTGACGTGCAGAATAATCATTAGCCATGTCAAAATACCTTTCGTTTGGCAACTTCGGCGAGCCGAAGCCGCCTCTCACTCAAAAATAGGTGAACAACCCTTAGAACGGGATGTCCTCATCGTAGACGTCGACCGCGGGCGGCGTAGCCACCGGTGCGGCAGGACGCGCTGCGGGCGCGGGAGCTGCGGGGGCGTAACCGCCCTGATCGTAGCCACCCTGGCCACCACGGGAGCTCATAAACTCGATCTCATCGACGATGACCTCAAGCTTGCTCCTGCGCTGGCCGTCGCGCTCCCAAGAGCTGTAGCGCAGCTTGCCCTCGATCGCGACCTTGTTTCCCTTTGCCAGGAAACGGCTCACGGCCTCGGCGCGGGTGCCGAACATAGTGCAGTCGACAAAGTTGGGATAGTCCTCCCACTCGCCAGTCTGCGCGTTGCGGCGACGATCGTTCACGGCGACGCCAAAGGACAGAACCTGGGTTCCGCCGGCGGTGGCGCGCAGCTCGGGATCGCGGGTGAGGTTACCGGTGATGTTCACTCGATTGATGCTCATAACTCACTACTTCCTCTTGGGGCACAAGCCCAGTCCAAAACGACAGTCTTACTCCTGGTCGTCGCGACGGACGATCATGTGGCGGACCACAGCGTCGGTGATGCGCAGGACGCGATCAAGCTCGGCGATCTGGGTAGGATCTGCGTGGAAGTTGATGAGGGTGTAGTCACCATCGGTGAGGTCGTTGATCTCGTAGGCGAGCTTGCGCTTGCCCCACTCGTCAACGGAGTCGACCTTGCCAGCGCCCTCAGCGATCGTGGTATCGATACGCTTCATAACAGCGAGACGAGTCTCGGGGTCGAGCGACGGGTCAACAAAGAACAGCAGTTCATAAGCCTTCATATTGTCACCTCCTCTGGGCAAATGTGGCTTCAGGTCGTGAAGGTGCGCCTGAAGCAGGAAAAGACTTGGTAATAATATCTTTCAACCTCCCAGGCTGCAAGAATATGCAGCTACAACCTCATGACCTCCACATATGTCCATGCTTACACGGCTCTTCATGCGTATTCCAACCAAATGCTGACCAAGAGCTTGACGGATTCGATAGCAAGATACGCTGCGGCGAGGACAACCCGAGCCAAACCGCAGGTCGCCGATTGCAGGGTTGTGGTCGCGAAATGCATGCCAGTGGTTCGATCGATTGCCTCGAAATTTTTAAATTCGCTGCCACGTCATTCATGAATACCCATTTTGAACAGGTCATCGAGCGCGATCTGGCTGGTCAGGATGCTTTTTTAGTACTTATCCGGCACATGCCGGATACGAGCGCGGAGCGAGCGGTTTAAAAAATGCCAAGTTTTCTGTTTGCACTTTTCGATTCCTCGTGTATACTGACTTTCGCATTTAACGGAGAGTTGTCCGAGTGGCCGAAGGAGCACGATTGGAAATCGTGTAGGCGTCAAAAGCGTCTCCAGGGTTCAAATCCCTGACTCTCCGCCAGTTAATTCCAAAGCAGGCCTTAGTGCCTGCTTTGTTTTTACCCCACGCGGAGGGGTGGCAGAGTGGTTGAATGCGGCGGTCTCGAAAACCGTTTGGCCTGTATAAGGTCACGAGGGTTCGAATCCCTCCTCCTCCGCCATTTAGATTGAGGAAGCTCCCAGTATTGGGGGCTTTTTTGTTTTGAGTCCCTAACAAGCAAATACGGCGGAGGAGGAGGGATTCGAACCCGCCAGGGCGCGGAGCGTAAAGAAAACGCGCCAACGGAGCGTTTTTAGCGCAGCGCGGTCGGCGCCAGCCGACCGGATATATTTTGAGCTTCGCTCAAAATTTGGACATCCCTCCTATTCAGCCACGCCCTCATCGCGTTTAGCATCAACCCAGATCCCCAAACATGTACATCACCCTCCAAAGATGTCGAAAAATGTCGTTTTTGGAGTGTGATGTACACGTTTGCATATGACGCGCGCCGAGCATGAGTCGATTTGCTCGTATCCGGTATATTTCCCCACCTCAACGGACATAAGAGTTTGGTGTCAGCTCGAAGCGAGAGGTCCCTAATGGATACTCCTGTTCTCATTTCGCATAAAACGGCGTGGCTCGTCCATCATGCACCGCGGAACCTGGTTCAAGCCGTCGCACAACGCGACTACCAGATAGGTGTGCGGGGCCTCTCTACCCAGCAACGCATCGCGCGCATTCGGCAGGCACTTACCGACTGCGGCATTCCGTCCACCATGCTCAAGACTATCGACATCTCCGTAGTATTTGCTTTCGAGCGAATTCGCACCAACGGTGTCGCTTGCCACGTTCTTGGCCAAAATCTACCCTACGACCATATTGACGAGCTGACCCCCGGCATTTTTATCACCGACGAAGCCCTTACCTTCGTATTCGCTGCCGAGTGGATGGACAGAATCGAATACCTCGAATACGGCTACGAAGTTTGCGGTGATTATCGCATGGGGTTCAACCCCGATGACCCTTATACCGAGCAGCCAGCCACCACTTCCAAGGACGAAATTGTCGAACTGCTCGATCGGCACCCCGGCAAACCCGGTGCCACACGCGCCAGACTCGCGCTCAGGCATATCTACGACCACTCAGCCTCACCCATGGAGACCGCATCCGCTATCGCCCTTTCACTCCCGATAAGCGAAGGCGGCGTTGGCATCCGAGGTGTCGAACTCAACAAGCCACTCGAAATCCCTAAACGACTTTGGCATTGCACCAAAGCTCGAACGCTCAAAATCGATGCCCTCATTACCTATAAGCGCAGAGAGCTCGGCATCGAATATAAGGGCGGCTTTCACGACGAGGTCGAACGCAAGGGAGCAGATGCGGAGCGGGAGGCCGTGCTCGCCCAAATGGGCTATCGCATCATCACGCTCACCTCAACGCAATTTGCCAGCCAACTCGCTTTTCACCGTGCCATGAACAATATCCGCGAAGCGCTCGGCATGCCTCGTTGCATAGATGCCGAGTATCAGCGAAAGCAAAACGAACTGCGCAAGGTACTTATCCGCAACTGGAAGAGCGATCAAGCCGAAGAGTCGCCTTCTGAGTAACGACGGACCCGCTCGCCCCGCGCTCCCCAAACATGTACACCACCCTCCAAAACCGACATTTTTCGACATCTTTGGAGGCTGATGTACATGTTTGGTACCTACGCCCCCACCCGGCCCCGACCGTTTACCGAGCAATAGGGTCGCCACGCCCGCCAACCATGTACTATGTACGGGCATTGTCCAATCCCGTAACTCAAAGGACCCCATCTTGCCCGTCGTCGCCGCCATAACCGTTACCTCACATGCCTCGGATGCCATGGTCGCTATCCCATTTTGGCTCGAGATGTTCGCCGTTGTCGCTGCATCGATCTCGGGTGTACTGGTTGCGCGCGAGCACAAGCTCGACCTGGTGGGCGCCGTCGCGCTCGCCGTGGTTTGCGGCCTGGGCGGCGGTCTTTTACGCGACATGACGCTGCAGGTGGGCAACGTCTACATCCTCAACCAGCCGATGGCACTCCCGCTTTCCATTGCCACGGCAGCCATCATCTATATTTTCCCGGCAATCGTCGACAAACCCGAGAAACTCATTCCCCTGCTCGACATCATCTCGGTCGGCATCTACGCCGCCACTGGAGCAGACAAGGCGCTGGTCTACGGCTTTGCGCCGGCGGTGTGCATCATGATGGGCTTTTTTACCGCGGTAGGCGGCGGCATGCTGCGCGACGGCTTTATGGGCGTGGTTCCGGGCATTTTCCAACGCACCAACTTTTATGCCATCGCGGCCATCGCCGGATCGGCAAGCTATGTAAGCCTCGTCATGAGTGGCTTGGTCAGCAATGTCGCCGCGCTGGTCGTATGCGTTATCGTGACCATGGGTCTGCGCTGGCTCTCACTGCGCTTTGACATCAAAAGCCCCACCGAAGAAGACATCGCGCACTTTTTACATCGCAAAAAGTAGATAGCACGGCACGACCCTTCGAAATGCAACCGAGAGGTTCTTTTAGAGCGCTCACACGTTGGGTACCCTGTTAGATATATGCCAAGTATCTAACGAAGGATTCACTATGCCTTGCAATCAATTCCCGTTGACCCAGCGCCGTAAAGCATGGGGCCGCATCACCATCCTATTCGCGCTCATCGCGCTGGCGATCACCGTACTTCCCACGTCATCGTTCGCCGGTACAGACACCGCGGGCAACGTACTCGCAACCGAAGCTGACTCAAATCCGTCTGGCGCCGAGGGCGACCTGTACTGGGCTGGCCAAAGCCTTAACTTGGACGATGCCTCCATCGGCCGCGATATTATCGCGGCGGGCGACAGCCTATCGATTCGCGACTGCACCGTAGGCGGCGCCATTCGCCTGGCGGCGCGCACCATCGATATCTCCAAAACCGCAATCGATGGCAGCGTGACGGTAGCCGGTCAGCATGTCGTGCTCAACGCTGGTAGCACCGCCAACTGTTTTTATGCGATGGGTGAGACAGTTGCCCTGCGAGGCTCCACCAAGTCGGCAGCACTTGCAGGCGATACGGTGACCATCGACGGCACCGTCGAGGGCGATGTCGAGGTTTGGGCCGACAAGCTCATCCTGGGCAAGAACGCCCACATCACCGGCACCGTGAACGCGCACGTCTCCGAGGACCCCGAGCGTGCCGCAGGAGCCGAGGTAGGCGCGCTCAAGATCGACCGCACCGAGAACGAGGATACTTCCACCGTTAACGATGTCATCGGCGGTATCGTCGCCGCGGCACTCTCGACCTGCTTTGTCGCGATCCTCCTCGAGCTCGTCTTTCCGCGCGCGACCGCCAGCGCCGCCGGCATGCTCCACCAGCACCCCACGCTCCTGTGGGTGAGCGGTCTTCTGGGTACGATTGTTATCGTCCCCGCCGTCCTACTGCTGATTATCTCTATCGCTGGTCTGTCGCTTGCCGGAGCCCTCTTGTGCGGCGTTATCGGCATCGCGTTGGTGTCGAGTGCCTTTGCGGGGTGCGCGATCGTCCGCATGGTCGGACACAACCAGAACCGCTACGCCATGGCAGCCGTGGGCGGCATAATCGCAGGCGCCCTCACGGGGCTTCCCCTCGTAGGTGACTTCATCAGCGGCGTGGCCTTTGTCTTTATGCTCGGCTACGTTATCCAGATCATCTGGCGAAACGCCCGCCTCAAGCCGCAGCAGCCGGCTAACACGCCAGGACTCCCCACCGCTTAGCCACCAACCGCCACAAAGGGGACAGGCACCTTTGTGGTGGTACACAAACAAAGCGGGGCACCCGATCGCATCGACCGGGTGTCCCGCTTTTTCATGTCTCGTGTTGATACTCGAGGCGAACAGCTACTCCTCAAAACCGTCGTCGCGCTTACGGCTACGGATGAGATGCGCCACGCCAATGCACAGCACCGCGCCGCCAGCGATCCAAGTGAAGGTCACGCCGTTAAGGCCGGTGAGCGGGAGGCCGATGGACTTGGTGTTGCCAACGTTGATGGTGACTTCGCCAGCGGCAGCGTTGGTGCCGGTGTTATCCATGCCGGTCAGCCTGTTGTCGCCGGCAGTGTCATCAAGCTTGCCGAAGGCGATGTCGGTGCGATTCTTGTCGTCCTTGGAGACTTCCGCCTTAAGCTCCGACACCCTCATCGTCGAATCGTCATAGTTCGGGGTGATGGTGAAGGTGAAGGGGCTGGCTTTGGTGTACTTGGTATCGTCGGGGGTCTGGACCTCGGTCACCTTGTAGGAGCCGGCGTCGAGGCCGGAGACGGCTATCTTGCCTTCATTGCCGGACTTGAACTTCACGTATTCGGGGAGGTTGCTAGCGTCGGTAACGGTCACGAGCTGGCCCGCGACGACGCCCTTGGCGGCGTCCGGCTTCGAGGCGACGTACTGTCCCTGGGTGTTCGCGTCGGCGGACTGGATGGTGAAGACGGCACCCTGAAGGCCCTGCTCGGTGCCCTGGTCGACCTTGTTGAGGTTGAGCCTAAACGTGAAGTCGGCGACGGTGTCCTTGATCGTCTCACCCGTGCCGTCGGCATACGGGTTGTTAGAGTACGTGAGCGTAACGGTGTTGGGGTTGCCGCCCTCGCTGCCATCAGCGGAGTTACCAATCACGGCATTACTGTTGAGCTTGGCCTTGTAGAAGACGACGATCTGGGTGTCTGCGGCCACGCCCTCGACGTCCTTGAGGCCCTTATCGCCGGTGCCGGCCTTGAACTCCACCGTCAGTGTTTTGCCGGTGCTGGCATAATCCACCGAGTAGTGGTCCGTGTCGATCTTGGTATAGACGCCATTGTTCAGCGCGTACACCTCAACCGAACCGTTGACATAGTCGAGGCCGCCGGAAAGCACGTCCGTGAACTTGTAGGCATAGGTGCCGAAGGTGGCATAGTTGCTGGCGATGGTGCCGGTGAGCTTATAGTTGACCTCCTGGCCGATCTGGGAGTCGGCGACGTCCTTCCAGTCCTTCACAGGCACGGCCGTGAGCTCATTATTCGCATTGTTATCATCGAGAATCTTCTTCTCAACCGTGGGGACGCTCTTCTTGGGCTTAACGGTCGTGGTGCTGGTGCCATCAATCACGGCGTACACAGGAGAGGTGAGCGCATCAGTCGACTTGCCGTCAGGCTTACCGGCGGTATCGGTGAGGAAGAGCCAGTAGCCAGCCTCAAGTCCAGAAAGGGTCGCGTCGCCCGTGGTCGTCTTCTTCCAGCCGGACTTGCCCTCCAGGTTGGCGGCAATCGAGCTGAGGACGTTGTTGCTCTCCACCTTCGAGTCAGCCACGGTAACCCCGGCGTTGGTGTTCAGCCATTCGGCGGCATCCTGCGCGATATCACTAAAGTAGGAGGGGTCCTTCACCTGAATAGCTGCCACCACGGCCATCTTAATCTCAGGGCTGGCCCAATCGATACCGCTCACCGTCGTGGCTCCATTAGTTGTAGTCACATTCGCCTTGAAGATCTGGATGCCCTTATAGGTCGTGGACGCTGCATAATCAGGATCATTGAACGTTACGGTCGAGCCGCCCCCAGCCGCAAACGCCATGGTCACTGGCGCCATGACTCCGCCGAAGCTCAGGGCTGCGGTTAGGCCGGCGGTTACTGCCAGGCGGGCGATGTTCTTGGTTGTCTTCATGTTTGATCCTCTTTCTTGGAGGGTTCTCTAGTAACTTTTTCAAAACCAATGATCATCAGGTCGATAGACCTGCTCGTCACTCGCTACGGAGGCAGTACGCCATTGAGCAAGGGGGGGGGACAATTATTTTTCACGGCGACCTCCTCCCCGCTTGATGACGAGTGCGACAACAATAACCGCCACTCCGACGGCAGCCAAAACCGCCACCAGTACCAACGTTCCATCTCCCGTCGAGGGCATAAAGCCTCGACTTGCTTCTCTGCTTGGGGTGTTAAGCACCGACAGCTCAATCGAACCCGTCCCGGCATCGGCGGTATCAACCCGCAGAGGGCTTTCGGCCGACACGGTCACTTTGGGCTTCGCGGCTGCTACCTGTTTAACATCCAATCCCTCGGACGTAACCGTTACCGTTCGTTTGCCCTCAAAGGCGGTGTATCCCTTGGGAGCCGCGACCTCTTCGACGGTGTAGACGCCCGCGTCCACACCGCTCAATTCCACATGGCCATCTGCGCCCGTGGTGACGCACGTGTCGGCATCCGTCGACCACGAGCCGTCAGTCGTTAGGATGCGCGCGCGGTCATCGATAATGCGCAGTTTGGCGCCCGCGAGCGGTTTATCGTTTGCGCTTGAGCGCTTGATGAGGCTGAGCCCCCAGGTGTAGGCGCACGCGTCGTCGCTCGGCGTGCGGGTGAATCCGGCGTCGCCGGACTGGTCGGCGAGAGGAGAGCGCGGGTAGCGCAGGTAGACCTCGTTGGGGTTGCCCTTGGTAGCGCCTCGATTGCAGTTGCCCCCCAACGGCGCATTGTAGACAGCAACCACGCGGACGCCCGCGGTGAAGGCGTCTGCCCCGCCGAGCGCGGCGATCAGGTCGTCGGTGCGCACGGCGAAGGCATTGCCCTCGACCGAGACCTTGCACTGTGAAGTTATGTCTGTCCACCCTTTAGCCGGCGTCGAGCTGGCGTTGCCGCCCTCACATGCGACGGCGTCGAGACGGCTGAACTGGAACAGCGGCGTCGAAGCCGCCGTCCGCGCCCGCCGCCACGTACACGCGCATGCTCGCGGCGACCTTGGAGGAGTCGAGCCCCGCACTCATGGTGTCGACGAACTGCACCGCATAGGTGTCGTAGGCCGTGAGCCCCGCCGGGACCGTGGCAGAGAGGCGCCAGTACAGGTCGTCGCCTACCGTGGCGTCGGCGGCTTTGCCCCAGACGGCGGTGCTGTCCTCCAGCACGTGCTTGGCCACCTTGGGCGTCGCGGCCTTGGGCTTGACGATGACGGCGTTGCCGCCGATCAGGGCCATGATCGGCGCGGTGCCGGCCTCGCCCTGGGCGATGGCGTCGTCGTCGGCGACGATGAGCCAGTAGCCACAGGGCAGCTTGGCCGCCGTGCCCGCGTTAAGGGCCACGGACACGGCGCCTGCTTCGACAATTGCGCGGGCAAGTTTTGCCGTCAGCGAGGTCGTCATGCGTCCGTCGGCATTCATCCATTCGGCAGCCTCTTGTGCCGCCGATGCCGAGCCATCAAACCCCGCATCATGAAGCACGGGAAGAACAGTTTGGCGAACGGCATCATTTGCCCACGTTATGTCAGTTGCGACCTTTTGGTCGGCATCGGCGTCGTCAATAACGGTCGCCGAAAAGAGCTGATACGCGTCATACCGCGTCGCAGCTGTACCATCCACCGTAATGGCTCCGGTATCGGCGGCGCAGGCCGCCCCAGGGGCAATCGCGAAAGAGAAGACGGCAACCATGGCCATCACCACAACGGCCAACACGTGACGGAGCGGCTTACTCATTGTGACCACCTCGGTCACGATCACGGTGGCGGCGAGCATGCATCCATGTCGCAGCAAAGCACAGCAGGGAAGCGCCTGTCAGATACGTCATAGTCAAACCAGCCCCGCCCGCCTCGGGAAGCGTGGTCGAGTACCTGTTGATAAAAGTCGGCGAGACTGAGGAGCCATTGTCGTACGTAACAGTGGTATCGAGCTTCCCCACGCCATCGGTCACCGTAACTGTGACCTCGTGCACGGCTGTGTCGTAGGCGATATGGTCCTTGACATTGTTCTCGGCGCCCTCGGGAATGACCTCGGAGATGGTGTACTCATAGATCCCCGTCTTGGTGTAATCCAAGACAAAGTTAATATCACCATCCGCACCGTTCCTGATGGTCTGGAGAACCTCACCGGTGTTCTTGTCCTTGAGCACAAACCCGAACTGGCTTTCTTGCAAGGTCGAGCCTTCGAGCAGCTTGGTAGCAGAAATTATAGCTTGACCGCTATAGGGTGCATCATAGACCGTGATATCAGTACTAGCCGTCGGGGTGTCAACGTCGGCGTACTTCGCCTTCAATTGTTCCACCCTAGCAAGGGCATCCTGATAATCGGTTTCGTTGCTGCCCTTGAGTAGAATCCAGACCGGCTTAGAGACAGCGTTGTATCCGCCAGGCGCCTTGGTCTCCTCAAGGCAATACAACTTGTAGGCTTCCATCTTTTGCGTAGCAGTGCCGAACTTTACCGTGCCCTTTTCGTCTGTTTCAGCACTCCGAATCCGAGTTTTCGCAGAATTGAGGCCGGAATCCAAGGCCTTGGCCATATCAACCTCGTAGAGCGTGAACTCAGCACCGGGCAGTTTTTTTGTGATATCGCTCTCGTCGACCTTGGTAACCGTTACGCCGTAACCGCTACCACCAGCCGAACCGGACACCTTTTTAATAGCCCAGTCTTTTGAATGGACCGTATCACCGTCGTAGACACCCGTAAGCGACGCTTTGTTGCTCAGAGAAACCGTTTCCCCTTCGTTACCCGCAGGAATGACCTCATACTCAACTTTGAGATATTCCTCATCGGGAACGCGGAGCGTCATCTTTGTACACGCCGCGCCGTTTTCATCTTCAATGGTCCTAGCGGAAACGGGGCATTTGTCAGAGCTAAGCAACTTCCAGCCTGTCCCATCGTATTGGGACACATTGACCGAATCCGTCACCAGCGTGCACTTGGCATCCATGACATCGACGAGCTCAAGGAAGTCGCTGCCACTCTTAAGGTCAACCGCTGACTCGTTGACCAAGATGGTGTATTTGATACGGTTGCTGCTAGCGACCTGATCTCCGGTCTTTTGCAGTACGTTGTTCTTAATGGTGACGGTTCCACTACCGGAGTCGAACTTCTTGTTCCCCGACTCGGCACTGGCTGAGTTGGTGAGCTTAACCTCGTTCTTAGAGGTATCGAGGTCGCCGCGCTTGACCGCCGTCTGATACGTAAGTTTGGCGTAACCAGCATAGTTGCCGAGCGCCGTCGTCGGGATGGAGAAGGTAACGGTGCCTTTGTCATCACTGACGTTCGTAAGGGGTAGGCTGTCGGCGACGGTCTTCTTTCGCTGGGCGGTACCGTTATACGCTTTCTGGTCATACGGATTCTGGATCAGCGAGTATTTAGCAGACCCCGGCACATAGCTCATACCGCTCGGTAGTGTGTCCACAACGTTCAGCGGTTGGTTATCAAGCTTGCCGGCGCCGTAACACTCTCCGCTTGGCGTCTTACCTCTGTTGGCATAAACCGTCCAGTCAACGATCCATGCGCCTTTCTCCTTAGATCCGTCGATTTTGCTCCAGTCGAAATCCCCCTTCCAAGAAACTGCAGTCTTCGCCGAAGGCTTCTCGACATCAGGAGTCGAGTTCGCATCGACATAGTAATAAATATAGTCCGTGAAATATTTAGTACCACTTACTTCCACTGATGCAAAATTGGAGTACCAGCCAGGAAGCGCATCGGATTTTGTCTTATAAGTAATTACCGCATCCGGGTTATCTTTGAGCGCGTTCTTCACCTCGTCGCTTATCCGAATGAACAGGTTGAAGTTTTTCTTGGTTCCAAACGACGTTGAATCACTGCCACCTTCGAACCACCAATCGACGCCCTTCTCCAAAGGGACATCGCCGATTTTAATAGAATAGCTGTCGACGTCTGGGCCGATATTTTGGTTCCAAGCCGTCTGAAACGTATCGTAAACCTTGACCGTTGATGGATTCATTGCATTAACAATGGAACCCAGCGCTATCCGAAGCTCCCAGGTTGCCTGACCTGTTGTCGCCGCATCGGAGTCTTTCACAAGTCTCTTTTTAATCTGCGTCCCCACCAACTTCGGCGTAAACGTGCCGCTGTCCGTGCCGGAAACGGAATTGTCGCGCGAGATACTCGCACTGTTGCTCACCGTGTCATATGATTCTTGTTCTTTCATTTGGGTGTGATAAACAATGCGATAGGGCTGGTACTTATCCGCGTCAGATAGACCTGAGAACGTATAGCTAAACGTTTTACCAATGGGGCTATCGAGATTGCCGCGGGCGATCTCGTCTTCCCCGTAGAGTCCCCTATAAACGATGTAATTACCCGTATACGTCTGCTTGTCGTCCAGTATGTCGGTGAATGTATAGCCATTCATGTCGGTTTTGATATCACCGTTGTTGAGCGTGACCGTCCAGGTGATATCGGACGGCGTTCCGGTGCCATCGCTCTTGTTGATCATGTCATAGCGGAAATCATTTGCTGAACCTGGCTTTTCCAATCCACCTCTACGGTCTCCGCCCCATGTCCAGCTGACATTGTTTTTTGAATCGTCGAGTTGGTTAATCCAAACTTTGTTGCCCACGGATACATCCGGGTTCATCACCGAATCATAGGTAATCGTATAAGTCCCTTTGGACAAATCCTCCAAATTCAGATTCGCAGTCTGTTTATTTATGGTTGGTTGTGGATTGAGCTCCCGATCGTTCAGCTTAAATGACCCAGGCACGAACGAGAAGTTATTGCCGAGCTCATCCGTGAGGCAGACATTGTGAGCATAGGAGGCAACCTCGAGTTTGAGAGTCCAAGTTACTTTCCCCTCACCGCCGGATTGAGAGAACTTTCCTTCCTTCGCTCCCGTCACATCGCCGTCTATGGTCGCAATGTCGATTTCGGCTGTACCGGGAAACTTAACTTTTGTTGTATCGCCGGAGCCAACGTTCTCATTTGCCAGCTTGAATGAAAAATCAGCACCAACATGAACGTCGGATGGGTGTGTCTTAATCCATGACTCTTTAAAAGTAAAAATCAGCTTATTGTTCTCGCATCTCCAAGTACCGGCCTCTTGATTGGAATCATCCATTAGGCGGCCACCGGTATTGTCAAATGCTTTAATGCTGTCCGGGAGAGAGTACTCCGCAACGTTTCGCTCCGCACTCGGGCCATGATTTGCCTCGAACTTCGCACTAAATGAACCGTAGAGTGTGTTGGTCGAAAGCACGGCATTATCATCCAAAGGCGTTTTACGACCCTCATCGGTAAACAGCTCAACCGTAACGTCCGCCGTCGTCCCATCAATCACAATCGGCGTCGGCGCCGGCGCATCCTCGGCGCGCACGGGGGCTGCACCGTGAAAAACGGCGGCGGTGAGGCTAATTAAAATAAAGACCAGGGCCGCCATACCCAGCGACCGTGAGCGGTGTGCGTCCATAGTTGTCCCCTAATTCCTACAACACGTTGTGGAATACGGCGAATCGTCGGATCAAACACAAAACCCCAACATCAACGAGAACCTACCTAGCGCATTGCAAGAACCCATTGGGGAGCAACTTCTAAGACGGTTCGTCTATGCCACATGCATAAAATACAATATAGATACCAGTCATGTAAACCGCAGGTCAAAAGGTCTTTTAATTTAATACCAGTTAATATTTACCTGTTAACGGTTTTGTATTAAAGCAGTTATATTCTATCGAATTATGTATATGTTTAAACAACTTAACTTTGACCTGAAAGCCGCTCGGAGGGATAACGCCCCCGCTGTGGTGCAAAGCAGCCTGTCCCCTTGCACCAAAAAGGGCACCGACCGCGATGGTCGGCGCCCTTTCTTGTTAGTCGCTATAAAGCTCAGCGCTTATTTGTTGACCTGACCGGCGCGGACGGCGGCCTTCTTGCGGTCGGTGGCATTGAGCAGACGCTTGCGCAGGCGGATGTTCTTGGGAGTGATCTCCACCAGCTCATCGTCTGCGATGTACTCCAGCGCCTCCTCCAGCGAGAAGGTGCGGGGCGGCACCAGCTGGACGGAGATATCGGAGGTCGAGGAGCGCTGGTTGCCCAGGTTCTTGGTACGGGCGATGTTGACGACCATGTCGCCGGCCTTGCTGCGCTCGCCCACGATCATGCCCTCGTAGCACTCGGTACCCGGCTCAACAAACAGCTGGCCGCGCTCCTGCAGCGTGCCCAGAGCGTAGGCAACGGCTTTCTCGGTGGTCATGGAGATCATGGCGCCGTTCTGGCGGTTGCCGATCTCGCCGGCATAGGGGCCGTACTCCAGGAAGGTGTGGTAGAACACGCCCTCGCCGTGAGTGACGTTCATGATGCGGTTCTTAAGACCCATGATGCCGCGGGTCGGGATCTTAAACTCAAGGTGCGTCACGATGCCCGAGGTATCCATGCTCGTCATGATACCGCCGGAGGTGCCGAAGACCTCAACGACCTTGCCCGAGTACTCGTCCGGGCACTCGACGACGGCCTGCTCGACGGGCTCCATCTTGTTGCCGTTCTCGTCCTTCTTAAACAGAACGCGGGGACGGCCGACCTGGAACTCAAAGCCCTCGCGACGCATGGACTCCATCAGGACGGACAGGTGCAGAATGCCGCGGCCCGAGACCTCGACGCCGCTCTTGTCCTCGAGCTCCTCGATTTTCATGGTCACGTTGTTCTCGGCCTCGTTGAACAGGCGCTCCTTGAGCTGACGGGCACCCACGATGTCGCCGTCGCGGCCGACGAGCGGGGAGGTCGAAGCCTCAAAGACGATGGACAGGGTCGGCGGGTCGATCTCGATGGGTTCGAGCTCAACGGGGTTCTCGGGATCGGTGTAGACATCGCCGATATCGGTGCGGTCGATGCCCACGACGGCGGCGATATCACCGGCGCCGACTTCCTGGCACTCGGTGCGGCCCAGGTAGTCGAAGGTAAAGAGCTGCTTGACGGTAGCGGTAGCGCTGGAACCGTCGTTCTTGACGACCAGGATCTGATCGCCCTGGTGAATGGTGCCGGAGTACACGCGACCGATACCGATGCGGCCGACGAAGTTGGAGTGGTCGATGGTCACGCACTGCATGGCCAGTGGGGCGTTCTCGTCAACCTCGGGCGCGGGCATGTCGTCGATGATCATATCGAGCAGCGGATACATGTCCATGTTGCCGTCGTTGGGGTCAAGGCGGGCAAAGCCATTCATGGCGCTGGCGTAGACCACGTGCTCCATGGCAAACTCAAGCTGGTCGTCGGTGGCGCCCAGGTCGGCCATCAGGTCCAGGCAGTCGTTGTAGGCCTTCTCGGGGTTGGCGCCCGGACGGTCGATCTTGTTGATGACGATCATGATCTTGAGGCCGGTGTCGATGGCGTGACGCAGCACGAAGCGGGTCTGGGGCATGGGGCCCTCAAAGGCATCGACCAGCAGCAGGGCGCCGTCGGCCATACGCAGCACGCGCTCGACCTCGCCGCCAAAGTCAGCGTGGCCCGGGGTGTCGATGACGTTGATCTTAACGTCCTTGTACTCGATAGAGATGTTCTTGGCGAGAATCGTAATGCCGCGCTCGCGCTCCTGGTCGTTAGAATCCAGGACGCGGTCCTCGACCTGCTGGTTGGCACGGAAGGCGTCCGTGGCACGCAGGAGCTTGTCGACCATCGTCGTCTTGCCGTGGTCGACGTGAGCGATGATGGCGATGTTCCTCAGATTGTCTACGCGCATGTAGTTCCCCTATCTTCTATCTATATACAACCGGCATGCGTATGCGACCCGCCCAGTGACACAACGCTCGGCGGGAATTTTGAGCCTTTTACCGAAAACTCGTTTATTTTAGCGATTTTAGATAAGAGGGGTTTCCTCGCCTGCAGGTTCAGGGTCGCTCCACATAAAACCATCGCCGGCGCCCACACCCTCGTACAGTACATATGCCGAAAAGCCGCTCTCGAGCGTCGTCTCAAAGAAACTCACAAGCAGGGCGTCATGGTAGCCGCCATCAATTTCGACACAACCGGTGTAGCCGATGGCGTAACGGGCGATGCGACCCAGGCCCTCGTCCTTAAGGCCCATCTTGTGCTCGGAGATAAAGTTGGTGGCAGCCTCGAGGCATGCCTCCTCGCCGTCCTCGTCGAGTGCCGCCAGATAGCGGTTGGACGTGGCGTCTTCGATCGCAACGACAACGCCGGGGTTCTCACCAGCGGCCAGGTCGTCTAAAAATGCCCCGATGAGGTCGCACACCATGGCGTCGAGCTCGGCGGAGACGTTTCCGGCGTCCTGCATATCCTGTGCCATTTTTAGACCTTCCCATCGAGTCCGGCGTCGTTACATCTCTTGTGCCTCGGCAGCGATCTTGGCGGCGGCGTCGCGGGCGCGCATCATATCGGCGGCGCGCTTATCGAGTACCTTGATCTGGTTGGTCAGCATCACGGCATCGACCACGCCCCAGATGACCAAGCCCGTCGAAATCGAAAACCCAAGCGCACCAACTGTACCACGAAGGCGCGATGAGATTACCGCGACAAGTGCGGAGGCGGCAACCATCTTGATAAAGGAGGCACGGCGCTCGCGAAGTGTGCGGGCCTGCGTCACATAGGCAATGCGTGCGGCCTCGGATGCCTCCGAGCACATCTGGGCCTCGCGGGCAATGGCGGCGGCCTCGGCTGAAACGCCGCGACCCATCAGTGCACACTCCGTCTCATGGCTACTCGTCATTTAAAAATCATCGGGCGAGAGCGTATGGACGAACTCGTCGAACTTCTCAAATTCCTGCTCGTCATCGACTTCCTCGGCAACCGGAGAGACGGTCCCCAGGCGGTTCATGATGTCGTCCTCAACAAACATGGGAGCATTGCTGCGCACGGCGAGGGCGATGGCATCGCTCGGACGCGCATCGATGCCATGCTCGCTGCCGCCAGCCAAAACGACGACCGTCGCATAGAACACGGGAGGCTCGGCACGGACAATCTCGATACGCTCGAGTTTTGCATCCAGGGCATCAAGCGTGTCGAGCAGCAGGTCATGGGCAATCGGGCGCTCGGCACGACCGCTGTCGATACCGCGGCTAATAGCCGCAGCCTCAAAGGAACCAGTTTGGATAGAAAGGGAGCGCAGTGGCGCGGGGGAGTCCGATTTGCTGCAGCGCTCGCGAAGCACGATAAGCGATGGCACGGGACCGGCGGCCATGACGATGGTCTCTATGTCGACACGAACCATGGAACACCTCCGGTACGTAGCGGTTAACACGCGGCGCCTTCGCCGCATTGAATAGCTATACTACCCAATCTTTCGCACAGCACACAAAACCAAAATGAGTTTTATAACACACAAGAAAAAAGCCCCGAGGCCATGCCCCGAGGCTTTTCACAGTTTTGATGGTGGACCTGACAAGATTCGAACTTGTGACCTCCCGGTTATCAGCCGGACGCTCTAACCAACTGAGCTACAGGTCCATCGCGCAAGGGATATATTAGACGAGTCGTTACGCGC
>ENA-OPVH01000832-OPVH01000832.1-human-gut-metagenome-genome-assembly--contig:-NODE-832-length-17744-cov-4.626435_pt1 | contig 17744 bp, 9 predicted proteins | sample MGYA00241494_ERZ501980 | MGnify/ENA primary metagenome ERZ501980 (study PRJEB25962, sample SAMEA1964914) | human gut metagenome | biome: human gut; feature: human-associated habitat; material: faeces... | reverse complement strand
CGCAGTGTCGTTGGTTCGAGTCCAACAGGGGGAGCCAGAAAAGCCCGAAAGCACAGCGTTTTCGGGCTTTCAATTTTACAACCGCATGATTTTTGCACCTGCATTAACTAATTTTTCCGCCGTTGCAAGCGGAAAAAAGCCGTAATTTTAGGCTACTGTTTACCGGAAAAATCAACAATTAAATATACACTCGGATTGCATTGGTAGAAAAGCCGTTAAAGTTTTATACAAACGGCTTTTTTCTATTGCTGCGATTCCGTTATATTTGCCATACGCCGCCATAGCCAGAGCATCTCCCTCATCCTCTCGCAATGCTCCGTTACATAGAATTGGTGAAGGCCATAAGTCTATGAAAAAAATATGAAAGGAGAGAAAGACCATGACCAAGGTAATTGTGTTCGCCAATCAAAAGGGCGGTGTGGCAAAGACTACGACAGCGATTGCACTTGCACAATCACTTGCTCTTGACGGGAAAAAGGTGTTGTTCTTTGACCTCGACCCGCAGGAGAACGCATCCAATACACTAAGGCTTAAACAGGATGTGCCAAATCTCTATGACCTTATGACCGCGCCTGATGGCGATACGAGCGTGTTTGATGCCTGTCTGCAATCCGTAGATGGCTGCAAGAACATCACTGCAATTCGCGGGAATATACAGCTATCCGCTGCCGATTTGATGTTCAACAGACAAGGACGCGAGTTTATCATCAAAGAACGGCTTGAAGCACACAAGAGCGGATTCGATGTAGTTATCATGGACACGCCGCCCGCGTTGGGTGCACTGACGGTAAATGCTTTGACAAGCGCGAATACTGTCGTTGTACCGATAAGCCCTGATGGATATTCCTTGCAGGGCTTCTATCAGCTCAATGAGAACATCCGGCTAATCAAGAAGTATTCAAACCCACAGCTAAAAATCGGAGGCATTCTCGTCACAAGATATGTGCCAAACACTATTGTGAGCAGAGAAATCAAAGAAATTGCGCAGGAGTACGCGGAAATGGCTGGCACGAAAGTGTATAAGTCAGTTATCCGTCAGACCGTGTTGGTGAGCGAAAGCATCAGCGCACAGCAGGGTGTTGTTCTGTTTGCACCGAACAGCACCGCGGCGCAGGACTATCGGGCGTTTGCAAGGGAAATCAAGCGTGAAGAACTGATGAAGGGAGGTATTGAGTATGGCAACGAAGAAAGCGGACTTTCGGCAAAGCACCGCCGCAATGTTCCTGACCTTGAAAGATGAGCAGAATGAGTCAAGCAATAGCGGAATCAACATTCCCGACGGCGCGGAATATGTGCAGGAAATACCGATCTCCGAAATAAGCGACTTCCCCGACCATCCCTTCAAAGTGCGGCAGGACGAGGCAATGTTGAATATGACGGAGAGTATTCGTGAAAACGGCGTGCGCCAGCCTGCAATCGTGCGTCCCATGCCGGACGGCGGGTATCAGATGTTATCGGGGCATAGACGCAAGGCGGCTTGTATGGCAATCGGCAAGCTGACTATTCCCGCTGTTGTGCGCGAAATGAGCGATGATGAAGCCATTATCTGCATGGTGGAAGCCAATCATCAGCGTGAGAACATCTTGCCGAGTGAGCGCGCCTTTTCCTACAAAATGCAGCTTGAAGCCATGAAACGACAGGCAGGACGACCTGCCAAGAATAATTCAGCCCAAGTTGGGCTGGATTTTCGTGGAAAGCAATCAAGGGATATTCTCGCCGAGCAAGTTGGTGAAAGTAAAAACCAAATACAGCGATATATCCGCTTAACGGAGCTTGTTCCCCTGCTTCTTCAAATGGTGGACGATAAGAAAATCGCATTCAACCCCGCTGTTGAACTGTCATATATTCCGCATGAGCTACAAACCGAGTTGCTTGACATTATTGAAGCTAACGAGTGTACGCCGTCGTTATCACAGGCGCAGCGCATGAAACAGGCAGCGCAGGAAGGAAAGCTCGACAGGAACGGCATGGAACTGGTGATGCAGGAGGAGAAGCCGCAACAGAACAACATCACCATTAAGAGCGATAAACTCAGCAAATACTTCCGCAAGGACGCTACTCCCCGAGAAAAGGAAGAACTGATAATCAAGGCTCTTGACTACTATTGCAAGGTGCAGGAACGAAAGCGACAGGAACGCGAGCATGAAAGATAACGCCTTATCTTGCAGAAATTAAAAAGGGAAATATGCCGACGCACATCGTGTTCAATGAATAGCGTTTTCCACCAAGGAAGCAATCCGCCCTTTCAAATTTGATCGCATCTTCGAGCCTATCTCTTTACTATCCGAGAGTAACTTACTATCCGAGAATTACTGCCCGAGAAGAATGGTATTCACTTCTCGGTAAGTAACACTCCCTTTGTTGAAAGCGCCGAGAGGCGTTTTTTCACATAGACAAAAAACAAAACGGAGGAAACAGCATGAAAGCAAAACGACTTATGGCGCTGCTTCTGTGTCTGCTGACCGTTATCGGCATTATCCCTGCCGGTACTGCGTTGGCAGCCGGAAACACCGTCACCATCGAATCCCAGACCAACAGCGCGTTTGATTACTTGCAGTATTATTCAGACGGCTCTTGGAAAGACCTCAACACCCCAAGGCATTGGATTGAATCGACAGGAGAGATCGTGTACTGCGTAGAACACGCGGCGACGAATCCTCACGGACAGACATATACGGCAACCTCGCCCTCGTCTGTATTCTCGTCCAGTACCCTTTCGGGATTGAACTCCATCTTCATGTACGGGTATCCCAACAACAAGCCCTCGGGCTTTACGGACGACGAGGCGCGGCAGGCAACCGCAAACGCCATCCGCTTTTGGCTGAGTGAGCAAGGTGAAGCGGAATCGTACAGCTTCACCAACCGCAGAGCCAACCCCAACTCCATCCGCGCAAAGAGCGGCTACGAACACGTCCTCGAATATGCCGACGAGCTTTTAGCCAAAGCCCGCGCGCGGCAGGAGCTTCCGCACAGCATAGGTTTTTCGCCCTCTACCGTGCAGCTCAGCACAAGCGGGAGCGGCTTTAGCGGACAAACCACGGTGCAGCTGACAAACATCAACAGCGGCTATACCCTCGATACCTCCGCCCTGCCATCCGGCTCCAACGTTTCGGGCTACACGGGCAGGCGCAGCGAAAAACTTACCATTACCGTTCCTGCATCGGCGGCGGGACAGAGCTTCTCCATCTCCGCCGAGGGCAGCGATACGAGGAGCGTAGACAACATCACGGCGTATGTTCCCGCAAACGGCAGTCTGCAAAAGGTATTCCTCTGCGCCACCACCGCCCAGGTCGTGGCAACGGCCTCTTTCAACGTGGGCATTCCCGCCTACGGCAAAGTGCAGGTGGTAAAAAGCGGCGAAAACGGCGAGGCGCTTGCGAGCGTGAAGTTCGGCGTATATTCCGATTCCGCTTGCAAGAACAAGCTCACCGAGCTTACCACGGGCGCGGACGGCACGGCAACATCTGGCGATATTCCCGTTGGCACGGTTTATCTGAAAGAACTATCTACCGTAAGCCCGTATATCATCTCCACCGAGGTCAAAAGCGCAGCCATCACCACCAACGCCATCGCAAAGGTTTCCTTCACCAATGTAGCGGCAAAAGGCAAGATACGCATTGAAAAGGTCGGCGAGGTGCTGACGAGCAGCAAATCCGAGGAAACCGAATACGGCAACGTCACCGTTCCCGCCTATACGCAAAAAGGGCTGAAAGGCGTTGTGTTCGAGGTCAAGGACATCGCGGGCAAGGTCGTGGCGACGCTGACCACCAACGATTCCGGCGTTGCGGAAACGGAGATGCTCCCGCTCGGCAAATACACCGTGCAGGAAAAGAGCGTGCCCGTTGCCTACATCGTAGATGATACCGTCCATGAGGTGACGCTTGCCTACAAGGATCAGAACACTCCCGTCGTGACCGCTACTATTAAAGCGAACAACGAGCTTCGCACAGGTGGCGTGAAGATTCGCAAGATCACCGAAAAGTTCAACTATGAGAACATCGACTTCTACAACGCGCTTGCGGAAGGGTATGTGTTCGGGCTTTACACCGCCGAGACGATTGGCGACGTTCCCGCCGATGTGCTTGTGGAGGTACTGACCACCGACTCGCAGGGCGTTTCCGAGAGCAAAGCTAAGCTCCCGTATGGGAATTACTACTTGAAGGAGTTTTTCGTCCCCGACGAAACTGTGCATTTGCTCAAAGGCAATCTCCCTCTCACCATCAGCAGCGAACTGAACGTGCAGCACTATGACAGCCCCATCTACAACACCATGTTCAAAACTCGCATTGGCGTTTACAAGCTCGATGAAGCTGACAAGGAGCGCGCTCTTGCGAGCGCGGTATTCGAGGTGCGAGACGCTTCGGGTAAGCTGTTCGATACCATCACCACAAACAAGGACGGCTATGCGGAAACCATCGAGATTCCCGTGGGCGTCTACAAAATCAAGGAGGTACAGCCTCCGGCGGGCTTCATCCTCTCGGATGAGGTCAAGACCGTGACGCTCACCACCGAGGATAAGGAAACAGCGGTGTTTGAGCTTACCAACAAGGCGAATGAAGCGAAGGTGCGTAAGCTCGACAGCCACACGAAGCAGCCTCTCGCCAACGCGACCATCAAGGTGACGGATTCGAGCGGCAAGGTGTTCTTCGAAGGCAAGACGGGCGCGGACGGCTACATCACCATGAAGGAGCTTCCCGCAGGCAGGTACACTTGGCAGGAAGTTATAGCCCCCGAAGCCTACTCCATCGACCCCGCCCTCTACTCCTTTACGATAGACGCTTACGGCAAGGTCACGGGCGACATCCAGTTTGCCAACGACCCCATCACGCTTGAAATCACCAAGATGAACACCTACACAAACGCTCCGATGGCGGGCATCACGTTCACCTTGCAGGACAGCGAGGGCAAGGTCGTTAAGACCAAGCTCGTCGAGGGCGGTTATCGCATCCCCGCCGAGGACGGCGCGGAAACCTTTGTGACCGACGCAAACGGCAAGGCAGTATTCAAGTATCTTAAAGCGGGCAAGTACAAGCTCGTGGAAACCGTACCGACTGGCTATATCGCTGATGGCACGACGGAAATCGAACTGACGGACAAGCACAGCGAAACCGCGCCCTGCAAGGTGACGGTGAACAACTGCCCGACGGGAGTGAAAATCATCAAGCTGGACGCCAAGACCGAAAAGCCCCTCACGGGCGCGGGCTTCAGCATCAAGGTCAAGGACGGACTTGGCTTTGAAACGCTGACGTTCACAAAACAGGCTGACGGCAAGTATTCCTTTGACGAGAACGGCAAGGAAATGGATTTGATGGTGGATAAGAACGGCGAAGTCGTCATTCTCGGTCTGCCTATGGGCGCGATATGGATCGAGGAATCCGTTGTGCCGTCAGGCTACTTCCCCGTGACCGCCCGAAAAGCTGAAATTACAAAGGAAACCTCGGCAATCAAGCCCATCGAAATCAAAGTGCCGAACAATAGGAGCGTAAAGCTTGGTATGGACAACGACTGGTGGGAGCTTCCCGCCATGATCGCGGGCGCTTTGCTGCTGCTTGGCGGCGCGGCGTTCTTTGTAATCAAGCGCAAAAGAAAAATGAAAGGATCGGAGGGTTAATGAATGGAGCTAAAAGCTGTCTTGGCAATCGTACTGTGCCTTGTCATTGTCGGCGGCGCAGTCTTTATGTATGTAAGGAACAAGAATAAGAGGAAATAGCATATAGAGAGGGCTTCACGCCCTCTTTTACATAATCACGAAGAAAGGAGTTTGACTATGAAAGAGAAGGAAATCAACGAGGGATATGAGATTATTGAACGCTTCCCTGTTGGCGAACAGGGCTTTGCTCTCGGGCATAGCGAAACAGCGCCCGCGCCTTATGTCACATGGCAGTACCGTACCGCAGACCCCGCCCATTTCTTTTGGGGGCATTATTTGAACTCAAAAGAAGCGGCGTATGAGGATTATCGAGGCAGGATTAACGCTGAAATCGAATATGTAGCGGAGCGTACCCACAAGCCCCCGCTGCTGCCGCTGTTCTGCTATTCGCTGATGCCGTCAAGCGGCGAGCTTATACGGATAGAGCGTGGCTGCAAGGGGTATGAACAAGTTCCTTACGGCTCTACGGGCGACCCCGTTGTAAACCGCAAGACTGCCGACAGCCGTAACCGCGAAATGGGCGTCACAAGAGCGCAGGAGGAAGCCATGCTTGCAGGCGGTCTTTTCGGATGGCACACAAAGGCTGCTGACCCCCGCAGCTACGACGAGAACGGTCAACCAAAGCGCGCAAAGAAGCGCGATGAGCTTGAGCGATAAGGAGGCGGCGATATGGAGAATAACAATGAAAAGCGTATGGCAGGCTGTTGGGAGATACTCCATGCGCTGCATATCGGGGATAAGGAGGTCGTGGTCGGTGAAAATCTGACCGCGCCAAACGAAGCGCGATATATGTGCGCTTACTGCACCGCTAATGACATCATGCGCGGATATAACGAGTGCATGGCAAGCGATGATTACCTTGAAATTATGGAGCTGTATACCGAACGCATTACAGGGCAGATCGAAGCGGTGAAAGCAGAAATCGCGGAACGGCAACTGCCAGACATGACCATATCTGCCGACCAATGCCACAAAAACGACTTCTCAAAAAGCATTGTCGGCAAGATTGTCGCCATACGCGCCGATGCGTTAAGGCGCGAGTACAGAAGCGCAGACCATCAGCTTGTGTTGGTCAACGGCGGTTTCGGCGCAGCGGCAAACGCGCGGGGCAGCGCGGTGTATGCAACTAATCTATACAGCGGCAAAGAGAGCCGGTATGAACGCCGCGATGTGCTTGGCGAGATAAAGCCCGAACACATCCCGCATTGGGCTATGGAGGGGGCGGCGAGAATACGAGAACGCGAGAAAAAGAGGCATGAGCCGGAAAGGTAGGTATTCGAGTGGCAACCAAACTACAAATGATGTCCGAGCTTGCGGCGCAAACGACGGAGCGGCTTACGCAGTCAAAAGAGAACTGGACGGGATTTCTCGACTCCGCAGCATGGCTCTACAAGTATCCGTTCCATGAACAGGTGCTTATCCATGCACAGCGCCCGGATGCTACGGCCTGCGCACCTATCGAGCTATGGAACAATGCGTTCAAGCGATGGGTAAACAAGGGCGCAAAGGGTATCGCAATCATCGATGACAGCGGGCAGAAGCCCGCGCTTCGGTATGTATTCGACGTATCCGACACCAATACCCGCTACAATGTTCCCTTTAGCCTCTGGCAGACAAGGCCCGAATATGAGGCGCAGATCGTGGAGGAGCTGCAAAACCACTTCGGCGACATAGGCGTTGAGGACGCAGACTTTTCATCTGCCGTGCTGGGCATAGCAATCAACGCCGTATCGGACAACTACGATGACTATAAAAACGAGCTTTTGAAAGCGGCGGGCAACAGCGCCCTTGCCGATATGAGCGATGATGAGATTAGCTCCACATTCATGGTGCTGCTCATGACGAGCGTTGCCCACACGGTTTTTGTGCGCCTTGGCATAGACCCCGCCGCCATATTCCACGGCGATGAATACGACAGCATATCGCTGTTTAATTCGCCCGATACCATAGCCCAGCTTGGCGCGGCGACGAGTGATATTTCCGAAATGGTCTTGCGGCAGATAGAACGCAGCGTCCGCAGCATAGAACGGCAGGAGCGCGACACACTTACAAAATCCTCACAGGTCTTGCAGAATGAAGATAGAAAAAACGAAAGGAGCGTTGAACATGGAACTCAGTTACAGGCAGAACGGGGATTACCTGATTCCCGATATAGAGATGGACACGCAGCCGACGGAGGTAATCGGCAAATACGGGATGATGAGGAAGGCGTTTCTCAAGGAGCATCGGAGTGGAACGTACAACGCTCTGCTGCTTCAGAGCAGGCTGACCGAGCATCTGCTGGAGATCGACAGGACGGCGCGGGAACAGGTCGAACAGACGATGGCGCAGATGGCGAAAGCCGAGGGCGTGACGGAGAGCTTGAAAGCCCGCGACCAAATGGCGTGGGTACAGCAGATGAACAACATCAAGAGCCGAGCCGAGGAAACGGTGATAGCGGAGATAGTCCACAGCTAACAACAGAATCACCTTTGCAAGCGGAGAGCGACCAGCTCCCCGCTTTTTTATCGGAAGAAAAGATATTCGGCTTGCTGAAAAACGCGACATATACCCGCCGCCATAACAAGGATGATATAAGCTCGTACTTTGCAGCGCATAACAGCGAAGATGAGCGCGATGCCTTCATCAAAGAAGCCTTTGAAAAGATGGTCTACACGGGCGTTCTCGTTGACGGCGTGATGTGCGGCTATCAAGCACAGCCGGAGGGTCTGCTCATGTGGGAGGGCAACTATCTCACACGCACCTCTGAATCGCGGTTTTCATGGAGCGCCGTCAAAGGCTTCATTGAGCAGCTTATCGAGCGCGGCGAGTTTTCGGAAAACCTGCAAGCGTCCCTGTTTTCATCAATGGTCGAGCAGCAATCCCTAATCGAGCAGGCGGAGGCTGAAAAGTCCTCCGCCTTTTCCGTTTCGCAGGCCGACTTGGACAACGAACTTGTACGCGGCACGGGCTTCAAAAATGGAAAGTACCGCGTATATCAGTTTTATCAGACCCTTCACACGCAGCAGGACGCGCTTGCCTTTCTGAAAAAGGAATACGGTATCGGCGGTCACTCCCATACCTATCTTGACGGCAGCAGCGGTTTTGTAGACCATGATGCGAAAGGCATCCGATTCCGTGTACGAGGCAATGATGGTGAACAGAACTTCTCGTGGCGCGCCATAGACAGCCGTTTGAAAGAGCTTATCGCCCTTGACCGTTATCTTACCGAGAAAGAAAAGGCGTATTTGCCAACATACGAACAGGAGCAAGCGGAGCGTCGTTTGCAGCAAGCCGAGGAAGCGGCGGCACGGGAAGCGTTAAGGGCAGCCGCAGCCGCTATGGACGAAACACGTAAGAGTGCCGAATATCGCTTTTCGCTTGGTGACGAGGTACAGCTTGGCGCGCAGACATACACCGTGCTTGGATATGACGATGAAAACGTCATGCTCTCAAACCCCAAATATCCCCTGCTATATGAGGATATGCCCCGCGGTGTGTTTGAGCGCCGCTTGCGGGAGAGCGAAGTCAACGACCGCCTTATCGTACAGAATGAGGTTGATCTAACAGAAGCAAAGCGCCTTATTGATGAATACTGCCTTGATGAGTTTGAGAGTGAAGCAGATTACGTTGACTTGGAACACGTCGCGCTTGCTTTCACCACCACCGAGGACAGCGAGCATACGGTTGAAGCGCAGGCAGACCTTGTGCATTTCAGCATAAACCGCTATGTTGACGGACAGCTATTTGAGAGCCGAAGCTATGACAGCATTGAGGAACTCATAACAAACGAGCTGCAAGCTCTTGACTTTAACGACCTGACCTACTTGGACCAACAGGAAGCCGTTGTGAGCTATCCCGTTGAGGAAGAAGTACAGGCAGAAGAAGCGCCCGATGTAGCCATTGGCACAGTCATCGAATGGAACGGACGCAAATACGAGGTCGAAAGCATTGGCGAGATCTCCGGCGACGTGTCCATGCGGGACGTCACATTCCACAGCGAGGTCGGCTTTCCCATCAATCGTATTGAAAAGTTACACACCGTGCGGGAATGGCTGAAAGATCAGCCCGAACAGGAAGTAGAGCCACAGAGTGAACAGCCCCTTGCCCCCGCTTGGGAGCAGCCGAAAGAGGTCAAGCTGAAAAGCATCGTCCTTGACCTTACGCAGCCCCGCATCGAAAAGCATAACTACCGCATCACAGATGACGAGTTGGGCTACGGCGGCGCAAAGGCGAAGTATCAGATGAACGTGGCGGCGATCCGCACCTTGCAGACAATCGAATCGGAACACCGCCTTGCTACGCCCGAAGAACAGGAGATACTTTCAAAGTATGTCGGTTGGGGCGGCGTCGCGGACGCCTTTGACGAGAGCAAAGATAACTGGCGCACAGAATATGCCGAACTCAAAGGCTTACTGACCGAGAGCGAATACAGCTCTGCCCGCGAATCCACGCTGAACGCCCATTACACAAGCCCCACAGTCATAAAAGCGATATATGAGTGCGTTGCAAACATGGGCTTTACCACGGGCAATGTGTTGGAGCCTGCCTGCGGTATCGGCAACTTCTTCGGGCTTGTGCCGGAGGCGATGGGCAAAAGCAAGCTCTATGGCATTGAGCTTGACTCCATCACGGGCAGGATAGCGAAGCAGCTTTATCAGAACGCCAACATCGCCGTGCAAGGGTATGAGGATTCCTCCTTGCCCGACAGCTTCTTTGACCTCGCCGTTGGCAACGTGCCTTTCGGCAACTATGGCGTGTCTGATAAGCGATACGACAAAAACCATTTCATGGTGCATGACTATTTCTTCGCCAAGACGCTCGACAAGGTGCGCCCGGGCGGTATCATCGCCTTTGTCACTTCAAGCGGCACAATGGACAAGAAGAACTCTGCTGTGCGAAAGTACATCGCACAGCGGGCTGAATTGCTTGGCGCGGTCAGACTACCCAACAACGCCTTCTTGCAAAACGCGGGAACACAGGTGGTCGCGGACATTCTGTTTCTGCAAAAGCGTGACAGAGCCATCGAAACCGAACCGGAATGGGTGCATCTCGGCAAGAGCGCCGAGGGCTTCATCGTCAACCAGTATTTCGTGGATAACCCCGATATGGTATTGGGGCAGCTTACGGAAGAAAGCACACAATACGGCAGGCAGGAATGTACCTGTGCGCCCATAGCGGGCGCTGATCTTTCTGAGCAGCTTCGGGACGCCATGGCGAACATCCACGGCTCAATTACCGAATATGAGCGCGAGGACGATGAGCTTTCCGAAAGCACCAACGAGAGTATCCCCGCCGACCCCGATGTGCGGAACTTCTCCTTTACCGTCGTGGACGGGCAGATATATTACCGCGAGAACAGCCGCATGAACAAGATGGAGGTCTCCGTCACGGCGGCAAACCGCATCAAGGGCATGATCGAGCTTCGGGACTGCACCCGCAGGCTCATCGAGTATCAGCTTGAAGGCTATCCCGACGAGGACATCGCAAGGGAGCAGCGCAATCTCAACACGCTCTACGACAGATATACCGATAAATACGGCCTGCTGAACAGCCGCGCCAACAACATGGCGTTTTCGGACGATTCCGCTTACTGCCTGCTTTGCTCTTTGGAGGTCATTGACGAGAACGGCAATCTGGGGCGCAAGGCGGATATGTTCACGAAAAGGACGATACGGCAGCAGAGTGTAGTCACTTCGGTGGACACCGCGACAGAGGCGCTTGCCGTTTCACTCTCCGAAAAGGCAAAGGTCGATATGCCGTATATGGCGGAGCTTACGGGCAAGACCGAGGAACAGCTTGCGGACGAGCTTACGGGCGTTATCTTCCTCAACCCAACGACAAAGCAGTATGAAACCGCCGACGAGTATCTTTCCGGCGACGTGCGCTGGAAGCTGCAATTATTGAGAGAGATAGACGATCCTCAGTATGCAGCGAACATGGACGCGCTTGAAAAGGTACAGCCCAAAGACCTCTCCGCTTCGGAAATAGACGTGCGCCTCGGCGCAACGTGGCTCCCGCCCAAGGATATTGAACAGTTTGTGCATGAGCTTTTAAGCACCGCCTACTATATCCGAAACCGCATCAGAGTCCATTATTCGCCCATCACGGCGGCGTGGAACATCGAGAACAAGAACTCGGATTACAACAATGTCGCCGCGGGCATCACCTACGGCACAAACCGTATCAACGCTTACAAGATCATCGAGGAAACCTTAAACCTCAAGGATGTGCGTATCTTTGATACCGTCACCGACGAGAACGGAAACGAAGTGCGGGTGCTGAACAAGAAGGACACCATACTCGCGCAGCAGAAGCAGCAGCTTATCAAGGACGCTTTCCGCGACTGGATATGGAAAGACCCTGACCGCCGCGACAGACTGACTACTCTTTACAACACCAAATTCAACAGCATACGCCCCCGCGAGTACGATGGAAGCCATATCCGCTTTACGGGGATGAATCCCGAGATAACGCTTCGCCCTCACCAGGTGAACGCCATCGCCCGCATCCTGTACGGCGGCAACACCCTGTTGGCGCACGTCGTCGGAGCGGGCAAGACCTTTGAAATGGTCGCCTCCGCTATGGAAAGCAAACGGTTGGGGCTGTGTCAAAAGAGCCTGTTCGTTGTGCCAAACCATCTCACGGAGCAATGGGCGGCAGAGTTCTTGCAGCTTTACCCTTCCGCGAACATCCTTGTGGCAACGAAAAAGGACTTTGAAACCCGAAACCGCAAGAAGTTTTGCTCCCGTATCGCCACGGGAGATTACGATGCCGTCATTATCGGGCATTCACAGTTCGAGAAGATACCCATGAGCATCGAGCGACAGCGGGCGGTCTTGCAGGAGCAGCTTGACGAGATCGTGGACGGCATAGCCGAGGCAAAGAGCGCCCGGGCGGAGCGTTTCACGGTCAAGCAGCTTGAAAAGACAAAGAAGCAGATCAAGCTGAAGCTCGAAAAGCTGAACGACCAGAGCCGCAAGGACGATGTTGTGACATTCGAGGAATTGGGCGCTGACCGCCTGTTCGTGGACGAGGCGCATTTCTACAAAAACCTGTTCCTGTTCACCAAGATGCGGAACGTAGCGGGCCTGGCGCAGACCGAGGCACAGAAATCAGCCGACCTCTTTATGAAGTGCCGCTATCTCGATGAACTTACGGGCGGGCGCGGCATAGTATTTGCCACGGGAACGCCTATCTCCAACAGCATGACCGAGATGTATACCATGCAGCGGTATCTGCAATATGAAACGCTGCGAAGTCAAGGTCTGACGCACTTCGACGCATGGGCTTCCACCTTTGGCGAAACCATTACCTCTATCGAATTAGCGCCGGAAGGCACGGGCTATCGCGCCAAAACAAGATTTGCCCGCTTTTACAACCTCCCCGAGCTTATCGCCATGTTCAAACAGGTGGCTGACATTCAGACCGCCGATATGCTCAACCTTCCCGTGCCAACGGTCAACTACCATAACGTAGCCATGAAGCCCTCGGAGCATCAGAGGGATATGGTCGCCTCCCTTGCGGAGCGCGCCGAGCGGGTGCGAAACGGCATGGTCGAACCAACCGTCGATAATATGCTGAAAATCACAAACGACGGCAGAAAACTCGCGCTCGACCAGCGGCTTGTGAACGGTATGCTGCCAGATAACGAGGAAAGCAAGGTCAACGCCTGCATGGATAATATCTATCGGGTATGGGAGGCGGGCGAAGGAAAGAAGCTGACGCAGCTTGTGTTCTGCGACCTCTCTACGCCGCACAATGACGGCACATTCAACGTGTACGACGACCTCAAGGCAAAGCTCATGGAGCGCGGCATTCCCGCAGAGGAAATCGCCTTTATCCATGACGCAAAGACCGAGGTGCAGAAGGCGGCGTTGTTTACGAGCGTCCGGCGCGGGCTTGTGCGAGTGCTGATCGGCTCTACCGCAAAGATGGGCGCGGGTACAAATGTGCAAAGAAAGCTCGCCGCGGAGCATCACCTTGATATACCCTGGCGGCCCAGCGACATCGAACAGCGCGAGGGCAGGATGATACGGCAGGGCAATACCAATGAAAGCGTGGACGTGTTCCGCTATGTGACGGAAAACACTTTCGACGCCTATATGTGGCAGACGATTGAGAGCAAGCAGAAGTTCATATCGCAGATTATGACCTCGAAATCGCCTGTCCGCTCCTGCGAGGACATTGACGAAACCGCCCTTTCGTATGCGGAGGTCAAAGCCCTTGCGACGGGCAACCCGTACATCAAGGAAAAGATGGTGCGCCCGTAAGGGTGCGTATTAAAGACCGCCTTTAGCAAGCGGTAGGCAAAGATATCCAGAAAGGATGGTGAAAAAGAAAACAACCTATCATTCCACAGCTTATCCGGATGGGGAAACCTGATGGGGAGTGCAGCATGCTGTTGCCGAATAACACCGGCGGGTGTGCAGCGGTATATAAAGTCTCCTAAAGCCCGCTGTACATAGGAATGAAAATCTGCGTATGAGGATGAAAGCTGAATTGCCTGATACGATAGCCAGAGCCGGGGGTCATCTGCCCTGCATACGAAAGGAACTGTAACGTATGTTGCTTCGTTGCCTGTTCTTCCATTTTGGACAGGCAAGTGATATCCGAAGCACAGCAACCTCAAGACAGGGGTAAATGGCGAAAGTCGCATCCGACAACGCAGAACGCTACTTTAATACGTGCTACCGGGGATAACCTAAACCCAGCAATGGGCATGGTTACACAGCTTCCATAGTAGTCCGCTAACCCTGAATTGACAGGGAATGCCGTAAAAACGGATGCAGGTAATTCTGCTACATGGCGAAGGGAAGCAGTTTACACTTTAATACAAAAAGAAAGGATGGTGCGCGAGGCACTATGAGAAATCCGATTGATGTATTGAATAGCCTAAGCGATAAATCGAAGAACCCCTCATACAGATTTGAACGGCTATACCGAAATCTGTACAACCCGGAGTTTTATATGCTCGCCTATAAGAACATCTACGCAAACGACGGCAGCATGACACCGGGCATGGATGGTACAACTCTGGACGGTATGAGCAGCCGCAGAATTGATGGGATTATCTCATCCCTGAAAGACCGTAGCTATCAACCGAATCCGGCTCGGCGGGAATACATCCCCAAGAAAAGCGACCCTAACAAGAAAAGGCCGCTGGGCATCCCGTCCGCAAATGACAAGCTGGTGCAGGAGGTTGTCCGTCTGATACTGGAAAGCATTTATGAACCTAACTTCTCAGAACAATCCCACGGATTCCGCCCACGAAGAAGCTGCCATACAGCTCTTCTTCACTTGCAGCGGACATTCACCGGGGCAAAGTGGTTTGTAGAGGGCGACATCAAGGCTTGCTTTGACAGCTTTGACCATCATGTGCTGATTGATATTCTGCGCCTCCGCATCGCCGATGAAGCTTTTATTGCGCTGATGTGGAAGTTCCTAAAGGCCGGATATATGGAACAGTGGGAGTACCACAAGACTTATTCCGGCACGCCGCAGGGCTCAGGTATCAGTCCAATTCTTGCAAACATCTACCTAAACGAATTGGATAGGCACATTGCGGACTACAAGGCAAGTTTCGACCAAGGAAGCTCCCTGAAACGAAAAGCAAATCCTGAATATGAGCGAATGCGCGGAGCAATCGAGCGCGCAAAGCGCAGAAACGCAAAAATATGGGACGAGCTTAACGAGGCAGAGCGCAAACACAGAGCCGCAGCTTTAAGGAATATGAAAGCAGAGCTAAGGACGCTGCCGAGGTCTGACCCCTTTGATATAAACTACAAAAGCCTGCAATATATCCGCTACGCCGATGACTTTATCATTGGCGTCATAGGCAGCAAGGAGGACGCGGAAGCGGTCAAGTCAGATTTGGCATCCTATCTGAGTGAGAAGTTGAAGCTTACGCTGTCAGCAGAGAAAACCAAAATCACGCATACGTCTGAATTTGCCCGCTTCCTTGGTTACGATATCACGGTATCCAGAAGCCAGGAGATAAAGAAGAACAAAAAGGGCTCCAAATCGCGTGTGTACTCGGCGGTAGTGAAACTTTATACGCCGCACGAAAAATACAGGGCAAAGCTGCTGGGGCTGGGCGCAATCCGAATCAATAAAGACAGTATCGGACAGGAGCACTGGAAAGCCATCCACAGGGAAAAACTCATAAACAGGACAGACATTGAAATCCTCAGCAAGTACAATGCGGAGGTCAGAGGACTGGCTAACTACTATGCGCTGGCTTGTAACCCTACGGCGTTGGCGCATTTCTCAAGTCTCCTGAAGCACAGCATGCTGAAAACCTTTGCGGCAAAATACCGCACCAAGGTGAGTAAAATCAAAGCCCGTTATGTTAAAAATGGCGAATTTACTGTAGCCTACGAAACAAAATCCGGGCGGAAAGAAAGCGTGTACTACAACAAGGGCTTCAAACGCAAAACGGAACCGTTTTTCGGACAGATAGACCTGTTGGAGACTTACAAAAGGTACGCAAAGCCCAATGGGCTGCTGCGTAAACTCAGAGCCAAAACCTGTGAATTGTGCGGCGCAGTCTGTGACGACATTGAAATTCATCAGGTAAAGCGCCTCAAAGACCTGACCGGAAATACAGCATGGGAAGAAGCCATGCGAGCCCGACAACGCAAAACACTGGCAGTCTGTCCTGCCTGTCATTCACAAATCCATTCTTCGATGAAGTCGTAAGGTGAACGTAAACGGAGAGCCGTGTGCGCCGAGAGGTGCCCGCACGGTTCGGGAGGGAGTCGGGATTCCCGGCTTACCTCATGACCTGGAGATCGACGTGTCAAGGCTAAAGCTCGTAAAGGCAAACTATCAAAGCCAAAAATACGCCATGGAGGACAGGCTTCTCAAATACTTCCCCCGCGAGGTCAAGCTCACGGAGGAACGCATCGCGGGCTTCAAAGCGGATATGTCGCTCTACGAGCAGCACAAGACCGAGGACTTCCCGGGCATGGTGCTTAATGGCGTGAACTACACCGAGAAAAAGGACGCGGGCGCGGCGCTCATTGAAACGTGCAAAGCGCAGACCTCGCCCGAGTTAAAGGAGGTCGGCAGCTTCCGAGGCTTTACGCTCATGCTGTCCTACGACACCTTTGGCAAGACCTTTAAGCTGACGCTTAAAGGCGCGCTCTCGCACACGATAGACCTCGGCAGCGACATTCACGGCAATATACAGCGTATGGAAAACGCCTTTGATATGTTCCCGACGCGGCTCAACGCCTGCGAACAGGCGCTTGCCAACCTTCAAACACAGATCGAGAACGCCAAAGCGGAGGTGGAAAAGCCCTTTGCACAGGAGGACGAGCTACGGACAAAAACGGCGCGGCTTGCTGAGCTTGACGCGATGCTCAACATGGACAAACGCGAGAACGACACGCTGGATGCAGCGCCGGAGCAGGAGGAAGAAAGAACGAAACGGCGTTCAGAGCCGGAGTATGAGAGGTAACTATGGAACATAGACGACAGGTATCAAAAGCAGAAATAGAGCGGGCGCGGGAGCTTGACTTACTCACATATTTGCAGACCTATGAGCCGCACGAACTGGTGCGTATTTCATCCGCTGTGTATTCTACCCGTAGCCACGACAGCTTGAAAATCAGTAACGGCAAATGGTTTCAATGGTCAACGGGCGTCGGCGGTGTCTCCGCATTGGACTATCTTGTAAAGGTGCAGGGCATGGACTTCGTCAGCGCCGTCTTGCGGATATTGGAGTGTACGCGATATGCCACGCCGACAAAGACCTATACTCCAAAGCGGGCAAAGCCAATGGATTTTGTATTGCCCGCGCCGCATGAGAACAATTACCGCGTTGCCGCCTACCTTATGGGACGGGGGTTATCGGAAGACTTGCTCAATATGTATTTCAACATGGGCTTGGTATATGAGGACAGACGGCATAACTGCGTATTCGTTGGCTTTGATAAGGACACCGTTCCCCGCTACGCAATGCTCCGAAGCAGCGACCCTTCCTCCACGTTTTTGCGGGAGGTTGAGGGCAGCGATAAGCGGTATTCCTTTTCCGCGCCGCATAGCGGCAGCGAAACGCTGTTTGTGTTTGAAAGTGCCATTGACTGCCTTTCCTTTATCGAATTGCAGC
>ENA-OPVH01000827-OPVH01000827.1-human-gut-metagenome-genome-assembly--contig:-NODE-827-length-17820-cov-2.665410_pt1 | contig 17820 bp, 8 predicted proteins | sample MGYA00241494_ERZ501980 | MGnify/ENA primary metagenome ERZ501980 (study PRJEB25962, sample SAMEA1964914) | human gut metagenome | biome: human gut; feature: human-associated habitat; material: faeces... | reverse complement strand
CTTCCACGACGCCGCCCTGGTCGAGGCGCGCGGGGAACACCCGACCTACCCGAGCTGGCTCAAATGGCCGCGCATTGTGATCGACCACATTCTGTTCACCGATTTCATGACCGCCTCCAACGTGCGCGCCGTGTTCATAGATGGCACTGACCACCTTGGTCTCACCGCCACGCTCACCATTCGAGACACGCGCACGCAGGCGAATGCCGCCGCTCGCGAATCCTGGCCGAGTTCACTGCCGCCGCTCCCCGCGAAGTCGCGTCGAAAGACCGCCGACTAGCTGCCCACGCGTTCAGCGCCTCCCCCTTCTTGCGTAAAAAGAGACAAATAGGCATATCCACACGTCCCTTTTTACGTCTCTTATTCGCAATCTTCTGCGGAAAAAGAGACAGATGGCGGCATGCATGCGTCTCTTTTTACGCAGAGGATTAACGACTCACGATTACAGCTTCTGGCGCAACCACCGGCACCCTGGCGCAACCACCGCGCTCGGCACAACGAACGCTTGGCACACAGGACTCAGGCGAGCTGCGGACGCAGTGTGATGGCGAAGTCGAATTCCGGCGCATCGAGGCGGTATTGCGGCAGCAGCTCCGGCCCGCAGCTGTTCGAACCGATGCCGGACTGCATGTAGTCCACACTCACTTCGGTGAACCCGCTCGGCTGCAGCTCGAAATCGTGCCGTGCGCGCGTCATCTCGGCCGCCGTGTATTCCAACGCCTGGAAATCGAACCCGCGCAACAGTTCCGCGGGACTCTCGGGCTGCGAGCCGTCGCCCTGCACAATCATCAACGCCACCCCGTCACCCTGCACTCTCGCCCAGCTGCAATCGTGGTGGTTGCCGTTCTCCTGCGGTTTGATCTCGCGTTCGCCCATCTGGCTCACTGAAGCGCTGAAGACGCCGTGCCAGCTGGCGCGCCGCTTGTCCACATAGCTTTCGTTCGGCCCGAGGCCGCAATAGGTGACGTTGCTCATGGATTTCAGCAGTTGCATGTGAATGCCAAATCTCGGCAGGAACGGGAACGCCGGATCCTTGCGCACGTTCATGTGAAGCGCTACGGAACCGTCTGCATGCACCGTCCACGTGGTGTCCATGCGGGCGATCGGCTGCACCGTGGGCGCGACCGCCCCCATCGAGCACTTGATTTCCACCGCGTTCACCGCCATCGGCCCCTCGGCGTCCTCCACGGCCGTCTCTTCGCCGTACGCGCCGCCGTCCACGCCGAGCGCCGCTTCGCCAATGCCGCTGGAGACCACGGTGCGCGTCTGCACGTCGTACGCGCGCGCATATGCGCGGTCGTACCCGCAGCGCTCCCACTCATGCCGCACATTGCGGTCGTTGTCGGTGGGCGCACGCCAGATGTCGAGGGTCATCGGCGTCGCGAGAATCGTGCGGTTCGCGTACACGAGCTCGCTGAACAAACCGGTGCACTTGTCGAACACGTACCGCCAGTTCGCGCCGTTGATCACAATGCGCGCATCGGATTCCTCCAACGTCACCGACTCGCCTATCTCGTCGCCGGCGAGCATGTCTTCCACCTGGTGACGCACCCACTGCGAACTGTTATCTCCGGTCGGATTCGGCAACTCCACCTCGTCGAAGCCGAGTTCGAACAGCTGCTCCTGCCCCCACTGCGCCTCGCGCGCCAAGTACCGCAGCACGAGGGTGACTCGCCCGGGCTGCGCGACCGGCCACACGCTCTCCCAACCGCTTAAGCGCACTTCGCCCACCGCATGCGGCTCAATCGCGAACGTGCCCGGCTCGACGAGGCTGTACGTCTGCATCACGCCGTCCACATACACTTCCCACATCACGATAACCGCTTCACCAAGCTCGCGGAAGTCGTAATGGTTCCGCAGATTCACCACGCCGCGCTCGGCATCCACGCTCACCACGCGCGCCGGCCGGAACACGTTCTTGAACTCGTCGAGGCCGCTGTGCGGCGTGCGGTCCGGCGAAACCATGCCGTCCACGCAGAAATTGCCGTCGTTCGGCCATTCGCCGAAGTCGCCGCCGTACAGGTATTCCTGCCGCCCGCGCGCGTTCCTGCCGGCGTAGATCGCGTGGTCGCACCATTCCCATATGTACCCGCCGAGCAGCCCCTCGTGCCGCTCGATGCACTGGAAGTAGTCCTCGAGATCGCCCGGCCCGTTGCCCATGGCATGGCAGTACTCGCACATGATGTAGGGCTTCACCTGCCCGTTTTCCGCGGTGCCGTCCTCCCCATTCGCACCGTCCCCGTTCGGCCCGGATTCACTGAAATACGCGTCGATCTCGGCGATGCTCGGGTACATGCGGCTGTGCACGTCTATGTTGCCGTAGTCATGCTGAAGCGTTCCGCCTTCTTCGACATACCGCGCGCTCTCGTAATGGGTGAGCCGCTGCGAATCCAGTGTTTTCACCCACTCAAGCGCTTTTTCGAACCCGATGCCGTAGGCGGACTCGTTGCCCATCGACCAGAAGATCACGCATCCACGGTTCTTGTCGCGTTCCACGAGGCGCTGAATGCGGTCGAGAATGGCCGGCACGAACCGCGGATTGTTCGCGATGAGGCCGTTCCACATGAGCTGCGCGCGCTGCCATTCCTCCATATTCGCAGATTCCGCGCCGGGCTTCGGCAACACGGCGTCGGCCACACCATGCGCCTCGATGTCGGCCTCGTCGATCACGAGGAACCCGAGCTCGTCGAACAGATCGTAGTAATGCGGCGCGTTCGGGTAGTGGCTGGTGCGCACGCCGTTCACGTTGTGGCTCTTCATGAGCAGCAGATCGGTTCGGAACTGCTCCGGCGAGATCGTATAACCGGTCACCGGGTCGCTGTCGTGCCGGTTCATGCCGTGGATCACAATCGGCCTGCGATTGAGCAGCACGGTCTGGTGGCGGCCGTCGGGCGCCACGACGGCGATGTCGCGCAGCGCAAGCGGTTGCGTGATGCTTTCGCCGTCGCTCAGAATCATCAGCGTGTAGCAGGTCGGCACCTCCGGATTCCACAGCACGGGTTGTTCCACGGTGAGTTTCACGCGCGCCTTCGCCGGGAATGCGCTGCCGTTCTCAACCGCTTGCCTTCGGTGGGCAGACTCCCCCACCGTGCCCGTTTCAGACTGAACCGCTTCCGTCACGCCCTGCGCAACCACATTGCCCGCCGCGTCGCCGATCACGACGTCGATGCCCTCCACCGGCACGCCGTCGAGGAAGTCGAAGTCGACGGTCACGTCCGCGCTCACGGCCTGCGGCGCGGCCGCCGCACGCGTGCCGGAATCTGCAAACCGGATATCGGTGCGCACATAGAAATCACGAATCGCATGTTCGGGGCGCGTGAGCAAGTACACATCGCGGAAGATGCCGCTCATGCGGAACTTGTCCTGATCCTCCAGGTAACTGCCGTCGCACCATTTGAGCACGAGCACGACGAGCGTGTTCTCGCCGTCGTCAAGCGCGTCAGTCACCTCGAACTCGCTCGTCGAATGCGAGACCTGCGAATAGCCTACGAAGTCGCCGTTGAGCCACACGTAGAAGCAGCTGTCCACACCCTCGAAATTCAGGAAGGCGCGCGGGCAGGCGGGATCCACGTCATAGCCGAAGGTCGTGCGGTACACCGCGCACGGGTTATCGTGCGGCACGAACGGCGGGTCGAGCGGGAACGGGTAGCGCGTGTTCGTGTACTGGTTGTGGTCGTAGCCGTGCGTCTGCCACACGCTCGGCACGGCGATCTGGTCATAGGAGTCCGCGTCGAACATCGGTTCGGTGAACACCGGCTCGTGAGCTTGAGCGCTTGCGTCCACCTCCGCGTCCAAATCGTAGACGCTCGCATAGTATTTGAAATCCCACTCGCCGTTGAGCAGACGGAATCGATCGGATTGCTCGCGCGCGGCGAACCGCGTATCGGTGGGCGCCGACGCCGGCACGAAATACGCGCGATTCGGCTCGCACCCCACATGCAACGTATCAAGATCCTCGAAATACCGCGGAATGAACACGGCCGTCTCCTTTGCCTCCACCGCTGTTATGAGAACATGGTATGGGGAGCACGGTATTTCCGCGGGTTACGCCCATGTGCAGATTATCTACCCCCGCACGCTATACTAGTGAAGTTATTTGTGCACGGGGAGCCCTCTCATGCCCCATGTGCAAGGAACACGTGTGTGAGCGGGTCCTGTCCCCACACGACCGGCGAAACACACACCCTAGTTAACAAGGAGAGCCACTTTGGCAACCAAGATTCGTTTGAAGCGTATGGGCAAGAAGTTCTATGCGGTGTACCGCGTCGTGGTCATGGATTCGCGCACGAAGCGCGACGGCCGCGCCATCGAGGAGATCGGCCTGTACAACCCGAACACGCAGCCTTCCACCATCGAGATCAAGAGCGATCGCGCACAGTACTGGCTCGGCGTCGGCGCACAGCCGACCGACCAGGTGCTTAACCTGCTCAAGATCACCGGCGATTGGCAGAAGTTCAAGGGCCTCAAGGGTGCCGAGGGCACGCTGAAGACCGCCGCCGCCAAGCCGGAAGCCGCCGTGCTCGTCGAAGAGGCTGAGAACAAGGCGCAGAAGCTCAAGGCCGCCAAGGCCGAAGCCGCCGCCAAGGCAGCCGAAGCCGAGACCCCGGCCGAGGTCCAGCACGATGACGAGAAGGTCGAGCTCGCCGACGTCGAAGAATCCGCACCGGAAAGCGTGTGAGACCATGCTTGCTCAAGCCGTGGAACATCTGATCAAGAACATCGTCGATTTTCCCGACGACGTTTCAGTCAAGTCCCATGAGAACGCCCGCGGTGAACTGATTCGCGTCCGCGTGAATCCGGAGGATATCGGGCGTGTGATCGGTCGCAACGGACGCACTGCGAACGCGGTTCGCACGGTGATCCAGGCGATCTCCGATCACAAGGTTCGCGTGGACATCATGGACGTACGCAAGTGAACATGCACACGAACAGCGTGCCAGACCCGCAACAGCCCCAAGAGTTGTTGCGGGTCTGTCGTATTGGCAAGGCTCAGGGACTCAAGGGCGAGGTCTCCGTGGAACTGTATACGGACGACCCGCATGCCCGTTTCGCACCCGGCGAGGTGCTCTATGCGCGCGAATCCGCTGCGGACGCACTACGCCCCTACACCGTGGCCGCCGCGCGCACATTCAAGAACCGTTGGTATGTGCGCTTCGAAGGCGTGGATGACCGCAATGCCGCCGAGGCGCTGCGCAACACCGTGCTGTACGGCGAGCCGCAGGAGCTCGATGACGACGAGTTCTACCCGAAGGATCTGCTCGGCCTGGAAGTGTACCTGGAATCCGAGGTGTCCGCGGCGAATGCCGACGACGCCCCGGAAGGCGCCGAATTCGAGTTCACCGATCTCGGCAAGGTGGTCGACGTGATCGAGGGCGCCCAATGGCTGCTCAAGATCCGCATGCCGAACCGCGAGGCCTTCCTGCTGCCCTTCGTGGAGGCGCTGGTTCCCGAGGTCAATCTCGAGGAGGGCTACCTCACCGTGGATCCGCCCGGCGGCCTCGTCCCCGGCATCGGCGAGCCAGACATCGCGGACACGGCAGACTCGGTCGGCGCGGCCCCTCCTTCTGCGTAAAAAGAGACATTTGCAACCGCTATCCGTCCCTTTTTACGTCCCTATTCTCTGCGTAAAAAGGGACATCTACCAGCACCTATCTGTCTCCTTTTACGCAGAGGGGAAGCCCACCGCATCCCGCTCTCCCACCCACTGCCCATTTCAAAGGAGTTCGTTTGGACATCGACATCGTTTCCGTCTTCCCCGAGTATTTCGACGTGCTCAATCTCAGTCTGCTCGGCAAAGCGCAGGAGAGGGGTCTGCTCGCCGTGCGCTCGCATAATCTGCGGCAGTGGACGCACGATGTGCATCAGTCCGTCGACGACACCCCGGTGGGCGGTGGCGCGGGCATGGTGATGAAACCCGAGGTGTGGGCGGAATGCCTCGACGAGCTGCTCGGCATCCCGGCCGACGCTCCCGCGAACGCGCACGCCGCCCCGGCCGCCGACTCCCCCGTGCTGATCTTCCCGAACCCGTCCGCCCCGCTGTTCACGCAGCAGGACGCGACCGCGCTGTCGCACGCCGAACACCTCGTGTTCGGCTGCGGCCGCTACGAGGGCTACGACGCGCGCATCCCGCAGTATTATCGCGAACGCGGCGTCGACGTGCGCGAATATTCGATCGGCGACTATGTGCTCAACGGCGGCGAGGTCGCCGTCTCGGTGATGCTCGAGGCGATCACGCGCCTGCTGCCCGGTTTCATGGGAAACGCCGACTCGATTGTCGAGGAATCATACACCGGCGAGAACGCACTGCTCGAGCACAATCAGTACACGAAACCGGCGAGCTGGCGCGGAATCGACGTGCCGCCGGTGCTCATCTCCGGCGATCACGGCAGGGTGAACAGATTCCGCCGCGACGAGGCCCTCGAGAAAACGTCCCGACTGCGCCCCGACCTCATTGCGCGGCTCGACTGCCACGCGCTCGACAAGCAGGACCGCAAGACGCTCATGTCGCTCGGCTGGGAGGTCTCCGGCGAGCATCCGCGCAAACTCGAAGACTGACGCCCACCCGCGCCCTCACTGCACTCTCACTGCGCGCGGTAGGTGTACACGGCGGTCTCGCCGTAGTCGCGCGCGTCGGTGATCTGCCATCCGACGGGCGCTTCGGGTCGCTCGGTGCGCACCGACCGCTCGAGCACGATCATGCCGTCGCGCGCCACCAAGCCGCGCGCGGTGAGATCGCCGAGCAGACGTTCGCAATCGGCAGTGGAGAACGCATACGGCGGGTCGATGAGCACCACGTCGAACGGCTCGCCCACCTTCGCCTTCGCCGCGTACCGCTCGGCTTTCGCGTGCACGATGCGCGCGTTCATCGACTCCTCCCACGCGGGATTGTGCCGCAGTGCTGTCAGCGTATGCGCTATGAGCTTGGCAGCGGGGCCAGATGCCTCCACCACCACCAATTCGTTCGCGCCACGGCTCAGCGCCTCGATGCCGAGCGCGCCGGTTCCGCCGAACAGATCGAGCACGCGCGCACCCGAGAGAATGCCGGTGCTGTCGAGGCGCGAGAACATGGCCTCCTTCGTGCGGTCGGTGGTCGGCCGCGTCTCCGAGCGCGGCGTGGTGAGCGGCACGCCCTTGAATCGTCCTGTAATCACACGCATGTCTTCAGATTATCCCGCCCTCTCGCCGCAGGCGTGCATGCGTGCCTCCCACGCCCCTTGTACGTCTTATTTTTCCAAGCATTCTGCATGATGTTCTTTGCGTGAAAAGAGACAAATTCAGCGTCCACATGTCCCGTTTTACGCACAGCATCTGCATCCGTTGCGTATGTACAGCTATATCTGATCTGTCTGTATCTGCGTAAAAAGGGACAGATCGGCCACCAAAGATGTCCCCAATTACGCACGAGCTGAATCTGCGAACTGCGTCGAACTACATCGAACTGCGCCGAACTGCACTAGTTGCTGGTGAGGAACCTCTCGTTGCCGCGCGAGAAATCGAGCACCGCGCCCGCGAATTGCGCATGGTGATCGAGCATCGGATCGGCGTCCAGCAGCAGCTCGTCCCACGACGTCGCGAGCATCAAGCTGTGCATGCCGCTACGAGCCACAACCACCAAGCAACCTGAACGCCATAGCGCCACCAGCAATGCGAAGCACGCCCTTGTACCTGAACCTGCACGCGCAACCATGCCGAACCAGCTTGGCAAACCGATAGACCCCACAGACAGCCCAAAAACACTGAGGCCCGCAACGAATGGCGTTGCGGGCCTCAGTGTTGGCTCGGACTAGCTATTCCCGGTCAGCAGCTCACTCGTTGCGGCGACGGGCAATCAGCAAACCGGCTCCTGCCAAGATGAGCGCGGCCGCTGCAGCCACGGCGAGAGCGATGTCCGCACCGGTGTCGGCCACCTGTTGCACTTCCTTCGCCGGTTCCTTGGCTTCCGGCTTGGCCCCAGGCTTAGCCGGCTGGGCCGGTTCGGCAGGCTTGCTCGGCTCAACGGGCTTGGTGTAGACGTTATGGAACACAATGCCTTCCACGCCTTCTGGATACTCGACCGCGGCCACGAGGCTGCCCTTGAGGTCATCAGTCACTCGCACGGTCACGTCGTACTCGTGGTCGTCGTAGGTGATGGTCTTGTCATCGCCCTTGACCTCGTTTACCACATAGTGGTATTCCCCAGCCTTCTCGTAGCCAATGGTGCCGAACAAGGCGCTACCGGTTGCGTCATTGGTCACCGTCTGCACACCGTCAACTGCCGCAAGCGGCATCGGGGTGGATTCATCGGCTCCACGCAGACTGAACCTGAACTCGCCTTCACGCGGAGCGCGACCGTCGAGCAACTTGCCCACGCCGAACTGAACGGCAGTTGGAACTGCGGCGTACGTGTTCTCGAAAGCCATTGCCTTCACGGCGTTGCCATCGGAATCGGCAATCTGCCACTGCACTGCAAGGGTTCCGTCACCTTTGTCGGTAACTTGAGCGACCACCGCATAGGTGCGGTTGTCATAGGTCACGCCGTTGTCGGCGTCAGCGGCGTTCTCGCGGACCAGGTAGGCGTAGTTGCCAGGGGCGTCGAACGTGACTGCCGGCAGCTTCACAGAGCCGTCTGCCGCGTTCTTCGCGGTGCCAACAAGCGTGCCGTCCGCCTTGGTGAGGGCGAATTCGAACTCGCCGTCCTTCAAGTCACGACCGGCGATGGTCTTCGTCATCGGCACGCCACCGGTCACGACACCTTCCCTGTCCGGGTCGGTCGGCGACACCGGGTCGGTCGGCGACACGGCGTAGATGTTGGTGAACGTGAAGGGCATGCCTTCGCTGTCCTCCACGGCGAGGGTGCCATCTCCGTTGTCCCTGACTTTCACGTTGAAGGTCTTGGCACTGTCGTTGGTCACGCCTGGCACATTGCCTTCCTCTGTGACGGTGTATGTGAACGTCTTCTCACGCACCTTGTCGGTTCCGAATACGTTCTCCATGGTGTATTCGATGTCACCAAAGTTGACGTTGCCGGCTTCGTCGTTCGTGGTCTGCATGTTCTTCGGCATTGGTGCGCCTTCCGAACCGCTGATTGTGAACGTGTACTTGCCTGCAATCTCCGGAGCGTTGTCGCCAGACTTCACGTCGAGCTTCTTGGCTCCGATGATCGGCTTGCTGAGCTTCGAAGAGGCGCCGTACTGGTTGGAGAAACCAAGACGGTCGGTTCCGGCCGGGTACTCTACGCGGGCACTGAGAGTGCCGTTGCCTTCGTCGGTGACGATCAGTTTGATGCTGAACTCGCCATTCAGCACGGTCACGCCGCTCGTCGGGTCGGGCTCGTCCTCCGTGACGGTGGCTTCGTAGCTGTACGTAGTCACCGGCGGCGTCTTCGTGTAATCGACATTGCGAATGGCGATGCCGTTCTGCACGTCGTTGGCAAGGCGCTCGGCAGTGAACTCGATTGGAGTGAAGTCCACATTCCCGTTCGCATCGTTAGAGGCGGTGGCGATCACGTTGCCCTTGGCGTCGCGCACGGCGAAGTGGAATTCGCCGTCGGCAAGGTCGCGTCCGTGCAGCGTCTTGTGTGCGTTGATGCGCACCGGCGCTTCACCGCCAATCGTTACCGGCGCCGTCGCGTACACGTTGTGGAACGGCAGCACCGGCGTCTTCTCGCTGGTTTCAGTGCCATTGACACTCGTGTGCACGCGCATTGTGCCGTCGCCGTTGTCGGTGGCCCAGATCTGCACGGCGTAGACCTGCTCGTCCACGGTCAGTCCGTTGCCGGACTGCGCGCCAATCTGGTCGACCTCGAAGTTGAACTTCCTGCCCGAACGAACGTCGTCGTGCGTGAGTTCGAGTCCGGTGAACAGCCCCGGCACGGTGACAGTCTCGCCGCTGGCCGCCGCGTCGAATTCGTAGACGCCCGACACCGCGCGTGCCCGTGCCGTGTATCCGGCGCGCTGCATGTCTTCGTCGCTGCCGCGCACCACGAACTGGAATTCACCCTGTGCCTGCGCACGTCCGGTGAGCTCCTCGGTCACGTCGACGCCCGGATACGCCACGTTCTGCGTGGTGTACTTGTTCGTGAACAGGCCGTTCTCCACGGTGGTGGCGGTGACGAGATGGCCTTGCCCGTCGTCTGCCACCTCCACGGTGATCGTCGCGGTGTGCCCGTCGTACGCCATACCCGGCTGGTTGCCGGCGATTTCGGTGACGGTGTAACGGTAGACGCCCGAACGTGTGTACACGATCTCTCCGAAGTCGAAGCTCGCGGTGTCGCCGTCGGTCGGCTTGCCAACGGTGACGGTGGCGTTCTTCGGCATCGGGGCGCCGTCCTGGCCCTGGATCGTGAACTCGAACTGCTGGTTCTCGTTCCATGCCATGCCGTCGACGCGCTTGTGCAGCGTGAAGTCGGTGGGCACACCGGTCGCCGGCTGCGCAGAGTACTTGTTCACGAACTGAGATTCGCTCACCTTGGCTTCTGCTTGCAGATTGCCTCTGCCATTGTCGGTCACGGTGACGGTGATCTTCGCCGTGTGGCCGTCGTAGGCGACGCCGGGCATGTCGCCCTTCGTCTCCTTGACCGTGTACTCGTACGTGCCCACCTTGTCATAGGTGATATCGCCGAATATGACGTCCGCCGTATCACCTTCGGCAGGCTTGTGCACCGCCTTCGTCAGCACGCCATCCTTCGCGCCTTCCGGCATCGGAGCGCCGTCCTTGCCGGTCAGCGTGAACTCGAACGTGCGGTCCTTCGGCCACGCAATGCCCGTCAATTGCTTCGACAGCTTCAGATCGGTCGAACCGACCGTCACCTGATTCGCCTTGTATGTGTTGACGAATGCGGCATCGGTCACTTCGGCCTTCGCTTCGAGCTGTCCCTTGCCGTTGTCGGTCACTGTCACGGTCACCGTCGCTGGGTGCTCGTCGTAGGTGACTCCGGGCATATCGCCCTTCGTCTCCTTCACCTCGTACTCATACTTACCGGCGGACTCGTACTTGATGTTGCCGAAGTCGAAGGTCTGGGTATCACCGGAATCCGGCTTGCCGACGGTCTTCGTCAACACGCCATCCTTCGCGCCATCCGGCATCGGAGCGCCGTCCTTGCCGGTCAGCGTGAACTCGAACTCGCGATCAGCTGTCCATTCGACGCCCGTCAGCTGCTTCGAGAATTCCATACCGTCTGGCACGCCGTCGAACGACTGAGCCTCGTAGGCATTCGTGAAGGTGTTCGACTCGCCGATGCCGGTGATAAGCGGTTTGCCGGCGACATACCGGCCGAGGCCGTTGTCGACGACGGTGAACGAGGCGATCGCCGTACGTCCGTCATGCGTCATGCCGTCCGTCGTTGTGCCGGCGTTCCGTTCGCGCACATTGTACACATAGGTGCCGGCCTGACTGAAGGTGAAGTCGTCGAAGTGGAACTGGGCGGTGTTGCCGTTCTCCGGCTTGCCCACCGTCACCGACTTCCGTTCGGGCATCGCCTTCGTCAACACGTCCTCCGGCACATTGGACTGGTCCGGATTCGCCGTCAGATCGAAGGTGAACGATTCGCCGTCCTTCCAGTCACGACCGGTCACCGTCTTCGCGAGCTTGAACGACTGACTGCCTGCCGCGGCTGCGTACTCGTTCGTGAAGTGCGCGATAGCGTCAGTGGAGCCATCCACAGTCGTTTCGGTACTCATCGTACCGTCACCGTTGTTGTCGATGACCTTGATGCTGACCTTATGCGCGGCGAAGTCGTAGGTCACGCCGTTCTTCGTCGGCGATTCCTGTGTCACGTCTTCCGGCGGCACTTCGCGGACTGTGTACTCGTAGGTCTTGCCTGCGTCGTCTTGCGTGAACCGCAGTCCGGCGAGCAGTGTGCCATTCGCCGGCCAGACGAGCTCCTGCCCGCTGACTGCGGAGAACGGGTTGGTCGTCGTCGCATGCGCCGCACCGCCTGGCATCGGGGCGCCATTCTGTGGCTCGATGATGAACCCGAACTCGCCGGCGTTCATCGAACGTCCGGTGAGCGTCTTGCCAATGCGGAATCCGTCGGCAGTGCCTTCGGCACCGTAATCCACCGATGCGGCGTACGCGTTCGTGAACAGGTCGTTGCCGTCAGTGTTGCGCCTGGCTTCGAGTTGGCCGTTATTGTCGGTCACCTCGTACGTCACGGTATGCGTGTGCGTGTCGTAGGTCCAGCCGGCAGGCACCGGGTTCGGGATCTGCTCGGAGATGCCGAACGTATAGGTTCCCGGCTTCGTGAATACAATGCCTTCGAAGTTGATGTCGGTGGTGTTGCCGTTCTTGATCTCGGGCGTCTTCACCGTCATGGTGTCCCAATTGGTGAGGGTGTCGTTGTTATTGATCTTGACATTATTGGCATCACCCGAATCGAGCTTGGCCTCGAAGGTGAACTTACGGGCTTCGGCATCGCGTCCGGTGACTTTCTTTTCCACCTGCAACGTCTGAGGCTGCGTTGGCGTTGCCTTATACGTGTTCGTGAACTCGATGCGCTTCGCGCCGTTCGGGTACCCAACCGTGGTGATGAGATCCTGGTTTGAATCGCGGCTCACCGTGATCGTCACATCATACGTGTTGAGGTCATACGTCATGCCATTGAGCGTCGGGCTTGCACCTGTCGGCACATCCTCGCGCACATGGTACGTGAAGGTCTGGCTGGTCTGGCCGTTGAGTGCGGCATTCGTGAATGTCGGGTTCCAGCTCCAAGTGCCATCTGCTTTCACGTCGACGGGCTGGGTGGGAACGGCTGGACCATTGTCCGGGTTATTACCAGCAGTAATAATCACCTTGAACTTGCCGTCCTCATTCGGATTGCCTCCCGTTTGGTCGGTGTAGTTCTTGTAGCCGTTAACAATTGGTGCGGACTCGTTCTTGCCGAGGAACCTGTTCGTGAACCTGGCGTAATCCGTAGGCTCTGCCGGGTTGACTGCTTCATACTGGTCGTTGTAGGTCTTCTTCATGTTGACCGAAGCGGTCATTGTGCCATTACCGTTGTCCTCGACGGTCACGGTGGCGGTGTAGCTTGCACCGGAGTACTGCATGCCTGCCTTGTCACCCGGATTCTCGCTTATCACATATTGGTATGTACCGGGATTGGAATACTCAATCCCACCAAACGAGAACGGGTATGGTTGGCCGGCCTTATAGCTGCCATTGTTCTTCACCGACACGGTTGCTGGGTTGGGCAGAGGATTCTTCGAATTCTCCCCAAGCGGCGAAATGGTGAACGTGAATTCCTCACCCGGCTGCCAATCGCGATTGGCAAGCACTTTCTCACCCTTGATTGAACCAGTTGCAAGCGTCGTCGGCGTGAGCGCATAGGTGTTCACGAAGTCCAGATTGGTCGTCTTGTTCTTTTCGATCGTGCCGGAATCATTGGCATGATTGACACTCCAGCCTGCTCCGCCATGGTTGGTTTGCTCCACCGTGGCTTTGAGCCCCGGCGTCAGACCATACACGGTGACGCTTTCGCCGTCCTTGAGCTCGAACGTCTGTCCATTCGTCACGGTCATGCCTTCCCCGGCAATGACGGCCTGGAATTCGCCATCCGCACCCGTGCCTTCGAGCTGCAGTGTGAACGGGAACGATTTGTTCGGGTCACGCTTTGCGCCCTGCGGCCACACAACCTTCTCCGTCACATGCAGCGTGCCAACTCCGGCAAGCGTCTGCTTGCCGTTGTTGCCGAGGCGCACGGTGACATTGTTCATCTGCCATTCCGGCGCGATCGCATTCGACGCGGTGTTGGTCGTGTTCGGTTTCTTCGGAGCCGTGTATAGACGCGACAGTCCGGTACGCTCGGTGCCTGCGGGAGCATAGTAATTCCCCTTGCTATCCGCAACCGCCTTGCCGTACGCGTTGCTGCCGAGCACGTCGATCCACTGCTCGTGCTTCGCATTGTTCGCGTAGTACGTGCGCTGGTAGTAGTAGGTCTTCGTCACGCTGTTTTCGATGGACTTCGCCGGGTCTTCCAGATTCTTGGAATTGTACAGCGGCGTGTCCTGCGTGAAGTAGTAGAAGTCGTTCGTCGTCGCCGGCGTGAACACGGCGGTCGTCGTACCGTTCGCCGCCGCCGGTTGTGCCGACGTGTCGTAGGCGTTCGTCAGGAAGTACACATCGCCGCTCGCGTCGGTATGCTGTGCGATGTACTGACTCATCGCCGCATCCGGCTTGGCCACCTTGTCTCGCACACCGTCTTTCAGCGCAACGTCGTAGAACAGGCGGATCGGGTGCGTGCGTGCGATGCTCGTCGTCACGTTGCCGTCTTTGTCCACCTTCGCCGTGTACAGGCGCAGCGGTAGCAGATCCGCCGGCACTTCCACCCTCACGGTGTCGCCGGTCTTCTCGCCGTTGTCGGTGACGGTGATCTTCAGGTCCTGCAGATTCGCGGCCTTGTAGACCTCATTGCCGGCGACTTCGCCGTGGAACGTGTAGGTGGTCGTGTTGCCGTTCTTGACCACCGCGTTCTCGGCGTCGGGATCGAACGCGAACTTCGTTCCTGCGAAGATCACGCTGTTCATCGATGTGACGGTCATATAGTCGCCGAGCTGATCGGTGAACGTCACCGCACCTTTCCGCTCACCGGTCGTGCCATCTTGCGATTCGGCCTGGATCGGTGAGGTCGGGTTGCTCGAGACCTCGCTCCAGATTGTGTTGAACACGGCATTGAGCGTATCGGCGTCGGATGCGGCAAGGTAGTAGTTTGAATTCGGGGCTTTGGCACCCAGATTGGTATAGGTGGTGGCGTTCGGGTAGTTGCTGGAGACGCCCTGCATGAACGCATTCGACTTGAGCTCAATATCGCTCTTGCCGGTCACACTCGACACATTGGCATCCGGATTAGCGCCCGTGAAGATGCCTACCGAATAAACCGATGCGCCATTGGTCTTCATCGTTTTCGCTGCGCCGATGGCATCGTTGGCCACGTCGTTCTCAAAACCATTTGATTTGGTGGGCTGGCCATCGGTGAAGAAAATGACGATCTTCGAGGCATCGGCACGCGCATTGCCAAGAACGGTGTTAGCCGTCTGCATGCCCAGATCCGCTCGTGTGGCGCCGGATGCCTTCAGGTCGTCCACGGTAGACTTCAGGCCACTCAGGGAATCGGTCAGGCCGCTTCGCGTATTTACGTCACTCGCGTAGGTGACGAGACCGATGCGGTTCTTCTTGTTCGGGTCGCTCACCTTGGCGTTCGCCGCAATCGTCTGGTCGATAAAGCCATTCACCGCCTGCTTGAGCGCATACATGCGCGTGTCTTGAGTCGTCAGCCTCCGCCGGCTGTAGAACTGCGTATGCGCGGCGTCACTGTCGGCGGCGGATGTTTTCGGAGTCACATAATGCCTGCTGCCTCCTGCGTCGTAGTACCAGCCGTTTGCTGAACTATAAACGCGTGTCATTGATCCACTGACACGAACGTAGTACCGTTTGCTGGTGGTGATGTCGGCCGCATATACGGGGTCATATGCATACTCATCATCGCCATCCATGCCCCATGCCATCGACCCCGAGGTGTCGAGCACGAGCACGATATCCAACGGTTTCGTCACATTCGAGACGCCGATGAGCTTCTGCGCGCTCGACATCGCCGAAAGACCGACAAGGAACGAACCGTCCTTTGGTGCGACAGTCACGTGATTGTCGTCATATGTCTTCAGCGTCACCTCTTGGGTAGACACCGACTTGTCGGTCCACACGCGTCCGGTGGAGCGTGGGTCGGTCGGCTCGCCGATGCCCTGCTCCCACTGGGTGAACGTCGTCGGGTCGGCGATCATGTTTCCCGCCGCCTGCGCCGGGATCGCCACCAACGCCACGGTCACTATCATCGCCGCGCTGATCACGCCGGCGATGGCCTTCTTCGTATTTGCGCTTATGGAGCCGAAGAGTCGCTTCCCCCACTCGCGCAACTGCCGTATGTCCATTGCAATGCCTTTCTTCTCGCATCTCCCTGAGAAGAAAAGCACTAATATGAGCCCCTCCCCGCAGAGATCTGGCAGTCAAGAATTCGCCCGAAGCAAACAATCCCTGCGTCACCAACGATTTCCTGACTTATATATAAATATACATGCTATCAGCGAAACGTATACAAATCACCGACATCTCATTTCTGTGTCCACATTTTCCCATCGCCCCACCAAATCTCCCCACCTTCTTCGCATCTCCACCCCTCACTCGCAGATGACGAAACCCATCCCCCCAACTTTCGTCATCTGCCGCGTGCCTTCTGGCAATCGACGAAAGATCGTCAATCTTTGGTCGATTCCTATACACGCGCACAACAAAACGACCATATCCCACCATCCTGCGTAAAAAGAGTCATCAAATTGCCCATAACTGTCCCCAATTACGCACGAGCTGAATCTGCGAACTGCGTCGAACTACATCGAACTGCGCCGAACTGCACTAGTTGCTGGTGAGGAACTTCTCGTTGCCGCGCGAGAAATCGAGCACCGCGCCCGCGAGCTGCGTATGGTGCTCGAGCGTCGGGTCGGCATCCAGCAACAGCTCGGCCCGCTTGCGCGCATCGGTGATCATGGCGGCATCCTTGACCACGCGCAGCAGTTTCAGGCTCGAGCGGCCGCCCGACTGTGTATCGCCGAGCACATCGCCGGCACCGCGCAATTCGAGGTCTTTTTGCGCAATCAACGCGCCGTCGAGCGAATGCGCGATCACGTCGAGCCGCTGCTCGGCAATGCTGTTCGGCTCAGCCTGCGACACCAGGAACGCCCAGCTGTGCGTGCCGCCACGGCCAACGCGCCCGCGCAGCTGATGCAGCTGGGAGAGCCCGTACCTGTCGGCGTCGAAGATCACGATGCAGCTCGCCTGTGGCACGTCCACGCCCACCTCGATTACTGTGGTCGCCACCATGACCGGCGTCTGCCCGCTGGCGAATTCGGCCATCACGCGCTCCTTCGTCTCGTCGTCGTCGCGGCCGGTCAGTTCGCAGAATCGCACGCCTTGGAACTGTGGCAGCGATTGCAGGCGCTCGGAGATCTCATGCACTGAATGTAGCGGCGCACGTGCGTTCGTCTCGCCGAGGTCCTCGTCGCTGAGCAGCATGCCGTCGTCGGAATCGGCGCGCGCATCGCCGCCGCTTTCCCCGCCCTCGGCGTCTTCAGTCGACTCCTCGATGCGCGGGCACACAATGTATGCGCGCTCGCCGGCGTCTATGCGGTGGCGAATATGCCAGAACATCTCGGCCATGAGCGGCGCGTTCTCTTCGGGAATCACCACGGTCTGGATCGGCTTGCGCCCGCCCGGCAACTCGGTGAGCCAGGAGATGTCGAGGTCGCCGAACCAGGTCATCGCCGCCGTGCGCGGAATCGGCGTCGCCGTCATCACCAGCAGATGCGGGTCCACGTCCGACTTCGAACGCAGTGTTTCACGCTGTTCCACGCCGAAGCGGTGCTGCTCGTCGATCACCGCGAGCGCGAGGTTCGGTGCCTGGAACGACTTCGAGAACGCGGCGTGCGTGGCCACGACGATGCACGGCTCCCCGCTTGCCGCCGTGCCGAGCACTTTGCGTCGCTCGGCGAGCTTCATGCCGCCGGTGAGCAGCAGCACGGGCGCGCGGTTGAACACGTTCGAGATCGATTGGTAATGCTGCTCGGCGAGCACCTGCGTGGGCGCGACGAGCACGGCCTGGTGCCCAGATCCGACCGCCTGCAGCATCGCGCTCACCGCCACCACCGTCTTGCCCGAGCCCACTTCGCCTTGCAGCAGGCGCTGCATCGGGTGGTCCTGGCACATGTCGTGGCTGATCTCGTCGACGACCTCCCGCTGGCCTTTCGTCAGTACGAACGGCAGCGTGTCTATGTATTCGTCGCGCAGTTGCACGTCGGAGCA
>ENA-OPVH01000825-OPVH01000825.1-human-gut-metagenome-genome-assembly--contig:-NODE-825-length-17841-cov-1.458113_pt1 | contig 17841 bp, 16 predicted proteins | sample MGYA00241494_ERZ501980 | MGnify/ENA primary metagenome ERZ501980 (study PRJEB25962, sample SAMEA1964914) | human gut metagenome | biome: human gut; feature: human-associated habitat; material: faeces... | reverse complement strand
GCCATCCATAACGGTTCCGGTGATTATAGCCGCAGCCGTAAATTTTTTGGCATTTCCCTGCTGCTTCTTGCCCTTTCCGGATTTCTGTTCACATTATTTTTTCTTGGGAGCGGCGAAAGGATTCTACGGATGTTCGGAGCGGAGGGTGATATTCTCAGGCTGGGGGCAGAATATTTCCGTTATATTGCTTTCGGCACCCTGTTCCAGGTAATGGCTACGGGTATCGTTCCTTTTATCCGGAACATGGGAAGCCCGGTAACGGCCATGTTCGCCATGACTGGAGGCTTTCTGACCAATATTTTACTGGATTATATTCTGGTGTGGGTATTGCCTTACGGAATGACAGGCGCCGCTGTGGCCACCGTAATCGGCCAGGCGGTAACTCTCGCCGTATGCCTGATTTTTCTTATACGGAAACGGGAACTGCCATCCTTATCCTTTGACAAAGAAACGCTGCACATGGCTGGAAAAGTCCTTTTTGTGGCAATATCGCCATTCGGGCTCACTTTTTCACCTAATATTACCCTTATCCTCGTTAACAAAAGCGCCGTATATTATGGAGGGAATACGGCGGTGGCCTGTTACGCTTCCATCAGCTATATATCCTCTGTAGTCCTTCTGCTGCTGCAGGGTGTCAGTGACGGAAGTCAGCCGCTCATCAGCCTTTGCTATGGAAAAAAAGAAATCCGGCAGGCGGCATCCTATCGGAATATGGCCTATCGCTTTGCCCTTGCCGTATCCACCGCCTGTATGCTGGTCATCTTTTTCAGCCGGGAGCATGCCGCCGCTTTGTTCGGGGCCTCCCGCGAGGTAACGGAAAATGTCAGCCGTATCTTTCCTGTTTTCATCGCGGGCTACCTGTTTGTTGGCATCTCCCGGATTACCACCTCCTATTTTTACGCAACGGAGAAAAACCGGTTTGCCTCTATCCTTATTTATGGAGAACCTCTGTGCCTGCTGCTTTTTCTCACTGTATTTCCGCGGCTGTGGGGTATTGAGGGAACCTGGCTGGCGATTCCGCTGTCCCAGATATGCATGACGCTGCTCAGCCTGCTGTTTATCAGGAACCAAAACCGGGGAACAGGGAAAAAGACAGAGGGAACCGCGGAGGGCAGCTATGCAGGAATTTCATGAGCTTATTAAGAATTTTGATAAAATAAGAGACTATATGCGCCAGTTCTATGTATATGGCTTTAAGGTACGAAGTGATTTTGATGCCAAAAGCGCCCGTACCTATGACAATGAAAGACGCCGAATCGAAAGCTGGCTGGGGGATTATACCCGTTCCGGCTATACTGCAAAGGGAAAGCATCTGTATATCAGTGTGGACGGCAAAACCATCCCCCGCAATCCCCTTTATGCCGCATGGAAGTCCAAAACCTTCACGGACAATGATTTGCTGCTGCATTTCTTTCTGACAGATCTTCTGACAGAGAATGAACAAGGAATGACGGCAGGGGAACTTTGTGACAGTATTGTCGCTTCTTATGGTTGTGTCTTTGACAGCCAGACCATCCGCCTGAAATTAAAGGAATATGAATCCCTGGGCCTGCTGTTTTCCGAGAAGAAGGGCAAAGCGTTATATTACCGCCTCGCTCCGGATCTCCCCTGTGAAAAAGGGGCTGCCGCCGGGGAGGCCGATCCGTCTCACGGCCTGTGGGAACGTATTCTGACAGCCGTAAAATTTTTTCAGGAAGCGGTTCCCTTCGGTTTTGTGGGAAGCACGATTCTGGATCGGAGCGGTGCCCGGAATACCTTATTTCAATGGAAGCATCATTTCATCGTCCATACACTGGAGGACGGCATCCTTTCGGACGCACTCAGCGCTATCCGGCAGAAACGCGCTGTACGTCTGGAAAACAAAAGCAGCCGCAGCGGAAAGCTTACGGTTATGGAAGGGATCCCTTTAAAAATCATGGTCAGCACCAGGACAGGAAGGCGGTATCTGTGCCTGTACCAGGAAGAGAGCCGGCGTTTCAACACACTGCGCCTGGACTGCATCACCAAAGTACAGCTTCTTCAGGAATGCCCTTTCTACGAGGAGCTGTCCCTTAAGCTGAAACGGAACCTTCCCCATTGCTGGGGCGTTTCCTTCGGGAGCAGCCGCAGCCGGCTGGAAGAAATATGCATGAAGCTTTATATCGACGAAAAAAAAGAGCCCTACATCCTCAACAGGCTGTACCGGGAGAGCCGGGGCGGGGAAGTGCTCCGGATACGGGAAAATGAATATCTTTACAGCGGCTTCTTTTTCGATACCAATGAAATGCTTTCCTGGGTGAAAACCTTTACCGGAAGAGTTATGGATATCCAGTGTTCCAATCAGGCCGCTGTCAGCAAGGTGACCGGGGACTGGGAAAGGATGTACCATATGTACTGTGATACGGATACGGAAATACCCGAAAAGAATATCTCAGAGGAACCTGACGACAGGGAAAGGAAATAAGTTTGTAAGGAGCTTTCAGACTATTGATTCATGCAGTATCGCAGGCTTGTCTGCGATATGCAGGAGGCATAAAAAATGGAACTTTTTCATGAAATATACAGCAGTTACATAAATGTGGTGCAGCGTATTCTTACGGAGGCGCACCAATCACCCATCACCCTCGGACGGATGGAACAGATCGCGGCAGAAAATGCCTTCGCAGAAAGCGCGCTGGCCATTCTTCCCAAGCTTACGGGTGATGACTGGCCCCTTCTCACTCCCTGCGGGGATCATACCTTTCGTTCCCGACTCGCCCATCCTACGCATATTCCGCTCAGCACCCTTCAGAAATCCTGGCTGAAGGCCCTGTTGGAAGACAGACGTATCCGCCTTTTTTTCAGTGATTCCGATCTGGCGGCTCTTGAGGAAATGCTTAAAGATACCAAACCGTTATACCGGGAAGAGGATTTTTATTATTTCGACCGGTATCTGGATGGAGATCCCATTGAGGATCCGGCGTACCGCCGGCATTTTGGAATCATTCTGAAGGCCCTGCAGGAAAACTGCGTCCTGCTTGTGGCTTATGAAGGGAAACAGGGAATCAGCCATTTTGAAGTGGCTCCCTATCAGATCCAGTATTCCTCCAAAGATGATAAGTTCCGGCTTTGCTGTCTGAAATACAGCCGGGGTGCCTTTCGCCTCAATACCCAGCTGAATCTGGCAAAAATCAAAGACTGCCGCCTTTCTTCGGAAATCTGTCCCGCCCATACGGCGGATTACCGCTTCCGTCCGGTCAGCAGAGCGCCGGAACCGGTTCTCCTGCGGATAAGCGGGGAACGGAATTCCCTGGAACGGTGCATGCTGCATTTTGCCAGCTATGAGAAGCATACGGAATATGATGAAGAACAGGGCTGTTATCTGTGCTCCATTTATTATGATCGCACCGATGAGACGGAGCTGCTGATCGATATCCTTTCCTTTGGGCCGGTGGTACAGGTGTTGGGCCCCGCCTCTTTTCTGGAACAGATAAAAGAACGGGTCAGGCGGCAGCATTCCTGGTAACCAGATACCAGAAGCAGACACCGGAAATTGCCAGCAGCCCCCCGCATACAAGCGGCTGCGCAAGGATACTCCCCAGCCCGGCCACATCGATAAGGAAAAAAACAGCAAGATTCCCTATCCCATGAAAAATAACGGGAGCCAAAAGTGTGCCGGATCGTTCCGTCACCCAAGCAAGCATGATGCCAAGCAGGGAAGCATATATCCCCTGCACCAGGTTCCCGTGGTAAATGCCGAAAACCACGCCGGAAAATACCATGGCAACAGGCGCGCCGAATACCTCTTTGGATTTCCCATAGATAATTCCCCGGAATACCAGTTCCTCGGAAAAAGGCGCTGCAAATCCATACAGGCAGATTCCCAGCCACAGCGGTACGGCAGCCTGTTCCTTTGCCACCTGCTGAAAGGTCTGGGAATGCTGTGCCAGACCGAGATAAGCGATGACAATGTTAAGCCCCAGGGACAGGAGAATAAAGGGAGGAATCCATTTCCAGTCAGGCTTTTTCCCGAGCCGGAAATTCAGGGAGGATCTCCAGACCGCCAGACAGGCCAGGCCTCCTGTCAGTGTCATGAGCAGGTTTGCCATGCCTCCTGTCAGGCCGCTGTTTACCGTTCCCGCATCCAATCCGCCCGTGCTTCCGCCATAACCAAACAAAAGCCCCGCCAGAATCAGCCCTGCCGCCTTGCCGGCTTCATATACCAGAAGCGCCGCTATCACTGACAGCATTGTCCTGAAAATCTGCGGCTTATCAGAGAGTACTTCCTTTTTATTTCTCATATCTGTCCTTCTTAACTTATCCTTTATTAGTTCTATGCTGAATCTCCAGCTTTTTTCTGTTTCAATTTACCCATTATACGCCAGGAACAATACTGCTTGCAACAATCGCAATGGAATTATCTTTCTCCCACAGATTTCTATTCGTAAGGATTAGCCCTTTTCCGTCTCTTTCCCCTTTTTGTATTCATCCCTATATCTGGCGGGAGTGATCCCCTCCGCCTTTTGAAACACTTTTATAAAATGTGACACATTCGTATAACCTGTCCGCTGACATACATCCGCCACACTGGAGCCCTCCTCCTGAAGCATCTGCCTGGCTGCCGCAATTCTCAGCCCCGTCAAATACTCTTTATAGCTTTCACCCGTCTGCTGTTTAATCAGACGGCACAAATAGGTGGATGTAATGTGAAATTCCTGTGCTACCAAATCCAGGCTCAAATCGTATTTGGTACAGTTTTCCTCAATATACCTGACTGCCCGCAGCGCAGTGCTATTCTTCTTTCCTGAAGGTACCGAAAGTTCCTCCTCGCCTCCCCTTCCTGTAAATTCCTTTGTTTTTTCCCTCTCCTGCTTGTAATGCGCTTCCGAATATGTTTTCTGAACTAAAACCGCCCTGCTGTCTGATTGGCTGTCATTTTGATTAATTAGCTTCAGGTCATGACAAATCTCTTCCCGTATTACCCCGGCAGTGATGCCTTTAGCTTCAAACAGCGCACGAAGCGCTTCCGCTGCTTCTTCTGCCTGATACTCCTCACTGACCGCTGCCAGAACATTCATAATCTCATTTTCTCCCCAGAATGGATAAAGCCACACACCCTCATCCGATAATTCTTCAACATCCCTGCAAAGCAATTCCTTCCATTCCATTGTTTCCTCCGGTACTTCGAGCACGCATCGGATTCTGCAGAAGGAAGATGTGTCCAGATGAAGATTCAGCATGGGCAGTCTCTCCCGGATTCCTTCGGAATAACCGCCTCTGGAAATCAAACGGATGGTCTGTTCCCTGAGCGTCTGATATTGTTCCTGCAGCATACGGCTGTTTTTTTCATCCTTTTGAAGCAGTCCGTCAATAAGCATATCAATATTTTCCAGTTCCCAGCTCATACTGTCTTCCGCAGCTACCTTATATTTCTTCACGATTTCCAAAATGGGACGATAGCTTCTCCATGCCGCCATAATCGCCACACACAGCAGCGCCAGGGCAATTCCAAGCAGCACCAGCCATTCCCTTGCCGCAAACACATTTCCCCAGGAAAACCAGCTTTCTTCCGCCGGACGAAAAATAGCCATGATTCTGCCATCATCCGACTGTCTCTCTAAAAGCCCCTCCGTTTCTTCTCCGTAAATTCGTATTCCGTCATAATAAAGTGTAAGCTCTCCATCCATTCGGCCTGCAATCTTTTCCATCCGCTTTGCCAGCCTGTCCTCCGGAATTTCCATACAGAGAATACCCCTGCTGCCTCCTGTCATAGCATACTTCTCCAACGGATAAAGGAAAAGTGCCGGAGCGCCTTCATTTTTCAGCAGAAAAAATGCCCGGTCCGTCTCTTCGCACATTTCACCAATCAGTGCCGCTGTATTTTCGCTGTCTTTCTCATTCATAAATTGTTTCAAGTGTACCTGAAGCGGCATCGTAGTACCGGAAGATGTAAAAATATTTTCATATCCCTGATATTTCAGGAAATAATAATCCGATATCGAATTATTGCTGTAATATTTCTTTAACTGCGCGAGAAGTTCCACCTCCCGGTATTTATTCTCCTGAAAATAATCCAGAGAAAATTCTTCCCTTGAGGCCAACTCCACCGCCATACTGCGTATGTCCGCAAGCTGGCTGTCCAAATCTTCTATTATCGTATACATCCTGGCCTCTGTCACCCTGATGCTTTCATTCCGCATTCTTACCGCAAGCTGCCATGCCGCCATAATACTTAGCATTGCCAGAGCAATCAGCACAACACTTGTATAGGATATAATATAGCTTCTCAGTGTTCTGGAGCGAAACCTGTACTTTTTACCCTTTCCCATATCTTCCCTCCCTCTGATAACCTCTATGTTCCAGTATAGCAGAAGTATCATTTCCGTACCAGCAGTTCACCTGAAGACTTATCCTTCCCTTTTACTTCCTCCTATCGTAACCGGAAGAAAGCGTTCCATTTGCATGCCTTAACCTTTTTAAGGGCCGGGAATACCCGGCCCTTCTCATTTTCTTTGATTACTTCTGTACTCCTGTGAAATCAGCATAAGAGTCCTTACAGATTTCCATATATTCCTCTATTCCCATATTTTTCAGTTCTTCAAAAAAGGTGTCAAACTCTTCCAGTGCTCTCTGTCCTACCACGAACTTCGCTGTTTCCGTATCTACATAATTCTTTATTACTGTCTTGAGATCCGTATAACGGGCTGCCTGATCTGTTTCCAGATACATGCTGGGAAGCCCGTCTGCCAGATGTCCCTGCTGTGTCTCGTAACAGATGGATCTATAATGGTCATCGGGATTCGTCAGATCCAGCCCTGGATATTCCGGGTTTTCCACTCCGGCCAGCTTCTGGGAATACAGCTTCATTTTCCCCTCATCTCCGGGAGTTGTCTGCGATATCTCAATTGCATTTACCCAATAGTCGAAATCGGATTCATACTTACCTGAAGCCACATCACCAAATACCAGAACCCCGTTTTCATCAAGACTGAAGCCTTCAATCATATTCATGGTATCTTCACTGCCTTCTGCACAGCCATACAGCCTGTAAACAGAGCCTTCATCGGAGTAGAAGTAATCAAGCAGTCTCATACAGACCTCCGGATATTCCGTGTCAGCTGATATACAGGCAGTTCCCAGAGTGTAGCTGGGGGTTTTTCTGGTTACGCCGTTTTCACACCATTGGCTGCTGACAGGAGTCGCCGCGATAAATTCATCAAATCTGTCTGGAAGGGAAAGATAGGGAGCCGCATCGCACAGAACAGGCACAGCGCCTTCCGTATACAGCGCCCTCGCCGCCGTTTTATCAATGGTAAAAAAATCAGGATGTATCAGCTCTTCACTGTACAATGTATTCAGCAGGGTAACATAATCTCTATACTTTTCCTGAGAACAGGGAATCACTATTTCTTCTGTCTCCACATCCCATGCAGGCAATGTCATGTCAGTTATATCCGTTGTTATCCACCCGAAAGCATTCTGAAGGAATTCTTTATCATTTCCCCATGTAGATACCATTGGCCAGATTTCATTAACTCCCATAGAAGCCGGATCCAGTGCCTTAAATGCTCTCAGCATATCAACAAATTCGTCTAAAGTTTCTGGCTCCTTCTCTATACCTGCGGCCTCCATATACTTGGTGTCGATGAATACTCTCTGCGTGCCGAGTGTATCTCCCCAGCCGGGAAAACTGGCACTGATATTAGGCATCGTATACATCTTACCGTCCGGAGCGGTATTTTCAGCCTTAGCCATTTCGTTTTCAGAAAGTATTTTATAAAGATTCGGTGTAAGTTCCTCACTGATATAATCACTCATCGCAAGAAACTGCTGTCCATCCATACCATATGTAACCATATCGTTGGCACTCAGATGCATATTCAGTATAATGTCGGGAAGATCATTAGATGCCAACATCAGATTTCTGCGTTCTTCATAAGTCGATGTATTCACTTCTTCGATTTCAAGATTAATATTCAGCTTTTCTTCAATAAATTTCACAAACCAGTTTTCTTTAACATCATTGTTGGCAATAGATTCTCTCATAGTGAGGACACGAAGCGTCACCTCTTCTCCCTCCTTTACAATAGGGCGGAAGGAATCCAGATTCAGATATTCCGGATACTGCATGGCGGCCTCATCGGATGAATTACCGCCGGCATTTTCCTCTGCCTGGGAGCCCTGAACCGCTCCCTGTTCTTCCTGGGAACCAGTCTGTGCGCCGCTTCCCGCAGCCGCACATCAGTACCGCCGCCATGCTGACAGCAACAACCTTTTTCCATATTTTTTTCATTAACTAAATCCTCCTGTTATTATTTGCGGAATCGGTTCCCTCTGATAAGGGCCGCGATTCTGTTTTATCCTGCAATACTGCAGGCCGTTTCCCAATTGTTAAACGCTACTCCTTCACAGCTCCCACCATAACCCCTTTCACAAAATATTTCTGTACAAAGGGATATGCAATAAGAAGCGGCGCACTGGCTATAAATACCATTGTATACTTCATGGTATAGGCCGCATAAGCCCTTTTCGCGCTGTCCACAAGTTCTCCGGGCTGCATGGACTGCCGCATCATACTCTCATCCAACGCATTCTGGTTCTGAATCAGTACTCTTCTGAGTACCGACTGCAGAGGTTCCAGTGTCTGATCCGATACATAGAGTAAGGCATTAAAATAATCATTCCAGTGCGCAACCGCATAATACAGAACCATAACTGCTATGATGGGTTTTGCCAGAGGCAGGGCGATTGACAGAAATGTTTTCAGTTCCCCTGCTCCATCTATTTTAGCCGCTTCGTAAATAGAATCCGATATGCTTGTCATAAAATAAGTCCTGGTCACAATCAGGTTATAGATACTGATTCCGCCTACAAGAACCAGGGCCGCTCTGGTATTAATCAGGCCGAGATTCTTCACCAGCAGATAAGAAGGAACCATGCCTCCGCTGAAATACATCGTAAGAAGGAAAAATCCCATAAGCAGTTTTCTGTGCGGCAGATACTTCTTGCTTACCGCATAAGCCGCCGGAATCGTTAAAAAAAGATTAAAAACCGTCCCCAGAACCGTATAGAAAATAGTATTGGCATACCCTTTCCAAATCTGTTTATAAGCGAATACTTGTTTATAGGAATCCAGCGTAAATCCTACGGGTCTCCAAACCACCTCTCCCGTAGCAACCGCACTCGGCTCAGAAAAGGATGCTATCACTGTAAAGTATAATGGATATACGGTTATAAATAAAATGAATAGCATAAAAATACAGTTGCCGATATCGAATACCCCTATTTTTTTCTTCTTTTTCATAACCACCTCACCATAATCCGATTCCCGATACTTTTTTAGCTATCTTATTGGACAGAAACAGCATAATAACATTTATCACGTTATTGAACAGCCCGATAGCCGTAGAATAGCTGAACTGTCCGCCTAACAACCCAATCTCATATGTATACGTGGAAATCACCCGGGAAGTTTCCAGATTCAGATCATTCTGGAGCAGAAATATCTTCTCAAACCCTACCGTCAGAATACTTCCCGTACTCATAATGAACATAATAATAATCGTGGGAAGAATACAGGGTAAATTTACATGCCTGATAATCTGCAGCCTTCCTGCCCCGTCAATTTTGGCGGATTCAATCAATTCCGGAGATACTCCCGCCAGTGCCGCCAGATATATAATAGTACCCCAGCCGGTAGACTGCCAAACCCCGGACCAAACATAGATACTGCTGAAATACTTTGGTATGGTAAGCAAATCTGCGTTTTTTCCCGTAATCATCCCATACAGGATTCCCAGCGGCCCGTCTCTGCCTACCATCAATATGACAAGACTGCACATGACTACGGAAGAGAGGAAGTAAGGCGCATAAGTAACCATCTGTACCGTTTTCTTGAAAAATACGCCTTTCAGTTCATTAAAAAGGAGCGCCAGAATGATTGCACAGGGAAACGTCAGCAATGTATATAAAGAAATAGACAAAGTGTTGCGTACCAGCTTCCAAAAGTCCGGATAGGTCAGAAAACGTTTGAAATATTTCAGCCCGGCCCAGTCACTTCCCCAATATCCCAGCTTCGGCTTGAAATCCTTGAAAGCAATAATGATTCCATACATGGGTCCATAGGAAAAAATCAAAACATATACGAATGCCGGCAGCAGCAGCAGATAAAGCTGCCAGTATTTTCTTAAATGAATCTGTAGCTTCTTCAATTCATATTTCCCTCCTGATATCGAACTTTTTCTTTTTTTCATCAATTAAGGTATCCGGTAAATAATGCACCATAATACTGTAATTACCCAACATCCAATTTACCTTATTCACTAATCCCCCTCCTGTTCTTCATACCTTTTGTCAAATTGCATCGTCATTGACTACAACAAAATTGTATATTCAAATTATTTTTTATTCAATATTCATAACTTGCACTTGAATAATGTTATCTTATATATGTCAAAACAGCGGTATTGTAAGTATAAGAAAACAGGATTCTCTTTGTAACTTATATAAAAAAGGCGGTTCTCCTATATCGTCTGATCCAACGTATAGCGGAAACCACCAATCTTTATTGTTCTAATCTCCAATGTTTCTTTTAAATTAAATACAAATGTCCGTTTTAGTTTGAAACTAGGATGTAACAGAACTTCTGAACACATTCCCTTCGTAAAGCTTTAAATACTCTCCAGCCTTTCCTTCAGACGTACTACCTGCTCCACCGTTTTTTCCGCCAATGTACCATCCTGATATATTCCAATATTCCAAGTGACAGCTCCATTTCTATTCCGACATTCTTTGTAAAAATCCCAAAGTTCTTCATCCGTAAAACGGGGCGGCGCAATTTCCCCGGCTTTTTCCCAATGCGCCCAAAAACAATCCAGCCATACAAGACAGTGCCATTGCATTCCCCCAGGCAGCGGCTTCTCAGGCCTGTGATTCAGCGTATTCGCCTCTCCGCCAAGATAATCCTGTTCCGTAAAGGCATATTCCATTTTTTCCGCTCCCGGATTCATGGCAATCACTGCATCCTTATTCCCTGCACAGGAAGCAGCTTTCCATTCGCAATAGTCAAATCTGTCATTCGTCCATCCTTGTGTGCGAAGAAAATCCTTTGTCAGAGAATCATAACACCCATCAAACCACCATCCATCAATCAATGTTCCAAAACGCTCTGCCCACTCTCTGATAACCTTCTGATAACGTTCCTGGAAAACAGATTTATCCTCTAAATCAAGATCCCATCCGAATTGTTCCCGAAGTTCCTGTATATTAGCATCCATCTCCGACGGAAGATAGGCAATCAGCCGTATACCTCTCCGCTTCAATTCCTGTGCCAGCTCCCACATAATATCCCTTCTGGAACAGCATCCCGGTACCGCTGCTTCCAAATGGCTGTTATAGGAACAATATCTGCCCGAATTCTGTCCAAACGGAAAAATAACCCACCCGGCCCCCATCTTTTCTATCTCATTTGCAAAATCTATAATGTTGAAGGCTTCTGTCATTTCATCCCAATTTCCGAATCCGGGACCTTTTTGAGGTTGTATGTCACTCAGATAATGTACCATTACACCATAACGATTTCCCTGCATCCACTTAATTTCTCCCATTTCTCTTTTCCCCTTTCTATCCGGACTCCGTATTTTCCCTGCCTGCTAGCTGTAATAATAGTCTGCCTTATTGTTATTCGCTACAATAATATTCTAAATCCTAGTTTTTTTTCAATCAACAGCTATAACTTATACTTGAATCATGTTATTTTGACATTTATAAAGCCAGCGGTATCGAAACTGCATGAAAACCATATTCCAATACCTCCATATAAATTTTTGACTAGTACTTTTTAACAAGCAAAGTAAGAAAACAGGCGGGACAGTCCACTCTGGATTATCCCGCCTATCTGTCTATTCTCTGCACTTTTACCGCTTTCAATGGAGTTTCTCGAACTATACCTGCCAGTAAAGCAGTCGTACATTAAAAGAAATCCCCCTGACATACACTCAATGAATCACATAATCAGAACTCTTTCCAATTCATCCAAATCATTCACTATATATTCCGCCTCCGCAGCCTCCAGTTCCCCTTCCGGCGCATACCCATAGGCAACTCCAATCTGATGAAGCCCCTTCTCCCGGCCTCCGATGATATCAAACTTCCGATCGCCTACCATGACAATATCATCGCAGGGAATGTTTCCATCGGGAAAGAAACGCCGCAGGGCTTCCGCCACCACTTCTTCCTTTTGACAGCGTGTTCCGTCCAGCTCGCTTCCCACAATCACCTCAAAATATCCATCAATATCGAAATACTCCAAAATCAGCTTTACAAAATGCTCCGGTTTGCTGGATGCAACAGCCAGATGGCATCCAGCCGTCTTCAAATTCTCCAGCATCTGCTTCATTCCGGGATAAATCTCATTCTCATATAAACCTTTTTCCGAAAAACGCTCCCTGTACTTTGCCACCGCTTCAGCTGCCTGTTCCTGATCCATCCCATAAAACTCACGGAAACTGTCAGTAAGGGGCGGCCCGATAAAAGGCTCAAGCTTGTCCAGATCCGGTTCTTCGATTCCCATACAGCGAAGGGCATACTGCACACATTGGGTAATACCCGGTTTCGGATCGGTAAGTGTTCCGTCCAAATCAAATAAAACATAGGGAAACATGGCTTTATCCTCCTGATCTTTTTCTCACTATAACAAAGTTCATAACAGAAGTCAAAAGGCTTTTCTTCTGAAATTTGGGATATTTGCACAATTTCAGAGGGGCATTTTTGTACGATATATTCTTGACAGTAAGACGCCATAGTGTTATTCTGAAAATCTGCCTGAAAAGGATTCCGTTTTTTACCATCATCCTTTTTTATTCTGTTCAGGCGGCATCTCAGACTTTCAGACAGTGACGCTGTGCATCAAACAGCCTCTCACCGTTCTTTACAGGAGTATATCCTGTCTTTTTCCGCCGGCCCTGAGTACCGGGCTTCGGAAATATTTTCTTCCTGTTCCCATTCACCGATCTGTGCCCGCGGCAAGGGAGATTCCTGCCGGCGTAAGGCATAGTCTCTATTTGTTTACCTGGAAAGGGGTGACTTTTTTTCATGATTGAAGTATCTCATATTACCAAAACCTACCGCGTGGCACGGCGTGACGCTGGCTTTCGCCATGCCTTCCGCAGCCTGTTTCGGCGGGAATATGAAGTGATCCGGGCACTGGACGACGTTTCCTTCACCATAGAGGATGGGGAAATGGTAGGTTACATAGGGCCGAATGGGGCAGGCAAAAGCTCCACCATCAAAATTCTCAGCGGAATCCTGACTCCGGACTGCGGGGAATGCCGGATTAACGGCCGTGTCCCCTGGGAAAACCGTATCCGGCATGTGGCTGAAATCGGCGTGGTTTTCGGGCAGCGTTCCCAATTGTGGTGGGATGTCCCTGTGGCTGATTCCTTTGAACTGCTAAAAGACATTTATCAGATCGATGAAGCTCTCTACCGGAAAAACAGGGATGAACTGACTGAGCTTTTAAACCTTTCCCAGCTTCTGAGGACACCTGCAAGGCAGCTTTCCCTCGGTCAGAGAATGCGCTGTGAAATCGCCGCCTCTCTCCTGCATTCTCCGAAGCTGCTTTTCCTGGACGAGCCGACCATAGGCCTGGATGCCGTATCCAAACTGGCTGTGCGCGATTTCATCAAACAATTGAATGCTGTCCGGCATACCACCGTGATCCTCACCACACATGACATGCAGGATATCGAAGCTCTTGCAAGCCGGATCCTTCTGATCGGAAAAGGAAAAATCCTGATGGACGGCACTCTGGATGATATCCGCAAGGGTGGGGAAAGCATTGATGAAACTGTCGCCTCCCTCTATCAGCAGTATGACATATAGGAGGGACAGCATGAAAAAATATTTGTCTTTTTTTCGTCTGCGGTTTATTACAGGGCTGCAGTACCGTACCGCGGCCCTGGCCGGCATTGCCACCCAGTTTTTCTGGGGAGCCATGGAAATCCTCACCTTCCGGGCTTTTTACCAGTCGGATCCCGCCTCTTTTCCCATGACGCTGCAGGCCACAAGCTCCTATATCTGGATACAGCAGGCATTTCTGGTGCTGTTCATGGGCTGGAATATGGAAGCGGAATTATTTGATGCCATACGGGACGGCAATATCTCTTATGAGCTGTGCCGTCCTCTGGGCATCTATCATATGTGGTTTGCGAGAAGCCTGGCTTACCGCCTCTCCCGTGCAGGGCTGCGCTGTCTTCCCATATTGCTGGCAGCGGCGTTCATTCCGGCTCCCTACGGCCTTGCCGCACCGCCGGATCTGCAGGCCTTTCTGCTGTTTTTGCTCACTCTGTTCCTGGGACTATTTAACGTGGCGGCTTTCTGCATGCTCATATATATGCTTTCCTTTTTTACCATTACTCCTGACGGCATCCGTATTGTGGCGCTGTCTGTGACTGAGCTGTTGCAGGGCGCCATCATTCCCCTTCCTTTCTTTCCTGATGCAGTGAGACAGATCCTGGAGCTGCTTCCTTTTGCCGCCATGCAGAATGTGCCCCTGCGGGTATACAGCGGTGATCTTTCCGGCGCCGCTCTGGAACAAGCCATCCTTCTGCAGTTCTTCTGGCTTGCTGTCATGGTATTTGCAGGCAAGATTCTGGAACAGCGGGCAATGAAACGAATTGTAGTACAGGGAGGTTAACTATGTATATCAACAGACACCAGAAAGCGGCGGCAGAATGCGGCGGCTTCCATCTTTATAAGCAATTTCTAATGAATTATCTTTTCTCTGAAGCCTTCCGCCTTTATATATTTCCTGATGCAGCTGAAAAGCGCCATGCAGTATAAGACCTCTTTTTTTCTTACCTGCATCGGTCAGTTCCTTGTCTCCTTCAATGTATTTATAGGGATTTACTTTATGTTTCAGCGTTTTCACACGGTTAAAGGCTACAGTTACAATGAAGTGCTGCTCTGCTTCGGCATTACACTGATGGAATTCGGTCTGGCAGAAGCTTTTGCCAGGGGCTTCGATTCCTTTGCTTCTATCATCGGGAACGGTGTTTTCGATCGCATTATGGTACGTCCCCGCAGCCTGATCCTGCAGGTGCTGGGACAGAGGATTGAGTTTACCCGCATCGGCAGAATGCTGCAGGCCGTGATAATGTTTGCCTACGGCCTGGCAGCCGGCAGGGTGGATTGGAGCCTTTCCAAGGTTCTTGTCGTCCTCTTTATGCTGGCGGGCGGCACCGCTCTTTTTTCCGGTATTTTTCTGATTTATGCGGCAATCTGTTTTTTTACACTGGAAGGGCTGGAATTCATGAATATCCTCACGGACGGGGCCCGGGAATATGGCAAATATCCTGTTGATATTTACGGGAAAAGGGTGCTGCTGTTCGCTACCATTCTCGTTCCCTACGCCTGCATCCAGTACTATCCCCTTCTTTTTCTCCTGGATCGGGGCAAATGGTGGTATGGGCTGCTGCCGGCAGGAGGCTTCCTCTTTCTGCTTCCCTGCTATATGCTGTGGAGGATAGGGGTGAGACATTATAAATCGACCGGTTCCTGATGCCTTATATATGGTAAAAATCTGCCCTGCCTTTGTCCGCCTCACTAATTGTGTATCCTTTCTCTGCGTGCTATAATTGCTGTAATCAAGTCACTCAGCAGCCTTTTGTCTGCATAAAGCGGACGAAAGGTACTGCCGGAAGGGAAGGGAACTGATATGTCTCACATTTTACTCGTGGAAGATGATCCGGAAATCAACAGGCTCTTAACTGATTTTCTCACAGAGAACGGCTATCAGGTGACCAGTCTGTTTAACGGCCTGCATGTTCAGGACTGCCTGGCCCGGGAAACAATCGACCTGATACTGCTGGATATCATGCTTCCCTACCGGAACGGAGATCGGGTTCTTGCAGATATACGCAGGCAATATACCCTGCCCATAATCATTATTTCCGCAAGGGAAACGACGCAGAATAAAATCGATCTGCTGCGCCTGGGCGCGGATGATTATATTACCAAGCCTTTTGATATGGAAGAGGTACTGGCCCGGATAGAAAGCAGCCTGCGCCGGATTCAGTTTCAATCGGCGGTTCCGAAGCGCCTGCAATACAAGAACCTGATTTTTGACGGAGAAAAAAATACGGTCTTCCTGAACGGACAGGAACTGCTCCTGACTGCGAAGGAACTGGCCATACTGGAATTGCTAATGAGATATCCCGACAAAATATTTTCCAAGGCCAATCTGTTTCAAAGTGTCTGGAATACGGAGTATCTGAACGAAGATAATACGCTGAATGTCCATATCAGCAACCTGCGCAATAAAATGAAAGCACTTTGCCCTGATGAAGAATATATTGATACCGTATGGGGAATCGGTTACCGGCTGCATAAGGCTGAGGATTGATTCCCCGGCTTTATTTTTTCTTTATTCCTTTCTTGATCCACTTAAGAAATTCTTTATGTTTCCGTTTTACACTATAAAAATATAGAAGAGGTAAAAATTGAAATTCTCTTAACCGATTGGAATTCAATACCGCCGCATTCATACAAAAGTGCACAGACAGGAGTAAAAATGAAAGACATAGTAATGGAAGCAAAGGATCTCACAAAAAAATATAAAGAGGCTGTCGTACTGGATCATATTAATCTGCAGCTGGAAAAGGGGAAAATATATGGCTTCATCGGCCGGAACGGCGCGGGCAAAACTACTTTCCTCCGGCTCATAACCGGTTTGGCCTTTCCAACCTGCGGAACTCTGGCTCTGTGGGGGAAATCCGGAACACAGGAATTGCAGACACAGAGGAAACGGATCGGCTGTATGATTGAAACACCGGCGCTTTTCCCCAGTCTCTCCGCCCATCAAAATATGGAGGTACAGCGGCTGCAAAGAGGGATTCCGGATAAAACAGTCATTGATAAATGCCTGCATATGGTTCATCTGGAAGACACCGGAAAAAAAGCGGTCAGGAACTTTTCCCTGGGAATGCGCCAGCGCCTGGGCATTGCCGCCGCTCTTTTAAATATGCCCGAATTCTTAATTCTGGACGAACCCATTAACGGGCTGGATCCGGCAGGTATTGCAGAAATCCGCAATCTGCTGAAGCATCTTAACCAGGAATATGGGATGACAATTCTGATATCCAGCCATATATTGGAGGAGCTTTCCCACACCGCATCCCAGTTTATCTTAATTGAGAAGGGGAAAATCATGGAAGAACTGTCCGATTCCGAACTAAATGAACGATGCAGGCAGCATATCGCAATCAAATCGGCTGATCCGCAAAACACACTTCTTATACTGGAGGAGAAACTGCAAACCGATAACCTGCAGTTAATGCCTGACGGAACGATCCGTTTATATGATCATTTAGAAAACATGGAACAGGTTGCCCGGATCCTGCTGGAATCCCATATCCTGGTAACAGAGCTGCATCTTTCAGGGGATACCCTGGAGGATTATTTTCTGCGCAGAGTGGGAGGTTATTCCCATGATTAATCTGTTAAAAGCCGAGTATTATAAACTCCTGCATAAACAAAGCTTTTGGGGATTGCTGTTCTTTTCCCTTGCTTTGGGAAGCCTTCTTCTGACGGACAGCAAAAACACGACTTCCGATCTGGTGAAGGGTTCTCTTTATAATCTTCCTCAGATATATTTCATAAGCATCCTGTTTGCCGCACTTTTTATAGGTGAAGATTTTGAAAACCGCACCATATCGTCTTTTATCAGCGCCGGTCATAAACGGGGAGCCGTCTTTTTCGCCAAAACCCTGTCCTATCTGACAGCAAGCACCGCCCTTTTAGCCGTTCCCGTGCTTTTTCATTCTGCCGCCGCGGCAATTCTGGGAAAGACAGCTATTCTTTCGTTTTCAAATATGCTGACCCTTT
>ENA-OPVH01000823-OPVH01000823.1-human-gut-metagenome-genome-assembly--contig:-NODE-823-length-17931-cov-2.664354_pt1 | contig 17931 bp, 8 predicted proteins | sample MGYA00241494_ERZ501980 | MGnify/ENA primary metagenome ERZ501980 (study PRJEB25962, sample SAMEA1964914) | human gut metagenome | biome: human gut; feature: human-associated habitat; material: faeces... | reverse complement strand
GCCCGACCAGATTCGCGACCTGGCTGCCCATCAAGACGAAGAGAGCTGGTTTTTCGACCAAATCATGCGTACAGCCCTTCAACAAAATTACAACTTGAGCGTGTCGGGTGGTAGTGACAAGACCACCTACATGGTATCCTTGGGCTATTATGACCAGGAAAGCAACTATGTGGGAAACAGTGATTTTGGTGTGCAACGCTATAACTTCCGTACTAACATTACCACTGAAGTGGGACGTTTGAAACTGAACGCTATCTTGGCATATACACGCAACAACAGCGTAAGTACCACCGGTGGAAACTTGGAGGTAGATGCTGCCCGTGTACCGACCTACTATTACTACAAAATGAAATCGGCAGATGGAAGATACCTGCTGAACGATGTGTTGAGTGAATTTAATCCATTAGGCTCTTTGGAAGCTGGTGGTCGCAACAAGTATCGTAACAACTACCTGAATGCAAATGTCAATGCTGAATTTCGCCTTATCGACGGATTGAAGTTGCGCGGAGTATTGGGTGCGGATGTGATAAATGACATGCGTTCCACTCGCAATTTGGGTGTGGCCTATTATCTGAATGAAGAGGCTACCGAACCGCGTCCGGTAAAAGATACCGACTATAGGACCAGTAACTGGAATCATACTGCTTACCTTATCAATACCCAACTTTTGTTGGACTACAACAAGACATTTGGTAAGCACAACGTCAGCGGGCTTTTCGGAGTAACCAATGAATCGTTTACTTCATCCAGTAATGATATTGAGAAGAAGGGCGTAGATCCTGACTTGGGTATTGGCACGGACATCACCAACAGTATCTTGGGAAATATCACCGGAAGTACTTTCGTAGACGGTTCTAACCGTACCAGTCTGACTTCTCTGTTGGGACGTGTGGGGTATTCTTACGCTGACAGATATTATACAGAATTCAGCTTCCGTTATGACGCTTCTTCCAAGTTTCATAAAGACTACCGATGGGGTTTCTTCCCCTCTGTTTCATTAGGCTGGCGTTTGAGCGAGGAGAACTTTATGCAGGCTTACAAGGAACGTGTGGGTGACTTGAAACTGCGTACTTCTTTTGGTATCTTGGGTAACCAGTCTATTGGTACTTATGACCGTTTTACTGTTTACGAACTGTACAACAACTCTTACGCATATAATAACCAGACAGTATCAGGCGCAGGTTTTAAGTTAGGTAAGGATAATTTGACTTGGGAAAAGACCAAAACCTTCAACGTGGGTGTAGACGCTTCGTTCTTCAATAACGCTTTGAATGTGACGTTCGACTATTTCTACAAGCGTACGAGCGACATTTTAATGAAGCCCCTTGTGCCTTCGGTATTCGGTACGGATATGGCGATGGACAACATTGGTGAGATGCAGAATCAAGGTTGGGACCTCTCTATCAACTATCGTTTGAAAACGGGAGCCGCAAATCATAACTTCAACTTCAATCTTGGTGACTCTTGGAATGAAGTGCTGAAGTACCCTGGTCACGAAAGAATCTCACAAATAGAGGAGTTGAGCCGTATCACCCGTGAAGGATGTCCGTTGGAGTCTTACTACGGTTACAAGATGGACGGCTTTTTCCAAAGCTACGAGGAGATTGAGGCATCGGCTATTCCTGTAGGTGGAAAGGTACAGCCGGGTGACGTGAAGTTTGTAGACCGTAACGAAGATGGTGTCATCGACTCGAAGGATAAGTTTATCTTGGGTAATGCCTTCCCTCGTCTTACTTTCGGTTTCAACTACAATGTAGAATGGAAAGGATTCGATTTCGGTATGTTCTGGCAGGGTGTGGGCAAGCGTGACATGATGCTTCGTGGTGAATTGATTGAACCGTTCCACGCCAATTACTCTTATAATATCTATAAGCATCAACTGGATTTCTGGACTCCTACCAACACCGATGCACGTTGGCCGAGACTTACTGCTCCGGGTTCTACTTCCAACAGAAACAACTACGGAAACGGACAAGGTTCCGACCTATTCTTGATGGATGGAAAATACCTGCGTCTGAAGAACTTGCAGATTGGTTACACATTCCCTAAAACATGGAGCCGCAAGGTGGGTATGGAAAAGGCACGTATCTATGTCAACGGACAAAACTTGCTGACTTTCAGTAATAACTCGTTTATTGACCCTGAATCTTCTGAGTTCGACTCTAAGATGGGTAATAGTGGCGCCAATTCTGGTAGAAACTACCCGACGCTCCGTTACTATGGTTTCGGTATAGACATTGAATTCTAAAAACAACAGATAACTATGAGACTAAGAAAATATATAGCTTTTGCCGGAATGGCTGTTCTGATGCTTTGCAGTTGCAACGAGATGGAGAACGCACCGACAAACAAATTTACGGATAACTCTTATTGGACTTCCACCACCAAAGCCCAGTATGTGGTGAACATGGCTTACAGCCAGATGTACAATGCAGGCCGTATGTGGAGCGATGAAAGTTTGAGTGACAATGCTTACGACGGTCGCAGTGTGGACGACCAACGTGCCATTCGCAAAGGTATGGCTACTCCCTCGCTCGACATCTTCAAGAATGAATGGAAAGACCTTTACGGAGGCATAAAGACCTGCCACGTGTTCCTTGAAAAGGTGGATCTGGTACCCAACATGGACGCATCTGTTAAAGCACGTATGATTGCCGAGATACGCTATATCCGTGCAAGCCTCTACTTCCGTCTGACTAACCTTTATGGTGCAGTACCTTTCTTTACGGAGGACATCACGCTGGAAGAATCGCGGAGTGTAAGTCGTACAGACCGCGAAACCATTATCAGCTTCATTCACCAAGAATTGGAAGACATCAAGGATGCGCTTCCCACTCGCGACCAATTGCCCGAAGAAGACAAGGGCAAAATTACTAAAGGTGCCGTTTGTGCTTTGCAGGCTCGTGTCTACTTGATGGATAGCGACTGGAACAATGTGATGCTTTATTGCGACAATCTGATGAACAAACAGGGCGAATATGGTACTTATGCCTTATTTCCTGATTATGCCGGGCTTTTTGATGAAGCCAATGAGTATAATGAAGAGATTATCATGGACCGTTCTTATGTACCCAATTTGATTACTTGGGGTGAGATGGTAGACATGATTCCTTTGTCAAGAGGCGGACGTGCCGTGAACCGTGTGCCGCAGCAATCGTTGGTAGACACTTATCTGATGCTTAGTGGAAAGACTATCAGTGAAGCCGGGACAGATTATAACCCTGCTTATCCTTACGACAACCGTGACCCACGTCTCACCGCTACTATCATTTATGATGGCTATGACTGGAGTGGCAATGTGGACGATGGCAGTAAAGACGTAGTCATCAACATTCGTCCGGGTTCGGGAACCGATGCCTACGATGGTGGTGGAAACGGCACTTCTACCGGTTATTTCACCCGTAAGTATTATAATCCGCAGGCTCCCGGTGACCAGAATTCCGGTATGAATATCATCACTATGCGCTATGCTGACATCTTGCTGATGTATGCTGAGGCTGTTCACGAAACAAGCGGTATGACTGAAGAGGTATGGAACAAGACCATCCGTCCCATCCGCGAACGTGCCGGATTTACTGCCGATGCAGCCTTGAACTTTCCTGCCGGAAAGAGCAAGGAAGAGATGCGGCAGATTATCCGTGACGAACGCCGTGTAGAAATGGCGATGGAAGGTTTGCGCTGGTATGATATTAAGCGTTGGAAGGCTGGTAACGAATACTTGTCGGGCAAGGTGCGCGGTGCAAGCTTCGTGGACGAGAACAAGCTTGACACTCGCAAGTTCGAAGAGGCAAGAGATTATCTTTGGGCAGTTCCTATCAGTGAAATCAATTTGAATCCCAATCTGGCGCCTAACAATCCGGGATATGGAAATTAACGTGTATCTAAACTCATTAAAAACAATAGAACAATGAAAACAATATTCTCAACAATAGCTCTTTTTTCGGCAGTCCTCTTTGCTACGTCTTGTACGGAAGACATGGAATACAAGGATTCCAAAGTTTCCTCAGTAAATCAGTTGTATGAACCCACTGACGGCAAGGAAGTAGTCTTGCAATCGTCGGCCAGCGCCAGCCTGTTCTTTGAATGGGAGTCGGCCAAGGCTGAAGATAGCGGTGCCCCTCTTTATGAAGTGGTATTCGATAAAGAAGGTGGAGATTTTTCTAAGCCTATTTACAAAGTGCTTTCTGACAATGGCGGTTCTTTGAGCTATGCTACCATCAGCCACAAGACATTGAACAAGGTTGGTGCGGCTGCCGGATTGAACAGTGGTGAGACGGGTACACTTGTTTGGACAGTAATGGCTTCCAGAGGTTTGAATTCTGTAATGGCAAAGGAAAGCAAGAAGCTCACCATCACTCGCTTGGTGGGATTTGAAGAGATTCCGGCACAGCTTTACTTGACCGGAAGTGCTACTGAAGGTGGTATGGATGCTTCTAAGGCTGTGGCGTGTGCTTCACCCGAAAAGGATAAGTTCGAAGTCTTTACGAAGTTGGAAGGCGGAAAGACTTACAAACTGGTAGATAGAGCAGCCGAAGGTGCCAAGGTGTTTTATATCAATGGCAATAAGATTATGGAAGGCGAAGGCGAGACAACCGTAGAAAAGACGGGAGTTTACCGCATTGAGATGGATTTCTCCATTGCATCTGTAACCGTCAGGGAAGTAAGTAAGATGGAATTCTACTTCTGTCCGAGTGGTGCCGCAACTTTTGAATTGCCTTATGTTGGAAACGGTGTGTTCTGCGGTCAGGATAAAATTGAGTTCAAGCAAGAAGGATGGGGGCGCGACCAACGCTATAAGTTCTTGATGACTTATGCTGATGGTAGTATACAGTATTGGGGAACCAAGAATACTACAGACTCTAATCCTGGTGCGGCTACTCCCGAAGATCCTTATTTCTACATTATGGAGACTCCTGATAACCAATGGGATCAGAAGTGGAAACTGAACAATGAATTCGATGGTGCGGCCGATGGCCACAATCCGGGTGCCATCACCAAGATTAGTGTGATATTCAATGTGGAGAACTATACTCATAAAGTGGAATTGGCCAACTAATTTAAGGAGAGATTATGAAAAAAATATTATTTTGTCTGCCCCTGCTTCTTTTGGCACTTCAATCGTGCGAGATAGAAGATGAGTATATGTATGATAAGGGGCTTTACACCATAGATTGGGATGCGGCTGCCGACAGCAGTTCTGTGACCCTGATAGATCGTTTCTGGAATACGGAAGAGAATTATTTCAACTACGGGAATGACGGTTCAATCAAGGATTTCCATTATTGGCCGCAGGCTCATGCTATGGATGTGATGATAGATGCTTACAATCGTACCGGAGATAGCAAGTACAGCGACTTGTTCGACAAATGGTATGTCGGTATCAAGGCAAAGAACGGTGGCAGTTATTGGAACAACTTTTATGATGATATGGAGTGGATTGCTCTCACCATGATTCGCTTGTACGAAGTTACTGATGAAAACAAGTATCTGGAAACTTCTCAAGAGATGTGGAATGAAATCAAGACCGGTTGGAACGATTACGCAGGTGGTGGCATTGCTTGGACTCACGACCGGCTATGGAGCAAAAATGCTTGTTCCAACGGTCCTGCTGCTTTGATTGCTGCTCGTCTTTACCGTATTAACGGGAATCAGGAGGATTTGGATTGGGCTGTCAATATTTATAAATGGGAGCGTGAAAATTTATTTAACCCTGCTACCGGCGCCATCTATGATAATGTGAACGGTGAAACGGGTGAGTTGAGTACACTTTCTCTTTCTTATAACCAAGGTACATTCTTGGGTGCTGCTTACGAACTGTATAAGATCACAGGAGAAGAGTCCTATTTGAAAGATGCTCGTAAGGCTGCCAATTTCGGTATCAGTAATAGCAGCATGATAGATACTGGAAACAATTTACTTCGTGATGAAGGCGATGGTGACGGAGGTTTGTTTAAGGGTATTTTCATGCGTTATTATGTGCAGTTGATTATGGAACCGAATTTGGACCCCATATATAAGAAGAAATTCATCACTTTCTTTAACAATAATGCTGAAATCTTGTGGCGAAAGGGAATCAATAAACTTGATTTGCTGTATAATACTAACTGGGCAATGAACAATAGCGGTAACAACCATTTGACTACGCAGACAAGTGGTTGTACTTTGATTGAAGCCAAAGCTCTCTTTGAAAAGAGCCTGAAATAAGTTAGCAATTAAAAGTGTGTCGAAACTCAATCTGGTTATTGGGTTTCGGCACATTTTTTTTTAGAGCCAGTTTTAATTGGCAGTTATTTTGGAAATAATGTTTTTAGAGACAACAGTTTTTTATATAAAATAAACACAAAAGATGAAACAGAATCAATATTTATTTCTACTGTTCGCCCTGATTGTTCTGACGGGCTGTGGCGGTACGCAGAAGAAATTAACCGAATATGTCAATCCTTTCTTGGGTACGGCTACTTTGTGGGAGCCTGAGGACTTAGGGTATACGCGCAAAATAAAGTCACGTACATGGGGTGCGGAAACTTATCCGGGTGCTACCTTGCCCAACGCAATGGTGCAGCTCAGCCCCGTTACACAGTTTCGTAGCGGTGCGGGCTATCAATATGAGGACACTGTGATTTATGGTTTTTCACATACTGCTAAAGGGCATTGGAACTTGTTGCATGTCCCCATGTTGCCAGTGGTGGGAACTATCGCTCCGGGTAATTATTGCTCCGGGTTTAGTCACGAGAAGGAATCTGCGCATCCGGGGTATTACCAAGTTTATCTGGAACGCTATAAAGTGAACGCCGAGTTGACCAGTACCTTGCGTTGTGCCTACCATAAATATACTTTCGGCAAGGGCGACGATAAGTCATTATTGGTAGACATCCGCCGTTCTAATAATGATGTCCGTGATTGGAAGATTGAGAAGGTTGACGATAATACGTTCACGGGTTATCAAGATGGCGATGGTAAAATCTACTTTTACGCTAAGACCAACTATAAAATAGGCCAAGTGGAAATGGTAAAAGACGACAAACATGAGGTGGCTGTGCTGCGTTTTATCGACAGCAAAGGTGTTGAACCTTTGGAAGTGAAGGCTGGTTTCTCGTTTGTGAGTATAGAGAATGCTCAAATGAATTTGAAGGCCGAAATGTTGAACAAAAGTTTTGCACAAGTGGCAGAAGAAGCCGATGCGGCTTGGGAAGCACTCCTCTCCAAGATTCAAGTTGCAGGTGGCACGGAACGTGAAAAGAGATTGTTTTATTCTACTTTCTTCCATGCTTTTAAATGGCCGGCTTTGCGTAGCGATGTGAATCATGAATATACTGATGTCCGTGGCGAAGTAGTGAATAACGGCTTCCACTATTACACTGACCCTTCTTTTTGGGACGATTATCGCAACAAACTGGTACTCATAGGTATGATTTCTCCCGATGTGACTACTGACATCATTAGGTCTATTATTGACAAAGGTGAGAAGCGTGACGGCTACATGCCCACCTTCTTCCATGGTGATCACGCTTCCACTTTTATTTCTGGTTCTTGGTTGCGTGGTTTGCATGATTTCGATCTGGAGCGTGCTTATAAGTTGATTCTGAAAAATGCTACGGTGCCCGGTAAAGGAGGACGTCGCTATTTGGATGAGTATATGGAGCGAGGTTGGATTGCTGAAAAAGACACAGTGAATGTACCCACATGGGACGAATACAAAGGGGCTGTGACCAAGACCCAGGAATATGCTTACGATGACTATGCCGTAGCCTTGGTAGCCAAGGAGCTGGGAGATGAAGCCAACTACAAGCTGATGATGGAACGCTCCAACAACTACAAGACGCTATTCGACCCCTCTACCGGCTTTTGGAGAGGTAAGATTGACGATGGTAGCTGGATTCAGGATTTCGATCCGTATTATCCCTATTACCAGTACATGTACCGTGAGGCCAATGCATGGAACGCCCTCTTCTTCGCCCCCCACGACCCCGAAGGCATGATTAAGCTCTATCCCAGTAAAGAGGCGGTGGAGGCTAAACTGGATTCCTTATTCAGCGAACCGTGGAGAGGTTACGAGGCCCACAACCTGACCGGATTCATCGGAAACTATTGTCACGGAAACCAGCCGGGACACAGCATTCCTTACACCTATTATTTCATAGACAAACAAGAGAAAGCCCAATGCATTCTCGACAGCCTGATGAACCACTACTATGACATGGGTGCCGACAAGCTGGCTTATGCAGGGATGGATGATGCCGGCGAGATGTCTTCGTGGTATGTGCTCAATGCTATTGGACTTTACACTTATTCGCCTGCCGATCCTGAATATATTGTTACTGTTCCCTTGTTCGATAAAGTGACGTTCAATCTGAATGGTCGTCCCTTTACGATTGTGAAGAAAGGAAGCGGCAAGAAGATTATTGACATTACTTATGACGGTAAAAAGATTGACGGTTACTTTATCACCCATGACCAACTGAGGGAGGGCAAGGAACTGGTGATTACTACGGAATAGATAAACAATGGAGTTATGAAAAGAAATATACTGCTTCTATTCACATTCTTTGCTTGCATTACTGTACAAGGGCAGACTCCGGTTCGTTTGGTTGATCTGAGGAGCGAACATCTTGACAGACCTATAGGTTTGGATAATCCCGTTCCACGCCTTTCTTGGCGGATGGAAGATGGTAGGCAGGGAGCTGTGCAGACTTCCTGGCGGATTGTGGTAGACGAAGACTCGTTGAATGTGGTCAATGGCTGTGGCAGGATGTGGGATAGTGGAAAGAACGATTCCCGTAATCTGCTTGTGGCCTATGCGGGCAAAAAACTGCAGCCTTTCACTAGATATTATTGGAAAGTAATCTGCAGCGACATGGAATATAAGGAGACTGCTTCTCCTGTCTCTTACTTTGAAACGGGCATGATGGGGATGCAACATTGGCAAGGTGCTTGGATTGGCGATGGCAAGGATATTCATTATGGGCCTGCCCCTTACTTCCGAAAAGAGTTCAAGACCGGCAAAAAGGTAAAGTCAGCGCGTGCTTATATTGCCGCTGCTGGACTATATGAGCTTTACATCAATGGCGAGAAGATAGGAGACCACTGCCTTGCCCCTCTCTATACCCGCTTTGATCGCCGCAACTTGTATGTGGCTTATGATGTGACTTCACAATTACAGAATGGTGACAACGCTATTGGCGTACTTTTGGGTAACGGCTGGTATAACCATCAATCCAAAGCAGTGTGGGACTTCGACCGTGCCCCTTGGCGCAACCGTCCCGCTTTCTGTCTGGACTTGCGCATTACTTACACCGATGGAAGCGTGGAGACTATTCCCACCGATCTCAGTTGGCGGACAGCGTCGGGTGCAATCACTTTTAATAGTATCTATACTGGCGAGCACTACGATGCACGTCTGGAGCAGAAAGGATGGAGCACTCCGGAATTCGATGATTCCAAGTGGCGCGGAGTAGCCTATCGGAGTGTACCTTCTTCCAATGTCACTGCCCAGCAAGTACATCCCATCCGTAATGTAAAGATTTTCCCCGCCGTCTCTTTCCGCAAAGTGGACGAGAAAACATACATCTATGATTTCGGGCAAAATATGTCCGGTGTGACTTGTATTCATGTTTCGGGTGAACGGGGAACGGAGGTCAGAATCAAACATGGCGAACGCTTACATCCAAATGGCCGCCTCGATCTCTCGAACATTGATGTCTACTTTCGAGGCGATAAGGAGAAAGACCCTTTTCAGACGGACATTCTCATTCTGAGTGGAGAAGAGGATGAGTTCATGCCCCGATTTAATTACAAGGGATTTCGTTATGTGGAGGTAGTGGCAGATAAGCCTATTGAGCTTGACCAAAACAGCTTGATTGCTTACTTCATGCACAGTGATGTGCCGGCAGTAGGTAGCTTGGAATCTTCGAGCCCACTGATAGGCAAGCTGCTCCATGCTGCCAATCACTCTTACCTTTCCAATCTGATGGGCTACCCCACCGATTGCCCTCAGCGCGAGAAGAACGGTTGGACTGGTGACGGTCATTTTGCCATTGAGGCAGCATTTTATAACTTTGATGGAATTACCGTTTACGAAAAATGGTTGGCCGACCATCGTGACGAACAGCAGCCCAACGGAGTGCTGCCCGATATTATTCCAACTGGTGGATGGGGATATGGTACAGACAACGGGCTGGACTGGACTAGTACTATTGCCATCATCCCTTGGAATATCTACCTCTTCTACGGTGATAGCAAGCCCTTGAGCGATTGTTACGAGAGCATCAAACGTTATGTGGATTATGTGGAGCGTATCTCTAACAATCATCTCACTACGTGGGGGCGCGGAGACTGGGTGCCGGTGAAGTCAAAATCCAATAAAGAGCTGACTTCCTCGGTCTACTTTTATGTAGATACCAAGATTTTGGCCGCTGCTGCCAAACTCTTCGGCAAACAGGCCGATTACGAATATTATAATGCCTTGTCGGAGGAGATAAAGCAAGCTGTCAATGATAAGTTCCTGAATCGAGAAACAGGCATCTATGCCGAAGGTTCACAAACCGAATTGAGTGTTCCCTTGCAATGGAAGATTGTGCCCGAAGAGTTGATAGGAAAAGTGGCAGCTAACTTGGCACATAAGGTAGAGGAGGACGGTTTTCACTTGGATGTGGGTGTATTAGGAGCTAAAGCTATTCTGAATGCACTCAGCGAAAATGGTTATGCTGAAACAGCTTATAAGGTGGCTGTACAGGACACTTATCCTTCATGGGGTTGGTGGATGGTGAACGGTGCCACTACGCTGCTCGAGAACTGGGATTTGCAGGCTACTCGTGACATCTCGGACAATCATATGATGTTCGGTGAAATAGGTGCTTGGTTCTACAAGGGGCTGGGAGGTATTTTCCCTGATCCCGCGCAACCTGGTTTTCAAAACATTCTGCTCCGTCCCCATTTCATAAAGGGATTGAAACGGTTTGAAGCTCGTCATCGGTCGCCTTACGGTGAAATTGTTTCTCGCTGGGAATGGAAAGGGAAATGTGTGCATTATGAAGTTACAGTGCCCGCTAACAGTACAGCTACACTCACTTTACCTGACAAGGCCGAGAATGTACGGGTGGTGGAACTGGCGGCAGGAAGATATGAGTTTATTGTAAAGTGACCCTGTACTTTTCATTTATGCTTGCAAATATGTAATTAGCGGGTTTGCCACGTTGTTGTGGCATAACTCGCTAATTTTTATAGTCGGTATGTTAAGGGATGGCTTTTTCATTCTTATAGCCTGATCTTTCCCTCCAACCGTATATCTTCCGATGAAGCCCCTATCAGCAGCTTCACCGTTCCGGGTTCTACAACGAACATCTGCTTTCCTTCGTTCCAATAGCCGAGCTCTTCTTTGGGCACGGTAAGCGTCACTTTCCGGGTTTCGCCGGCCTTGATGGGGATACGCCTGAAGGCGCGCAACTGCTTGGAAGGACGTTCCACTTTGGATTCCGGATAGCTGGCATAGAGCTGCACGACTTCTTCCCCGTCGCGTCCGCTGGTATTCTTCACTGATACCGTCACGCGGATGTTCTTCTTGTCTTGCTTGAAGGATTCAATCTTCTCGTATGCAAAGTCGGAATAGCTCAGACCATAGCCGAAAGGATAGAGCACCGGGCCCTGGTGGTACATATACGTGCGTCCGTTGCGGATGTCGTAGTCCATTATGTCGGGTAGGTCAGTGATGTCTTTCACCCACGTCTGTACGGTACGTCCGGCTGGATTCACCTTGCCGAAGAGTACGTCGGCCAGTCCGTTGCCCTGCTCCTGACTGCAGTGGGTGATGTGGACGATGGCAGGCACGTGCTCCTGGCTCCAGTTGATGGTGTAGGGGAAGCTGCTGACGAGCACCAGTATGGTATTGGGATTGGCCTTGAGCACCAGCTTCACCAAGTCTTCATCGGGCAGCATCAGCGATTTGCGGTCCACGGCTTCGCGGCCGTCACTGGGGACGGGAGAGAACTTCCAGTCCGCACGCGTGCCGTAAGGATGGTTTCCTACACACACGATGGCAACGTCGGCGGCTGCAGCAGCCTTTTCTGCCTGGCCCATGCGGTTGTCTTCGGCGTGGATGATTTCGGTTCCTTCTTTCACAGCATTGCGTATGCCACTCAGAATCGTTGTTTCGTAAGGCGGGGTACCACTATACCAATCTTGCACGATTTTGTCCGAATACGGGCCTATAACGGCTATTTTACGCAGCTTTCCGGCATCGAGTGGCAGGAGTTTTTTGTTTTTCAATAACACCACGGACTTGGCGGTGACTTCCCGTGCCAGCCTGCGGGCTTCTGCTGTCATGAAAGGCGGTGTCTCCGTACTGTTCTTTCCGATAGAGAGATAAGGGTTACGGGAGTTGTCCCCGTCCAGCAAGCCGAGCTTGAGGGCGACGAAGATGTTCCCGCGGATGGCTTTGTCAATGTCGGCTTCGGTCAGCAATCCCTTTTCCAGCGCTTCCTTGACGTAAGGAACGTATGCGTCGAGAAATTGTCCTGTGGTGGCTTTTACTACGGCAGCGGCACCCTCCGCAAAGCTCGGAAAACTCTTGTGCGCTTCAATCAGCAGTTTCAGGGCACCGCCGTCCGTACAGATGATACCGTTGTTGCCCCACTGCTTGCGGGTAATCTCTTCGAGGCAGGGATGGATGGACATGGGGATGCCGTTCCAACTGTTGTAGGCGGCCATGAAGGCACGGCTGCCTCCCTCGGTGATGCCTTTATAGAAAGGATAAGCATAGTATTCATGGAACAAGCGCGTGTCGAAGTCGGAGGAAGTGCTGTCCCGTCCGTCCTCGTTGCTGTTGGCAAGGAAATGCTTCATCAGAGAGGCGGTTTTCCAGTAGCGGGGATGATTGCCTTGCAGGCCGCGTACGCTGGCAATGGTGAGTTGGGCGGTGAGGAAAGCATCTTCTCCGAAACTCTCCTCGGTACGTCCCCAGCGCGGGTCGCGGGCAAGGTCGGCATTCGGAGCGCGCATCACGAGGGCATGACGCTTGTTGCCGGTGGTCTGCATGTAGTAGCGGGCTTCTTCAGCGGCTTGTTCCGCTACTTTCTGCACCAAATCGGTGTCCCATGTGGAGCCCAGACCGTAGGATTGGGGGAATATGGTGGTGGGGCAGTCTGTGGGGACTACTTTCCCGTCTTCCGTTCTTTGGCGTCCGCCCCACATGGCAGGCCCGCCGAGGGTCAGCCCGTGCAGTCCTTCGTAGTGTCCGCAACGGGGAATGTTGAGGCGGGGGACACCGAGGTCGGTGGAAAGAAGGTTTATCTTTTCATCCAATGTCAGGATGGAAAGAAGATGGTCCACGCGCTGTTCGTCGGTGAGCGTGGTATCTTGGAAGGCTTGTGTTTGTTGTGCGCTTGTCTGCAGGCAAAGCAGCAGAGAGAAAATGAGGAGTAGTGACTTGTTTCTCATGGTTCATTAGGGTTTAATGGATTCAATGTAGTGGGTTGTCATAGCAAACATTCTTGGTTGTTATCTCAATCTATACCTTTTGTCTGCACGAGATGTGCATCTCATGATGTACGAGATGTATATTTCATGCAACTTGAGATGCGCATCTCGTACATGAAAGGATAGGGGATTATGGGATGGACATTCGTTGCAACCGTCCGTCCTGCGGCAGGCAGAGCAACCCTTCGGCTTTCTTTTCGTCTGCCAGATACTTCTTCCACGTAATCTTGTCCCACTTCATCTGGTCTGTGCATTGTGCCACGGGGATATGGGGGATGGCCGAACCGTCCTTTACAAGAATGATGATGGGCAGGGTGCCGCACTCGATATGGTTCCATCCCGGAGCATACACCTTTCCGGTCTGGTAGTCTATCCATTTCTGCCGTCCGGGGAGGTAGACATCCCGTCCGCTGCCCTCTTCGAGCATGGGGGCCACGAGGAGATTGGAGCCGAACATGTACTCGTCCTCTACCAGCCATGCACCCGGGTCGTCGGGATACTCCAGCAGCAGGGCGCGGAGCATCGGCCAGCCGTTCTCGGTGCACTCTTTGGATTGTGCGTATACATAGGGCATCAGTTTGTACTTCAGCTCGGCGCAACGGCGGAAATAGTCTGTGAACTCTTTCCCGTAGTACCACGGCTCAGTGGGAGGTGCTCCGTGCACGCGGCTGTGGCTGGTGAGGAAGCCGAAGGGCAGCCAGCGGCGGTAGAGGCTTTCGGGGCTTTGGGTCACGAAGCCGCCTATGTCATTGCTCCAGAAGCAGAACCCGCTCAATCCGATGGAGAGACCGCTGCGGACGGTTCCCTCGAAACCGGTTTCGGTGGTGGCGGCATCACCGCCCCAGTGCAGCGGATAGCGTTGTGAGCCTGCCCATGCAGAGCGTGCCCAGATGATGTTTTCGCCGTGCAGCTTCTTGATGATGTCGGCCACGGTTTTGTTGTAGCGCAGCGGGTAGAGGTTGTGTTCGTACAGTCCGCTACGGCCGTTGGCATAGATGGCATCCAGCGGGGCACCTTCGCCGAAGTCTACTTTGATGGCGCTTACACCCATTTCAATCAGATTGCCGAGTTTTTCCTGATACCACTTCACGGTTTCGGGGTTGGTGAAGTCCAGCACCACGTCCTCGTAGGGGAGCTGCCCCTTACCGTTGCGTACGTACAGACCGCGTTCCACCAGCTCGGGGAAGAACTTGTTTTTCGGAGTGAAGTAGGGGAGTTGCCAGAGGCAGGTGCGGAAGCCTTGTGACCTTAGGTCGGTGAGCATCTGCCGGGGATTGTCGAAGCGGTCGGCGGCAAAGGCGTAGTCGCACTGCCAGTCCACGCCGAACCAACCGGTATCGAAGTGGATGACGTCGCTCGGTATCTTGTTCTCACGCAGTTTCCGGGCTACATCGCGGCCCTCTGCTTCGCTGAAGTAGGTGATGCGGCTCATCCAGGTGCCGAAGCTCCACAAAGGGGGCATTTCGGGCCGTCCTACCAGTGCGGTGTATTCGCTCAGCATCTCCTTCGGCGAACCCAGGAAGATGAAGATGTCCATCGCTTCGTCTGCCATAAAGAGTTTGGTGGCTCCGATGTAGGAGCAGCCGAAGTCGCAGGTCACGGGGGCGGAAGTGTGCATAAACATGCCATAGCCGCGGTTACTGAAAAAGAAGGGGATAGGCTTGTACATGTCCGGGGTTTCGGGGCCCTGCGGGTCGGTGACAAAGAGGTTGACCTTCTGCCCGGCCTTGTTCAGTGCGGTGGCGGACTCGCCGCAACCGTAGATTTTCTCGTTTGGCGCGAGGCTGAATACGGGATTGATGCTGCGTGAGTTGTCCGAGCCGCGCTTGATGAAGCTGAATGGAGGTACCTTGACCTGTGTGGAGTCGTTGTCGCTCCAGCAACGAGTCTGTGTCAGCAGGCGTCCGTCGGCATCTTTCAGCACCAGGCGCCAGGGGTAATTCTCGATGAGCAGGCTGCCGTATCGGGAGGTGTACAGGGTACCTTTATCCGTCTTCTCGGCTTTCCAGAAGGAGCGTCCGTCGGTAGGCTTTCCTATGAGCATGGGGTCATCGGCATCTTCTTTCGGTACGATGGGCGAGGTAAGCATATGGATGCGGAGGGTACGTTCGCTGACCGGTTCGACGGTGAACGTCAGTTGTGGATTGTTGTCGTAGGCCGTCTCCGGGAAGTCCAGCGACTGGAGGGGCTGGTGCAGGTAGGTGTTTGCATTGAATGCCTGGCGGGGCATCAGTTGCTGGCGTTTCCACTGGACAGTCCCCTTGCCGGTGGAGGTGTCGAACGATACCAGGCTGTCGGCAAAGAAATAGGTGTTGCTGAGGTCCAGAAAATCCTGGCTCATGTCTTTCGACTGGGAAAGCAGGTATTGCACGCCGGCATTTGTTTTCAGTTGGGCATGTGCGGGCGGGATGACAGTTGCTGCTAGCAGCATAAAAGCTGCCCCTTTCATCAGTTGTTTCTCTTTCATGATAAATATATGATTTACGGTTACTGTTTCGATGCCGTAAAAGTAGAGAAATCCACACAGATGAAAGGGGTGGGTATGTTGCTTATGTAGGGCTGAAATGTTTATTTGGAAGCTTTCTTCCCGTAGAAACACATGAAATATACCCCGATAATCACAAACGGGATACTGAGCCACTGGCCCATGTTCAGCGTCATGCTGTCCTCAAAGTTCACCTGGTTTTCTTTCAGGAACTCGATGAAGAAACGGAAGGTGAAAATCTCCGTCAGGCAGAGTCCGAAGAAGAAACCGCGGTGATAGGGCAGGGAGGCTTCGGCCTGCACGGTGGTTGATTTCCGCTTGGTGGTGCTGAAATCTGTTTCGAGCTTGGTCTCTTGTTTCTTCTGTCCGCGTTTGTATAGCCAGACCATCCCCAGGAAGAAGATGAAGTAGGCGATGGCTTCGTAGAGCTGTGCCGGATGGCGGGGCAGCATGTCTTCGCGCTCGAAGATGAATGCCCAGGGCACGTCGGTCGGTTTGCCGATGATTTCGGAGTTCATCAGGTTGGCAAGGCGGATGCAGCAGGCGGTGATGGGAGTGGCAACGGCTATCATGTCGAGCACGTCCATGTAGTGCATCTTCGTCTTGCGGCAGTACATCCAGAGGGCGATAATCAGGCCCAGCGTGCCGCCGTGGCTGGCAAGGCCGGTGTAGCCCGTCATCTTCCAACTGCCGTCCGGCAGGATTTTTATGGGGAGAATCATCTCGAGGAAATGGTCCTGGTAGTAGGCCCAGTCGTAGAATATGCAGTGGCCCAGTCGTGCGCCTATCAGTATGCCGAAGAAGCAATAGAAGAAAAGAGGTTCGAATTTCTTTTCGTCTATTTTGCGGTCGCGGTACTGGTGTTGCACGATAAGGTAGGCAAAAGCGAGGCCGATAATCCATAACAAACCGTAGTAGCGGATGGATATGCCGAAGAACTTGAACAGTTCGGGGTCGGGATTCCAGTTGATGGTGAGTAATGATAACATATTTATTGAAGAATTAAATTACCGAATTACGGGGTTGTCCGGGACAAAGGTATGAAAATATCTTATTGGGTGATTCTTTGTGACGGTTTATTTGAAGCCTATCTTGTTACGGGGCTTGTCGGACTGCCGTTTGGAAGATTGCATTTCAGCAAGAGTCCGGTTGATGAGTTCGAGCTGGATACGAGTGTCTTCGTTGATGTCGTTCAGGTCGGTGAAGACTTCTTCGATATAGGCTTTGAGGTTTTGTACTTCTTGTTCCAGGCTGTCGAGGCAGTTGGCGGGAGAAGTGGTTATCAGTTGGCGGACGGCTACGAAGGCACGCATGATGGCGATGTTGACTTCGATGGCGGTGTCGCTGTTCAGCACTCCGGAGAGCATGGCAAGCCCTTGTTCGGTGAAAGCATAGGGGAGTTTACGGGTTCCTCCCCAACTTGATGTTCCATTTTGGAATATCAAGTCTGATTTCATTTTCTCAAATTCCTCTTTGGTCAGTTGAAACATGAAGTCCGATGGGAATCTTTTTATGTTTCTTTTGACAGCTTTGTTTAGATTGCCGGTGGTGACTTAATAAAGTGCAGCCAGAGCGAAATCAAGCATCACTCTTTGTCCTCTTAGTTCATATATTTTTTGTTGTACAATGATTGTTAATTCCATCATTACCTATGATTAGTCTATTTACTATTCTGAAAGTCATTTGTATATTGGGGAGGTTACGATTTGTGGCGGTTTATTTGAACTTCTCCGCCACCATCCTATACGTCGGCACCTCAATTCCTTGCTCCTCTGCAGCTGTAATCATGTCGAAAAGCAAGCCTTGTACTTCGCTCTGATGTCCTTTTGCCATATCTTTCTGCATGGAGGCGGTGCTTTCGGGGGCGAGTTTGTCTATTACTTTGAGGTTGTACTCCACAATGTCTTCCTTGAAGGCTATGCCCAGTTTCCTGCCCAGGGCTGCACTTTCTTGGGACAGTCCGATGAAGGTGTTGC
>ENA-OPVH01000819-OPVH01000819.1-human-gut-metagenome-genome-assembly--contig:-NODE-819-length-17994-cov-1.663638_pt1 | contig 17994 bp, 15 predicted proteins | sample MGYA00241494_ERZ501980 | MGnify/ENA primary metagenome ERZ501980 (study PRJEB25962, sample SAMEA1964914) | human gut metagenome | biome: human gut; feature: human-associated habitat; material: faeces... | reverse complement strand
TTACACTTTTTGTCAAAGGGAACTCCCCAGCGTTTGAGAACGGGTACTATGATTTTTCTCGGCAAAAGCTTTGAAAATGCGTTTGAAACATCACGGTTTGAATTCTCTTTGAAATCGTTCTGAATACGCCTGTCGAGGTGTTCAAAATCAAGTGCCGGCTTGAGGTCAATTTCCGCAATATAACGGTCGGGCTGAATATCACGGATGTGAGAGCTTGCCGATAAAATCATCGGGCCGCTCATCCCAAAATGTGTAAAAAGCATTTCGCCGAAGTCGCTGTAAACAGTCTTTTTACTGTTCTTATCAACTATTCTGAGCGCAACATTTTTGAGGGCAAGTCCCTGCATATCCTTGCATTGTTTATCACCGGAAGTAAACGGCACGAGCGACGGTTTGAGCGGAACGATTGTGTGTCCTGCCTGTTTTGCAAGTGTATAGCCGTCACCTGTTGAGCCCGTAAGCGGATAGCTTTTACCGCCGCAACAGATAATTACGCTGTCGGCATAGTAGGTGTTTTCTTCGCATTTAACGCCTATAACGGCACCATCCTCAAGAATAAGAGCGTTTGCCGTATCACACACTATTTTACAACCTGATTCAACGGCATAATCATGCATTGTATCAACAACATCAACCGATTTGTCGGATGCAGGGAACACACGATTTCCCCTTTCGGTCTTTGTTTTAAGTCCTTTGGATTCAAAAAATTCGATTGTATCCTCGGGAGTAAATGCATTGATTGCAGAATAGAGAAATCTTCCGTTTACGGGAACATTATTGATAAAAGTCTGCACATCGCAGTTATTGGCAAGGTTACACCTTCCTTTGCCCGTTATCATAATTTTCCTGCCGACACGCTTGTTCTTTTCGATTATCGTAACTGATGCACCATAGAGCGCCGCAGTTGCACCCGCCATAAGACCTGCCGCACCTGCTCCGATTACCACAACTTTTTTACTTATCATCATCTTCTATATTACCCATTATTTCTCTGTCACGGTTGGTGTAAACTCCGTCACGATTCCACACAAGTTCAAGTCTGCGGAATGTGTCGGAAACCTCATCCTTCTTTTTAAGCACGGTTGCAACAATAAGAGCGTTGATAAGGCTTAACGGTGCAACGAGCGAGTCTACAATTGACGCCATATCGCTTCTTGCAATAAGCACGGAATCGGCACTCTGAACAAGAGGAGAAACCATACTGTCCGTGATTGCAATTGCGTGAGCGCCTCTTGAACGGGCAAAGTCCATTGCCTCAACCGACATTGAACTGTAACGGGGAAATGAAATACCAATCATAACATCTTTGTCGGTGATTCTGAAAATCTGTTCAAAGGTTTCGGTTTGACTGCCGCTTGTGATAACACGCACATTGTCAAAAATCATTTCAAAATAGTATGCAAGAAAATTTGCGATTGCGGCTGTTGAACGCACACCGAATATGTAAATACGCTCTGCCTTGCAAATTTCATCAACTGCACGGGCAAAATCCTCATGAGATGTTTCTTCAATTGTTCTGCGGATTTTATCGATATCCTGATTAAGAACGCTGTCAAGCACATTGTCGTTGCCGATACGGTTGGAGGTAACTTCAATACGCTGAACAGATGTGAGCTTGTTGCGAATCATCTCCTGCATTGCTTTTTGAAGCTTAGGGTAGCCGTCATAGCCGAGCTCGGTTGCAAAACGAACAACTGTACTCTCGCTGACTCCAACAGTTTCACCAAGCTTTGATGCGGTCATAAATGCCGCCTTATCGTAATGCTCTTCAATAAAAAGAGCAATTCTTTTTTGTCCCTTTGAGAGGGAATTCATCATTAAATCTATTCTTGTAAGCAAATGAGTAATCATTTTTTTTAATATCTCCCGTTATAAATAGTAAGAACAGACACACTGTCTTAACTAATTCATTTTAACACAAGAACTTGCAATTTACAATAAGATATAAATTAAATTATTGTAAATTTTACGAAATTATGAAATATGCGTCGGTTTATGTTGCAATAATAAATGTTGTATGGTAAAATTGTTTAACAGAATGCAAATGACGGAGTTGATAAAAATGATAGCAGTTATTGATTACGGCGCAGGTAATATCCGCAGTGTTTACAAAGCGTTAAAGCATATCGGCTGTGAATGTGTGATTACAAGAGATAAAGACGAAATTATGAATGCAGACGGTGCTGTTTTGCCGGGTGTCGGTTCGTTTGGCGATACAATGGACACAATGAATTCATACGGCATTAAAGACACGGTTATTGAGTACATAAACAGTGAAAAACCGTTTTTAGGCATTTGTCTTGGACTTCAGCTCCTCTTTCCCGAAAGTGAAGAAAGTCCGAATGTAAAAGGTCTTTCAGTTTTTGGCGGTACAATCACAAAGATTCCGTCAGGCGAAGGCTTAAAGATTCCACACATCGGTTGGAACAGCCTTAAAATCAATGAAAAGAGCAGACTTTTCAAAGGCATCGAACAGAATGCATACGTTTATTTTGTTCACTCATATTTTTTGAACGCAAGCGACAGGAGCATTGTTTCGGCTCAGACGGAATACGGTGTTACGATTGACGCCGCTGTTGAAAAAGGCAATGTTTTTGCAACTCAGTTTCACCCCGAAAAAAGCGGCAAAACGGGACTTAAAATTCTCAGAAATTTTGCTGACATTGTAAAAGGCAGGGAGGAATAAATATGTACGCAAAAAGAATAATTCCATGTCTTGATGTAAAAAACGGCAGAGTTGTAAAAGGTATGAGTTTTGTAAATCTTGTTGATGCAGGCGATCCCGTTGAATCTGCAATGCAGTATGACAAACAGGGTGCTGACGAGCTCGTATTTCTCGACATTACCGCATCAAGCGATTCAAGAAACATCACCATTGACATGGTTGAAAAGGTTGCAAATTCAATTTTCATTCCGTTCACGGTCGGCGGCGGTATCAGAAGCGTTGAAGATTTCAATGTTCTGCTCAGAGCCGGCGCAGACAAGGTGTCCGTAAATTCAGCCGCTGTTCATCGTCCCGAACTCATCAGCGAGGCGGCATATAAATTCGGCAGTCAGTGCGTTGTCGCCGCTATAGATGCCAAAAGAAACGGTGACAGCTGGGAAGTTTATGTGAACGGAGGAAGAACTCCTGTCGGTATGGATGCAATTGAATGGGCTGTAAAATGCGAAAAACTCGGTGCGGGAGAAATTCTCCTTACAAGCATGGACGAGGACGGTCAGAAAAAAGGCTATGACATTGCGCTTACAAGAGCAGTTTCCGAAAAGGTGAACATTCCCGTAATTGCAAGCGGCGGTGCGGGCGCACTTGAGCATTTTTATGATGCTTTTACAGAAGGTAAGGCTGACGCAGTCCTTGCAGCATCACTTTTTCACTTTGGTGAAATTCCGATTCCCGAACTTAAAAAATATCTCAACAAAAAAGGAATTCCCGTAAGGCTTTAATTTACATACAAGGTTTATACAAAAGGCGGTTATGCAGAATATGCACAACCGCCTTAAAAGTTTTTAAGATTAAATTTTATCGTTTAAGCAAGATTAACTACGATTTTCTGAATCAATGTTGCATCTGTAATCTCAATAATGCCGTTACCGTTTACATCGGCAATCTTCATTGTTTCTGCATCAAAATCTTCAAGCTTTACGATGTATTTCTGAACAAGTGTTGCATCAGCAACAGTTACACTGCCGTCACGGTTAACATCGCCCTTGAGAGTTTCATCCGATGAAGAAGAACCTACAACGAATGTCTTTGTTGACTCTGCCTTGTTGCCGTTTGCATCAACTGCAACCACACCGATTGAATATGTGCCGTCAGCCGACGGAGTCCATACACATGAATCTGTGTTTGAGTTCTGAACTGTTTCACCGTTAACTGTGAATGAATAAGTTACATCACCTGTAGCGTGATAGCTTTCAGCCAAAAGTGTGACAGGTGTGCCTGCACTCTGTCCTGAATTGAGGTTTGCACCGAAGTTAACTTCAAACGGAGCTTCGTTTACTTCTGTGTCGGGAAGAAGCGCACCGATTCTTGCAAGCGGAACTGTGATATTGTCAATATCTTCTTTCTCGTGTGAGGTTGAAGGATCGTAGCTGTACTCAAGATTTGCCTGATCGAGCATTGAGGGATCATGCGGAAGTGTATCCATACCCGATGTGCCGTATGTGAGAATCTGCATTGCACCGATACCCTGTGTTTCAATGTAGCTGCGGTCAATACCTAAAGTATTGAGCGGAACTGCAACTTCGTAAACATAGCCGTATGAGTTCTTGTAACCTTCATCGAAGAAGTCAACCCAGTTTGAGTTCATATCGAGGTTATCTCCTGATACTCTTGAACCCTTTGGAGCGTTGATACCGAAGAGTGATGTGCTCTTTGTTCCGTTAGCGTATTTGATTTTAAATCCGTTTTTATTGTCCTGAGCCTGAAAGCTTGTTACACCGATCGGAATTCTTGTGTCATAGTTAAACATATATGTTCCGTCTGTGTCTTGAGTATCTGCCTTAAAGATTGAAGCACCGCCGTTTGAGTTGTTGGAGTCAAATGCAACAAGTGTGTCTATATGAGTTGTAAAGCCTGTGCCTCCGTCTTTTGCAGTGCCGTTTGTGCAACCCCATACGAACGGATTGGTATACACAGAACCGTCCTTGTTTGTACCTACTGCCTTGCCTGTTGCCTGCTTTGCAGGGTCAATTGACAGAGCAAGATACATAGGAATACTGTTTCTCCAAGGACGAGCCTCATTTGATGCGGCAAAGTTGTCCTCGGGAGAAGTTATGTATGTTGTGTTAGCCAGTTCAAGCAGGAAATAAAGATTATCGTCGTCCCATGCACTGTAGAGAGCATAAGCATCCCACGGCTGTTCATGCATTGAAGAAGGCATATAAACTCGGGGATCATCGTTTGCAACACCCTGAGCAATAATCATTGAGCTGTCCCAGTCGCTTAAATCACCGTCAACAGAGATTGTCTTATGCTTGCCGAGCTGCATTTCAGGGTTTGTGCCGTAATAGCCGCCCTCAGGCTCTGTTGTGTGGCCGTCTGATTTAGCGGAGAAAGTTGTCTTTGACGCTGTAAAAGTCTTTTTGAAAGTATATGTCTGCTCCGTTTCAACCCCGTCTGCACCTGTTGCATAAAGTGTAAGCGTAACTTTTGAATTGCCGATTTTGCCCTCACCGACTTTTACCGAATCACCGTTTACAAACTCTTTCTTAGCTGAACCGTCAACAGAGTAATAGCCCTTGTCGGCATTCTTTAACGCAAGCTTTACATCAAGTGATTCTGTTGAAAAAGACGTATTGTTTGCTGTAAGTGTGTAACCGTAAGCGTGATCATCAGGCTTGCCGTAATCAATCCACTGCTTTTCGGCTGTGAGCATTTTGCATTCGCCGGCTTTGAGTGAAAGACCTGCTGCCTCAGGATACTGCTCCTTGCCGTAGCCTTTTTCAAGACCGTTGTTGAAGATGATTTTTTCCGATTTAAAAGAAGACGCAAAGCTTGCCTTATAAAGACCGCTGTCCTCTTTTGTCATAAGCTCTCCCGGCCATTCGGCATTTTCCTTTGTGCCGTATGCGTAAACATAAACATCCTTCCATCCGTACTTTGAGTTGTCAAAGTACACTTCTGAACCTGACGATGTTGCTGCCGAAACACCACCTGCCGACACGACAAGTGCTGAAAGCACCATGAGTGCGGCAAGAATAATGCTCGTGATTTTTCTTGTTCTTTTCATTTTGATTCCTCCATTTCATAATTGTGGGCAATGTGATTGCTTTTATTATAGCATTTTGCACTTGTTTTTTCAATTCATTATCACATTTTTGTTTCTTTGTACAAGTTATTGTGCAGAGTTTTGTAGACTTAATTAAATAAAGCTTATTTTTGACTATGTCGCAACATATTTTAACCATAAAAAATCCGCTGACATAAACTGTCAGCGGATTTAATGTTTTGCAAAAACAATATTTAAATAATCAGTTTTCTTTTCTGTAGAAAGGTTCAACACCCTTTACTGCATTTTTTGCAAAATCCATTGAATACGGCATCATTGAAAGCTGGATTTCATCGTCAAGGAACGGATTTGCAACCTTGCTGATTGCATCGAATGTGCTTTCCATATCACCGAAGAAATCAACCACAATGAAGTAGCTCTTTTGACCGTTCTGCTCAATCAAGCGAAGATATGCGGCATTTACTGTCGGCTCTGTGCTGAAATGATTAATAAGAGCAGCCATAAGATCAATCGGATATTCTTTAGGCTCGCCGAGACTGATTGGTGAACCCGGTTCGATTGTCTGATTTTTGAGTTTCATATAGTCCTTCTGCTGTTTGAAAGAATGAACCATCTGTTTCGGGAATGTTACGCTCTTTCCGAAAGGATTGATTACAAAGCCCTTTACATCAGCCTGAGGATCCATTACCATCTGGGCAATGCTGTCAAAATCTGTAACAACCTTCTGCGCATTTTGAGTGTCTTTCCACTTGAAAAGTTCGTCTGTGTCCGTAAACACACCGAAAAACTTTTCTTTGTTGCCGTTTTCAAGAAGTCTGAACTGAACCTGGGTTGACTGCTGCATAACAGTCTGACCGTTGGTTGTCTTAGCCTCTGTCTTTGGTGTTACCTTTGCAGGGAGAATGAATTTCGCCTTCATAACCTCATCAATCATCTTGTTGATGTTTTCGGTTGTGTTGTCATCCTGCATCTTTTCAATAGCGGCTACGAGGTTTGGATTCTTGATTTCCTCTGCCGGCACTTTGCTTCCTTCCATTTTTGCGCCTTTAAGTTCGCTCATGCTTTGTTACCTCCGTTATTCTGCTGCCTGCTGTATGATTTTTGTCGGGAAATACTGCAAATCGTCGGATACTTCACCGTCAAAGAAAATAATATTCGGTGAATTCAAATCTCTTTTGATTATGCAGTCGTAAGTTCCGTCTTTTTATTTTTGTTTCTGCACCGATGTATGATTTTACATTACAGACATCGGTGCAAGCGTAGCATAAAATTCATCTTTTACATATAAGTGAATTCAAGTCTTTCGTAAGTTTTGACGCCTTCGGCATTTTCCGCACGAAGCTCAAGCTTTGAAACATCGCTGTCACCGTGCTTGATTGTTACTTTGTCACCGTCTTTGTACGAAACAGCCTTTCCGCCGTCAAGGGAATATGTGGCATTATCTGTGTTTGAACAGGTGAGAGTTACCTCGTATGTATCATCGCTGTATGTAAACTCTGTTTTTGAGTCAACACCCACGCTTGCAGGTCTTGCATATTCAGTGTATCCCTCATTATAAAGAACTACAACTGAATTTTCAGGGATATCCGTATCACAGGTAATCTTACCGTTTTTAACAGTATATTCGGTTTTGCGGTCAACACGGTCAACATATGTTCCGTCAGCAAGATTTGTTTCAAAATCAACCTTGAGAGCATCATTTGTATTGACAATTACAGCTCCCTTTGTACCTCTTTCAATCATAAGAGCAGTTGAGTCAAGGTTAGGATTAACGAGATTTTCGTCTTCACCTTTCATTGCTGTTCTGAAGAAATTCACTGCGGAAACACGGTTATCCTTGTACATATCGTCACCCTGTGTGCCGATTCGGTTCATGCCCCATGAATTGTCGATTGAGCTGTTATACGGACGGTCAAAGAAGAGCGGTGTTCCGTCTTTTCTTGCCGTGATTATTGCCCAGCCGAGGACAACCTGTTCACTGTCGATATTGTTGTATGTGCAGTCATTGATGTAGTTATCGTGGGATTCAACCCATGTTACGATATTCGGGTCTGCATTGCCAATCCAATAATCAGACACAACTGCCGTGTCGATATTGCCGCTTGCAATTCCCGAACGAATTTTACTGCCGTAGGTGCTTGATGTGGTTCTGCCGATTTCTTTTATATAGTCGGCAAGTCTGTCATTGTCGCCCTGAAGCACTTCGCCGTAGATAAAAAGATTTTCTGCGTTATCAACTTCTTTTGTTGCTTTTTCCCAGAAGTTATTTTTAAAGCCGTCATCTTCTTTTGGATCATCGGAAAGTCCGATATGCTTTGCCGTGTCATATCTGAAACCGTCGGCACCGCAGGCAATACAATCGTTAATGTAATTAAAGAAATACTTTTGAAACGAAGGTCTTTCCGTGTTGATGTCGGGAAGTCCTCCCATCTCATGCGTGGTGCAGGCAAGTCTGTCGCCGAAATCATTAAGGGGCGTTCTGCCCTCCTTGTGATAAAGGGTTTCAAGACTTCCGCCACCGGCCTCAATAAGATCTTCGCTTACCTCATCGGTTGCCGGAGTAGTGTGGTTTGCAATTACATCGACAATAACCTTTATACCATACTTATGAGCCTCATCGCACATTGCCTTAAATTCATCACGAGTACCGAGCTGATAATTACCGATTTTGAAATCAGTCGGCTGATAGTGATAGTACCACTTTCCGTTGCCGTAAAGATCCATACCACCGTCTTCGCCCTCAAGACACTCGTTAATCGGAGATGTCTGCACAGCCGAAAAACCTGCTGCGGCAATATCCCCCATTGACTCCTTTATTGTGTTGAAATCCCAACAAAATGCTTGAAGAATCGCACCGTCAGCCACCTTGTCGGCTGTTTTGTAGTCAATTGACGCCGGCTGAGTTTGTGAGCAGCCCGTACCCGACACTGCAACGGCAGTAATCATAAGAGCCGAAAGAATTCCTGCTGATATTTTTTTAAACATAATTCACCATCTTTCTGTTTTTAACTTACTTGAGATACAGTATAACATAAATGATATGATTTTTAAATAGTTTTTGGCATTTTTGCCATATTTTTTTATTAAAACGCCAATAATGACACAAACTGTGTTTTTGAGCAAAAAATCGTTACGATGTTTACAATAGAAAAAAATTGAATATTGTCACAAAAGAAAAATTGTTGTATACTAAAAATATAAAAATGAAAGGAACAGCTGCATGAGTCACGCGATAATTATTCCTATTTATTGTGAAAACAGAAACACAATCAACCTCTGCAATGAATTACAGAATTTTGGAGCTGAGCATATTGTTGTTGTCAATGACGGTCTTAATCCCAAATCGGAATATTTTAACGAATTGACAAGTATAGGCTGTCATCTTGTTCACCTGAAAAATAACAATGGCAAAGGTGCAAGCCTTAAAGCAGGCATCAAATACGCTCACGATAATCTTTATAATATCACGGGCTACATTACCTGTGACGCTGACGGACAACATACTGCAAATGATGTTATGAAAATCAGCCGTATGCTTGACCTTAGAAACGGCAGTCTGATTCTTGGCAAAAGAGATTACAAAAAGTCTAAAATGCCGATTAATATACGAATCGGAAACAGACTGTCCTCGGCATATTTCAAGGTTATTACGGGCAAAAGCTGCAGGGACACTCAAACTGGACTGCGAGGTATTCCTGCATTTCTGTATGACACGGTGATGAAAACAAAGGGCAGTCGTTTTGATTTTGAAATGAATTTTCTCACAAAATGTGCCGACATGAGAGTCCCGTTTTACTTTGTGAACATTATAGCCGATTGCTCAAACTGTAGCAGCAATTTTCGTCTTATTAAGGATACCTACCTTATCTACAGAACTCCGTTGAGATTTGCGACGGCATCAATCGGCTGTACGATAATCGACCTTGTTTTGTTCACGATTTTTGCGTATATTCTGCCGTCACATATGTTCTTTAACATTATGCTGGCAACGCTTATGGCACGAGTTGTTTCGGGCGGAATTAATTTTCTCATCAACAGAAAAGTCATCTTCGGCAATACGGATAACGGAGCAAAACAGGCACTCAGGTTTTTCATTCTGTTTTTCTGCATAATGTGTGCAAGCTCACTTATTGTATCGGCACTTTGGTTTTTACCGATTCCCGTTACACTCACAAAGGCGATTGTCGATCTTTTGTTGTGGACGGTCAATTACAAAATGCAGAGAATATGGGTTTTCAAGGACAGCAACAGACTTAAAAGAACTCCCAAAAGTAAAAGAAAATAAAGCAAACGAAAACGGTGACACGAAAATGTCACCGTTATTTTTGTATAATTTTCAGTTGCTGTCAATATTTACAAAACCTCTGCCCTTTATTGCGCCTGCAGTCGTTACGATAATAAAGGCATTGGGATCAACATTTTTGATTCCCGATGTGATTTTGTAAGCCTCTTGAGGACGGACTGCGCACATAATAACTTTCTTATCCTTACCGCTGTATGCACCCTCGCCGTTGAGGTATGTTACACCTCTCTTTAGGTTTTTCATAATATTGGCACTCACTTCTTCATAATTATCCGAAATTACAAACATGAGCTTGCCGTTACCTCTTGAAGTACCGTAGCTTACAGCATCAATTACCTTTATGCTGATAAAAATTACAAGCAAAGCATAGAGTACATTTTCAATGCTGTGATAAACAAAGAATACCATTAAAAGCACAAGAATATCGGACACAAGGATTATCGTACCAGTTGAAATGAACGGAAAATGCTTGTGAAGATTCAGTGCGATGATGTCTGTACCGCCTGTTGAACCGCCTCGGTAAAAGATAAGACCGAGTCCGAGACCGTTAAGCACTCCGCCGAATCCTGCGGCAAGAATTGTATCGCCCGTATATGCAGGCAAAATCGGTGTAAGAACATCAATCATAACAGAAACAAGTGCCGTTGCAACAAGGGTTCTTGTAAGAAAGCCCTTTCCGTTCTCGATAAATCCCCAGATGAAAAGCGGAATGTTCATCACAAAAATCATAATACCTATCGGCAACGAGAACATATAGTTGAGCATTGTGGCAACACCCGTAAGTCCTCCCGGGGCAACATTGTTAGGTGATGTAAACATTGCTACCGATATGCCGTAAAGAACTGCTCCGGCGAAAATTACAAGATAATCAAAAAATAGTGTTCCTGCCTTTGCAAGACGGGAATTCGGTTTTAAATTCGTTTGCATAAAATCACTCCCCGAAACGAGTATGTATAATTATTTCAAAAAGCTGATTTATTCTGTCAAATTCTTTATTAATCTGCAAGTATCCGAAAAGTGCTTCAAGTCCCGTTGCACTGTGATAATCGGCAACAGAACCGTTTTTGGGAGTACATTTCGGTGCGGCATTTCTGCCTCGCTTATAAACAGCAAGCTCCTTTTCGGTTAGAGTCGGCATAAGAATTTTTGCAAATTCAGCCTGACTTTTGCAGTTTACAAGCGAAACCTTTATTTTATTGAGTTCTCCGACACTGCGGTTAGCCTTGCGAACAAGGTATTCAAGCACAAGCAGGTCGGGGCGTCGTTGATGCCGTCACCCACAAAGGCAAGTGTAAGCGGAGAAATTTCATCGGCTAATGAATGAACAGATGTATTTTCCATATTAACTCCGTATCACGCAATATTAATCCATAAAGTCAAATTCAAGCTCATAAATTGAAACCGTGTCGCCGTCCGAACATCCCTTTTTTCGGAGTGCGTCAATTACACCGCCGTTTATGAGAACTTTTTGGAAATAGTTAAGGCTTTCGTAATCGTCAAAATTGATACCCTTCATGACCTGCAACAGCCAGTCAGCCTCAACGGTATAGATTCCGTTCACATTCTTGATTATAACAGAATGGTCATCAAAATCATCAACGGTCACAATAGGAGCAGGCTCAGCCTCATAGTGAGTGATTGGAGGAAGTTTTGAAAGCATTTCCTGAATCTTTTTGAGGAGCGGGTCAACATCATAGCGGATCGCCGCCATAATCGGGAAGAAATCATAACCTTGATCTTCGACAAACTTCTTGAAGTCTGCAATTTGCTCATCGGTTGCCATATCGCACTTGTTGCCTGCAACAACCATCGGACGCTCTGCAAGCTCTGGATTAAATTTTGCAAGCTCATTGTTGATTGTTATGAAATCCTCTTTCGGATCTCTGCCCTCACTGCCCGAAACATCGACAATGTGAACGAGCATACGGCAACGCTCAACATGGCGGAGGAACTGATGTCCAAGACCTGTACCCTGCCATGCACCCTCGATAAGACCGGGAATGTCAGCCATAACAAATGATGAGCCCTCGCCCATTGACACAACTCCGAGAACGGGAGTGATTGTTGTGAAGTGGTAGTTCGCAATCTCAGGCTTTGCCTGTGAAACTACGGAAACAAGGGTACTTTTTCCGACATTCGGGAAACCTACAAGACCTACATCGGCAAGAAGCTTGAGTTCAAGAACCACATCAAACTCTTCACCCGGAAGTCCCGGTTTTGCAAAACGGGGAACCTGACGGACAGGAGTTGCAAAATGTGGATTACCCCAACCGCCTTTACCGCCTTTTGCAACGATATAAGGTTCATCACCCGAAACATCGGCAAGAATTCTTCCGCTGTTCTCCTCTTTTACAACAGTTCCGACAGGAACACGGATAACAAGGTCTTCGGCATTTTTACCACGGCATCTGCCGCCTCTGCCGTTTTCGCCTTTTTTTGCGGCATATTTTCTTTTATAACGGAAATCGGCAAGTGTTGAAAGGTTGGAATCGGCAACAAAAACAATGTTACCGCCTCTGCCGCCGTCACCGCCGTCGGGACCGCCTGCCGCTACATATTTTTCACGGTGAAACGAAACGGCACCGTCACCGCCGTCTCCTGCTTTTATTTTAATTTTCGCTGTATCTACAAACATATTTTTCTCCGTAACAGTTTTGCTGTTTAATTATCAGTACAAATGTAAAGAATCTCAGACCTGTTTGTTATTAGTATAAACAGAAATGTAAAAAATAAGGGTGGATATAAAATCCACCCTCATAAATTTTGAGATTACTGCTCAACAGGATAAACGCTTGCACGCTTTCTGTCTTTGCCGACACGCTCAAATCTTACAACACCGTCAATCTTTGCGAACAGTGTATCGTCAGAGCCTTTGCCTACATTTTCACCAGGGTGAATATGTGTGCCTCTCTGCTTTACAAGGATGTTGCCTGCGAGAACCTTCTGACCGTCTGCACGCTTAACGCCAAGACGCTTTGATTCACTGTCACGGCCGTTCTTTGTAGAACCCATACCTTTTTTATGAGCGAATAACTGAATGTTTATTTTAAGCATTACCTTACACCTCCGAAAATTTAACTTTAATAAAATTTTTGTATTGCTCCGAAAGAGCAGTTAAGTGAAGCTTTAAGCCTGAGAGTATATCACAAGCCTTTAAAGCGTCATTCGGTGACATTCTTACTTTCATAAGACCGTCATCCTCGGTAACCTGTGCATTAATATGCAAAATCTCGGTGACAGTGTTTGCAGTCATATATGCGGCAGAACTGATTGCCGCACATACAATATCGCTGCCCTCTTCGGCAAAGTCGGAGTGCCCCGATATTTCAAAACCGCAAATTATATCATCTGATTTAAAAAATGTTACCGTAGTCATTTTTAGGCTTCGATTGAAGTAATCTTAACCTGTGTGTAAGGCTGTCTGTGACCTTTTGCTCTCTTTTCGCCCTTCTTAGGCTTGTAAGTGCAAACTCTGATTTTTTTGCCTTTACCGTTCTTTACAACTTCACCTGTAACCTTAGCACCCTCAACGAGCGGTGTGCCAACCTTGATGCCGTCGTCTGTGCCGACTGCCACAACATCAAATGTTACTGTGTCGTTTGCTTCTGCGTCAAGCTTCTCGATGAAGATAACCTCATCGTTAGTTACCTTGTACTGCTTGCCGCCTGTCTGAATAACTGCGTACATTTTAGTACCATCCTTTACATTGGGCTCGCTATGTGCAGGTGGAACGAATCACTTAAAACCCACAATATGCGGCTTATATACTATATCACAAAGAAAACTTTCTGTCAACAATTTTCCCGATATTTTTTGAGTATATCAAATGTTATTCTGTATTTTGCAAGCCTTGAGAGTATTTTTCATAAGAGTTGAAATTGTCATAGGACCTACACCGCCCGGCACGGGTGTGATAAACGAGCATTTATCCTTGACATTTTCAAAATCAACATCACCGCAGAGTTTGCCGTTTTCATCCCTGTCCATACCGACATCAATCACAACCGCACCCTCTTTTACCATATCGGCAGTAACAAACTTCGGTCTGCCGACTGCGGCTACGAGTATATCTGCCTGTGAACAGATTTCAGCAAGATTCTTTGTTCTGCTGTGACAGATTGTTACCGTGCCGTTTTCGTGGAGCAAAAGCATTGCCATAGGCTTGCCTACGATATTACTTCTGCCGATTACAACGCAGTTTTTACCGCTTACTTCAATGTTGTAGGAATGGAGCATCTCCATTACGCCTGCAGGCGTGCATGGAAGAAAATCATACTCGCCGAGCATAATTTTGCCGACATTTACGGCATGGAATGCGTCAACATCTTTAAGCGGGCTGATTGCCTCAATAACAGCCTTGTCATCAAGGTGTTTCGGCAACGGAAGCTGAACAAGAATACCGTTGATATCCTTCTTATTGTTGAGAGTTTCAACAAGGTTTAAAAGTTCTTCCTGTGTTGTTTCTGCCGGGAGTGCATACTCCTCAGACTTAAAGCCTACAAATTCACAAGCCTTTTTCTTGTTGTTTACATATACTCTTGACGCCGGATCGTCACCTACGATTACTACCGCAAGACCGGGGGTTATTTTGTGAGTTTCCTTTAACTCAAGCGTCTGCCTCTTTACCTCTTCCTTTACCTGTGCCGATACCTTTTTTCCGTCGATAATCTGCATAGAAAGAATCCTCCTTTTTTCTGTTTATAATTAAGAATACAATACCTGTTATAAAAATTACTGCCGAAAGAACCTGTGACACCCTTATGTCTGCTCCGAAAACTTGGAACGGAAGATAAAGGCTGTCTGTTCTCAGTCCTTCAACAACTGTTCTTTCAAATCCGTACCACACAAGGTACATAAAGAAAATCTGTCCCGAATATTTCTGCTTATATTTTCCGTAGAAATGGAGAAGTACAAATCCGAGCAAACACCACATTGATTCATAGAAGAAACACGGGTGAACTCCTATGTTGTCTGTTCCCTCGCTCATCATTCTCCAGGGCAAATCCGTAGGAGAGCCGTATGCCTCCTGATTCATAAAATTGCCCCATCTGCCTATTCCCTGTCCGATAAGGAAACCGACCATTGCAATGTCAAGAACAGGCATAATTTCCATTTTCTGTATTTTGGCAACAGTCAGACCGCCGAGCAACGCACCGATTATTCCGCCGTAAATAGCAAGTCCGCCGTTGTTGATATAGAGAATTTCAATCGGGTTCTGTCCGTAATAATCCCATTTGAAGAAACAGAAGTACAGTCTTGCACCGATAATTCCCGTTATCATTCCTGCAAAAACACAGTTGATAAGCTTTGAACCGTCAACCTTGTAACGGGGAGCGCTTTTCCACGCATAAAGTACGGCAAGCAAAAGTCCGCAGGCGATGATTATTCCGTACCAATAGACCTTGTAATCACCGATTGAAAATGCAATCGGGTTAATATCAAATTCCCAGCCAAATCCGGGAAACTGCACATGATACGGCATAATTACACCTCTTCGGGCTGTTTTACAACAGACAAAGTACAGTTGTCAACATCGAGCATCTCGGCAAGCCTTGCGTTGATATCCTCAAGCTTTGCATTTGCAACCGCATCAATGTAGGCAAAAATTTCGTTACCCTGCATTGCGTAGTCGATGATTGAATTTGAAATTGCGCTTACTGAGTTGAGCGATGAAACCGAATCACCATAAACAGACTTTCTTGCAATTTCAAAGTCCTCTTTATCAATACCGTTTTTCTTAATATCCGAGATATACTGTTTTATCATCTCAGCCGCCTGTTTCGGCGCTCTTGATTCACCGCCGAAGATTACCGAGCAATAACCCGGGCCTTCAAAGAGTTCATAAGAAAAGCTTGAATTGATGAGGTTTGAATCCATAAGATTTCTGTAGAGTATGCTCGTGTTTGATGCAAGTGCCGAAAGAAGAATATCTGTGCATGCAAGCTGCTTTTCGTTAAGAGGCTTGTCTGCTTTCTCTTTGAAGCCGAGATTGAACAAAGGCATTGAAACAGGGAAAGTCTGCTCAACATAAGGTTCTTTGATTTCATAAGGCTCTGTTTCAAAATAGTTTTTGATTTCCTTTTTCTCACAAGGCTTGAGCATTTTGTCGGCAACTTTAAGCACACCGTCAACCGTTACATTACCCGCAACGCAGAGAATCATATTATTGAGGTTGTAGAACACATTGTAAACTTCATAAAGCTTTTCGGCTGTAATTTCCGCAATTGTTTCAACCGTACCTGCAATATCAATTTTTACAGGGTGATTGTGGTACATACCCTCAAGCATATTGAACATTACTCGCCAATCGGGAGAGTCGTCATACATTTTGATTTCCTGACCGATAATGCCCTGTTCCTTTGCAACTGTCTGAGCCGTAAAGTAGGGATCCTGAACAAAATCAAGAAGAATTTCAAGACTTTCGTCAAACTTGTCCGTACATGAGAAAAGATAGCAGGTTTTTTCAAAGCTTGTATATGCGTTTGCATTTGCACCTGTTTTTGCGTATCTTACAAACGCATCACCATCTTCACTTTCAAAAAGCTTGTGTTCGAGGTAATGGGCGATACCGTCGGGAACTGTAATTATATCACCGCCGTTAACGGAAAACTTTGTGTTAATACTGCCGTAGCGTGTGCCGAAAATTGCATATGAAGAAGTGTAACCCTCTTTTGGATAAACAAAAATTGTAAGTCCCGATGGATGTTCAACTTTATAATAGCTGTCGCCTGCAATTTCCGATTTAATTTCTGTAATATTCATTCTGTCCGCCTCCCTTACTTATTTTTGAGAACATAAACCGTATCGAGCAAGAGCTTGTTTGCTGCATTTACAATCTGCTCTTTTGTAACGGCATTAACCTCAGCGGAAACTTCTTCAACAGTTTCAAGGTCGCCGTTAAAGATTCTCCCTGTGTACCAGTTTTCAATACCGCTTACGCTGTCGCTGCTTGACTTGAATGAATTAACAACAGCAAGCTTTGTTGCCTCAATTTCAAAATCTGTAATTTCGCCGCTCTTCATGTCCTCAATTTCTTTGAGAATAGCTTTTTCGGCTTTTTCAAGATTTTCGCCCTCAACACCGCTGTTGATGTACATTATGCCCTTTATTGAATCATAGGAGGACGAGCAGTAATAGCAAAGGTTCTGCTTTTCACGAACATTGTTAAAGAGTTTTGAGCTTGCAGTACCGCCGAGAACAGCACACATAAGTCTTTCGGCAACCGCCTCTTCATCACCTGCGGAAATCTGTGTTCTGAATCCCATGACAAGTTTTGACTGTGAGAGCTCCATTTCCTCTGTAATATGTTTTTCTTTTGAAACATTCTTGACAACATCGGTAGATGAAGCCGCAACATTTCTTTCGATATTTGCAAATGCCTTTGTAAAAACTTCCTTTGCCTTATCGGCAGGGCTGTCGCCTATATAGAGAATCTCAAATTTTGCGGTTTTGAGAAGATTCTGCCATGCCTTGCAGAGTGATTCGGCAGTTGCGGCCTTGATTTTTTCGGCTGTGCCGTAACGCTTGATTCCGAAAACCTCATCCTTGCACATATGCTTTATAAGCTGTCCCATTGCATAGATTCGCTTTTCGTTGAATTCCGAATCAATCACATCAAGCAACTGTCTGCGTTCCTGTTCAAGTTCACTTTCAATAAAAGCGTTGTTCTTGACATTCGGCTCAAAAATTACGCTGCACAAAAGCTCCGAAAGTTCTTTGGCAATGCTGACATCATCAAGAGAATATCTGTCATCAAGACCTGATACGGAAATTTTAATTACCTGGCTTTCACCATGTTTTGAAAGCGAAGAAGTGAGGTCTGCACCGTAAAGTGAGCTGAGTTTTTTGCTGAGAACAGTAAAATCGGGATATTTTTTGCATGAACGAACAAGCAATCCGCCCACAAGCGCATTTTCCGACGCTGTTTCGACAGAAAGCGGAACAACAATATTCACGCTG
>ENA-OPVH01000817-OPVH01000817.1-human-gut-metagenome-genome-assembly--contig:-NODE-817-length-18029-cov-1.772338_pt1 | contig 18029 bp, 12 predicted proteins | sample MGYA00241494_ERZ501980 | MGnify/ENA primary metagenome ERZ501980 (study PRJEB25962, sample SAMEA1964914) | human gut metagenome | biome: human gut; feature: human-associated habitat; material: faeces... | reverse complement strand
TGCCATCCATTAAATAGGTTCCGGCGGTTGAATGATTGTCATATAGAACCACATGATTTTCCCGCAGAACAAGGGTGCAGTGATTCCGGCTGACTCCCGGTGTGGATGGCGGAAAAACCAAAGAGCAGGTTTTGCCGTCGCGCCCAATACGAATTGTGGATTGGATAGCAATGCGTTTGCCTGCATAAAAGCCCTTAACTCCATACAAATAAACGTTGGCCCCGGCTGAAATCGTTATCGGTTGTCCTTCACCAGAAATAACAAGCACTTGCTGTAGGCCAAGTAGGATGATATGTAATAGCAGCATCCATCCAACGGATGTTAGAATAACATACTTAACATCGATAAATAGCGGAATCGGCAAGAGCTCGAAATCCATGTTCCAAACCATATGAAGCAGCATAGCGACGCCAAAGTATTTAAGAAAGCGGGAGTCAAAATAGTGCTTGCTCTGCAAGGGCTGATTGCCTTTGACGATTGCAAGCGCACCTCCATACAGAGCCGCCCAAAGCACATGTCCACCCGGGGAAAGAAGGCCCCTGTCCAGTAAAACGCCAATATTGCTTCGAACAAAATAACCCATGGTTTCAAACGCGGAGAATCCCGCCCCAACGGCGCCCCCAACTAAAACGCCATTTAAGATATAGCGACGTTTGGACTTTCTTAAAAAAAGGGATAGAGCAATCAGCTTTGCCGGTTCTTCTGCAAAAGGCGCTAAATATGCTCCTCCGCGCTTCTCTATGATAGGGTTGAGGATGATGGTAAACAGCAGCGCTAAAATTCCGCCGGCCAACGCCATACCAATAACGTTATAGATGGAAATATTGCGGGGTACATTCAACTCAAAGTAGAAAAAGAGCACTGCAAAAGGAACCACAAAAGCGCCCAGAAATGCAATAGGAACCAGGAAAAAGTCTGAATAGCCTGGAAAATACTCCATGATCAGCCACAGCAGGCCTACAAGCAAAAGCCCAAAGCCCAAAATACGCGCAAACAACCAGGGCTTTTGCCAACTATTCAGCATGTTAGCGTTGTTTCCCGCATCCCGCGCAGTTCCCGCCAGGAGAATTTTCTCACAATCATCTTTATGATGAGGCTTGAACACTGCCGAAAATAAGCTCTTCAGTTTTAGGCTCGATTGCTTTGCTTTGTAATAAAAAGTATCATTCGAATTTTGATTTCCCATAAGCGCGCCTCCAAAGGTGAGCGGAAAGCAGCCGGTTATGCAAAACTGGCTGCTTTCCGCTGCTTGGGCAAATTACATGTACCACCAGGTAATAATGAAAACGGAGGTGCCTATTTGAATGTTATCGTTTTGATGCAATTGAATCTCACTGGTGATTCTGTTATTATTCACCTTTGTCCCGTTTCTGGAATTCTGATCTTCAATCAACATCAACCCATCGCGCCATTTAAGCATAAGCTGCCGTTCGGAGATGGATTTATCCCCATTATCCAGCGCCAGCTGTGTACTCTTTCCAGGCCGCCCAACCAAAAGGGTTTCATCCATTGCGCTTTCAAAATTCCGGCCGGTTCCCGCATCCTTCAATCGAACATGCAACGATTTACGAATGGCGACAGTTTCTTCACGCTCTTCCTCTTGCTGGGTCTGCTCCAGTTCCAGTCCTTGCGTTTGATCCTCAATCGGGGTTTTGACCTTGACTTTCTTGTTTTTTCGCGAGGAAATAAGCACAATCAAGAGAACAACCAATACCACTATGCCCGCTACAATTGCGATGCTAATGACAGCGTTTTCCATAAACGCCGTTTTAACCTGTTCCCAAAAGCTTGGAGGAGTGACGATGTCGATAGCATCGGACGAGTCGGCGGTGTCGGTACCCGATGAATCAACAGTATTTTCAGGCGTTGGTTGCGGTGTATCAGTAGGAACGGGAACCAACTGCGTTAGGGTACTGACAGGAATACTCATTTCATCAATCATTACTTTTCCCGCGTTGGTTGTAAAGCTTACAGACAAAGCCGCATCGGTCTGGAAGCTTTGTCCGCCGGCGGGGAGCATGTTGAGCAGATAGAACGCGGCTTCATTGTCTGCAATCGATTGCGAAATCTCGGATGCACTCATGCTATCTCTCAGTCCCCAAACAAAATCAATGCCGCCCTTTGCGCTGCGCGCCAACACGCCCAAAGCGGTTGCTTTATTACGAAGGTTTTGATTGTTGCTGTCCGTTACCATAGCAACGGTATAAATACACATATCGCTTACGGCGGCTTTGGCTTCCACCTCCTCCTGCGTGCGGGTTCCGGTGGAGTCATTTCCAGCGGAAAGCACAACCAGGCAACCGCGATTCTTTGCGTTGGCATCGATTTGCTGATTGTCAACAGCATCAACAATCCCCTCATAAAGAAAATTGTTGTTTTGCAGCTTTTCCGCCCCATCAATCTGCCGGAAAAGGCTTTCTTTATCGGACGATAATACAATAGAGCCTGCGTTTTCTTGCGTAAGAATTACCGCGGCATTGTCGTTGGCCCCCATTTGGTTGACAATCTCATGCGCGATTTGACGGGCGTCCTTTAGTGCGTTGGCATTCATCCTTCTCGAGGTATCTATCACGATATAATAGCTTGTGCCGTAATCAGCTTTTGATAACGCGGTGAGCGTCAATTGCTCTACGGGCTGTAAGCCGAGTGTCGCGGAAAAGTTGTCGGCTTCGATACGGCTCGTATCATCCGCATAGACCAACACCTTTAGCTCCTCATTTTGAACGGAGGACTTAACGATTTGGAAATAAACCCCCCCTGCCGCGCTGGCACTGACAGCAATACATAAGACGAACATAAACACAAGCGAGATTGATAAAAATCTGCATATTTTTTTCATTGCGTATTCTTGCTCCTTTTGATTAACATCATTTTTTCCCGTCCAATCCGAAATTGCTCCCCGTCATGCAAGACATATTGTGCACTTTGTGGTATGGGCTTCCCCGTGCTTTCCAGAACGACACCCTCTAAGCCACCCCAATCCTCAATGGATACCAATCCCTCTGGTGTAATTCCAATGGCGCAATGAATGCGGCTTACTCCGGTTGTGTTTGGCGGAAACACCAGATTGCATTTTCCAGCGTCTCTTCCCAGAATGCAACCTCCTTCGTCCAGCGGGACAATCATACCGGCATAGCATCCTTCCAGCATTTGCAATGCCCATGCTTCTTTGAGTCGCGCACGCTGTGGCACATCGTCCTTATCGACCAACTCATATCCGCATAATTGATCCGGCAGGGAGCGGTTCCAGCGGCCTGACAAATTCATTGCCAGGCTTGTCGCTGCCATTGGCGGGAACAGCGCAAATGCGTTCCGTAATAACAGCCCCCCAACAGAAAACCCGTCTTTCTTTTGAGAAATCAGTCTTTGGCGCAACAGGATTTCGCCTGGAGAAGCGTGGAAATCGCAGATTTGCAGAGCGGTGTTTAGCAACACGCCAATGGAAAATCCGTAAAGCAGATATTCCCACGAACCTGTGATACAGGCGAGCAGCGCAGGAAGCCCTTGGAAGATCGCCAAATCGAGCAGCATTGCATAGAAAGGCGCTTTGTGAGTGGATTTTAATTGTAATGCAGACTCGGGTTTGACAACGTTTTGCAACAGCTTTTGATCTGGAATTTTACCGGGTTTGATGTTGGGATACTTGGCATACATAGCAGTCTGCTCAGCTATGGGCAGCACGCTGATAAGAGCGCCAGCAAATTCCAACATTGTAGTAAAGCGTTCTGTTGGCTGTAAAGCCATTGCTTTGAATATAACTGCTTGTTGCTGGGGTGTACACTTTGCCGAACTGTCTGCCGGTGAAAGCAAGGAAGAACCTGTGATGCGCTCCTGTGCGGAAATGGGAGGCTTCCCCAGCAAACAGCGGTACATTGTAGCGCCAAAAGCATAGACATCACTCCATGTCCCTTGGTTTTCCCCTTTGCGCGAATTTGTGAACTGCTCAATCGGTGCATAGCGCATTTTCAACAATGGTGTAAAAGACACGGAAATGTTGCTATAGGCAGCGCGGGCCGAACCAAAATCGATCAGCTTGGCTGAAATTCCATCCCCATCCTTTCCGTCGCAAATATAAATGTTGTCTGGACTGATGTCGCGGTGCAATATACCCAGCGCGTGTACTTTAGCCAATCCCACCACAACCGGCATTAGCAATACAAGCATTTCTTTGTAACTGATCCGGCTGTTTTTTTGGCTGGAAAGGTAACGCAGCAGATCCATACCTTCCAAAAATGGCATCACATAATAGGCGGTGTTATTTGCATCAAAACTGTCAACGCACTGGCATACCTCGGGAATGCCGTGTAATGCCTTGAGCGCTTCGACCTCGATATGGAAATGCTTCAGGCCATAAGTAAATGGTTCTGGGTTGACACAGCTGAGGGTAAGCCTGTCGTTTTCTCTGGTACAATCGTTACTTGGCATGTATTCCTTGACGACAACCCGTTGATCAAGTTGTAAATCAAGGGCCAGGTATGTTACTCCATACCCACCGCACCCAAGCATGTTTCCGATCAGGTAGCGCCCGTTTAAAATGGTTTTGATCGGCATGGCTCTGATATTGTCTTGCTTGAATGTACACGGAGAATGGCAGTGGGGACAAACACTTGGTTGGCTATCATGCACTTGCATACAGTGGTAGCAAACTTGATTCGGATCAATCATGATCTGGCGCATCTCCCTCTTGTGGTTGCGTTCGGCCTACATTTCCTTGTTCCACACAAACCGGTCGCCGCAGAATGGTACAAAAACAAAAGTGTTCTGCCCAATCTCCAGTTGGTCAAAGGATTCCAGCTTGGCGCTGTTCAGCAGTGGATTTTCATTATGGTATGTTACGTTTTTGCTCTCGCCAGCCGTCACAAAGAATTGATTGTGCTTTATATCATAAGTGATTTTTAGATGCTTGTTGGAGGTGACCTGAAAATCTTTTGACAGGCAAATATCCGAATGTATATCTCGCCCCACAAAGTTATTGTTTGGATAAATGACGAATGATTGTCCCAAAAACAATCCCTTCGTGCATACCAGCCATCCGACTGTGGGGCGAATATTGGCTTCGGTTTGTTGACCATTATCCATATCAGGTGCGAATAGTGTTGGCGCAGGCGTAGTATGCCCGCCTAATTCGTCCTCGTCCACGGGTTGGGTTGGCTGTAGGCTTACCGTTTCGTCGCGCCTCTGATCACCCATTGGCACTGTTTGCCCATAAGGATTCGAGGGATTGTTTTGCCACCCTTGAGAGGCGGCATTATCCCGCAAACGGTCCACGCCTCCTGTCGCGCCATCGCAAATCGGGCAAGAAGGATACATGGATGGGTCCCAATAGTGTCCATTCTCGCATTTGTTTAAGGTTGTCATTTTTCATTCTTCCTTTCAAATCATAATATTTTTGATTGCTGCCTACTGGATGGTAAACGTGTTTTGCTCCGAACCAACAGAAATGGCTTCCCCACGATGAATGACGACCCGTTGACGCTGGGGCAGCTTGCGGGTGCCGTTGAACGTACCATAGGTGGAACCAAGGTCTTCCAGTGTCACCTGCTTTCCATCAAAGTATACCGTACAGTGCTCTTTGCTCACTCCCTTTGCGGTAGGTGGGAATATCACCTGGCAGCTTGAGGCGTTTCGACCTATGGTAAGCCTGGAAGTAAGCTCGTAACGTCTGGACGCCAAATCGCCCTTTACCCATACCAAAACGCGGTGGTTAGCTTGCGCAGGACGGGTGGGATTAAGCGGGCCGGCAGGCGCCTCTTTTTTTCGCAGCTTGGGTAAAACCAAGACGGCGGATATGCCAATGATTCCAAGCGCCACGATCGCCGTTACAACCACCAACGCCGTTTGATTTTCGGGGGTAGGAGTGGGGGCTTCTGTGATTTGCGGGGTAACTTGCGGGGTTTCGGTGGATATGGGCGCGGATGCCTCCGACACGGAAGCTAAGCCATAGGGGATTTCCATACGATCGAGCGCCGCGATAATCTCATCGCTGGCCACGGCAAAATTCGCGTTTTGGATGCTCGTATCGGCTTCTACTGAAAACGTAGGCATACCAACAACATAGCCGTTTGCGTCAATCAACGCGCCTCCTGAGTTGCCGCCATTGATAGGTGCGTTTATTTGCACAAACTTGCAAGCGTCGTTTTCGGCCAACCGGCTCACGGTGCCGTCGGTCACTGTCATGCTGTCAGGATCCGACCGCAGCCGTTCGCTGTCCGCGGTCGTGGTAACGTAATCTGAAATACCGGGAAAACCAATGCAAAAAATGGGTTCTCCCTGGCTTACGTCGGCGCTGGAACGAAAGGTTGCGGGCACCCGTTTTGTGCTTTGATTCGGCAATTTGATGATGGCCATATCCTTCGACACGGCATCGGCGCCAAAATCCTTCACAACGCTCACTTCAACCATATCGCTGATATCGTTGAAAACAATGTAGTGGCGTACCGTGAATGTTGAGTTGTTATAAATCTCTGTCACCAGCTCCTCCAGCGGCATGTCTATTTCCAAGCTCTTGGCGATAGCAATGCAAATATCAATAAAGTCTTCCTCGTCATAATTGACCACATGACTGTTTGTCACAAAGAACTCCACCGGTTGCCCCGGCTTGCCCAGCGCAACGGCGCTACCCCCGCCCGCTGGGACTTCCTTTTCGCTAAAATTCAAAACAGGGCATGTCATAAATATTGACGAATGCACGCGCGCGACGGATTGCTTGCCGATGTCAACCGCAGAGGTTGCCAGGCCAACACTTTGTGTGCAGATAAACAACCCCGCCAACAAGCAACACAGAACCCTCCGACTTCTTTTTAACCCAAACATATCCGCTCCCCCTCTTTCGTTCCTATATTTCCAAAATGGCGATGGTTAAATTGTCCTGATGCGCTCTACCCTTGGCGAGCACGCTTTGTTGCACAGCCTGGGCTGCCTGCATGGGTTCCCGAAGCAACAAGGGGATGATTTCCGCTTCTGTAAGGGTATTATAGACACCGTCGCTCATAAGCACCACTTTATCCCCCGGATAAATATCGATGGCGGCTGTATTGCGGTCAATATCAATATTGCCGTCCATGCCGATATAGCTGGTAAGCGCTTTACGCTGCTTGTTGCCCTGTGCGCTTTCGGCGGACAATACGCCGTTTGTGACCATCTCATCCAGCTGCTTGCCATATACATGCTCCCGGTTGAGTTGGATCATGCCGCCGTTTCTAAGCAGGCAAATGCGGCTATCCCCCACGGATAAAAAGTACAGCCTGCTTTGATGAATCAACGCCGCCACAACGGTTGAACCACCTTTGGACGCGCCCTGTTGCGCCCTGCCGGCAGCCTCGATAGCGGCCTTTAATAAATGCAGCAATAATTTGGCGGGGTCCTCCGAAGGCTGCATTTCGGAGAAACGGGCTTGCATTTCATGCACCACCGCATTAGAAATCACATCACCGTTGGACATACCTCCCATGCCGTCCGCTAAAACCACCAGTACTCCTTTTTCATTAAGCATCTTGGCGTCATAAATGTCCGAAATTCCAAAACAATCCTGTTGGGATTCCCGGTTTCCAATATGCTGGGCATTCCCAATGGCAATGGACGGCCGTGCATAGGGCACGCTGTTCACACAATTTGAACCGGCGGGTTGCGTTGCGGTTAAGCGGCGTTCGTCTGCGGCTTTGCTCATATGCGCTTTTTTTCTGCTTTTACGAAGCAAAAAAACAAACACAGCCACCAACAAAACCAGCACGACGCCAAGGCCTACCCAAAGGAGTGATCCATACGGATCGGTGTTATTGATATCATCGCGTGGAGTAACGTCGACTTCCTGGGAGGCTGTGGTTATCGGTTCATTGTTACCGGCTTCTGGGCTTGCCACTTGCTCTGCCGTGCCCTGTTCCTGCTCGTGACCATCAATCGCCGGCTGTGCGTCCGCTTCCCCGGCTTCGGTGTTGAAGGTGGTAACTGTGGTGGTGTCAGCCGCCTGCTTGTCTGCCGCGTCCTTTTCCACGGACTCATTGCCAGGAATGGCGTTATCCGTTCCAAAGGCTGTGGTTTCTCCCTGCGGCGCCGCTGTCGTCTTATTCGGATTCATCGTTATCGTTTGTTCCACGGGTTCGTCCTCCTCATATTATCCAATTTTGATGGCCAGCACGGTTGCATTATCTTGATGCTTCTGTTTTTTTGTTTGTATTCTTTGGATGAGCTGAGCCGTCATCTGCTGCGGTGTATCGCTTTTACAAATGCAGTCGGCCATTTCTTTCTGTGAAAGCGTACCCGTAACGCCGTCGCTCATGAGCAGCACCACGTCGTTTGGAAGACAATGGATGGGGCTTTCGGCAAGGTCCACATGCTTGATTCGCTCATCGCCGATAAAGCTGTTAATGGCATGACGATAGGCGTTGTTCTCGGCATCCTCCCAGCTTAACAAGCCGCTGCACACTTTTTCGTCCATAAGCGTACCCAGGGTATGCTGCCGGTTCAGCTGCAGTATCGTTCCGCCACGATAGAGGTAAATACTGCTATCCCCAACCGAGGCGATCCATAAGCAGCGTCCATGGATTGCGGCCATGACAACCGTTGTGCCCCCTTGCTCTTCTTCGCTTTGCAGCTTTTGCGTTTGTTCGTTTGCCGCAAGCAGCAGCCGAAGCAGCAGCGCTGGGGTATCCGGTTCCGCGCTATGAACGAATGCGGATAGAATGGTTTGCAGCGCCAATTGACTAAACCGTTCGCCGTTTGCCATGCCACCCATACCATCCGCCACCACTCCCAGGACGCTTTGCTCCCTAGGGTGAACGGCCAGGTCGGCGGCGTCCTGTTGGGTGGTTCTGTCCCCTTGCCATTGGGCAATGCCATATTGAATGGAAGGGGGAAGTTGCATTTTGTAAGACATATTGGTTCTCCTTTACAGAAACTCAAAAATGGGCTTTTCTGTCGCAGTGCATGTGAGGCTGTTAACTGGGAGGAGATTCACAACCACATTCTAAACAAATATATTAAATGGAAGGTGCTGAATAAGACACTTGTCAAAACGACCCAGCGAGTGCCTCCCAGCAAACTCTTCGCCTTTCCGTTTTTGTTGCTGGGGATTGCTATCTTTTCGTCGACTAATCTCTCTTCAACATTTGTAGTTGTTTTTTTAATCACTCGCAATGTCCCAATGCAATATAAACCAGAGATGACCGTTACAGCAATATCACAGCTTAGTGTTATCTCACGGATGCTGGAGATACTAAAAGAACGGCTAAAGAGAAGGTGCATAGGTATGTAAAGCAAAGCATAAACAGCTATGGCACAGGTTGCCGTAATAATAATGAAACTGCGATGTTTTCCAAGCCTATATTCAATCGAAAATTTTTTGCTGTAAATCCAAGCCGTCGCAAACATGCTGACAATCAACTGAAGAGATTGAAGAATAGATTTTATTTTAATGTTGAAGTCAAATATTTTAACCCTACAGAGTAAAAATATTATCACCATGGAAATCAATAAAACGATGACGGCTACCTTGGATGCCGGTTTAACATTACTTTCAAAAGTGGGATTCTTGCTCGTGTCCTCTAGCGGGGTGACGGATAATGGCGTTGGTTTGGGCTTGGGCTCGGGCTTGTCGGGCGGTACAGGCGCAGGCTTGGGCGGCGGGAATGCGCCGTTGTAAAGCTCATCGATAACCTGCTTAACGCTTTTGGTGCGTTTATCAATGCTTGTTTCTAAGCCGTGCAGCAGCGCCCGTTCCTGTTGCATGGTGATATCGGTAATCTGCTTGGTGGGCGGTACCAATACCTCCGTTTGCATAACCCGCTCTATTGCTTCAGGCGGCTTTTTCCCTATAATCGTTGCGTAAATGGTAGCGCACAGGGCATAAACATCGGTGAAGCCGCCCTGCTCGGCTTTTGCGGAATATTGCTCTGGAGGCGCGTAGCCATGCTTCAGATTAATGGTATAAGAATGCTCATCCTCCGCAAACTGACGGGCCGCGCCAAAATCAAGCAAGATCAAGCGGTTCTGCTTATTAATGATAATATTGTCGGGGCTGATGTCCCGATGAATAATGTGCTGTTCATGCAAGGCCGCCAAATCCTCCATCAGCGGGCGGAACAGCGAAAGCGTTTCAGCTACCGGCAGGCGTCCGCCACGGTCCCGGATCTCCTGCAAAAGCGTTTTGCCTTGCACGAAATCCATAACGATATAAGCGGTTCCATGCTCCATAAAATAATCGCGCACATTCACAATTGACGGCATATCCGTAAACCGCGCCAGCATTTGTGCTTCGGCGAGAAATTTTTCACGTCCTCTTAAAAATGCAATCTCCCGCTCTCCCGTATAAGGGATCACCGAACGGTCACTGCGCGTGGTTCTGGTGGCACAATCTTTAGGATAGTATTCCTTTATCGCCACTTTCATAAGCAGATTTAAGTCCAGGCCTATATAGGTTATCCCAAATCCCCCTTGACCCAGCGCGCGTCCCACCAGGTATTTTCCATTCAGCACCGTATTGGGCAGTTGATCCGGAGCATCTGTTTTGACTTGATTGTCATAGTGGCATTTTGCGCAGACCGCCGAATCATCCTCGAGCGGTTCCATGCAATTCATGCAATAGTGTAGCATAATGTCCATTTCTCAATATCTCCCTGTTGTAATCAATTAAATGGCTTAAGAAATCAGATATGGCTGCATTCCGTTTTCACCCTTCTTGCAGCTTTTGCTTTGGTTCTTTCATTGGACTGCGCAACATCTCTTCCTGCCTACCTAACCGCCAAGAGGGCCTGCCATGTCATAATTTACCGTGGCGCTGTCATAGTAACCGTTTTTACGCACAGCGCTATCAGGAGAAAGCGGTTCCATGCAGTTTCTACAATAATCGCTATGGCTGCGGATTTTCATTCAATCACATCCCTTTGCTAGCTTTATTTGAAAGCCATACCTGTAACTTGACTTTGTCCGTGTTATTTTATCTTATCAACCAAGAGCTGAAAGCTTTCCGGCGTGCCGGTTTTGTATTTGATCTTGTTTGTTTTGAGCGTGGCAATACCAATGGCGCCCTTGGGGCAAATGATGGTTGCGTCTTTGGGAAAATTGGCCTCGGAATCTGTCCAAGCCATCTCCGAGGGGCAATAGATATAGCGAAGCTGGCTTTCGTGGGTAACGTCGAAGGCGTTGATGGCACACTCTTTCACGAAGTCTGGAAGGCGAACGCTAATAAGCTGTACGCAATCCAAAAACGCTTGCGTCTCAACATGACTAAGGGAAAGCGGCAGCACGGGCTCTTGAAGAGACGAGCAATTGGCAAACGCCTTTTTTTCAATCGTGTGCAGCCGGTTGGGCAAGTCGATGGAATACAACGACGTACAGCCTTCAAAGGCGCTTGTTCCGATTCTCATGGTTTCCTCGGAAAAATCAACGCTTGTTAGTCCGGCGCAGTTATAAAAAGTGGAGTCCGAAACAAGCGTCAGGCTATCCGGCAATTCGATCTGCCCTAACCGTATACATGAATCAAACGCCGCCGTTTCCAGCACTTCAAGGGTTTGCGGCAGTTGTATGCTTTGCAGACGAGGACAATTGCTAAATGCGTACTCGTTTATGGTTTTTATTCCGTCTTCCACTACAACCTCAAATATATCTTGATTTCCCGCAAACGCATAAGCATTGATTTGTACAACTGGGAAAAATAGTATTTGGCTTGGCACTACAGCGGCCGACTGGTTGCCAATATACTTATCAATGCTGATTTCTCCATCGCTGATATGATACTGAAATTGATCCAATTTCAGTTGCGGAACAAGAAAGGCGCTCAAACCACCAAAAACAACAAGCAAAACAACAACCCATTTTCTCCATTTGCTTTTTGAGGTTGACTTGGAAGCAGTTGCGTGCGCGGGGGCTGACCTTGGGAGGCCCGTTTGTATTTTTGCATTCGCCGGGGGAGTGCCAAGCGGTTTTATGATAGCCGGTTCAATCTTTTTACCGTGCTGCAGCTCTTGTTTTAGCGTCTCCATATTCGGCGTTCTTGTTTGGGCGTCCAGCTCCAGCCCGTGCAACAGCCCCTGCTCTTGGTGCGGTGCGATAACAACCCCTCGCTGAGAGGGCGTCATCAACTGCTCGTTGTTAAGCAATCGGTCCATCGCCATAGGTGGTTTTTTTCCACATATGGCCGCATAAAACGTGGCGCATAAGGCATACACATCCGTATAGGGTCCCTGTTTGCTAATGAAGCTATATTGCTCAGGCGGTGCATAGCCATGTTTTAAATTGACGGTATACTCATGCTCTTCATTATCAACATATTCCCGTGCCGCTCCAAAATCAAGCAATACGGGTTTGTGCTCATCGGTAATTATAATGTTGTCTGGACTGATATCCCGATGAATCATGTTTTTCTGATGCAGCAGCGCCAGATCATCCATCAGTGGTTCCAGTAAAGCAAAGACTTCGTTGAATGACATAGGAGTTTCTCTTTTTTGGATCATTTCTTTTAAGGAAATGCCTTGTACGAAGTCCATAACGATATAGGCGGTTCCATGCTCCATAAAATAATCCCGAACTTTCACAATGGAGGTAATCCCGCTAAAGCGAGCAATCGTCTGCGCTTCGGCAAGAAATTTTTCTCGTCCACGAAAAAAGGCTACCTTTTTATCGCCGGTATAGGGGATCACAGAGCGATCCCCTACCAGCGTTCTGCCAGCCAAATCCTTAGGATAGTATTCTTTGACGGCTACCTTCACCAACAGGTTAAGATCCAGCCCTATATAGGTAATGCCAAACCCACCCTGTCCTAAGACCTTGCCCACCAGGTATTTTCCGTTAAGTACGGTATAAGGTAAGTGGTTGGGGTCCTCCGGTGTAATTTGATTATTAAAACCACATTTTCCACAAACAGAATCATCTATTTCGAGCGGTTCCATGCAGTTCATGCAGTAATGCTTGCCGACCTCCATTGAAATCACATTCCTCGTTTGATGATGGGTATTCATATGGGAAAGGCTTCGCCATATAGCCGCTTGCCGGCTGGGTTCACTTTATATTTGCATTGGCGCTTGAGCTCAGCGCTTTCACCTTATCAACAGCTTTCTGATATCCTTGAGCGGCCGACATTTCGTACCATGTCAGGGCTTCTTTCATATCCTTTGGAACGCCGAGCCCTTTTTCATAGCAAAGCCCCAGGTTGTATTGACCGGAAGCAAGCCCCTGCTCGGCGGCAAGACGGTACCATTTAACCGCTTCGGCATAATCCTGAGTTACGCCCTTGCCGTAGTAATAGCAGATTCCAAGGTTTGATTGAGCAATTGCATTTCCCTGATTTGCCGCCAGCTGGTACCATTTAACCGCTTCGGTATAATCCTGAGTTACGCCATTGCCATTGTAGTAGCTAAATCCAAGCTTTGCCTGGGCCAAGGAATACCCCTGCTCGGCGGCAAGACGGTACCATTTGACTGCTTCCTGATAATTTTGCTCAACGCCCTTGCCGTTATAATACTGATTCCCAAGGGCATAGCATTCCTCCGGCGTTTTATTATTGGAGTGCGTATTATTCACCTTTGGTGTAGGCGAATGAGCCGGAATAGGGCTATTGGTGGGTACAGGTGTAGATGCAGGTGTGTCCGTTACCACCGACGTAGCGGCAAGCGCCGCGCTCTTTAAGCGTTTCAACGCCTTTTGTGCATTTTCATGCTCCTGTTCAGCGGCAAGCTCATACCATTTTGTGGCTTCGGTATGATTTAGTTCAACACCCAGCCCTTTTTCGTAGCAAAGACCCAAATTATATTGAGCTTCACTATATCCAAGCTGTGCTGCTAAACGATACCATTTAACCGCTTCCATATAATTTTGTTCGATGCCATTTCCGTAATAGTAACAGTTTCCCAGCCCGGATTGTCCCCCGGGATTATGCTGTTCCGCCGATGATTTGAACCATTTAACCGCTTCCGCATAATCCTGCGTTATTCCATAACCATTGTAATAGCAAACGCCCACGCCCCATTGTCCGCCGGCGTCATTCTGATCAGCCGCCTTCCGATACCACTGATAGGCAGCTGCATAATCAACCGTAGTGCCATAACCCATATAATAGCAAAAGCCAAGATAGTATTGAGCTTTCGCGTGATCCTGCTCTGCGGCTCTGCGGAACCACTCGACAGCCGTTTGGTAATTTTGCTCAACGCCCTTGCCGTTATAATACTGATTCCCAAGGGCATAGCATTCTTCCGGCGTTTTATGATCAGGCGCCGCTGTATTGGTAACACCAAAGGCAGGATCAGATTGCTTTTTGGGCTGAACCGCAAGGTTGATCAGGCTCCCTATACCAATAAAAAGAACAATAATACCAGCTATCGCGCCAGCCAGAAGGGTTTTTTTCCTGGAAACGGTAATTTTGGGAGCGGTTACAGGGGTTGCTTGGGCCAGAGCGCCATATAATGCTTGCATGGATGGATAGCGGTCCTGGCCTTCGCTCGCCATACCTTTCAGCAATGCTTTTTCCTGCTCGGGCGTGATCGTTGCACCCTGTCGGCTTGGCGCAATCAGGCATTCCTGCGCTAAAGAAATATCAATGGCATTGGGTGGTTTCTGGCCGCAAACACAGGTATATATGGTTGCGCAAATCGCATAAACATCGGTAAAAGGGCCTTGCGCACTTTTGCCGCTATATTGCTCCAGCGGGGCATAGCCATGTTTGAGATGAACCGTATACGTTTTTTCGCCGCCGTTCTTTTGATAAGTTCTGGCCGCCCCAAAATCCAACAGCACAGGCCTGTTATCCTTTGTAATGATGATATTATCCGGGCTGATGTCCCGGTGGATAATTCCCTGCTTGTGAACGTAATCCAGCTGCTGAAGCAATGGGCTGAGTAAAGTGAACACATCGGCAAACGACATTTTACCGCCAAACTTGCGCACCTCCTCTTGCAGTGTAATGCCATCCACAAAATCCATTACGATGTACGCTGTGCCATGCTCCAAGAAGTAATCCCGAACATGCACAATGGAATCACAATTGTCAAGCTTAGCCAAGAGCTGCGCTTCTTTGATGAACTTTTCCCGTTCCTGTTCAAAGAACGCCATATCCCAATTGGTATTGGGAACCACAGAACGCTCGCTGTTCGCGGTGCGGCTGGCAAAGTCTTTGGGGAAAAACTCTTTGATAGCCACTTTAAGCTGCAAATTCAAATCGAAGCCGATATAGGTGATGCCAAATCCGCCCTGACCCAGCACACGCCCGACAAGATATTTCCCGTTGAGCACAGTATAAGGAAGATGATTTGCGTTTTCCTGCTGATTCGTGTTGTCGAATCCACAAATTGGACAAATTTTTTCTCCATTGGACAACACCGCCATACAGCCCATGCAATGATCTGTTTTAATTGACTTTCCCACAATATTCACCTCATACAAATAATTTTCATATTTTAGCAATAGATATAAAACCGGAGGACTTATACCTATGTCGTAAGGCAAAGGCGGTCGTGCAAATGCTTACATCAGAAACCGTTTGCCATGGTTTTAACCATAGCTGCCATACTGAAGGTATTTCTAGCATCGGGAAGACAAGCCGCATCGCCTTCCTCAGCCGCGGCCCCTATGCTGTGTGTGCTTATGATATCACCCAAAGCCTTCTGTCAAGGTGCTTTTCAGATTAGCGCAGCACTGCTCCATCCTCCATGGACGCACGTTTTTAGCCGGCAAGCGTTCCGCTGTGTAAAGGGCTCTTCTAGTGGTAACACTCATGTAAATACCTCCTTAACGATTATGCCGTGTACCTCTTTGATATGAACAGTTTACAATATGGAATGCTGTTGAGAGTCGCCGGTCTGGCGACAAACGCATTAACGGCCGCTAACCTTTTCGATTGACTTATTGCCGCAGCGCGGCGCCGGCAATAAGTCAATCGAAAACAACAAAAGGCCATGTTCCGAGAGAATAAATATCTGTGGCAAGAATTCGACCAACGACCGTTCTCATCAAAAAATACCCCCCGATGCCATGGATGCTTTGGTTATCCTTGATGAAATAATAATAGCATCATTTGACATTGCGTTGGTTGACTCGAAGTCAACAATTAAAACGGATGATGAACTTGCCAAATGTTTTACATAATGGTATTATGTGTAAAATCGGGAGGGGGCGGTTATCTTGTCGGATCCAAGTTTGACGGAACGAGTTATCGCAGATATCCAGTCGGGCAAAGAACTCGACAAATCGATAAAACCATCTGCATTACCCTCTGTCGCACAATTGCTCAATGTCTATATGGGCAGGCGCGGCATGAGCACAGAAGTGCTTTTTGAACAAGCTGGATTGAGCCGTTCCTATGGTTTTCGCGTCCTCAATGGGAGCCGCAAAAACCTCAGCCGCGATGCGGTTTTGCGGCTGGCTTTCGTGCTGGGTCTTGACATTCATGATGCCCAATTTTTACTAAAATGCGCAATGAACCCGTTGCTTTCCGGACATCTAAAACGAGACGTCATCATTATGAAAGCGCTTAACGATCACAAATTGCTTAGTGATATCCAAGATATTCTCATTTCTTATCAGGAAAAACCCCTTTTAGCAGAGTGAGCTGACAACATAAAACGATGTCTATCCCGGTATGTTAATTGCAAGTTTCATAGTGCGTTCGGTCATAATCAGGATATAGTTTAAAACAAATGTGAAGGATGGTTACGCTATAGCATCCATCAAAGTCACCCAAAACTATTGCCCCCCATTGTAATGCAAAAGTTTCTCCATCCCCCCGCGGCACTTGCGTATACGGGGGAAGTCGCACGTTTGGGAGCGCCTATATTCGGTGCCGAAAGTGTGGAAAAGAATATCGTCAACCTTTTGTTGAAGATGCCGCCTTGTAACTTTAAGAAAAAAGCCCAGTATCGTTGTTTTTGTTAAACCATAAAGAGCTAGTCACTTTGGTAATACTTTTGTCGATCGCATGCGCTATTTCGTATCAATCAACCGAAAGCAACGGCGTTGCATCAGCATTGAGGACTACTTTGCACATGGCTGCCGTATCTGGCGCAATTATGGCGGGCATCTTCCTTCTTGGGGGGATTTGCACCCATTCATACCGTCAAAGGTGCAAGGACAAGATCTTGTCTGATTCTAGGGCCCGGCTTTTGAATGATGATACCTGTGTTGCGAGCATAAAAGCGAAGAACAGATTCCCAATATAGCGTCTCTGCTGCCAGCGATAAAAGTGCATCTGAAAAAGTGCTTTGACGAGGATAAGGCAGTCGATTTGACACAGCTGTTTTCCTAATTGATGTATTGCTCAAATATGATGGTAACGGAAGCGCTCGGCAATACAATGTGTACTACTTGCGCAAGAAACGTTTGATGATGATCTTGAAGTCTAAAGCGCCCAAAACAAAGTTGGAAGACAAAGCTTTCAGTTTTAATTGCATGGTCACTGCGCAAGTGGAGAGTAAACGTAGTTGTTCAAATTGCTCGCGATTCTCAACGGCAACATACGCAGTATCCACCCATCCCGTCCCTGTTTTGTCAAATTTCCGGCCATATGATATAATGATGAAAAAGCGCCGGGTCGCCTATACCATAAGGAGGAATGGATGATGGCAATTCGCGGAACCTTTCAATCGGTCACGGGAACCGAGCTTGAAAAGCGCCTTTGGCCCGCCGACGGCGAACCGAAGGGAGTCGTGCAATTTGTGCACGGCATGGCGGAGCACATCGACCGCTACGACGAACCCGCAAGGCGGTTGAACGCGGCAGGCTTTACGGTCGTGGGGCATACGCATCTTGGGCATGGCTCAAACACCCGGGTCAAGGGATATTTTGCGGCCAATAACGGCTGGGACGCGTTGATTGACGATACGCACGCCCTTCGGCAGCAAACGCAAGCGGAATATCCGGGGTTGCCTTATTTCATGCTGGGGCATAGCATGGGCAGTTTTGTGATAAGAACCTACTGCCTTAAATATGAGGAAGGCCTCGCGGGCGTAATTTTAAGCGGCACAGGCCATTTCGCTCCGCCGATCGTCACGGCGGGCAGCGTGATCGCCGCGCTTCAGTGTATGCTGGGCATGGCTGAAAAGCCGAGCCGG
>ENA-OPVH01000808-OPVH01000808.1-human-gut-metagenome-genome-assembly--contig:-NODE-808-length-18291-cov-1.973514_pt1 | contig 18291 bp, 17 predicted proteins | sample MGYA00241494_ERZ501980 | MGnify/ENA primary metagenome ERZ501980 (study PRJEB25962, sample SAMEA1964914) | human gut metagenome | biome: human gut; feature: human-associated habitat; material: faeces... | reverse complement strand
CATACAAACTCATTCTGCTTGTGCTGACGGGAAGCATGAGTCTCCTTGATGTTAATATAGAAATTATGACGATCTACAGCCTTATCGTATATAGTATTCTTATTATCATCTATTACAGAAAAGAAAAGCGTTTTTTTTCAGAATATATGGTTGTGCTGTTATTTATGATCTTATTTCACAGCGGGCAGGCGATCGTTCATTTATTTGATGCGGGCAGATATCTGCCTGTTTTTCGCACATATCCGGAACGCGTGATTTTAAACGGTATCGTGTATAGTCTGCTCTGCATTCAAATTTTTGATGCGGCGTTCTGTGCCTATGAACCAAGAGTCCGCAAAAAAATAAAACATAAAAAATGTTCAGCAGAATATTTGAACCTCGGTTATCAGATATCAAAAGCGGCCTTAATCCTATTGACGCCGGTCGTTTTCGCTGCAACATTGATCAAGACAGTGTTTTCTCTGAAATACGGTTATATGAGTCTGTATGCGTATAGCGGCGCCGGGTATACGGAAAGTTCACTTATGCCATATATAAGAAATCTGTTTGTTGTTATGTGCATTTTGAATATTACCTCGTCCTCTTACGATGAAAAAAAGTCGCGGATACCGTTGGCGCTCATGGCTGTGTATGGCTTTCTGATGTTTGTTTCGGGGTCAAGAAGCGGCTGTCTGGGCGTTATATTGCCTGCAATTCTAATATATACGACCAATATAAAAAAAATGAAAAAGGAAAAACTGCTTAAAATTCTGGCGGTATTTTTCCTGTTGGTATTTGCATCTGTTTTTATGTCTTATTTTAGGCTACTCACAGATAAAACAGGCATGAGTATTTCAGAGGCGGTCAATTATGCGGTGGAATCAAATCCGCTCACGGAAACAATGATTGAGATGGGGGGCTCCCTGCAGCCGCTATTATATTGCGTTATGGCTTTTTCTAATGGCGTCTCTTTTAAATTAGGAAGTTCCTACATAGCCAGCCTCCTTTTGCTGATCCCGAATCTTTTTCATGTTTTAGGAGACGTTCATCCGGCTTCTGAAACGGCAAATTTGTCCCAGTGGCTGATGGACTATATGCATTTGGATCATGGACCGGGATTTTCCATTATCGCAGAAAGTTATTATAATTTTGGAAGCTGGGGTTGGTTTGTTTTTATTATATGGGGAGTTTTATTGTGCCGCATATTGGGTGATCCCAAAAAACAAAATGAAGAGAGAAATTTCATTTCCTATGCAGGATTAACTTTTATATTCTCACTGATCAGAGGTTCCGCTTCTGATTTTACAAGATATTTTTTTTATGAAGTTATTTTAGTTAATTTCATTGTTAGATCCTTATCCATCATCATAAGCAAAAGAAAGGGGTAGAAAAACATGTTTTTGACTATATTTACAGCTTCATATAATAGAGCACACACACTGAAAAGACTGTACGAATCTTTAACAAAGCAGACGAATGACAAATTTGAATGGCTGGTCGTAGACGATGGCTCAACAGATGGTTCCTATGAATTTCTGCTTGATCTTCAAAAGGGCGGCGGTCCCTTTGTTATGCATGTGTATCAGCAGGAAAACAGCGGAAAACATGTCGCGGTAAATAGGGGATTAGACGTTGCAAGGGGAGATCTCTTTTTCATAGTGGATTCTGATGATTATTTGCCTGAAAACTCGGTTGATATCATCTATAGGACATTTGAAGAAATGCCGGACTCGGACGATCTGATAGGGATATCGGGTATCAAGGCATATTCCAGAGATAGGATAGTCGGAACCTCTTTTTCGGGGAATCGGTATCTTGATATGACAAACTTAGATAGAATGAGATACGGCGTTTCAGGGGACCGCGCGGAGATTTACTATACGTCTGTTTTGAAAAGAAATAAATTTCCGGTCTTTGAATGTGAAAAATTTATGTCTGAGGCGGTGATATGGGACAAGTTGGCTTTTGAAGGCGGAAAGCTGAGATTTCTTAACGATATCCTGTATTATTGCGAATATCAGGACACGGGACTATCAGGCAATATCAGAGAAGTGTTTCTTAATAATTGGGAAGGGTATTCTTATTACGTTAATATGGAAATAAAATATCGAAAATATTTCATGAAAAAATTAAGCATTCTTTATGCTTATATGGTTTTAGCCATAGATGATAAAGACATGGACATTTCGGCAATAGAGCAGAAGTTAAGCAATGCACCCCGCGGTCTGATACGATTGGCGTATATTACCCTGCCGCTATATAAAAAATGCTTATTGCAGAAACAAAACAGAGGAAGCAGATTTGCAGCATAGGGAATGAGAAATGGATAGAATAAAAAATTTTATAAAAAACGCCGGGATCTATTTGATCGGAAGTGTATTTTCAAAGCTGATCGCATTTATTTTGCTCCCTTTATACACAAACTGCCTAATGCCGGACGTTATGGGTGAATACGATTATGCGGTTACGTTAATGAGTTTTGCAGCGCCTGTTTGTTTTTTTCAAATCTGGGATGCAATGTTTCGTTTTTCCTTTGATTATGCAGATGAGAACCTGAAAAGAAAGGTTGTTAATAATGCTTTTTTTGTATCTTTTTTAGGGATTTTTCTATATATAGCGGTGTTTTGGGGACTTCACTGTTTTGTGAAATTTGAATATACAGGTTTCGTATTCGTATATGGGATATCTGCAGCCGTTAATTATCTTTATATTTATCTGGCAAGAGTGTACAGGCGTAACGTTTTATTTGCCGTATCAGGTTTTATCAACAGTCTGGCAGCAGCGGTAAGTAATATCATCATGATCTTGTATCTGGATATGGGATTAGATTCCCTGTATCTGGCGGCAATAGCAGGCGCGTTCCTTCAATGTATTATCATCGAAATACGGATCAGGCCCTTCCGGTATATGGATCTAAAAGATTTTGACAGCGCGCTCTCAAAACGGATGATGAAGTTTTCCATTCCGTTATGCGTTGCCACAGTATCCTATTGGCTATTGTCAGGACTTACGAAAATCGTTATTGTGAATCAGCTTGGAACCTATGAGAATGGTTTGTACGCGGTTACGAATAAGTTTGCAATGCTGTTGAATACGGTCGTTTCTATTTTTCAATTTGCATGGAATGAGACGGCGTATCTTGCAAACAAAGATGAGGACAGACAAAAGTTATATTTACTGGCGGTGAAATATGTATTTCATTTTGTGATAACTGCATCTTGTATGCTTCTCCTTATCTCAAAAATAGTTTTTCCATATGTCATAGGCGATTCCTATCAGGCATCCATGCAATATCTTCCGGTATCTATTTTAGCGGTGGCGTTCAATGCAGCGGCGGGTTTTATTGGTACGATCTTTTCGGCAGAAAAGCAGACAAAGTATATTTTTGGCACAACAATAACAGCAGCCGTATTGAATTGTGTGTTTGGTCCTGTGTTAACCGGATTTTTGGGATTGCATGGGGCAATACTTGCTTTGGCAATATCCTTCGGAACCCTTTTAGGCGGCAGGATTTTTTTGCTTCGGAGAAAATTAGAGATTCCTGTTTCATCTGAAAATTTTCTTGTGTGCTTCTTATTTATATTGACCAGCGCGGTATTTTATCTGTTTCATGAAACGATTATTACGCTATTGCTATTGCTTCTGCTGATTATCTTTGAACTGAATTATCATAAGGAAAATATTTATAAAGCAATAGGGTTTATAAAAGGCGGGAGAGGTGAAAGAAAATGATTTTTGCGAGAGCGGGGCGGTGGCTGAAGTCCCTGTATAAGATCCGAAAATTTAATAAACAAAATCATGTGAGCATCAGTTCAGGAAAAGCAAGCTTACAGGCGGAATATGGAGTCGGAGTTTCGATAGGAAAAGAAACTTATATTGATGCAGATACGGCAGTGGGAGATTATTCTTATGTAAATAAGCATTCATCTCTGGAAAATTGCCGTGTGGGAAAATATTGTTCTATTTCTTCCGGCGTATATATTAATCCATATGAGCATGATTACCATATGGTTACGACGCATCCGGTTGTTCGAAACGGGTTAACGGATAATACGAGAGAAAAAGTATATATTGGAAATGATGTGTTGATCAGCTTAAACGTTGTAATTACATCAGGAGTACGGATTGGGGACGGAGCGGTCATAGGTGCGGGAGCCGTTGTCACGAAAGATGTTATGCCGTATGAAATCGTGGGCGGTGTCCCTGCCAGACATATAAAGTGGAGATTTGCACAGAGGAAGATAGAGACATTGCAAAGGATAATGTGGTGGGACTGGGAAAGGGATAAGGTATTGAAAAATATAGCCTTTCTAAAGCATGAGACGGATACAATTATAGAATAAATTTTTCCAAAATAATGCTTGCAATTTGTAAAACCTGGTGCTATACTGTTAAGCGAACTTTGTGTCAGGACGCTATTTTTGTGTCCTTTTACGCTTGTATACAAGCGGCAATAATGGTGAAAGGAGGCATAACCATGAAGGTTAGATCATCAGTGAAACCTATTTGCGAAAAGTGCAAAATCATCAAGAGAAAGGGCAGTATCAGAGTAATCTGTGAAAACCCGAAACACAAACAGAGACAGGGTTAGCGGAAATACCGTTCGGCAGACGAAGGATGCCGGACTACCTTACGATTATGTTTGTGAAAATGAAAGCGGCTGCAGTATGACGCACCAGGCGGTGTTGTCCATACTGATGACAATATATAGGGATGTCGAAACAACAGCAGATTCAGAATTTCCATCCCGCTGCTGTTGTGGAACATGAAATATATTGCTCAAATACCGGACTTATGCGTACCGTCGTAAGTACGGAAAGGTCGTATGTTATGCGGCTGGATACCGAAAGGTATCTCAATTTAGGGACGATATAATGATAAGGCAGGGGATGCACAACATTTCAGACGTCATCCGCCCGGGATGACGGGCTGCAGAAACCGGCCTGACAGGAAAATGGAGGAAAAATTACATGGCTCGTATTGCTGGTGTAGACTTACCAAGAGAAAAACGTGTAGAAATCGGTTTAACTTATGTATACGGAATCGGCAGAGCAAGCTCAAACAAGATCCTTGCTGCTGCTAATGTAAATCCGGATACCCGTGTCAGAGATCTTACGGATGAGGAAGTGTCCAGGATCCGTGACGTTATGGATGAGCATTATACCGTAGAGGGTGACCTGAGAAGAGAGATTGCTCTGAACATCAAGAGACTTCAGGAAATCGGATGCTACAGAGGAATCCGTCACAGAAAAGGACTTCCTGTACGTGGACAGAAGACGAAGACAAATGCAAGAACAAGAAAAGGTCCGAAGAGAACTGTTGCAAATAAGAAGAAATAAAGGAACACTATAACAAGTAATTATTTGAGAAAGTAGGTTAGTTTAAAATGGCTAAAAAAGTTGCAAAAAAAGTGACAAAAAAGCGTGTAAAGAAAAACGTTGAACGCGGACAGGCACATATTCAGTCATCTTTCAATAACACGATCGTTACCCTGACAGATGCTGAGGGAAATGCTTTATCATGGGCAAGTGCCGGTGGTCTGGGATTTAGAGGTTCAAGGAAATCTACTCCATATGCAGCACAGATGGCAGCAGAGACTGCTACAAAGGCAGCATTAGTACATGGTCTGAAGACTGTTGACGTATTTGTAAAGGGTCCTGGTTCAGGACGTGAGGCAGCAATCCGTGCATTATCTGCATGCGGTCTGGAAGTAACAAGCATCAGGGACGTAACACCTGTACCACATAACGGATGTCGCCCGCCAAAACGCAGAAGAGTCTAATGAGGAGGTATTAGGAAGATGGCAGTTAATAGAGTTCCGGTTCTGAAGAGATGCAGATCACTTGGTTTGGATCCTGTTTATTTAGGAATTGATAAAAAATCTACAAGAGAGTTAAAGAGAGCCAACCGTAAAATGAGCGAGTACGGTTTACAGCTCAGAGAGAAGCAGAAAGCAAAATTCATCTACGGCGTTCTGGAGAAACCTTTCAGAAACTACTATAAGAAAGCTGAGAAGATGCCGGGCATGACAGGTACAAACCTGATGATGATGCTGGAGATGAGACTGGACAACGTAGTGTTCCGTCTGGGCTTCGCGAGAACAAGAAGAGAGGCAAGACAGATTGTTGACCATAAGCATGTACTGGTAAACGGTAAGCAGGTAAATATCCCGTCTTATCTGGTAAAGGCCGGCGATGTTGTTGAGATCAAAGAAAAATGCAAATCTATGCAGAGATATAAGGACATCGTAGAGGTTACCGGCGGAAGACTTGTTCCGGAGTGGCTGGACTGTGACTTGGAAGCTCTGAAGGGTACTGTGAAAGAGGCACCGGCAAGAGAAGCAATCGACGTACCGGTTGACGAGATGCTTATCGTCGAGTTGTATTCTAAATAATATCTATAGGATAATAGAAACCCTCATAACCATGATAACCCAAAAGGAGGGGCTTTATAGTGTTCGATTTTAACAGACCTAAAATTGAGATTTCTGAAATATCAGAAGATAAAAAATATGGCAGATTTGTTGTAGAGCCGCTGGAAAGAGGCTATGGAACAACTCTGGGGAATTCTCTCCGCAGGATCATGCTTTCTTCTTTGCCGGGCGCAGCAGTGAGCCAGGTAAAGATCGAGGGCGTGCTGCATGAATTCAGTTCGATTCCCGGCGTAAAGGAAGACGTGACTGAAATCATCATGAATATCAAATCACTGGCGATCCAGAACAACAGTGAGACGAATGAAGCCAAAGTTGCATATATCGAATTTGAGGGCGAAGGCGTCGTAACGGCTGCTGATATCCAGGTAGACCAGGATATCGTGATCATGAACCCGGATCAGGTGATTGCAACTTTAAACGGCGGCGCAGACAGTAAGCTGTACATGGAGCTGACCATCACAAAAGGCAGAGGATATGTGAGTGCAGAAAAGGGTAAGACAGAAGACATGCCGATCGGCGTGATCGCAGTAGATGCGATCTACACACCGGTAGAGCGTGTGAACCTTACCGTGGCAAATACCCGTGTGGGTCAGGTGACAGACTATGACAAGCTGACTCTGGATGTGTACACGAATGGTACGCTGGCACCGGATGAGGCAGTCAGCCTGGCTGCAAAGGTTCTGAGCGAGCATCTGAGCCTGTTCATCGATCTCTCAGAGAATGCGAAGTCCGCAGAGATCATGATCGAGAAAGAGGACAATGAAAAGGGCAAGGTTCTCGATATGAATATCGACGAGCTGGAGCTTTCCGTCCGTTCTTACAACTGCTTGAAGAGAGCTGGGATTAATACAGTGGCTGAACTGTGTAACAGAACTTCAGAGGATATGATGAAAGTCCGCAATCTCGGACGGAAATCTCTGGAGGAAGTATTAGGAAAATTAAAGGAACTTGGGTTGGAGCTCAACGCAGGAGACGAATAGGATAGTCCGGCTTCGGCTGGACTGTATAACAGAGACAATTTGTAGAAGAAAAGCATTTGTACAGTAAGCCCGAAGAGCGTGTGCAGGTGTTCCACAAATGGAGGAAAAGAATCATGGCAGGTTATAGAAAACTTAGCAGAACATCAAGCCAGAGAAAGGCTTTGATCAGAGGTCAGGTGACATCTCTGCTTCAGAACGGCAAAATCGTTACCACAGAGGCAAAGGCAAAGGAAGTACGTAAGGTTGCAGAAGGTCTGATCGCACTTGCTGTAAGAGAGAAGGATAACTACGAGACAGTTACCGTTACAGCAAAAGTACCGCGCAAGGACAAGGACGGCAAGAGAGTAAAAGAAGTCGTAAACGGCAAGAAGGTTACGGTTTATGATGAAGTTCAGAAGGAGATCAGAAGAGATTATCCGTCCAGACTTCATGCAAGAAGAGAGATGCAGAAGGTTCTCTATACCGTAAAGGAAGTTCCGGCTGAGAATGCAGGAAAGAAGAGAAATACAAAGGAAGTAGATCTGGCAGAAAAGCTGTTCACAGAGATTGCTCCAAAGTATGAAAGCCGCAACGGTGGTTACACAAGAATCGTAAAGATCGGTCTTCGCCGCGGCGATGCTGCGATGCAGGTTCTTTTAGAGCTGGTATAAGATAATGCAGAAAGGGCGCCACTGGCGCCCTTTCTTGCATACTAAGGCATAGAGAGCGGAATCCGAAAGGGTTCCGCTTTTTCTGTGCGTGCGCCGGGCGCACAGAAAAAGCCCTGAAAGCATCTGCTTTCAGGGCTTTTGTGACAGGGGATGAGAGAATCGAACTCCCGCTAAGAGTTTTGGAGACTCCTGTCATACCATTTGACCAATCCCCTGTACATACGTACTATATATTTATAACATGTGAATCTTGAAAAGTCAATCTAAAAAAATTTTCATTATTACAAACTTTTGACTAAACTTTTGACTTAGAAAGACGTTTCACTTGACAATAGCCCGTAAAATAGATAAGATATCTACTGAATGTTGCTTTATGGAAAGAAAGCGGTAGTTATATAGTTCAGACAATATCCAAAGAGGAGGAAATTTCTATGTATTCACTGGAGGAAGTGCGGGCAGTTGACCCGGAAATTGCTGAGGCCATTGTACGGGAAGAAGAGAGGCAGAACAGCCATATTGAGTTGATCGCTTCTGAAAACTGGGTGACAAAAGCAGTCATGGCAGCGATGGGAAGTCCATTGACAAATAAATATGCAGAGGGATATCCGGGAAAGAGATATTACGGCGGATGCGAGTGTGTTGATGAAGTGGAAAATCTTGCCATAGAGCGGGCGAAGAAGATCTTCGGCTGTACTTATGCAAATGTTCAGCCCCACTCAGGTGCGCAGGCAAATATGGCAGTGTTCCTTGCTATCTTAAAGGCAGGCGATACTGTGATGGGTATGAATCTGGCACACGGGGGACATTTGACACATGGAAGCCCTGCAAACTTCTCCGGTATGTATTTTAATATAGTACCTTACGGGGTAAATGATGACGGCGTGATTGATTATGACAGGGTACGGGAGATTGCCCTGGAGTGTAAGCCGAAGCTGATCGTGGCTGGAGCCAGCGCTTATGCGCGTACCATTGATTTTAAGAAGTTTCGGGAGATTGCTGACGAAGTGGGCGCATACCTGATGGTAGATATGGCACATATCGCAGGACTGGTGGCAGCAGGTCTTCATCCAAGTCCTATTCCTTATGCAGATGTGACGACGACTACGACACATAAGACGCTGCGGGGACCGAGAGGCGGTATGATTCTTTCCAGCGAGGAGACAGCAAAGAAGTTTAATTTCAACAAAGCAGTATTTCCGGGCGTACAGGGCGGTCCTCTGATGCATGTGATCGCAGCAAAGGCGGTTTGCTTTAAGGAAGTACTTTCCGATGAATACAAAGTATATCAGCAGAATATTGTGAAAAACGCTCAGGCACTCTGCAAGGGCCTGATGAACAGAGGAATCAAGATCGTTTCCGGCGGTACGGACAACCATCTGATGCTGGTTGACCTGGTGGATACCGGAAGAACAGGAAAAGAAGTGGAGAATCTTCTGGACAGCGTAAATATTACCTGCAATAAGAACACGATTCCGAATGATCCGAAGTCTGCTTTCGTGACCAGCGGCGTTCGTCTGGGAACTCCGGCTGTTACTGCCAGAGGTATGAAAGAAGAGGATATGGATGTTATCGCTGAGGCGATCGCTATGATGATCCAGGATCCTGAGAAAAATCAGGAAAAGGCAAGGGCGCTTGTCAAGAGCCTGACCGATAAGTATCCGCTGATTTAGGATATGCAGGACAGATGAAAGATATATAAGGCATGAAAAAAGGGAGATATTGCGGCGGGAATGCCGGGATATCTCCCTTTTCATAACATAGGAAACTTCGTTCCCTATGATACAAAAACGATTTGTGAGGATGTACACAGATGCGGATGCAAGATGCTGTTGGTGCGCAAAACGCACAGGCATCCCAGGATTGAGGGGGAATTTCGGGAGGCTATAGAAAAGTTTACAATATTAAGCAAATTTTAAGTAGGAACAATCTGGCGCGGCATGTTATACTGGACAAAGGTAAAGCAGGAACCTGGCAGGTCTGTAAACCTGCGGAACGGTTACAACTATTTTATATTGGAGGGCAGCCATGAAAATAAAAAAGAAGCAGATGATAATAATCGGAGCGGCGGTGGTGGTGATTGCTGCGGCAGGTGTGATTTTTACAGTGGTCAGAAAGGGCGGAAGCTCTGGAGGAGACCCGGAAAATTCTGTATATGTGGATTCTGTGGCGGAGCTTTGCGGGCTGGGAACCGGAAACGGCCTGACAGACAGGTTCAGCGGCGTGGTAGAGCCGCAGAAGACCTGGGATATCCAGGTATCATCGGATAAGAAGGTAGATGAGATCCTGGTGAAAGAGGGGGATGAAGTAAAGGTCGGAGACGAGCTTTTTACATATAGTACAGAAGAAATGGAAGAGAATCTGGCGCAGGCGGAGATCGATCTGGACCGGCTGGCGAATGAGATCGACCAGACGAAGGAACAGATTGAATCCTTGAAAAAGGAGAAGGCAAGCGCAGGTTCTGACGCTCAGCTCAGTTATACCACGCAGATCAATACAGCAGAAAATGATATTAAGCGAAAAGAGTATGAGCAGAAGAGTAAGAAGATGGAGATCGAGAAGCTGAAAAACAGCATCGCAAACGCTACGGTGACCAGTGAGATGGATGGTCTGGTAAAATCCATTAATTCTTCCGATTCCTCCAATATAAACTCTATGACGGGAGAGGAGACGGCGTTTATGACGATCCTCGCTACCGGGGATTTCCGGATCAAAGGTACGGTAAATGAACAAAACATGTCAGCTATCGTGGAAGGACAGCCGGTAATCGTTCATTCCAGAGTAAATGACAGCACATGGAGCGGGACGCTTACTGCGGTGGATATCCAGAATCCGGAGAAGAACGACAATATGTACTACAGCTCCGATGGCTCTACGGACAGCTCCAGCAACTATCCGTTCTATGTGGAGCTGGAATCCGCAGACGGCCTGATGCTGGGACAGCATGTCTATATTGAGATGGATTACGGGCAGGCAGAAGAGCGGGAAGGCATCTGGCTGGACAGCTACTATATCGTACAGGAAGAGGATAAGGCGTATGTCTGGGCGGCTAACAGCAAGGACCGGATGGAGAAGCGTTCTGTTACGCTGGGAGAGTTTGATGAGGATATGCAGCAGTATCAGATCACGGATGGATTGACGGAGGAGGATTACATCGCATTTCCGGATGAGTTCATCAAAGAAGGTGACAGCGCGGTGAAAAATGTAGACCAGACTTCCGGTATGGAAGATATGGGCGGCATGGAAGATATGGATGGCATGGAAGATATGGACGACATGGGAGATGGCGGTATGCCTTCTATGGACGGGGGTGATATCCCTGCTTTTGATGAAGGAAGTGAGGACGGCCTTCTGGATGAAGAGGAGTTTGATGATCTGGGAGAAGAGGGTATCGGTTCTCTGTCAGGCGAAGATATGATGGATGAAGGAATGGAGGAGACAGAGTGATACTAGAATTAGACCATATCTATAAAGATTATATTCAGGGAAGTATGGTGGTTCCGGTATTAAAGGATGTGACGCTGCATGTGGAAGAGGGAGAATATGTGGCGATCATGGGGCCTTCCGGTTCCGGAAAATCCACACTGATGAATATCATTGGCTGTCTCGATAAACCCACCAAGGGCGATTTCAAGCTGGACGGCATGGATGTGCTGCTCCAGAAGGACAATGATCTGGCGGATGTCAGGCTGAAGATGCTGGGATTTGTATTCCAGACCTTCCAGCTCCTTCCGAGACAGACGGCGCTGGAAAACGTGGCGCTTCCACTGATCTATGCGGGAGTGTCCAAAAAAGAAAGAAATCGTCTGGCAGCGGAGGCTCTTGAAAAGGTGGGGCTTGGTGATCGTATGAATTTCGTGCCGAACCAGCTTTCCGGAGGACAGAAGCAGAGGGTGGCTATAGCCAGAGCGATGGTTAATAAGCCGAAGATCCTGCTGGCGGATGAACCTACCGGAGCGTTGGATTCCAAATCGGGAAAACAGGTGATGGAACTTTTCGCACAGTTAAATGAAGAGGGCGTGACAGTGATCATGATCACCCATGACAGAGAGATTGCCCGTCATGCAAGAAGAGTCGTAGATATTTTCGATGGAGAAATTTCCGAGCGTACAGGAGAGGAGGTATCTCTGTGAAAAAAAGAACAATTGCGGTGATAGCCGCCGCAGCCATTGTTGTTGTGGCAGGCGGAGGATATGGTATTTATAAGCTTGTAAAAAGTAATGCGAGTCCGGTGGAGGTTATGGCAGTGTCCAGCCTGAATATGGGATGGTGGGGCGATACCAGCAATACGTCGGGAGTCATTACAGCGAATGCCACTCAGGAGGTTTATCTGGACGGCAATGAGCTGGTGGATAAGGTTCATGTAAAAGAGGGGGATGAGGTCAAGATCGGCGATACGCTCCTCTCCTATGATACGACGCTTCTGGAGCTGGATGTGGAGTCGGAGGAACTGGAAAAACAGGGAGTCCAGCTTCAGATCAAAGCAGCGGAGCAGGAGTTGGAGAAGTTAAAAAAGACCACGCCGGTACCTGACAATGCATTCGGAGATGCGGGGATGGATGACGGGGCGGTTTTGGTAAAGACGCAGGCAGTTATGACAGCCACCAGTGCAGAGACAGCGACTCAGACGGAATCGCAGGCACCGGAAACACAGGCAACGGAGGCTCAGACAACGGAGAGCCAGACCCCGGAGACAAAAGCGCCGGAAAGTCAGACTCCGGAGACACTCGGCGAGGAAGTGCTGGATCCGGAAAAAGAGGAAAAGCCGCAGAAATCCCCGTTGAAGAATGTGAAAGCTTATTCAAAGCTGAATTATGATTCCAAGCCCTATAAGGGTTCCGGTACGAAGGAAGATCCCTATGTGTTCTTCTGCAAGGAAGGAGCGACGATTTACGCCTCCTTTATGAATAAGCTTCTGGGTTACAATGCATCGGGAACGTCAAAAAAGAACGGTGGAATGAAGGAGAATGGAAAGGGCAGTTATGCCATTTTGGAGATCCGGGAGGGAGATTCCGTAAATGGCGGCTTTGTGAAGTCCATCAGCATCAACGGTACGGTAAAAGTGGATAAAGCTTATGCGCCGGATATCACATGGACCTTCGCCAGCGATGGCGTTACAAAAAATGTGCCGGATGTGGATGAACCTTCCGATGAGGATGACGATCCTTTCGGCGGCTGGGATGACGGTCCGGATGGAGACGTCTATACTGTGACGGAACTGAAGGAAGCAATCAAGGAAAAAGAGGATGAGATCAAAGATCTGAAGCTCGACCTTCGGGAAGCAAAGCTGAATGTCAAGCAGGCGAAACGGAAGCTGGACGAAGCAATCGTGAAAGCGACGATCAACGGCGTTGTGAAGTCTGTGGGCGACCCGGCAGTGGGTGAGCTGGACGGAGAGCCTTTCCTGACGGTCACCAGCAGCGAGGGAATGTACGTGGAGGGAACGATCAGCGAGCTGAAGCTGGGGGATGTGAAGGTAGGCACTACCATGACAGGAATGTCTTATGAAAGCGGCATGTCCTTCACGGCGGAGATCACGGAGATTTCCGAGTATCCTACGACAGCGAACTCATGGTCGAGCAATGATGCATCGGCTTCCTCGTATCCATTTACGGCATATATTGAAGATTCCACGGGACTGAGCAATAATGAATGGGTAGATCTGACGATCCAGGAGAGCGTCGGAGGGGATGCTTCTGCGATCTATCTTCCGAAAGCTTATATTCGTTCGGAAAACGGGCAGAGTTATGTCTATAAGGCGGATGAGAACGAGCGTTTGAAGAAGCAGTATATCAAGACAGGAGCTACCGTGTATTCTACGAGTGTGGAAGTAAAGAGCGGGCTGAGCCTGGAGGATAAAATTGCTTTTCCATACGGAAAAAACGTAGTGGAAGGCGCAAAAGTAGTTGACGGCAATTCGGACGATGGAGTGATGTATTAGGAGGTGGAAATATGTTAGAAAATATACGATTATCCCTGCAGGGAGTGTGGTCGCATAAAATGCGTTCCTTCCTGACAATGCTGGGAATTATTATCGGTATCGCTTCGATTATTTCTATTGTTTCCACGATCCAGGGAACAAATGAGCAGATCAAAGAAAACCTGCTGGGTGCGGGAAATAATACGGTGGATGTAAAGGTCTATCAGGGTGACTGGCCCTATGAATTTGCAGACTACAATCCTGCACCGCAGGGGATTCCGGTCATCAGCGAAGAGGTACGTCAGGAGATCAGGGATTTAGACGAGGTGGAGGACGTAGCCCTCTATAACAGCCGCAGCTATGCGGAGGCCGTTTATTATAAGGATAAGAATCTGCAGGGCGCGAACGTACTGGGCGTGGACAATAATTATTTTTCTGTCTGCGGCTACACCGTGCGTTCGGGGAGACAGTTCATCGAAGAAGATTTTACAAAGTTCCATAAGGTGGCGATTCTGGATCAGACGGCGGCCAGCAGTCTGTTTCAGGAGGAGAGCGCTCTTGGAAAGACGATAGAGATCGGCGGGGAGCCGTTTACGGTGGTTGGCGTGGCACAGAAAAAAGAGGAATTTGAGCCGGTCATCAACAGTATGGAAGACTATGAGATGTACCTTGGCGAAGAGGCCAGCGGCATCGTTTATCTCCCGTCAGCGGACTGGGGCATCGTGTATAAGTATGATGAGCCGCAGAATGTAGTGGTAAAAGCAGCTTCTGTAGATGATATGGCAAAGGCAGGGAAGAAGACGGCGGATATCCTGAATCAATATTTGAATGTTTCCAACGAGGATATCAAATATAAGTCGAAGAATGTGCTGGAGCAGGCAAAGGAGCAGCAGGATCTGAGCAAGGCGACCAATGTTCAGCTTATCTGGATCGCCAGTATTTCCCTTCTGGTAGGGGGAATCGGCGTTATGAACATCATGCTGGTGACAGTAACGGAGCGTACCAGCGAAATAGGCTTGAAAAAGGCGATTGGTGCAAAGAAAAAGAAAATTCTGGGGCAGTTTCTGACGGAGGCGGCGGTCCTGACCAGTATGGGAGGAATCATCGGCGTGATCGCGGGGATCATCATGTCGGAGGCGATCTCGAAGATGGCAGATATTCCTGTGGCAATCAGTATACCGGCAATTATCGTATCCGTGCTGTTTTCCATGCTGATCGGAATTATTTTCGGACTTCTGCCCTCCATCAAGGCGGCAAACCTGAACCCCATCGATGCATTGCGGCATGAGTAAAAAGTGCTTGCATTTTGCAGAACGCTGTGCTACAATCAAATCGCTGTTTGTGCAGGGCAGTCTTGTTTTGGCCGCACAAAAGAAAACTGTAGGGACTTACAGGGATAGTCCGGGGGAGCTTGCTGTGGAAACATGAGGAGCAGCATTGACCGGAAATGGATTCGTATGCCGCAGGAAACAGGTCCGGCGGGGGATGTACGGATAAGCAGTTCACGAATATTAAAGATGAGGTGAAAATAATGAGAGAAGGAATCCATCCAAATTACTATCAGGCAACCGTTACATGCAACTGTGGAAATACATTCGTAACAGGTTCCACAAAGAAAGATATCCACGTAGAAATTTGTTCTAAATGCCATTCATTCTACACAGGTCAGCAGAAGACTGCTGCTGCACGCGGACGTATCGATAAGTTCAACAGAAAGTATGGTATTACAAAATAAGACTGTATGTTACTACAGTGCTTGTCAGAAGTCAAATAAGGATGTAAAAGATAGGGTTGAGGTTGGAAAATCTCAACCCATTTTACTATGAAAGGACAGAACGATATGAAGTCATCGTTACAGTTCAGTCAGGACTTTGCACTCTGCTGCAAAGTCCGTAAGAACGTGCAAATTCATTCAAGAGGGAATCGGCCCCTCGCCGCAGGTGATTCTAAATGGGCAGATTCCGTTACAGTTCGGCCCCGGCGGAGCTGTAACAAGTCATCAAATATCGGAGGACAGGCAGTCATGGAAGGGGTCATGATGAAAAATGGCGACAGATATGCCGTTGCCGTCCGAAAGGAAGATGGGGAGATTGTAATTAAGACAGAAGAGTATCAAAGCTTTATTAAAAATAAGAAAATACTTTCACTGCCTTTTGTCCGGGGAGTATTTAATTTTGTCGATTCGCTGATTCTCGGCATGAAAACGCTGACTTATTCGGCTGGCTTTTTTATGGAAGAGGAAGAGGAAGCAGAGAAAAAGGCGGTCAGCAGGGAAGAACAGGAAAAGAAAGATTCACTGCTCATGGGTGTGACGGTGGCGTTTTCAATCATTCTGGCAGTGGGGCTTTTTATGGTTTTGCCCTATTTTATCTCTACGCTGTTTCGGCGTTTTACGGATTCTGGGATGATCATCAGCTTGTTAGAAGGAGTTGTCAGACTAAGCCTTTTCATAGGATATATTCTGCTGATTTCCAGAATGGATGACATTCAGAGGGTGTTCCGGTATCACGGAGCAGAACATAAGTGTATCAACTGTATCGAGCATGGGTTGGAGCTGAATGTGGAAAACGTCATGAAAAGCTCGAAGCAGCATAAGCGCTGCGGCACCAGCTTTCTTCTGTTTGTTATGCTGATCAGTGTGGTACTGTTTCTTTTTATACGAGTAGAATCCCCGGTGTGGAGGGTTATTATCCGCATCCTGCTGGTTCCGGTGATCGCCGGGATCTCCTATGAATTCATCCGTCTGGCAGGGCGCAGCGATAATAAGCTCGTGGAGCTTTTGAGCAAACCGGGCTTATGGATGCAGAATCTCACGACGAAGGAGCCGGATGAATCTATGGCGGAGGTGGCTATCGCTTCTGTGGAAGCGGTGTTTGACTGGAAAAAGTACCTGGCGGAAAATTTTGGAAGGCATTATGAGCCGGAAGAAGAGGCAGCAGAATGACGTTTCAGGAAGCTCTGAAAATGGGAGGGGCGTATCTTGAGGAGAAAAAGATTCCGGACGCCTCCATCGATGCATGGTATCTTCTGGAATATTTGTTGAAGGAAAATGGCATTTTCGGGGTGAACCGTGCCTGGTTTCTGATGCACAGGCAGGAGAAGATGGCGGAGAAGCTTATCGGGCAATACCGGGAGCTTCTGGAACGGCGGGGAACACACCCGGCGCTGCAGCAGATCACCGGGGAGCAGGAATTCATGGGGATTCCCTTTCTGGTAAATGACAGGGTGCTGATTCCGAGACAGGATACGGAGATTCTGGTGGAGGAAGCGAAAAAAGCAGTACGGGAAGGCGGAACCTGCCTGGATGTCTGCACAGGCTCCGGCTGCATCATCGTAAGCCTTATGAAGCTGGTTCCGGCCCTGAGGGGAACAGCCTGTGACATCTCCGGGGAAGCTCTGGAAGTGGCAAAGGAGAATGCCCGCAGACAGGAGACAGATATAGATTTCCGGCAGGGAGATCTGTTCGAACCGATTGAGGGTCGTTTTGATGTGATCGTGTCGAATCCTCCCTATATTCCCACAGCAGAGATCGGAGCACTCATGGAGGAAGTGAGGCTTTTTGAGCCGCTGGTGGCTCTGGACGGAAGAGAGGACGGCCTGTATTTTTACCGGCGGCTGACGGCGGAGAGTCCGGAGTATTTGAAGGACGGCGGCTGGCTTCTGGTGGAGATCGGCTGTGATCAGGGAGTGCAGGTGGCGGAGCTTTTTCGAAAGGCAGGATTCTGTGAGGTAAGTGTCAGAAAGGATCTGGCAGGGCTCGACCGGGTCGTGAAGGGATGTTGGAAAGGCATTTTGAATGCCTCCGTATGAAAAGAGATGCTGTGGCAGGTTTTGGTATAGATAAAGTGATTTAGGAGGAGTAAAATGTTTGACAGATTAGAGGATTTGATCATTCGCTACGAAGAGATCATGAGTGAACTAAGTGAGCCGGATGTGGCAAACAATCCAAACCGTTTCCGTCAGTTGATGAAGGAGCAGAGCAGTCTGACTCCCCTGGTGGAAGCCTATAAAGAATATAAGCAGTGTAAGCAGAACATCGAGGATTCCCTGGCTATGCTGGATGAGGAGTCTGATGAGGAGATGCGGGAGCTTGCCAAGGAGGAGCTGAATGATTCCAAGGCGAGAGTGGAGGAACTGGAGGAGCAGATGAAGATCCTTTTGCTTCCGAAGGACCCGAATGATGATAAGAACGTTATCGTGGAGATCCGCGCCGGTGCAGGCGGTGATGAGGCGGCGCTGTTTGCGGCGGAGATCTACCGGATGTATGTACACTTCGCAGAAGCCCACCGCTGGAGGGTAGAGCTGATGGAATGTGAGGAAATCGGTATTGGC
>ENA-OPVH01000803-OPVH01000803.1-human-gut-metagenome-genome-assembly--contig:-NODE-803-length-18360-cov-2.885878_pt1 | contig 18360 bp, 15 predicted proteins | sample MGYA00241494_ERZ501980 | MGnify/ENA primary metagenome ERZ501980 (study PRJEB25962, sample SAMEA1964914) | human gut metagenome | biome: human gut; feature: human-associated habitat; material: faeces... | reverse complement strand
GGAATGCGATGGATGTCCGTAGGGTCGACATACTTCACGTCCAGATCGTAGAACTCGCAGTCCTCGGGCTTACGAATCTCGACAATCGGCAGGGCACGCACGTCGTCCTCGCCGTACACGCCCACGGTGATCTCGGTTCCCTCGATGCACTTTTCGACCAGCACTTTATCGCCGTACTCAAAAGCCTTGGCGATTGCCGCCGGCAGCTCTGAGGGCTCGTGAACGAGCGAGATGCCGTAGCTGGAGCCGTTGACGGCGGGCTTTACAAAGCAACGCTCGCCACAAATCTCGACGATACGATCGATATCGACCTCGTCGCCCGCCTCAAGCGCCAGGCCGGGGGCAATGGGGATGCCCGCCCTGGCATACAGAAGCTTTGAAACCTCTTTATCGGCGCCACATGCGCTGGCGAGCACGCCCGACGCCGTGTAGGGAATACCCAGCGTCTCCATGGTCCCCTGCATGGCGCCATCCTCGCCGCCGGCGCCGTGCATGGCGATAAACGCCACGTCGAAGCCACCGGTCGCCATAGTCACCATAAAGTCATCGGCGGCGGCGTCGAGCAGCTCAACCGAGGTGTAGCCGGCCTCCTTCAGTGCCACCACGACATTCTTTCCCGAATTGAGCGAGATCTCGCGCTCAGCGGAATGACCGCCCGCCAAGACCGCTACGTGCATGTTCTCTAGGCTTTTACCCGGCATGGGCAGACTCCTCCTCTATAATTTCTGCAGCTGATACCATATTGTAGCGATACCCTCTACGTTTCCCCAAAATCGAAAGGCTTCCATGAATCCCAGGACTAAATCTCAGGACATTCGCGACTTGAGCCAAAACGATATTCGCGAACTTGTCGCCGAACTCGGCCAACCCGCTTTTCGCGCAAAGCAGCTCATCGAATGGGTTTTTGAGAAGAACGTTTGTTCGTTTGATGACATGACCAACCTTCCCAAAGCCTTCCGCGAGCAGCTGAAGGAGGCATTTGCCTTCGACACGCCGACCGAGCTCACCAAACAGGTGTCTAAGGATGGCTCTCGTAAATACCTACTCGAGTACCACGACGGCATCTCCGTCGAGACCGTCGGTATGCCCCGTCGTAACAAGCTTTCCGTCTGCGTTTCCACCCAGGCAGGCTGCGGCATGGGCTGCGCTTTTTGCGCTACCGGCCTTAACGGCCTCAAGCGCTCTCTGACCGCTCAAGAGATCGTCGACCAAGTACTTCATGTATCCAACGACTTTGGCGAGCGTGCCACGAGCGTCGTCTTCATGGGCCAGGGCGAGCCGTTTGCCAACTACGACGAGGTTCTCAAGGCATTGCGTATCCTTAACGATCCCGATGGTATCGGTATTGGAGCCCGTCACCTTACTGTCTCTACCAGCGGTGTTATTCCTGGCATTCGCAAGTTTGCCGACATTCCCGAGCAGTTTACGCTCGCTGTGTCGTTGCACTCCGCCATCCAGTCCACGCGCAACAAGATTATGCCTGGCGTCAAGAAGTACACGCTTCTGCGCCTTCATGAGGCACTGCAGCTCTACACCGAAAAGACGGGCCGCCGCCCAACTTATGAGTACGCCATGATCGAAGGCGTCAATGACACAAACCCCGAGATGCAGGCGCTCTGCGACTTCTGCGAGGGCACACTGTGCCACGTCAACCTGATTCAGCTCAACGATATCGAGGGCAGCCCTCTCAAGCCGTCGCCGATCCATAAGGTGGAAGACCTCCAGCGGCGTCTTGAATCACGTGGCATTGAGACCACGATCCGCAACTCTCGCGGCAACGATATCGACGCTGCTTGCGGGCAACTCAAACAGCGCTTCAAGGTTCAGAAGAACGCGTAGGGGAGACCAACCTAAACGTTTCATGTGAAACATCGGACAGCCCCGGTTGTTTAATTGCAACCGGGGCTGTTTCATATCTATCGCTAATCTGCATCGCGCGATCGTTCAACAACTTTTTCGCAAGAAATAAGGGGTCTTTGTTCTGGCATTCAGACAAGGACCCCTTCAAAAAAGGCTAGTAATTGTTAGGTACCTAAAAGCCTACATTTTCCCATTGATGATTAACCCAATCTTGATTAATCTTGGGATTCTTAGTTACCTGAGCTGTACGCATAGCGACATCCTCAGTCATAACATCCATTTTCTTTTTGGACGTATCGACGATATCCTGCGCTCCGCGAAGCAAACGACCACGCAATTCAACATCTGTTGCGACCTTAAATCCCGCAAATGCACCAACCGCTACAGTTGCAGCCAAAGCAAGAGCAGTCAGAACTTTATTCTTCATCCCGACCTCCCTGGTCAAATTGAATCATCTCGCCAAGAATGCGAGACAGCTCTTCCTCATCCTTAAACTCGATCTCGATCTTATTCTTGCCGCGCGAGCTCTTGACGCGAACGTTTGTGTTAAACACCTGACGCAGAACGCGTGCAGCTTTCTTAAAAGACTGAGGCGTTGCAGGGCGAGGTGTTTTAGGCGTCTCTCCGGCAGAAAACAGTGGAGCAAGATTTTCTGTCGCACGGACAGACAAACCCTCTGCAACAACTTTCTCTGCAAGTTTAATGCGCGCATCTTCATACGGAACAGCAAGAATTGCACGAGCATGACCAGCAGTCAGCTGGCCTTCGAAGATCATCTGCTGAACTACCTCTGGAAGATCAAGCAGGCGCAACGAATTGGTGATTGAGGAACGAGACTTGCTGACAGCCTTTGACAAGGCTTCTTGAGTCATACCGCTCGCATCGATGAGCTGTCGATATCCCTTTGCCTCTTCGACGGGGTTAAGGTCAGAGCGCTGAAGGTTTTCAATCAGTGCGAGTGCAAGCATCTGCTCATCATCAACATCTTTAATGATGACGGGGAGCTCCTCAAGACCCGCAAGTTTCGAAGCCTGATAACGGCGCTCACCCGCGATAATCTCATAGCCATTACTGTGCTTGCGCACAAGAAGCGGCTGAAGAACGCCATGCTCCTGAATTGACTCACTCAACTCTCGAAGCTCGGTCTCATTGAAATGAATTCGTGGCTGATTTGGGTTCGGAACGATGTCTTCGATTGGAAGCTTAGTTTCCGAAACGGCATTTGATGCTGACGCTGCAGATCCACCAGTCTCATATTCAGCTTCTGAAACCAGTGCATTGAGTCCACGACCCAAGCCGCCGCGCTTCTTAGGGCTAGGCACGCTTAATCACCTCTTTAGCAAGGTTCATATATGCCTTTGCGCCCTTATTCTGTGGCGCATAGGTAATTACAGGCTCACCGAACGAGGGTGCTTCTGAAATTTTAACTGTACGTGGAATCAAGGTCTTAAATGCCTTGTCACCAAAATACGATTGAACCTCTTCCACAACCTGGTTCGAAAGCGATGTGCGCGAATCGTACATAGTCATAAGTACGCCATAAGTATCAAGGCTCTTATTTAGGCGTGTTTTAACCATCTTCATCGATTCAAGCAGCTTTGTGACACCTTCGAGTGCGTAATATTCGCACTGAATAGGAATCAAAACACTATCGGCAGCTGTTAACGCATTAATGGTTAGCAAACCAAGCGATGGCGGACAGTCGATGAATATAAAATCAAACTCATCCTGAACAGGCTCAAGTAGATCCTTTAAGCGAGTTTCACGGGCAATCGCACTGACAAGTTCGATTTCCGCACCTGCAAGCTGGATAGTAGCCGGAATTACAAAAACTTTATTGCAATTTGTATCAAGAACGAGCGATTCTGCCGGAACATCGTTCAGCAATGCATCATAAATGCAGTGATCGAGCTCTTCTTTTTCGATTCCAAAACCACTCGTACTATTACCCTGTGGGTCAAAATCGACAATTAATGTCTTTCGGCCCAGTTCACCCAACGCCGCTGCAAGATTTACAGCTGTGGTGGACTTACCTACGCCGCCTTTTTGGTTGATGATAGCGATGATACGCGTGTCTTTTGCGCTCTTAGAACGCTTAACGTCGCGAAATCCCACGGTCCCTCCTGGTGTATTTAAAGCTGTTGAATGGAGGATGTTTCACGTGAAACAATCCGATTCGACACCGATTGCAATGTTTCACGTGAAACATTGCAATCGACACTATCCATTATGTTTCACGTGAAACATCTAGGCAAGCGGATTCTTTTTTGCCATGCCATTAGCACGCGGAAGGGAAACAGATGCCTGACGAGTCTTTTTAAGGATTATAAATTCACGATGGCCAAGACTATCCGGCAAATCAAGACCATCCGTCATAAGCGTAGTAAAGCCGCAAATCTTTGCAGCGGCAAGTCCAGATTGAAGTTCTTCGTCAGATGGATTCCCCTTCGTAATGACAAAGAGGCCACCATCTTTTAGAAAAGGAGAAGCATACTCAACAAGAACCGGTAATGGTGCGAGCGCGCGGGCGGTAACAACAGCAAATTGCTTCTTATGGGATCGAGCATATTCTTCAAGACGATTGTGAACGGCATGAGCATGCTTAAGGCCAAGCTTCTTAACAAAGGAATTAACTGCATCGACTTTCTTGCCAACGGAATCGATATAAGTAGCCTTTCGTCCACTTGCAATAGTCAACGGAATACCTGGGAATCCAGCACCGGTACCCATATCAAGCAAAGCACCTTCAGGAGCTTTATCAATATAGGGCAGCAAAACAAGTGAGTCCAGAATATGAAGGACGGCTGCATCATCAACATTCAGGATGCGCGTTAGATTGGTAGTCTTATTGGCCTCCAGAACAAGATCAAGATGCTGGATACAGACACGAAGGCTTTCGTCGGAGACCTTCAAAGAATAGTCTTTACAATACGAAATTAGACGGCTCAGCATTTGGCTTACCTGCTCATCAGATAACACAAACAAGACGACTCCTATGTGACAAAAATCAGTGTATCGAGAACTTTTGACAAAAAAAGGGGACGTGGAAACCACGTCCCCTTAGCATAGACTCGAGAAGATTATCGAGCAACAATCACAACATGGCGATCGGGATCAGAGCCCTCAGAATGTGTGTCGACAGCATCGTTACCACGAAGGGCAATATGAACCAGTCGACGTTCATAGGCATTCATGGGAGGCAGGGAAACACTCTTATGAGAGCGAATAGCGCGCTCGGCAGCGGACTGGGCCATAGAAGCAACCTTGTCTTGTCGACGGCTCTTATAACCCTCGACGTCGACGACGACCGGATACCTAAAGCCAAGCCTGCGGCTCACCAACAGGGAGAACATAACTTGAAGAGCATCAAGGGTACGTCCATGACGGCCAATGAGAACCGCAAGATCAGGAGCGGTTACGTCCAGAATCAACTCACCCTCGTCACCCTCATACTCATCGATGGGAGAGTTCGCCGCATCGAAGTGCGAAAGGATGGAACGCAGAATGGAAATAGCCACATCGGCAATGGTGTCGAGCTCCTCGTCGGTCAGCTCTTCACCAGCCTTGTAACGCTGTGCAATCTCGGGATAATCGCCCGCGACCTGCGGGGCAACCTCCTCAAGCATATCCTCGACGATCTCTTCAGACATAACGAACTCCAAAAGTTAGGTACCTAAATAAGAATACTATCCCACTACTTCTTCTTGTGCGGGCGCGGCTTCTTCTCGCGACGAGTAACCTCGACCTGCAGCGGGGCGTTCTTAAGACGCTCTTCCTCATCGGCCTTGGCCTTATCGATAACCTTCTGCGTCACGAAGATCTGCTGGACAACCTGCCAGGCGGAAGACACGTCGTAGTACAGCAGAACGCCGACGGGCAGGCTCCAACCCATCCAAAGCATCATGACAGTCATGACAACGGCCATCATGCGCATGCTCTGGGCCTGCTGACCAGTCTGATTGCGTGACATATACAGCTGCGGAATCAAGGTGAGAACGGCAAACAGAATCAGGCAAACCAGCGCAGGCAGCGCAACCATAAAGCCATCGGCAAAAGAAGCGCTCGGCGTGGTGGTAAGGTCAGGCAGGATGTTGAAGAACGAGAACGTGCCGTCGCTAAAGTAGTCCGGCAGGTTGCGCAGCAGCGTAAACAGGGCAAACAGGACAGGCATCTGGATCAACAGCGGCAGACAACCAGCCATGGGGTTGAACTTGTTCTCGCTGTAGAACTTCTGCATCTCCTCGGCCTGGCGCTGGGGATCGTCGGCATAGCGCTCCTGGATCTCGAGCATCTTAGGCTGCAGCACCTGCATGCGAGCCGTCGACTTGGTCGACTTGAGCATAAGCGGCGTCAGCAGCAGACGGATGATGACCACCAGGATGATGATGGACAGGCCCCAGTCGACCGCAAAGGTCTGGATGAGCTTGAGCAGCTCGAAAAGGATGTTAACGATCCAATCCCACATGTAAGTTTTCCTCCGATAGCGAGTGCCCGCTAGGGCACAGGGTCATAACCGCCGACGTGCAGGGGATTGCAGCGAGCGATGCGCCTCACGGCAAGCCAGCAGCCTCTCAAAACACCGTACTTCTCAATCGCCTGAACGGCATATTGCGAGCACGTTGGGTAGTAAATGCAGGCGTCAGGTAATAAGGGCGAAATAACCTGTTGATATATGCGAATAGGAGCGATGGCAACACGTCGCAAAACGTGATTGCTCATCGCTCCTCCCCGGCAACGCCGGCGCGTTTCATAAGCGAACGCAATGCCTTGTCCATCTCCTGAGGCGAGGAGATCCTCGTCTTGGGAGTCGCGAACAAGATGATGTCATAACCCGCAACGGGAAATCCGCAGCTGCGGGCGGCCTCGCGCATCACACGCTTAGAACGGTTGCGCACGACTGCACAACCGAGCCGTTTAGCACCAACGAAGGCGACCCTTCCGGAGTCGCCTTCGCCAACCGATTCACATATGGTCATTCGAATCAGAGGGTGATTGAAACGACGCCCCTGACTGAACACATGCTCGAAATCTTGCCGAGACTTAATAGTCTTCATGCGAGATGTGTGTATCGCTGCTAGACAGTGAGACGCTTGCGGCCCTTGGCGCGACGACGGGCGAGCACGGCACGACCACCCTTGGTGGCCATACGGGCACGGAAGCCATGGGTCTTGGCACGCTTACGCTTATTAGGCTGATACGTACGCTTCATCTTAAGTTCCTCCTGCTGCATTTCGAGTGTCCGCGGGAGCGCGGACGCAGATATAGACACGTGAGCTTGAAGATTGTAGGGAAATCAATGTTCAAATGTCAAGAAATCAAAGGTAAAAGGTTGCGTAGTTCACACGGTTCCCCCATAAGCTCAACCGAAATTTGCGCCGCATTACAACTTTTCACGATATTTCATCGAGTTTTCGACAGGTCATGTTGGCAATGTTGAGAACTTTTCGCCTGTTTTCCAAAGTTTTCAACAGGTTTTGAAAAGTTGTCGAAAGATGAGAAACATTGCACGGTGAGCTACTATTTGTTCGAAACCTTTTGAAAGATTGCGAGCGGCATGTCTGACGACTTTTACACCATGGTCGATTCCGGAGACCCGGCACCCGACAACGAGCACATCACCGGCGTGCGCGAAAAGCGTGGCGAGGAAGAGCAGGCCGCTGCGAAAACGCAGACTGCCATGTATGCCGCACGCATCGCGGTCTATGACGACATGCTGTCGACGCCGCGCGTCATCGTCATCGAACCTAAGGACGTGCGCACCTATCTGGAAGAGACAACCAACACCGTCTACCAGTGCATGAAAGAACAGGGCGGGCACATCTCGCTCATGGTTATCCGCGAGATTGTCGAAAACTTTATCCACGCCCACTTTGCAGAGCCCATCATCTCGATCCTAGACGGCGGCGACACCATCCGATTCGCAGACCAGGGACCGGGGATCGACGACAAGGAGCGCGCGTTCGACTTTGGCGTTACCAGCGCAAACAGCAACATGAAACGATACATCCGCGGAACCGGAGCCGGGTTTCCCATGGTGCAGGAGTACCTGGAAAACGCCGGCGGCGCTGTATCCATCGAGGACAACATGGGCAACGGCACCGTGGTCACGGTAAGCCTGAATCCCAAGCGCGTACAGGAAATCGAGCGCGCCGGAGGGCGAGGGGCCGCCGTGCGCCCCGAGACGGAGCAGCCGGCGTATCCCCTATCCAGCACGTTTGCACAGCAGCCCGTGGCGCAGCAGATGCAGCAGCCTGGAAGTTTTCCCATGCAAGACCCCCAGACACCGCTGGGCAACCCAGTGCAAAACATGCCGGAGGGGATAGGCTCGGCAGATCCGGACACAGGCGCCGTGCAGCGGACGGCGGCCATGCCAAACGTCGCGCAAATGGGCTACCAACCGTACCCACAAGGGTATCCTCCCCAATATATGCCGCAGCAGGGATATGCCCAGCCGTATCCACAGCAGTATCCTCAGCCGTACCAGCAGCCGTATCAGCAGATGCCGCAGGGAAACCTCAACCCCTGGACTCAGCAGATGCCGCCGCAGCCTTACCAACAGTGGCCGCAAAGTTTTCAACAGCAGATGCCGCCCATGCAGAGTTCTCAACAACCAGCAGCTCAAATGATGTATCCTAATGCGGCGAATCAATACGCACAACCGCAGTCGGACGTGTTTATAAGCGAACGCGGCAACGCTGCATTAGGGTATCTGGCCCAACATCAAGAGTGCGGCGCGACGGACTTGGCGCGGGCGTTTGGAAACTCTGCACCCACCTGGTCGCGCACGCTCAACGATTTGGCGCAGACGGGCTTGATAGTCAAACATGGGCAGAAATACCATCTGACCGAAATCGGAAGCGCTCGCGTGCGGGCCCAAGATTAAGGAACGGGAGAGACAGTGGACGAGGAAGCAAGCATCATCCTGGGGGATGCCATCGCCTTTTGTCAGCGCGACGGCCAAGATGCGCGCCTCATCAACATGCTGGGGCAATCGCGTGCTGTGAGCCTGACCGAGGACACCTTGACGATTGAGGCCCCCTCACGATTTGCCATCGCTCAGCTCAAAAAGCATCAGCCGACCATCGAGGCGTACCTGGAAGAGATCGCCTTTGCACCGATTGCGCTCAACATCGTGGCACCACAGGGCTCCGCGGCAGATAACGCCGCACCCGCGGCACCCGTCGTTCCCCCGGCGGCGCCAGCTACCACCACAGTGTCGGCTCCCGAGCATCAAATCGGCGATGTTTCCCGTGAAACCATGCCCACCGTCTCGACGCCGGCGGCCCCCATGTCCGCTGCCACACACATGCCTATCGCGCACGACGCAACACCGGGCGAGAATTCGGGCATCGCAATCAAAAACACGCTTTCGGCCGACGATTTCCGCCGCATGATGAACCAGATGAAAGGCGAGGCGCCTGCAAAGAGTGCAAAACCAGCCTCCACATCGCCCATGAGCGTCCCCGCAGCTGCGGCACCGATCGAGCAGAACACCGACGGCGCGCCGCTCGCGGCCAACTCGAAATTCACCTTCGAAAACTTTGTCTACGGCCCAGAAAACAGCCATGCCTATCGCTCGGCCCTCAAGTTTGCCGCGCTCGCGGACGAACGCGGCACATGCACATCCCTGTTCATCTATGGCAAATCGGGGCTGGGCAAGACCCATCTGCTGCTCGCCATCAAAAACGAGCTCGCCGAAAAGTCGCCCGAGATCAAGGTAAAGTACGCCAACTCACAGGCGTACCTCGATGACCTGATGACGGAGTTCGACCGCCAAAAGAAGAGCAACGCCCCCATCATGCAGGCATACCACGACGTGGACGTGCTCATCATCGACGACATTCAAAACATCATCGGCAAGCGCGCGAGCGTGGACTACTTCTTCCAGCTCATGGACGAGTTTATCCGCAACAACAAAAAAGTCGTCATCGCAGCCGACCGTGCGCCCAAAGACCTGAGCATGGACGAGCGCCTTACCAGCCGTTTTAATGCCGGTATGCTCTGTTTGGTGGCGGAGCCCAGCTACGAGATGAAATACAAGATCTTGCAGCGCTACTACGAGAACACGATAGCCGCCGCACCCGAGGCGGGTGACGACTCGCTGCTGGCGGCCTATGGCGGCGATGGTGGGCATCTGACCGACGAGCACTTTAAGCACATGGCAGAAGTCTCGGGAACCAACATCCGCGAACTCGAGAGCTTCTGCGAACGCTGCGCCGGCGAGGCGGGAGACCGCGAACGCGAGGGCAGCGAGCTCAGTTTCGACGACATCGACGCCATCGCAAGTCAGTACTTCGATACGTCGGCCAAAAAGATCAACGTGCAGACGGTCCAGTCTGTCATTGAAGAGCAGTACGGCGTGACGCACGAGGAGCTCATCGGCCCGCGCCGCAACGCCAACATAGCCAAAGCCCGCCATATCGCCATATATCTGGCCATCGAGATGTGCGAGATGACGACTACGGCGGTGGGCGCGGAGTTTGGCAACCGCAACCACTCAACCGTCAGTACGAGCTATAAAAAGGTTCAGAAGATGATTCAGGAAGACCGCACCATAACCGAGGATCTCAAATCGCTGCGAGATAAAATTACACTGCGCTCGTAGGGAAATAGAGACACCTGTTGAAAACTTGTCGAAACGCCGGGCATAACGTGTCTAAAACTCGCCCCAAGGCGACGAAAAGTTTTCCGCAGGTTTTGAACGTGGAAAACACGGTCGGTTGCGCACAGGTTGCTGTCGATTCTCTTTTTGGGGTTGACCAGCGCTTTTGGGAGTAATCAACAGTTTCGTCAGTGCTATTACTATTATTAAGATATTTATATCTATAGAAAGGTATTAAAAGATGAAGTTTACCGTCAGCCAAAGCTCGCTCACGCAAGCCATTGGCGTCGTTATGAAAGGCGTCGCTTCGGCATCTACCCTTCCCATCCTGTCGGGCGTGCTCGTTAAGGCGCAGGACGGCATCTTGGAATTCCAAACCTCTAACTACACCATCTCGATTCGTCATCGCATTGCCGCGCATGTCGAAGAAGAGGGCGAGATGGTGATTCCCTGCAAGATGCTCTCGAACATTACGAAGACCCTTCCCGACGCCCCGGTTACCTTTGAGCTCTCGGAGCGTCAGGTGCTGATCGGATGCGAGAAGAGCTCCTTCCGCCTCAACACGCTCGACGCCAACGATTTCCCCGAGTTCCCCGCCTATGCCATCGAAAGTGCGGTGGAGCTCCCGACCGATATCCTGTCCGAGATGGTCAGCCGCGTGTGGCGCGTCACTTCGACTGATAAGGCCCGCCCCATCCTGGGAGGCGTGCACATGAAGGTCGAGAACAACACCGTGCGCCTGGTGGCAACCGACTCCTTCCGTCTGGCTGTATGCGACACCCAGGTCGAGACCTCGACGCTCGAGGGGTCCTTTGAGCTCAACGTTCCGGCCGACGCCTTCAACGACGCCCTGAGCATCATGGCCAGCCAGGCGACCATCATGATCGGCGCCACCGACACCCAGGTTGTCTTTGAGGCCGGCAACACCACCTACGTGTCGCGCCGTATCGAGGGCGTGTACCCCAACTACAAGCAGCTCATCCCCGATTCGTGCGTGACGAGCGTCAAGATCGACGTGGCGGCTTTTAATGCCGCCCTCAAGCGCGTGGCGGTCATCGCGAGCGCGAACCCCGCAGTCAAGTTCGAGATCGATGTCGAGAACGGCCAGATGGGCCTGTCCTCCATCTCCAATGACCAGGATCTGGCGCAGGAGACAATCGATGTCGAGGCCGAGGGCGAGTCGGGCACCATCGCCTTTAACTACCACTACATCTTTGGCTGCCTCAATGCCCTATCCAAGGAGAAGGAGATCACGCTGGAGCTCAAGAGCTACTCGCAGGCGGGTATCTTTAAGTCCTACGACAAGATCAACTATCTGTACCTGGTCATGCCGGTTCGCATCTAGCGCTGCGCCATGACCATGTTTGCCCGCAACCTTTCCGTCGCGCGCTACCGCAGTTTCGATAGCTACCGTCTTGACCTGGACGAAGGCGTGACGGTGCTTGCGGGACCCAACGCGGCGGGAAAGACCAACCTTATAGAGGCGCTGCAGCTTTTGACGAGCGGCGCCTCGTTTAGGCATCCCACCGCTACCGAGCTCGTGCACGACGGCACGGGCTCGTGCAGGCTCGAGTTGAGACTCGAGGGCGATGGCCGCGTGCTCGATATGGGGCTGGGCGTTGAGGACGGCAAGCGCTCGTTTAGCCGTAACGGCAAGAGATGTTCGGCCGCCGGCGTGCGCGGGGTTTTGCCGAGCGTGCTTTTTTGCCCCGATCATCTGGATATGGTCAAACGCGGTGCCAGCGTGCGTCGGGCCGCCCTCGACGACTTTGGCGTGCAACTGAGCGCCCGTTACGCCGACCTGGCGAGCACCTACGGGCGTTGCGTGACGCAGCGCAACGCCCTGCTCAAGGAGTCCTGGTGCTGCCGCGAGATGCTCGGCGCATGGAATGACTCCATCGCTCGCGCCGGGTCCGCCCTGCTCGTGCATCGTTTGGCCCTGCTCGACCGACTGGCAGGCCATGTGCGCGCCGCGTATGGGCAGGTGGCGTCCGGTGAGGACGCAGGCGTGTCCTATGTGTCCACACTGGGGGATTTGCCTCAAACCGAGGGGCGCGAGGAACTTAAGGGCTGGGCGTACGAGCATATGCTCGCGGCCCTCGATGAGCGTGCCGATGAGGAGATGCGCCGCGGCGTGACGCTTGTGGGTCCGCATCGCGACGAGATTGAGTTTACCGTTGCGGGTCGATCTGCCCGTTCGTTTGCCAGCCAAGGGCAGCAGCGAACGCTGGTGCTTGCCTGGAAGGTGGCAGAAGTGGCCGTGGCGCGCGATATCCTGGGCACCGCGCCACTGCTGCTTTTGGACGACGTGATGAGCGAGCTCGATGCCGGGCGTCGAGGCGCTTTTCTGCAGCTGATCGGTGATGACATCCAGACGGTCATAACCACCACCAACTTGGGGTACTTTACTGATGACCTGCTTGAACGAGCCAAGGTGGTGAGCATGGGTGAGGCGTGCTAATTACGAGCGCGAGAACGGAACGGTTGCCTTTGGCGGCTTTTTGGATGCCGAGCGTCAGCGCATCCTGGCGGCCGCGACACCTGAGCGCCGCGCGCAAATGGAGGCTGCCGAGGAGTCGCGCGCGGTCTATCGTGCCTGGAATGCGGTGTGCTCGGGCACGCGCGAGGGACGCCACGTGACGGGCCTACGCTACCTGCCCGAGTCCAATGAGCTGCTGGTGTATCTCGATTCGCCCTCGTGGACGCAGGAGATGACGCTGCTGCGCGAGATCATCCGGGCGCGCATGGAGCGGGCCGGCGCGCATGTGGACGGCCTGGTGTTCAAAACGACCGCGCTCGGTCACACGCCGCCGGCTGCCAAGGAGCGCCTGCGCCCGGCCGTGACCGAGCGACCGCCGGCTCCGCACGCCGATCTAAGCGAAGCCGAACGCGGCGAGATCGAGCGCCAAGTGGCGCCCATCGAAGACCAAAAACTGCGCGAGGCCCTCGAGAATGCCATGAGAGCCAGTGCCGAGTGGGCCAAGGGCGTGCAAAGCAAGAAAGAGCCTTAAATCGCATCTGGTGGCCTTGTAGAGCCAAATACCCTCGCTCCCGAGGGTATTTTTTTACGATAAACTAGTAAGGCTGTACACATTTTCTTAGCTGAAGGAGGACGTGTGGCAAACGAAAACGATTACGATGGCGGCGAGATTAAGATTCTCGAAGGTCTCGAGGCCGTTCGTAAGCGCCCGGGCATGTATATCGGCTCGACGAGCGCCAGCGGCCTGCATCACCTGGTGTGGGAGATCGTTGACAACTCCGTTGACGAGGCCATGGCCGGTTTCTGCACCGAGATTCACGTGACGGTCCACGCCGACAACTCCATCACGGTCGTCGACAACGGGCGAGGCATCCCCGTCGACGAGCATCCCATCAAAAAGATCCCGACGCTCGAGGTCGTTATGACGATCCTGCACGCCGGCGGTAAGTTCGATAACTCGGCCTACAAGGTCTCGGGCGGACTGCACGGCGTGGGCATCTCCGTCGTCAACGCACTGTCCAAGCGCGTGGTCGTGCAGGTGCGCCGTGATGGCAGCGTCTACGAGATGGAGTTCTCGCGCGGCAAGACCGTCAAGAAGATGGAGGTCGTGGGCACCTCGGATTCGACGGGCACCACCGTCAGCTTCTGGCCCGACGACGAGATTTTCGAGACCTGTGTCTACGATTTCGATACGCTGCACAACCGTCTGCAGGAGACGGCGTTCCTCAATAAGAATCTAAAGATTGTGCTGACCGACGAGCGCGAGGCGACTCCCCACGTGGAGGAGTTCTGCTACGAGGGTGGCATCATCGACTTCGTCAAGTTCCTCAACGACGGCAAAGACGTTCCCGAGGCCTTCAAGGAGCCCATCTATATCGAGGGCAAGTCGGATCCGGATGCGCCCGTGACCAAGATGGGCGAGGTCGAGGTGTCCCTGCAGTGGAATGCCGGCTACGGCGAGAACGTCATGTCGTTTGCCAACGACATCTACACCCCCGAGGGCGGCATGCATCTCGAGGGTTTCCGCACCGCTCTCACCCGCGTGATTAACGATTACGCCCGCAAGCAGAACCTGCTCAAGGAGAAGGACGCCAACCTGAGCGGTGACGACGTGCGCGAGGGCCTTTCGGCCGTCATTTCGGTTAAACTGCCCGATCCGCAGTTTGAGGGCCAGACCAAGGCCAAGCTCGGCAGCTCCTACATGCGCGCGCTCACGCTCAAGATCGTGACCGATGGACTGACCGATTATCTGGAGGAGCACCCCAAGCCCGCCCGCGAGATCGTCAAGAAGGCCCAGCAGGCCTGCAAGGCCCGCAACGCCGCCCGCAAGGCGCGCGAGGCGACCCGTCGCAAAAGTCTGCTCGAGACGGCGTCGCTGCCCGGCAAGCTCGCCGACTGCTCGGTGCGCGATGCCGAGCTGACCGAGCTCTTTATCGTAGAGGGCGACTCGGCAGGCGGTTCGGCCAAGGACGGCCGTCGCCGAGACATCCAGGCGATTCTGCCCCTGCGCGGCAAGATTTTGAACGTCGAGCGCGTGGGTGACCACCGCGCGTTCTCGAGCGACACCATCCAATCCCTGATCACCGCGATCGGCTGCGGCGTCACGACGAGCGCCGGCGACGGTGGCGACTTCGATATCAGCAAGGCTCGCTACCACAAGATCATCATCATGACCGATGCAGACGTTGACGGTGCGCATATCCGCATCCTGCTGCTGACGTTCTTCTACAAGTACATGCGCCCGCTGATCGATGCCGGCTATGTCTATGTTGCCTGCCCGCCCATCTTTGGCATTAAGGTACGCAACAAGATCCATTACGTGTATCCCAACGGCCGCCAGCCCGAAGACGAGATTCTGCGCGACACCATTCAGAGCTTGGGCCTGAACCCCGACGACAACGACGAGGACGGCAAGGCCAAGGACGGCAAGATCACCAAGAAGCGCAAGGGCTATACCGTTCAGCGCTACAAGGGCCTGGGCGAGATGGACCCCAAGCAGCTTGCCTCGACGACGATGGACCCCAAGACCCGTATCCTGCAGCGCGTGTCGATCGAGGACGCCGTGGTGGCGGACCGCGCCGTGCGCGAGCTCATGGGTTCCGAGGTCGGCTATCGCCGTGAGTACATTGAAAAGCATGCGCATGATGCACGATTCCTTGACGCTTAAGAGGAGGTAATGTGGCAGACGATATCAACAACAACGAGGGTATGGACGAGGCCGGCGACGCCGGCATGCCCGATGATCTGAAGCGCCTGCTCGCCCGCGCTGAGCAGGGCGAGGACGGCGATCCGGATTCCTATAACCCCGACGCCGAGGATGAAGAGGATGAGGATGACGACGCCGAGCTCGAGGAGAGCTTCGGTGCGGTCGATCGTGGCGCCTCGGCCGGCGAGGATATCAACGGCGGTCAGCTCCAGATTTCGGAGTTCGGCCGCGAGATGAAGCAGTCGTTCATCGAGTACTCGATGTCGGTCATCACGGCACGCGCCCTGCCGGACGTGCGCGACGGCCTAAAGCCGGTGCACCGCCGCATCCTGTACGCCATGAACGAGAGCGGCATCTACCCCAACCGCCCGCATAAGAAGTCGGCCTGGACGGTCGGCGAAGTTATCGGCAAGTACCATCCGCACGGTGACTTCGCGGTTTACGAGGCCATGGTTCGTCTGGCGCAGTGGTTCTCCATGCGCACACCGCTCATCGATGGCCACGGCAACTTCGGCAACATCGATGGCGACGGCGCGGCGGCCATGCGTTATACCGAGAGCCGCCTGGCAAAGCCTGCCATGGAGCTGCTGCGCGACCTGCAAAAGGATACCGTCGACTGGCAGCCCAACTACGACGAGTCGCTCGCCGAGCCCGTGGCGCTGCCCGCGCGCTTTCCCAACCTGCTGGTCAACGGTAGTCAGGGCATCGCCGTCGGCATGGCCACCAATATCGCCCCGCATAACCTCACCGAGGCGATCGAGGCCACCTGCTACCTGATCGACAATCCCGACGCCACCGTCGACGAGCTTATGCAGATCATGCCCGGTCCGGACTTCCCCACCGGCGCCATCATCATGGGCAGCGCCGGCATTAGGCAGAGCTACGAGACCGGTCGCGGCTCCATTACCGTGCGTGCCAAGGCTCACGTGGAATCCACCAAGACCGGTCGCAGCCGCCTGGTCTTTACCGAGATCCCTTACATGGTCAACAAGGGCACCCTGCAGGAGAAGATCGCCCAGCTCGTGAACGACAAGCGCATCGAGGGCATCTCGGACATGCGCGACGAGTCCAACCAAAAGGGCATCCGTCTGGTCATCGAGCTCAAGAAGGGCGTCATTCCGCAGGTCGTGCTCAACAACCTGTATAAGTACACCTCGCTGCAGACGACTTTTGGCGCCAACAACTTGGCGCTCGTCAATGGCGTTCCCAAATGCCTGAGCCTGCGCGAGATGCTGCAGCACTACATCGACCACCAGGTCGACGTCGTTACCCGCCGCACTCGCTTTGACCTTAAGAAGGCCCAGGCGCGTGCCCATATCCTCGAGGGCTACTTGATGGCTCTCGACCATATCGACGAGGTCATCAGCATTATCCGTTCCTCGCAGACCGACTCCGAGGCAAGCGGCCGCCTGATCGAGCGCTTTGGCTTTACGCCCGAGCAGACCACGGCCATCCTCGAGATGAAGCTGCGCCGCCTGACTGGCCTGGAGCGCGACAAGATCCAGGAAGAGCTGGACGGTCTGCGCCGCGCCATTGCCTACTACGAGGACCTGCTGGCGCATGAGGAGAAGATCCTGGGCGTCATCAAGGAGGAGATGCGTGAGATTTCGAAAAAGTTCGGCGACAAACGCCGCACCGAGATCAGCCATGTCGAAAAGGATCTGGATGTCGAGGACCTCATCGCTGACGAGGACATGGTCGTGACCATCACCCACACCGGCTACGTGAAGCGCATCCCGGTGGCTGCCTACCGCGCCCAGAAGCGCGGCGGCAAGGGCGTGTCGGGCGTCAACCTTAAAGAGGACGACGTCATCGACGAGATGTTTATCGCATCCACGCACGAGTACGTGCTGTTCTTCTCGAGCAAGGGCAAGGTCTACCGCCTGAAGGTACACGAGCTGCCGGTGGGTACGCGCCAGGCGCGTGGCACCGCGATCGTCAACCTGCTGCCCTTTGAGGAAGGCGAGAAGATCGCGAGCGTCATCAGCTGCCGCGAGTTCCCCGCCGACGAGTACCTGATGTTTGCCACCAAGAGCGGCATGGTCAAGAAGACCGTGATGAGCGCTTACGACCGCAGCCGCCGTGATGGCCTGATCGCCATCAATCTGAGAGACGACGACGCGCTGCTCGCCGTGCGCCGTGTGCGCGAGGGCGACAAGATCATCCTGGCCACCACTGCGGGCAAGGCGATCATGTTCCCCGAGGACCAGGTTCGCGCCACGGGACGCGACACCAGCGGCGTTCGCGGTATTAGCATGAAGGACGGCGTGAGCGTTTTGGGTATGGAGGTTACCAACGGCAACGGCGACCTGTTTGTCATCACCGAGCGCGGCTACGGCAAGCGCACGCCGGTCGCGGACTATCCGGAGCAGAACCGCGGCGGTCAGGGCGTCTACACCATCCAGATGACCGAGCGTAAGGGAAACCTCGCGGCCATGAAGACGGTGGGTCCGCAGCACGAGCTGTTCATCGTGACGGAAGGCGCGACGGTCATTCGCGTCAAGACCGATGAGATTAGCCAGACCGGCCGAGCCACCCAGGGCGTCAAGATGATGACCGTCGACGACAACGACCGTGTGTGCGCTGTCGCCCGCATGACGGCAGCCAAGGAAAAGCCCGAAGGCGAAGGCGCCGAGGGCGAGGCAGCGGTCGATGACGAAAAGGCCCCAGTCGATCTAGGCGACGGCAACGACATGCCAGAGGATCTCCTAG
>ENA-OPVH01000799-OPVH01000799.1-human-gut-metagenome-genome-assembly--contig:-NODE-799-length-18409-cov-1.894955_pt1 | contig 18409 bp, 15 predicted proteins | sample MGYA00241494_ERZ501980 | MGnify/ENA primary metagenome ERZ501980 (study PRJEB25962, sample SAMEA1964914) | human gut metagenome | biome: human gut; feature: human-associated habitat; material: faeces... | reverse complement strand
CGTTTATTTGAAGCCAGATACAGGAAATAGCAGACAGGTAAGGTCAGAATACAGCGAAGAGTTTTCCTGTTATATGAAACCGGATATCCGCCAGGAGGTTCCCGCCTATGAGATTTTCACCTCGGGGACAACGGGAGAGCCAAAGATGGTCATGATCTCCCACAGATCCCTGAGCTGCCGCCTGGAATGGATGGAAGAACAGTTCGGGGACGGGACAGATATCATCCTGCAAAAAACCAGGAATACCTTTGACGTCTCCGTGTGGGAGCTGGTGCTTCCCTTTGCCTTTGGAAAGACGATGTGTGTACTGGAGGATGGGAAGGAGGGCGTGCCGGAGGTGATCGCAGAGGCGATCGTGAGGAACCGGGTGACGATGGTACACTTCGTACCATCCATGTTTGCGGCGTTTACGGCTTATCTGAAGAGACATCCGGTAAAGCTTTCGAGCCTGAAGTATGTGATCCTCTCCGGAGAGGCGCTGGATGCGGAGCTGGTGAGAGAGGCGAAGCGTCTTCTGCCTGGTACGGAGCTTTATAATCTTTACGGGCCTGCGGAGTGCACCATAGACGTGAGCTGTTACCGGTGCAGCGGGGAGGAAGAGAGAATTCCGATTGGATGCCCGGTGTGGAATACGAAGCTTACGGTGAGAAATGAAAGAGGTGAGCTGCTCCCTGTAGGGGAAAAGGGCGAACTGGTGGTACAGGGCGAGCTGGTGGGAATCGGGTACGATTGTGGAGAGAGGACAGAACACCAGGGCTTTTGTGAGCCGAATGGAGAAAGGGGAAATCACAGCGAGAGTTGCCGTGAGATTAGAGGAGAAAAGATATACGATAGCGAAGGTTACTGTGAGCTCGAAGGCGAAAAAGCATACCTTACCGGAGACATGGCGGTACTGGAGGCGGACGGTTATCTGTATTATGAGGGAAGAAAGGACAGACAGATTAAGCTGAGAGGAATGCGGATCAGTCTGGATGAGGTTGAAAGCAGTCTGAATGCCTCCATGCCGGGCGTGCGCCATATGGTGCTGTGCATAGCGGGAAGGCTGATCGATTTCTATCAGGGAGAAATACAGGAAAAAGAGGCGGAAGAGCGGGCGGCGGATATTCTTCCTTATTATAGTGTCCCTTCAGAGTTTATCCATATGAAAACGCTTCCCACAGGAAAGCATGGAAAATCAGACAGGGATGCCCTGAGAGAGGAATATGAAAAAAGGCAGAGCAGGAGGAAACATACAAAAGAGCGATTTTCCGGCGACAAAGAGCGGGCATACAGAGAAAAAAGGATGCTTGCGACGGCAAAGCGCCTTTTGGAGCGGGAGGATATCACGCTGGATGCGAATCTGTTCGATCTGGGGATGGATTCTCTTACTGTGCTGCGGTTTCTTGCGGAGTGTGAGGAGTCGGGGATCACCCTTTCCTATGGGGCTGTGTATGAGAACCCTTCCATCCGAAAGCTGGCAAAGCCGGGCAATGAGGTACAGCCTTTGGTCTTCCTTCAAAGGGAAAGCGAAAAAAAGCTGATACTTATGGTTCCTTTTGCGGGCGGTACGCCGATTAGCTGCCGGAAGCTTGCCGGGTATCTGCGGGGAGCAGGCGCTGACTTTGCGGCAGTGAATCTTCCGTGCTTTGGCAGCAGGAGCGTTCGGGAGGCTGTAAATCAGATACTGGAAGATGGAGTGGTAAAGGAGTATCAGGAGATCTGTCTCATCGGTTCCTGCGTGGGGAGCGCACTGGCTGTCGGACTTGCCGCAGAGCTGGGAGGCAGGGTGAAGGGGCTGATGCTCTGCGAGTCCCTGCCCTATCAGGGAGCAGCGCTGTTCGGAAAGGTGTACAGCGTCTGGGACACTATGACGGACAGAAGACTGTCAGGTGTTTTGCAGGCGCTTCGCGGAAAAAGATTTGAGCCGGGAAAGGAGCTTCTGGCGTGTTTCCGGCAGGACGTTCGCCGGAGTGCGGAATATCTGCGGAAGGGCAGAAGGATCACACCCGGATGCAGGGTGGTGCTCGTTTTTGGCAGCGAGGATCCGATCACAGCAGGATACCGGAGGAAATATGTGAGATGGCGCAGATGGATCGCAGCATCCTATAAGGTATATATCATTCCGGGGGCTAAGCATTTTCTGACGGAGGACAGGCCGGCGGCGCTGGCGGGTATTTTTCGTAAGGAGTTTATGAAGTAACGTGTGGCCACAGTTCATTTGTGCGTAAACCAGGCTTTCATGGATAAACACACAAGGGGGATGAAAGGGAGCAGGCGCTGGCAGAAAAAAATACAGACAGGAGGGAAAGAGAAATGGCCAGAAAGCTGTTTAGAGAGAAAAATATAGAAAGAGTCACTTCACCGGAGCAGTTAAATGATTACATTCGTGTGACCAGCCCGGGTGTCTGGCTGACGCTGGGGGCAGTGCTGGTATTTTTGGTCTGCGCCTGCATCTGGGCTGCCGCCGGGACGCTGGATATCACGGTGGAGACAAAGGGGCTGGCGGATGGAAAACTTCTGTACTGTTATCTGGATGAGGAAGATATCCAGTATGTGCAGGAGGGCATGACTGTCCATACGGATGCAGGAGAAGGAAGCGTAAAGAGCATATCAGAGATCCCCGATGATTATGAGACAATGGCCAGGCGGCTGGGAGGGGAGAGCATGGTACATGCGCTCCACATACAGGACGGCGAATGGCGGTATCTGGTGGAGATCTCCCGGGAAGAGGCTTCAGAGGGGCTGACGGACGTTTCTATCGTGACAGATCAGGTAAGTCCGATATCCTATATGTTTTGATCACCGTGCGCAGTACAAAACAATCTGTGTCATTCGTTTTGTTATTCCCGCGAGCAATGAGCCAAGTAGCCATGCTTGCATGGATATTTGGCGACTGCCGCGAGGTATTTGACTTCCGTCATGTTTAAGAATGGATGAATGGCAGTAGATTTGAAAGGAGGATAGAAAATGCGGAAAAAGGAGAAGCCTATCCCCCGCCCCCAAAGGGAGGGCGTGGCCAGGACTCCTGTGATCATGCAGATGGAGGCGCTGGAGTGCGGAGCGGCGTCCCTGTGCATGGTGCTGGCATATTACAGGAAATGGGTGCCGTTAGAGCAGGTCCGGGCGGCCTGCGGCGTGTCCAGGGACGGGTCAAACGCAAAAAATATATATAAGGCCGCGGCAGGCTACGGCCTTTTGGCAAAGGCGTACCGCTACGAACCGGAGGCGCTGAAGGAGAAGGCGTCCTATCCCTGTATCCTCCACTGGGGCTTCAATCATTTCGTGGTCCTGAATGGCTTTGACCGCAGGGGGGCGGTGATCAACGATCCCGCCAGGGGCCGTGTTACCGTGAGCATGGAAGAATTTGATGAGAATTTCACAGGAATCTGCCTGTGCTTTGCGCCGGGGGAGGATTTCAGACCGGAGGGAAAGCCAAAGAGCATCCTGGACTTTGCATGGAAACGGCTTTCCGGGACGGGGACAGCGTTCTTTTTCGTGATACTGACAGCGGTGATCGGGGCGATCCTCGGCATGGTTTCCCCGGTGTTCTCCCGGGTGTTCCTGGACAGATTGCTGGAAGGGGACAGGGGCGGATGGCTGCGGCTCTTTCTGGCGGGCATCTCGGCGGTCACCTTTCTGCAGATCGCCGTGGGCTGGATCAGGGGCGTGTATATGCTGAAGATTCAGGGAAAGCTGGCGGTGGTGGCAAATGCGGAGTTTGTGTGGCATGTGCTGCGTCTTCCCGTGGAATTTTTCTCCCAGAGGATGGCGGGGGACATCGCCGCCAGGCAGCGGCTGAATCAGGACATTGCATCCCAGATGATCGGGATCTTCGCACCGCTTCTGCTGAACTTTATAATGATGATTTTTTACCTCATGATCATGCTCAGGTACAGCCTCATCCTGACGCTGATCGGTGTGGTATCCATCCTGATCCATGTGGTATCCGCAAGAGTGATCTCGGAGAAACGGATGAATGTCACACGGGTGATGATGAGGGACCAGGGAAATCTGGAGGGTACGGCGTACACGGGGATCGAGATGATAGAAACCATCAAATCCAGCGGCGCGGACAATGGATTTTTTGAAAAATGGTCAGGGCTCCAGGCGTCCGTGAACACCCAGAAGGGAAAGTTTGCAAGGATTGACGGGCTCCTGGGAATGATTCCCGCCATGGCCTCCTCTCTGTCGGATATCCTGATCCTGGTGATCGGTGCATGGCTTGTGATGCAGGGGGAATTTACCATAGGTATGATCCTCGCCTTTCAGGGGTTTGTGCTGGCCTTTAAGGAGCCTGCGGTGCAGCTCGTCTCGGCGGGACAGAGCATCCAGGAGATGCGTGCGAATATGGAGCGTGTGGAGGATGTGATGGAGTATCCTACGGACATCGGTGACTGCGGGGAAGAGCTTTCGGAAGAAGGAGAGTATGACAAGCTGAACGGCGAGGTGGAGTTTCGGAATGTCTCTTTTGGATATTCCAGGCTGGAGGCGCCCCTGATTGAAAATTTCAGCTTTTCCCTGAAGCAGGGGCAGCGGGTGGCCCTGGTGGGTGCGTCGGGCTGCGGAAAGTCTACCATAGCAAAGCTGATCTCCGGGCTGTATGCCCCCTGGGAGGGAGAGATCCTGTTTGGAGGAAAGAAGGCTTCTGAGATCAACCATCAGGTTTTCACAGGCTCCCTTGCCGTGGTGGATCAGGAGATCATTCTCTTTGAGGATACGATCGCTAATAATATCAAAATGTGGGACTCCACCATTGAGGATTATGAGATGATTCTGGCGGCGAGAGACGCCCAGCTCCATGAGGATATCATGCAGCGGGAGGGTGGCTACCAGTACCGGATCCTGGAGGGCGGAAAGGATCTGTCGGGCGGACAGAGGCAGCGGCTGGAGATCGCCAGAGTGCTGGCCCAGGATCCGACGATCATTATCATGGATGAGGCGACCTCTGCACTGGATGCGAAGACGGAATATGATGTGATGAACTCCATCCGGGACCGGGGGATCACCTGTATCGTGGTTGCCCACAGGCTTTCCACGATCCGTGACTGTGATGAGATCCTTGTGATGGAGAGAGGAAAGATCAAGGAGCGGGGTGTCCACGAGGAGCTGATGGCAAAAGGCGGACTGTACGCAAAGCTGGTGACAAGTGAGTAGGAGGCAGGAAGATGGGCTGGTTTGACGAACAGATAAAGCAGAAAGTAAAAAATGACGAGGCGGGATTTTCTGACGCGCTTTCCCAGCTTTCCGGCGTGGTGACAGGAAGGGAGCACACAGCGTCTATGGAGGATGAGCGCACCGTTACCATCGAGGCGGTGAGTCAGATCCTGAAATTTTACCATGTAAAGCCCCAGGAGATACCGGGCAGCTTAAAGGATATGAACAGCATCCTGGAATACCTGATGCGCCCCTCCGGCTTTATGCGGCGGACGGTCAGGCTGACGGGAAGCTGGTACAGGGATGCGATCGGTGCGATGCTCGGCACTTACAGAAAGAGCGGAAAGGCCGTCGCCGTCATTCCGGATGGTTCCCACGGCTATGTATTTATAGATGAGGAGACAGGGAAAAAGGTCAGGGTTACCAGGAAAAATGCCGGGCAGATCGCAGAGGAGGCGCTGTGCTTTTATAAGCCCCTGCCCCTTAAGCCTGTCAGCCGGAGGGAGCTGCTGACCTATGCGGCAGGCACGCTTTCCGGCGGGGATTTTGCCGCCCTGTTCTTTGCGGCGGCAGCAGCAGCGCTGATCGGGCTGTTTACGCCCTATGGGAACAGCCTGATCTTCGGAAACGCAGTGGGGACGGGAAAGATGAATGTGCTCATTTCCTGCGGGATTCTGCTGGCGGGCGTAGGGATCTCCACGGTGATGCTTTCCGCCATCCGGCGGCTGGTGATGGCGAAGATGAAGACCAAGATGGGGATTGCCGTGGAGAGCGCTGCTATGATGCGTGTGCTCACGCTTCCGACGGACTTTTTTCGGAAATACGGTGCGGGAGAGCTTGCCGGGAGGATCCAGGACATCGGCGGACTGTGTGGCGTCCTGCTGGAAATGGCCGTTGCCGCAGGTATGGCGCTGATCTTTCTGGCGGTATACCTGGCGCAGATTTCTGTCTATGCGCTTGCATTGGTGCTTCCGGTACTTGTGATCCTGTTTCTGCTGATGGGGCATGCAGCGGCCCAGGCGGCAGTACAGACGCGGCTGGGGCTTGAGAAGAGGGAGCTTTCAGCGAAGGAGAGCGGGCTGGTGTACGCCATGTTTTCCGGAATACAGAAGATCAAGCTCTCCGGGGCCGAGCGCAGGATGTTTGCGAGATGGGCGGGAAACTATGCGGAAAGGGGCGGGATGGAATACAACCCTCCGTTTTTTGTAAAGACAGAGCCTGTCATCCGCATGGGGATCCTGCTGGCGGGAAATATCGTGATCTATTACCGGGCGATCCGATCAGGGATGAGCGCGGCGGACTATATGGCATTTTATGTGGCCTATGCGATGCTGACAGGCGCGTTTTCTTCCCTGGCTGGGATGGCCGGGATATTCGCCCGGATCGCAGCCTGCTATGAGATGGTACGTCCGATCCTGGAGGAGACGCCGGAGGTGGCTGAGGAGAAAAAGGTGGTGACAAGGCTCAGTGGCGGCATAGAGCTGAACAACGTATCCTTCCGCTACCGGGAGGATATGCCCCTGATCCTTGACAATCTGTCCCTGAAGATCCGTCCGGGGCAGTATGTGGCGATCGTGGGCAGGACGGGCTGCGGCAAGTCCACGCTGATGCGACTGCTGCTGGGATTTGAGAAGCCCCAGAAGGGCGCTGTGTACTATGACGGAAAGGATCTTAGCGCGCTCGACCTGAAATCCCTGCGGCGCTTCATGGGTGTGGTTATGCAGAACGGAAAGATATTCCAGGGAGATATTTTTTCCAATATCACCATATCCGCACCGGAGCTGACCATGGAGCGAGCATGGGAGGCGGCCAAGATGGCAGGCATCGCAGACGATATCCGGCAGATGCCGATGGGCATGAATACCCTCATATCCGAGGGCGGCGGAGGCTTTTCCGGAGGACAGAAGCAGCGTCTGATGATCGCCAGGGCAGTGGCGGCCAAGCCGAGGATCCTGCTGTTTGACGAGGCCACCAGCGCGCTGGACAATCTCACCCAGAAGATCGTATCGGAGTCTCTGGATAAGCTAAAGTGTACCCGCATCGTGATTGCCCACCGCATCTCCACCATCCGCCAGTGCGACCGCATTGTGGTGCTGGACGGGGGACGGATCATAGAGGATGGCACCTATGAGGAACTGACAGCAAAGCAGGGCGTTTTTGCGGAGCTGGTGGAAAGACAGAAAGTGGAGGCATAACAGCGATGGAGGGGATACTTTACCAAGGAGAGATCACTTTTTCACATAAGGAAAGGATCGAGGACATCCGGCACAGGAATGGACATGTGCTTTCTTCCCATGCGTTTCCTTCCCTCTGGCTGTGGAGAAAGCAGATGGGGCTGCGCCTGTATCTGGAGGAGGAGCTTTTTTCTGTGAAGGCAGAAAAGTATGGGAAGAATACATGGTTTTTTCCCTGCGGCAGTGAGGAGCGAAAGCGGGCGTTTATCCGAAGCCATCAGGAGGAAGAGGAGTTTGCACTGTGTTATCTGGGAGAAGAGGATGTGCAGTTTCTGGAAAGACATTTCGGGGCGGTGTTTGAGATCAGCCCCGCGCCGGATGCAGCGGAATACATATATGACAGGAAAGAAATGGAGAATATTGCAGGGGGCAGATATTCCAATATGCGAAAGCAGATCCATAAGCTCTTGAAAAGCTATCAGATGAGGGTGGAAAGGATTGACAGCCATAATCTGGAATACGCGATGAAGCTCCTTCGGGGAGGCTCCGTCCCTGTACATAAGCCGGGATATCATTTCCTGAGGGATGAGGGGCTCGCGGAGGAGGCGCTGCAGCACCGGGATATTCTGGGACTTTTCGGGGTACTGATCTATCTGGACGGGGAACCGAAAAGCTTTGCGATGGGGTTTGGGATTACGCCGGATACAGTAGACGGATGTATTGAGAGGCACGGCGGGGAGATCTCAGGGATCTCCTACCTGACTCAGAGAGAATTTTTCCTTTCGACTCCAAAGCAGTATCGTTTCATGAACGGGGAGGAAGACATGGGACTTCCCGGACTGCGCATCATGAAACACCATATGGCTCCGGTGCGGAAAAATGAAATCTGGGAAGCACGGTTAAAAAACAGAGAGGAAAGAGAATGAACGAAAAGCAGGGCGATAAATTCACTGGGAAAATGTTTGGAAGGCTACTGATGCCCGCCGCTTCTGCGGCTTTGGGACAGGCATTTGCCGACATGGCAGATGCGATTGTGGTAGGACAGCAGATGGGAGCCACCGGTCTGGCGGTAATCAGCCTTTCCCTTCCGGTGTTCATGGGGATTAACGTGTTGGTGCAGGGGCTTGGGATCGGAGGTTCTGTAAAATATTCCAGATATCTTGGAGAGGGTAAGGAGGAGAAAGCAGTCGCAGGCTTTAATCACATTCTGGCGGCAGCCTTATGTGTAAGTGTGCCGATGGCGGTCCTGGGAAATCTATTTCTTGAGCCGCTGATGGCAGTGCTCGGCGTTTCCCGGGAGGACGGGCTGCTTTTTACAGCGAGCAGCAAATATGTACGGATCATCATCACAGGTATGCCGATCCTCTTTGTATCCTGCATCTTAAATCATTATCTGAGGAATGATGGGAACCAGAAGCTTGCGAGCATGGGCTTTACGGTGGCAAATCTTTCCGATGTGCTGATGAATATCCTCTTCGTGCTGGTACTGGGAAAGGGGGCGGCAGGGGCGGCCATGTCCACTGTGCTGGGACAGGCTTTGGCTGTCCTGCTCTACCTTCCGGGTATTCTGGGCAAAAGGAATACCCTGAGAATCAGGCCTTCCGGTATAGACCTGCGCGAGGTGTGGGAGTGCTTCCGGACAGGATTCGCTACCTCTGTGCAGTATATCTGGCAGCTTATTTTCCTGCTGATCATGAACCATACCCTGATGAACTACAGCGGTGACACGGGAGTAGCCGTATTTGATATTGTTCAGAACATATCTTATCTCATACTTTACCTGTATGACGGCACGGTCAAGGCGATGCAGCCGCTGATCAGTACCTACTGTGGTGAGCAGAATGAAGTGGGGCTGCACACGATAAAGAGGATGGGAATGCGCAGCGGTACGATCGCCGGTCTGGTAGCTGTGACGCTGCTTAGTATCTTTTCCATACCCATGTGCCGGATATTCGGGATCACGGAGCCCGGTATGCTGCAGCTTGGAAGCGCGGCAATCCATATCTACTGCCTGGGCGCTTTATTTGGGGGAATCAATACCATCATCGAAGGCTTTTATCAGTCCTGTGAAGATGAAAAGCCCGCCTTTCTCATGGCTACCTTAAGAGGAGCTGCGGTGCTGATCCCATGTTCCCTTATCTTTGCGCCGCTGGGTATTGAAGTGCTCTGGTTTTTGTTTCCGGCAACAGAAGCCGTGTCTCTGCTGATATTCCGGATATGGATAAGGCACAGGAAGGAAAAATCCTTTGACCAGGAACGGATATTCCGAAGAACCATTGAAAACAGCAATGAGGATATGGGAGAGATGCTTCAGGAAGTGGAGGCGTTCTGTGAGAAATGGAAGGCCAGTATGAAACAGACCTTTTTTGTGACCATGACGGTGGAGGAAATATGCTCCCTGATCATCTCAAAGGCGTTTGGATGTGACAATAAAGGTTATATCGAGGTTACGTTGATCGCCTTACAGGACGGAGAGTTTGAACTGCATATCCGAGATAATGCGAGTATTTTTAATCCCTTTTCCATGGAAACGAAACGGGTGAGCCGGGAAGGAGATTACGATATGGATGCTATGGGAATGCTGGTCATCCGGCAAAAAGCGAAGGAATTCTATTACCGGCAATATCAGGGGTTCAATTCCCTGATTGTAAGGATCTGAGAGGAGGAAAGGAAATATGAAGATATCACTGCGGATTAAGACGGTATGCGCCACACTGGCCGCGGCATTGATCCTGATGGCAATAGCCGTGAATATCAGTTATCAGGTCTATTCTAATACGATTTATGAGCAGTATGAGACAACGACGATGAATCTCGCAAAAACCGTAGCTGTAACGATAGATGCCGGAAAGATGAAAGTGCTGAGAGATCAGGTGATGGAAATATACCGGGATATCTGTGAGGAAAGCGGCGGAGTTCCGGATTTTGAAAACTTTACGGATACAGACTGGGAAATGTATTATGCCAGGTATGAACGGGTGGAAAAGATACCGGAGTACCAGGAAATCCTGGAGCTTCTGCACAAGTTCAGCAATGCAAACGACGTACAGTCCATCTATGTCGGATATCTGGACGTGGAGACAAGAAAAGGCGTTTATATTGCAGATGGTTCCATTCAGACAGAGCCCTGTCTTACAGGTGCCTGTGATCCCCTCAGTGAGGAGAATGCGAAGCAGATCATGCGGGGTGAGTACGATTTTCCGGCCTATATCACTAATTATGAGGAATACGGATGGCTGTGCTCGGCAGGAGTAGGGATTGTTGACGAAAGCGGAAAGATGGTAGGAACGGCAACGGTCGATGTATCCATGGATGAGATCATGCAGAACCGTCAGGATTTTCTGGTAAAGCTGTGTCTCGTTCTTTCGGGCATCACGCTGGGAATCCTACTGTTAATACTGTTTGCGATTAATAAGGTCCTGCTGGTTCCAATCAACAGTCTGGCACGGGCGGCGGCTTCTTTTGTGTCCGATAAGGAGAAGGGAGGAACGGATAAAGTACAGTCGGCAATCTCACGGTTGGCGATCCATACAGGGGACGAAATAGAAAATCTCAGCGAATCCGTCAAAAAGATGGAGATAGAGATTAACGAATATATTGATAATCTGACGGCGGTGACAGCGGAGAAGGAACGTATGGGAGCTGAGCTGAACGTGGCGACCCAGATCCAGGCGTCCATGCTGCCCTGTATTTTCCCGGCATTTCCTGACAGGAAAGAGTTTGATATCTATGCCACGATGGAGCCGGCGAAGGAAGTGGGAGGCGACTTTTATGATTTCTTCCTGGTAGACAACGACCATATCGCAATGGTGATGGCTGACGTGTCAGGAAAAGGAGTTCCCGCCGCCCTGTTCATGGTGATCGCAAAAACGCTGCTGAAAAATTCCGCACAGGGAGGCATGCCGCCTGAGAAGGTGCTGGAAAAGGTAAATAACCAGCTCTGTGAAAATAATGATGCGGAAATGTTTGTGACGGTGTGGCTTGGTATCATGGAAATCTCCACCGGAAAGATGGTGTGTGCAAATGCCGGACATGAATATCCCGCAGTCCGGCGGGCAGACGGAGCGTATGAGCTTCTCCGCGATAAGCACGGCTTCGTGCTGGCAGGCATGGAGGGGGCCAGATACCGGGGCTATGAGCTTACGCTAAATCCGGGAGACTGTATTTTCGTGTACACGGACGGCGTTCCGGAGGCAACGAATGCATCCAATGAGCTTTTCGGAACGAATCGAATGCTTGCTGCGCTGAACAGAGGCAGAGGAAAGGGATGTCAGGAGCTTCTGGGAACAGTCCGCAGGGAGATCCAGGATTTTGTGGGCGGTGCACCGCAGTTTGACGATATCACGATGCTTTCTTTAGAATACAGAGGATAGGGGGGTGACAGTATGGCAAAAAGAATAATTCCGGCAAAGACAGAATGTCTGGATGAGGTATTGGCATTTGTGGAGGAGCAGTTGGAAGCGTATAAATGCCCTATGAAAATAAGGATACAGATCGCCGTGGCAGTGGAAGAAATTTTTGTAAATATTGCACATTATGCATATGAGAAGGGAGAAGGAGATGCTGCGATACAGGTGGAAGCGGCAGGAAAGCCGGTACAGGTTGCCATCACTTTCAGCGATGGGGGAATCCCGTATAATCCACTGTCCCGTGCAGAACCGGATATCACCCTTTCCGCAGAAGAAAGAGGAATCGGGGGACTGGGGATCTATCTTGTAAAAAAGAGCATGGATGATGTGGACTATGAATACAGAGACGGGAAAAATATCCTTACAATAAAAAAGATTCTGGAGATGTCGGAAAAATAAAGGTTCCGGAGTGAGTCATGGGGCGTCAGATCTGCAAGGCGGCAGGACCGAATGCGGAAGCCTGCCCGCAGAAAAAAAAGAAAAACAGGAGGAAAACAGGATGGAAATCAGAAAAACACAGGAGGGAAGCACACTTACAATCGCACTGGTGGGAAGGCTGGATACGACCACGGCCCCCAGGCTGGAGGCGGAGCTGAAGACAGGGATCGGTGGAGTGATGGAGCTGATCTTTGATTTTGCAGAGCTGGAGTACATTTCATCTGCGGGACTGCGGGTGATCCTGTCGGCACAGAAGGTTATGAACAGGCAGGGCAGCATGGTCATCCGGAATGTGAACGAAAACGTGATGGAAGTCTTTGAAGTGACAGGGTTTGTGGATATCCTGACGATAGAGTAAACAGAGCAGATCATAGCGATACTTACAGCATATATCGGAGACAAACAAAAGTAACCGCCCAAGCTGATGTGGCAAGCGGTTACTTTTTTGTACACTGGCTTAAAAAAGATACTGTGCAGGCAGACCTGGCTGATCAGATCAAGGGATTTTTTTGAGGAGACCCTCCAGAAAGCGGCGGCAAAAAATGCCGCCAATGTATCGGGAACACCAATCAACGGCTGCGCCCCTCTGCCGCTGTCGGAAGTACAGGTTTGATTCTTATAGTTTACTGCGGGGTATCTGACTTCCTGTAAAAAGCTTCCAGAGCCCTTCCGATAAATTCACTGGTCCCTTCTCCGGACACCCGGTCCTGCGCTCTCTGGATCTCCGGGTTTGTCCGATAAAAGTCCGCCATGTCAAGCATCATTTTTGACATATCTTTTATCTGGAAAAGCTGCCGGGAAACAAAATCATATTCCCCTACGAGCTCCTTTACCTCAAAGGAATTTACATCGCAGCCTTTCTTTGCGGCCAGCTTTTTCATAACGGCCTCCATGCGGTTCTGGTATGCGGAAAAAACCTGCTGGTTAGAGGGATGCTTCATGGCATCCATCGCCTCGTCTTTGCTTCCGTACCACTCCACGATCTTCTGGAAATTTTTCTGTGCGTGCTCGCTTGACGCAGACTGAAGGAACTGTTTCTGGTATTCCTCCATGCTTCCGAATTTCTCAATGATGCGGGCTTTATAATCCTCTGTCATTTTATCTGTCATTCCCTGGTACATTTCCTCCAGTTCGTTTTTGCCAAATACTTCAAAGTCCATTTTATTATCTCCTTTCAGAATGTCATCGATGCTGGCGATCAGGCGTTCCAGACGTTTCTTTTTCGCCATCAGCATGTTTCTTTGCATCTGTAAAATCTGGTTTCTGTCAAGAGCCGGTCTGTCCAGGATGGAACGAATCTCCTTCAAAGGCATATCAAATTCCCGGAAAAACAAGATCTGCTGTAAGGTTTCCAGCGCTTTATCGTCATAAAGTCGGTATCCTTTTTCACTCGTTTCTGTGGGTCTTAGAAGCCCGATCTCATCATAGTAGTGGAGCGTGCGCACGCTGATACCTGTGATATCTGATATTTCCTTTACTGTCCTCATCATCTGTGACCTCCTGTTCTTGATAAAGCTATCATACGCCATGACGTTCCGTGAGAGTCAAGAGGGAAATTCGGGTTGGCGGAAAACTTTTTGAAGACACAACATAAACAAAAAGAGAATGATAAAAATAAAATAAGAAACGATATTAAAATTTAGAGACATCAATGATAAGATAAAACAAGAGACACTATTTGAAAAACGGTAGGCGGTTAGTCCTGAGTTTACGAATTTTGTATAACAGAGGGACTGTGACCCTCTGATTACATACCTGAGTATGCAAGGAAGGGCGCCAGTGGCGCGCTTTCTGCATAGAAATCTCTGTGAAAGAGAAATCTGGAGAGAGGAGGGCATACTTATGAGTGATTTCGAAATATTGTATATAGTTATGATGATGATGACAATCATCATAACAGTTCTCATAGCGTATATCGAGAGTACAAAAAAGTAACCGCCCCTAGCCCAAGGTTGTCGGTTACTTTTTTGTAACTCATCAAATTTGGATTAACCGTCTATCGGTAGTGTCTCTTTTCATATATTTATGGTAACAAAAATATGCTGGATTGTCAAATGCTTTTTCGGTACTGGTACAGAGGCGATCACTTTGTGGCCGTGGGGATGATGCTTTCTGTGACTGGAACCTGATCTTGGCTAAGCAGGATGGGCGGAAGTTTTTGATGCGATCAGGGTTTTCTGGCATGATCTTTTGCTTTTTCTTCAAGTTCCAGCATATATTTATCAAAGTCAGACAGGAACAGCTCATCCTGAATTATTCGATACTTTTCAAATTCTGTTTCTGCATGAAGTTTTGCAATCTCTGCAGAAACTTTTCCGGCATCTTTCAGCAAACCATACTCAAACATTTCAATAAACCCGTTTAATCTTGTCTCCCAATCCTGCATAGTCAGAGGGATATGGCGCAGTGTCATACTCTCTGCAAAATCAAGATACGCAGATACCATACGGTTCAGTTGTCCCATTTCAAACTCGGACAGATAATTCTTGGCGATCGTCACATCACTTTTTTTAATTTTTCCATCCGGAGCGTCTGCCCAAGTAGTAAGGCCCATATGTTCTTTTTTATGGTCAGCCCGCTCGACAATCAATTCAGCGGCAGTATGCCCATGAACAGCAAAATGCATTTTATTTTGTACGGTTGCATAAAAACGCTTTGTCGCAACTGAATTTTTATCATAATCTATGGCTGTTGCGTATAGATCCGTGACTTTTTGATAGAATTTTCTCTCACTTGCACGTATCTCACGAATACGCTCAAGCTGCTCGTCAAAGTATTTTTCAGTCAGATAGGTTCCTCTTTTAATGCGCTCAACATCCATTACCCAACCCTTAATGGTATAATTCTTCGCAATCTGATTAACCCACTTGCGGAACTGAACAGCCCTCTCAGAATTTACTTTAAAACCAACGGCAATGATCATTTCTAATGAATAATGATTGGTGTTATAGCATTTCCCATCCTCCGCAGTTATCCGAAATTTTCGGATAACTGAATTTTCCTGTAATTCACTATCATTAAAAATTTTTTTGATATGATAATTAATCGTACGCACATCAACATCATAAAGTATTGCCATCATCCGTTGTGTCAGCCAGATGTTCTCATCCTCATAGCGCATTTCCATGCGGTTTTCCTCTTCGCCTACAGAAGCAATATATGTTAAATATTCTGCTGCACTAGAACGGATCATACTCTCTTTTTTTTCAGACATTAGAATTCTCCTTTCTGGATTCTATGGTGAATCATCGCTTATATGTTTGGCAATTAAATATTCCCTGTCGCGGAGGTTGTCAAATGACGCCGGCAGCCGCTCAGTTCGTTGCCATGGAAATAAAAAGTAACCGCCCCTTCGCTAAGGCTGTCGGTTACTTTTGTCATTCATCAAATTGGGACGAACCACCTATCAATGCTGTCTCTTTTTGCATATTAATGGTAACAAAAATATGCTGGATTGTCAAATGCTTTTTCGCTCTGAAAAAGTGTGGAGCGTCCCATCAGTTACAGTTCAGCCAGGGGCTGAACTGTAACATGTTTTTTTCGTTAAAGTTTACGTTGGTTACCGTTGTAAAAAGTCCCTTCAGCATTACTTTGTGGGTGTCTGTGCCGGGGTATGCCCGCGGTCTGCTCACATTGAAAACAGAACATGTTGTTATCCATTTTAAAAATCTCCTGTAGATGGTAAATTTTTTCGTTGAATATTTCCTTGACGTTGCATCCCGATTAAACACTTCTAAACAGAGAAAGTATGTTGTATTTCCAACGGAACAAACCATATGAAAAAATTTAAAACGGTGAAAGGATGGGAAGCTGTCTGGCAGAATCACGAAGGCGCAGATTGAGACGGCCAGGCCGTAAGAATATGGATCAGGAATTTTGTTTTTGTTTTCATATGCCTGGCGCCATGTTATACTAATAGAATGATACAGGAGCTACAGATAAGGATTCAGGAGGGGATTATGTACAGAATATTGATCGTAGAGGATGATATGACGATTGCAAATGCCGTCAGAAAGCACATGGAAGGCTGGGGTTATGAGGTGCGCTGCGCAGAGGATTTTAAAAATGTGCTGGCAGAGTTCGCTTCCTTTTCACCGCAGCTTGTTTTACTGGATATTTCCCTGCCCTTTTTCAACGGTTATCACTGGTGCAGCCAGATCCGGCAGATCTCCCGTGTTCCCGTGATCTTCCTGTCATCGGCTTCCGACAATATGAATATCGTGATGGCGATCAACATGGGCGGAGATGATTTTGTGGCGAAGCCCTTTGATCTGAATGTATTGATGGCGAAGGTGCAGGCGATGCTGCGGCGCACCTATGATTTCGGAGGGCAGACGGGGCTTTTTGAGCATCGGGGCGTGATCCTGAATCTCTCGGATGCTACCGTGTTTTATGATGGCAGCAGGGTGGAGCTGACGAAAAATGAGTTTAAGATCTTACAGATCCTGATGGAACAGAAGGGCAATGTGGTGAGCCGTGACAAGATCATGACAAGGCTCTGGGAGTCGGACAGCTATGTGGATGACAATACCCTGACCGTCAATGTGACACGCCTCCGGAAGAAGCTGGAGGAAGCGGGGGTGAAGGGCTTTATCACGACAAAGAAAGGGATCGGATATCTGATCGGATGATAATGGAAAGAAATATGAAAGATATGACAGCCTATTTGAAAATGAATAAAAAGGGGATCGTGCTGATGGCGCTGTGGATCGCCGTATTCCTGACGGTTTTTGCACTTTCGGATTTGCCGCTCGGTGCGGTGGGGTATGGTCTGCTTCTGTTTAGCGTTATCGGTGGTATTTATATCCTGCTTGATTACCGGAGGTTTTCTGTCCATCGGGCGCAGCTTGCGGAGGCGAAGAAATATGCGGGGATTACGCTTGAGAAGATTCCGGCTGCGGAAAATCCTGTGGAAGAACAATACCGGGAGCTTTTAGAAGAGGTCTTCCGGCAGAAATGCAAGGCAGAGTCCGAGTATGACAGCCGCTATACAGAGATGATGGACTACTATACCATGTGGGTGCATCAGATCAAGACGCCGATTGCGGCCATGCGGCTGCTTCTCCAGGCGGAGGACGTGCCGGATAAGGGAGAACTGGCGGAGCAGCTTTTTAAGACCGAGGAATATGTGGGGATGGTGCTGCAGTATCTGCGCATCGGTGATCTGGGCGCGGATCTGAAGATCCGGCAATACAGCCTGGATGCCATCGTAAGGCAGGCAGTCAGAAAATACTCCGGAAGTTTTATCCGAAAGAGACTCAGTCTGGATTATCAGGAGCTGGGCGGTACGGTGATAACCGATGAAAAATGGCTGGGCTTCGTAGTTGAGCAGATCCTTTCGAATGCCATCAAATATACCAGGAAAGGGAAGATCTCGATCTATATGGATGAGGAGTTTCCGAAGACTCTTGTGATCGAGGACACCGGGATCGGAATTGCCCAGGAGGATCTGCCGCGGATCTTTGAAAAGGGTTTTACCGGGTATAACGGGCGCACAGATAAGAAATCCACGGGAATCGGGCTGTACCTGTGCAAAAGCATCATGAATAAACTGAACCATGAGATCAGAATCACCTCTGTCGTGGGCGAAGGAACCCGGGTGGCGCTGGGGCTGGAGTCGGCGAAGCTGGAGGTGGATTAGAGAAAAGCAAAAAAATAAGGTTGAAAATTAGATATGATTGATTTATAATAAAAGAAATCAGGACGTTTATTAGTTAAAGTGTGCTGCCATAAAGCAGATACGGTTGCCCTGAAGCCAGATAGTTTATCAAAAAAAGTAACTGTTCAGTTTCTGAGGCTGAGGACAGTTACTTTTTTGTATGCTTTCCGTTTTCGTAACCCAGTTTATAAGCTGCACCACAGAGAATACTAATGATGGCAACTATGTAATAAACCGATTGTAAAGAAATCGTTATCATGTGTGAAGTACCTCCTCTCGTAGATTCCCTGAATGGGTTTCTATGATAAACAGAGCTTGTACTCTCTGAAGGAGGGCAACCGTCCTACCGCACTTGGCAGCACATATACAGTATAAAATCAAAAGAGATGATTGTCAACGAGAATCATCTCTTTTTCTGTAGAATCAGAACAAGATTAAACAATGAGAGAAATCCAAAAATGTTTTGTGCAGAGGGCGAGCACCTATATTCCTTACAAAAATGTAAGGTTACCCCAGGGAATTGTAAGCCAGAGAAATGGCAGAACAGTTCCCTGTTTTGTTATACTCTTAGCAGAAACACAGATCAGCCGCGGCGG
>ENA-OPVH01000791-OPVH01000791.1-human-gut-metagenome-genome-assembly--contig:-NODE-791-length-18563-cov-1.838286_pt1 | contig 18563 bp, 20 predicted proteins | sample MGYA00241494_ERZ501980 | MGnify/ENA primary metagenome ERZ501980 (study PRJEB25962, sample SAMEA1964914) | human gut metagenome | biome: human gut; feature: human-associated habitat; material: faeces... | reverse complement strand
TCAATTCTCATCATTGCGGTAGTCCCCGGTGTAATCACAAGCTACTATGTGGAAAGCACAAAACTTCGTGCTGATGAAAGCAGTGCAAAGTTTCTTGATGATCTTGAGCGCCTTCCCGAACTTTCAAAAGAAGAGCTTGTCGAGCTTTCCGAAAAGGTAAAAAAGTTCAATCGTAAAAAGTAAATTTAATAAATGCGGACATAAAAAAATCCCGACAGTATCAAAAACATACTGTCGGGATTTTGCTTTTAAAGAAATATATTAACTTATTTTATGAATCCCTGAACAATCAAAATCAGTACAAGAACAGGGAGTACATACTTGAAATACGGCTTTAAAGCCTTTGAAAATTTAATGCCTTTACCGGTGTTACACTCATCAAGGTAGTTGTCAAATCCCCAACCGAATTTTGTAACGCAGAAGAGGAGATACACAAGCGAACCTACAGGAAGAAGGATATTGCTTACGAGAAAATCTTCCATACCGAGAACATTCTGACCGAAAATTTGGAAACCGCTCCAAATGTTGAAACCGAACACACACGGCAAACTTGCGATAAGAATGATGATTGTGTTGATAAGAACAGACTTCTTTCTGCTGATGCCGAACATATCAATCCAGAACGAAATGATGTTTTCAAACACGGCAATGATTGTTGAGAAGCACGCAAAAGTCATAAACAGGAAGAACAGAGTACCCCAAATTCTTCCGCCGGCCATATTTACGAACACATTCGGAAGTGTTACGAAAATCAGAGCAGGGCCTTGGTCGGGCTGAACACCGTATGAAAAACAAGCGGGGAAGATGATAAGACCTGCCATAATCGCAACAAATGTGTCAAGTGCGCAAATTTTGATTGACTCACTCGGCAGAGTGTGGTCTTTTGACATATAACTGCCGAAAATTTCCATTGCCGCAATGCCAAGGCTGAGTGTGAAGAATGCCTGATTCATAGCGGATGAAATAACATTGCCAAGTCCGATTTCATTCACCTTGTCCAAATCGGGAATAAGGTAGAAGCTGAGTCCCTCGCCTGCACCCGAAAGGAATAAGCTGTTGCCTGCGAGTACAAGAATGAGTATGAGCAACGCAATCATCATAACTTTGCTGACTTTTTCAATGCCCTTTTGAATACCTCTGCTGCAAACAAGGAATCCGAGGACGGTGATAATCGCCATCCAAATTACCATTTCAAGCGGATTTGACTGCAATTCGTTGAATACTCCGCCAACTTGCTCCGAGGCCATTCCGCTTTCAAATGAACCCGTCGCAAATTTGTAGAAGTAGCTCGTCATCCAACCCGAAACCGTGGTGTAGTACATCATCAAAAGGTAGCATCCGAGCATACAGAACCAGCCGTGAATGTGCCACTTGCTCTTTGGCTTTTCAAGTTTTTTGTAGCCGAGAACAGCACTTTTTCTGCTCGCTCTTCCGACTGCAAGTTCCATTGTCAAAACAGGAACTCCCATAAGAACGAGGAAGATTAGGTACAAAAGTACAAATAGTCCGCCGCCGTTCTGTCCTGCAACATACGGAAATCGCCACACATTGCCGATTCCGATAGCGCAACCCGCACTTACAAGGATAAACCCAAGTCGGGATTTAAAATTTTCTCTTTCCATAAACGAATTCTCTCCTATAAAAACAAACTCTTTAATTATACAAAAAATTCACACATTTGTCAAGATGCTCTGTTTTTAATAAATGAAGAATTTTCGCAAAAAACCGCATAAATAAGCCGTTTTTTAGAGCAGAGGGTAGATAATGGGACAGTGGTTTATGGTATAATAGTATTAAAGAAAAGGAAAGGAAAAACCTAATTAAAAGGGCAATAACAATAATTGTTACTAAGTTAATGAAAGGTGGAAATTATTATGTTAATGAATTGTAAAAGAAAGATCCACGAAAAGCTTGTGTTTGAAAACGCACCGCAAAATCCCGAAGCAATCAAGGGTATCCGTGCATACCTTTTGGCGCTGCTTTCCTATGCAACGATGTCGAAGAGATGTGAAAATGCTGACTTTGATTTGCATATTGATATTGAGGGCGATGAAACGCTTTTTGAAACCGAAGACGAAAGTGCGGGCGAGATAATCCAGAAGCTCGGTAATCACGGCGGATTCACAATTGACATCACCTGCAGCGGAAAATTTGTGAATATCGGCAACTGTTCCGATGAGGAATTTATCACGGTGGCGTGTTTTCCTGATAGAGTTCCAAGCATTTTTGATTGCCTTGAAAATTCTGGCGAAAAGGACTTCAAGTACGGAAAAATAGCTTATTTTGACGGCATTGATTTGTGGTTATCCCAGTACATTGACGATAAAACCTGTATGGACAATGTTTTTGATTTTGGCGACATTGTTGAGAAAAAGGACTTCGCAATTTCAAATTTGTGGAATAGTGAAATGTTTCTTGTTATCGCATTTGATTTTGAAAAGTATCACGATGAAGCTGAGGAAATCAAGAATATAATCGAAAGATATATTTATGTTGATGATGAAAAAGCATTTAAAAAGTGCCGCAAAAAGTGGGATGAGGAAATGATAATCGGAATTGACGGTGTGCAGTGGATTCCCGAAAATGTGGGAGAAATCGTTGCATTTACCGATGAAATCAACGAAGTACTTGCTCGCCTTGACAGGGATGAAGATGTAGGAATTGAATCGTATGGACTTTTCTGCAATATGGACGAGTTCTTCTCGGCGCAGATTTATGCAGACAATGAGGAACATTGCTTTAAAGTTGTTGCGGTTCAGTCCGTAGTATGAAAAAAGGGAAGGATTTCTCCTTCCCGATAAAAAGTTTGATTATTCTATTATGATGTTTTCAACGCCGTGACTGAGAATTACATTGATAAGCTCGTTTCTTGAATAATTTGTTTCTGCGGCAATTTTGTCAAGCTTTGACAATGTATCTTCACGGAGCCTTACGGTGATGAGCTTGTGGCCGTCCTCACCTCGTTTTTTTATTACTAATGCTTCATTTTTAAATTTATCCATATTGATAACCTCTGAATCAAATTTGTTCACTAATACTATTTTATATTGACAATATCTATTATAATATGTTATTATGTGATAGTAATAATGATATCATAAGTAATATCATAGTGTAATCAAAATGAGGTGCAACGGCATCTGCTCTAAAAATAAAATTCCAAAAGGAGAGGTAATTATGAGTGAGAAAAAATTGAATCAAAACAGTAAATCCGCAAGCTATGAGGTGGCTTTCTGCGAAAAGTGCGGCAGTAAGGTTAATGCAGGCGATGATTTTTGTGCCAATTGCGGTTCAAAGGTTGAAAAAGATTATGTCGTTGCAGATAATACTGCGACAAAAGCTGAACAGAATGTGGCTGTACCAAATGACGCTGTTTCAAAAAACATAAACCAAAAGGTGAAAAAACCAAAAGTAAAAAAGCAGAAAACGAAAAAACCTTTTTCAAAGAAAAAGCTGATTGTAATTTGTTCTTCTGTGGCAGTGATTATTGCGGCTTTTGTAATCTGTTTTATATTTTTAATTTCGCCGATGATGAAATATAACGGTGCAAAAGAGCTTTTGAAAAACGGAGATTATGATAGGGCTAAAAGCGAATTTACCGAACTCGGAGATTATCAGGACAGCAAAGATATGATTAACGAGTGTGATTATCAAAACGCTATAAATCTTAGGGAAAAAGGCAGCTATGAAGAATCAAGAAGTCGTTTTCAAGAGATGGGTGATTACAAAGATTCAAAAGACCAGATTTATCTTTGCAACAGAATGATGCTCAAAGACTACATTGAAACCAACGGTTCATCGGGTGACGACGGATATTTTATATCTGACTATTATGATATAAAATCATCATATTCTTGGGAAACTGTTTCGGGAGCACCATCTACTAAGCTGATGTGGGATGATGGATATAGAATTTTAATCTATGCAAAGGATGATGGTGTAGAAATAAGATATATGCAGGATGGCAGTGCGTTTGCAACAGGTTCAGCTATTCGTTCTGGATTAGGTCAGTCAACAGCAGGATTCACCATATTGTTAAAGGATGATTTTAACAATGATACGGTTGGCGGCATTTTCCAGTGGCAGGTAGGAAGCAATCCGATTGTACAGGATGTGGGCAAGGCATCGTTTGATTCAAAAAAAGCAAATGCCGATACAGTTATTACATTTGATTCATTTGAACGCAAAAATATTGACGCATCAACAGGCAATGAAACTACCGTCAGCAATAGCTTAGATTATGATGACGATGTTAGTGAATATTCAAATCTTGCATACGGCAGGATAATGAACAAACTTGACGATGTTCTTGAAGGATCAGGCTTTACAATGAATGATCTCGGAATTGATGTAAACTAAAGGCGGTGTGATTATGGGCAATAGTGTTAAAAATAATAACAATGTTTCAAACGCACCTGTTGTTTCTTACTGCGTAAGGTGCGGAAGCAAAGTTGGTGCAGATGATATTTTCTGCTTTAAATGCGGTGCGAAAATTGAAAGAGATGATGCAGTGCCTAAAATTGAGGTAAAGGCAAAAGAAAACACGGTTTCACAATATGCTCAACCAAAGAAAAAGACTGCTAACGGTGTCGCAACAAATGTTTGGAAGTCAATAAAATCTCTTTTCTCAAAAAAGCCCATTAAAATAGTTTTGGCAGTTGTTCTTTCAATTGCTATTGCAGTTACAGTAATTCTGAACTGCTTTCATAAAACATTTGTGGGAAGAAATAAAATTTCCTGTGGCGATGGATTTGCAATCGCTATACAAGCAGACGGAACAGTTGTAGCGACAGGAAGCGATGACTTCGGTCGGTGTGATGTTTCTGATTGGAAGAATATCGTAGATGTTTCCGCAGGTGACGCACATTCGGTAGGTTTGAAATCAGACGGAACAGTTGTAGCAACAGGACACTACTATTCCGGACAGTGCGATGTTTTGCATTGGAAAGATATTGTCGATGTAACCGCAGGCTATAGAATAACACTTGGTATAAAGAGTGACGGAACTGTTGTTTCTGCAGGTAATAATGCGGTTGGCGAGGGCGATGTTTTGGATTGGCGTGATATTGTTTCTGTAGCAACTGGAGGTACAGCTGAATTGGATTATAATTCTGACGGTATGCCAATTATGGCAGGAGATGCACATACAATTGGCTTGAAATCGGACGGAACTGTTATTGCGACAGGAGATAACGGTTACGGTCAATGCGGTGTATATGACTGGAGTAATATTGTTGCTGTTTCGACCGGTTGCCGCCATACCGTAGGCTTAAAGTCCGATGGAACTGTTGTTGCAGTTGGCAGTAATTCTGACGGTCAATGTGATGTATCTGACTGGAATGATGTAGTGGCAATTTCGGCAGGAGCTTATCATACGATAGGTTTAAAGTCAGATGGAACTGTTTTGTTTGCAGGAGATAATGACAACAATCAGTGCAATGTAGAAGATTGGACCGATATAGAAGCTGTTTCCGCAGGCAATGTTAATACAGTAGGTGTAAAATCAGACGGAACGGTTATTTCAACAGAAAATTATATCAGTTTGTTAGATAAAGTCGAACTTAATGTAAGCGGTTGGAATTTACATTGATTAAAAATTTAAGGAGAGAAACTATGAGTGAAATAGATGAAAAACAAAAACACTTTCTTTTGCAGAAAATGTGGCTCGAAAGTTGCCGAAGATCATTGCTTTTGCGAAAAATGCGGTGCAAAAATTGTAAGAGAAAACGATGCCAAAGTAACTGCAATTCCGCAGAATACTGTACATAATAATGTTCAAAACGAAACTGTTTCTGCGGCAGAGCCAAGTGACAGTGTTAATAGTTCAACTGAACCTGTGACAAACACAACAGACAGTAATGTTCAAAATGTGACTGTAAATAATTCTGCTAATTCAGATAGTAGTACAAATGTTGAATATTCTCAGAATTTTGTTCAGGTTAATCCGAAAAAGAAACCTGCTCCAATAAAAATAGTGATACCTGTAGTGATATTATGTGTTTTGGCGGCTGTTTTGATTGCACCATTGATTGACGCAAATCCTGTTGTTTCTAACAGTTTGGTTGGAAAATGTAAGAACAGCAACGAAACAACATATGTATTTAATGAAAATGGTATTCAGTACTACTACAACTTACATACCTTGGTAATAAATGCATTTTCAGACGATTTTAAAGACGCTACTTTTGATAGAATTCATCTTTCAGAAAGTGATTTGCAGTAAACAAAAACGAGGAAGGCATAAAACCTTCCTCGTAATTTTTTTGCTATTTTGTTAAGTCGAAAAGTGAAAATTCAAAAATTAAAACTTAATTGAGTCTGTGAAATCGTCATCTGTATCATCTTCAGATTCGTCAAAATAATCGGCATCGTCAGAATCGCTTTCATCTTCGGGAATGTCAATCATATCGAACTCGTCATATGTAACAGCCTTGTTGAGCTTAAAAAAGTTTGTCTGGCAGAAGTAACGGCAGACACGGATGTAGTTGAGAAATTCGGAAGTTTCATTCTCGTAGTCCTCGGCAGAAACACCCTCTTTGATGATAAGCAACATCTCGACAATCTGCGAGTTACTGATAAAGAAGTTGTTATGCTCCTCAAAAATTATAAAAATGTCGTCATCATCGAGGTCGTACTTTTCGCAGGCATAAAGTGCCTCGCTCTTTGAATTCCTCACAACCCTGTAAATCTCAAAATCAATCATATCAGGCTCATCACAATCAATGTTACCCATAACGCAGAGTTCAAGAAAAGTCTTGCTCATAACAGCCTTGTCGGTCAGTTCAAGGTCAAAGTGCTTTTCAAGAGAAATGATAAGCTCGTCCTGTGACTTTACACCCGGTGTGATGAGTGGCTTGTATCGTTTGATGAGTTTGTTTTTATAAAATTCCGAATTTTCATACTTTAATGAAAGATTAGCGGCAATGTTGTCAAATATATTCATCGTTATCTCCTTAAAAAACAAGTGGTTTTTATGTTTACAAGTAAATTATAATCGAATTTAAGGATAAAATCAATATGCTTTTTGAATATAATGCCCAAACAGATTTATAAATTCGCAGTTTTCATTTATAATCTTAATGTAGAATGACAAACTTGTAGGGGCGGATATCATCCGCCAGCCTTGATGCTATCATATGTTTTTCTGAATGTTTTGATATGATAAAAATTGTGTATTCGTAATATTGAAGTGAAATATATGGTAAGCAGAAAACGGTAAGGAGGAGAGTCATGAACTTGTTTGATAAAATGAAAAAATATCAGCCCCCTGAAAAACCGAATGACGGTGAATTTAAGAGCGATGTAAGCACGATTCTGCACGGTACAAGCGTTCAAAACAGAAAAGAAATGTGCGAGCTTGAATACATGAAGGCAAGACGGCTTTTGAAAAATCCGACCGTTGAAACCGTTGCCCGTGCTAAAAATATAATGAATACCCTTGCAACCGATTTCGATTATCTTCCTGCCGTATTGTGGATGGCTGAATTTTCCGTGAACGGTGTCAAAAATCCCGAACAGGCGGCTATGTGGTACAAAAAAGCCGCAGACCTTGGCAGTGCGAATGGAGCGTCCAAAATTGCAGATATTCTTATGGACGGCAGAGGTGTTACCCGCAATCCGAAACTTGCAATGGAGTACTATAAAATCGCCGCCGATAACGGCATAGCGTCAGCATCATTCGCTTTGGGTGAATATTATGCAAAAACAGGCAATAGGGAAGAGGCAGTAAAAGCCTATGAAAAAGCCGTCAAAGGCGGATATAAAGATGCCGAAAAAAAGCTTGCCAAATTGAAGAAAAAGTTTTGATTCTAATATAATTCTGTATTAGAATAATTATGTATTAGTAAACGCAGTTCAATTGAAAATTGAAAATGGAAAGTTGAAAATTATGGTCGGGTATATGGATTGCAAAATAAAAATCCGTGTTGCCCGACCATATTATATATAAAAGTATATGCGTGTCAGTAGGGGCGTTCATCGGACGCCCGCCAAGTAAAGATACAAATACTATGATAGAAATAAACCGTATAAATGAACCATAGTTACCGAAATAATGTAGGGGAGAACCGTGTTCTCCCAATCGTGTGCAATGCACACGATTGCACGCATTGCGTGCAAATTTGAATACACGGTTTTCATCATATTAAAAAATATGTGTTTGAACAAGTTCTGCCATTAAGGCGGGCGCCCAATGAGCGCCCATACAAGTTTACATTAAAATATGCAAAAAAGAAAAGATACTCAGTTTTGAGTACCTTTTAATGGAGCGGATGATTACTTTGTGATACAGAAGTTGCCAATCTCGTCTTTGTCTAAAGCGTTTAGGCTTAACTTGGATCAACGCTACGCCCTAAAAACAGTTCGCTGAACTGTTTTCTAAACGGGCTTTCGATTCCCGTCTGATTGATTTATTTCTTCAATATGCAAAAAGAAAAGGTACTCATTTTCGAGTACCTTTTAATGGAGCGGATGATGGGAATCGAACCCACACGATCAGCTTGGAAGGCTGAAGTTCTACCACTAAACTACATCCGCTTATCTGTAACATTGTTATTATATCACGCAGTTTGGTATATGTCAAGAATTTTTTTGTTGTGAAATATACAGGGGTATTCGATGAACACCCCTGATGAATTTAAATAACTTATTATCTCACAAATTTGAACTTGTTTCAAATCGTTTTCGCAATTGTTTTAACGCTTTGGTTTCGATGCGGCTGACATAGGAACGGGATATGCCTAACATTTTGGCAACACTTTTTTGAGTCATGGCTTCCTTGCCGTCAAGACCGTACCTCAGTACAATAATCTTTTGCTCACGCTCGTTAAGTTCCTCTTTTATGAACTGACCGAGCTTTTTTGAATTAAGCTTCAAATCAAGATTGTCGATTATATTATCGTCAACCGACATAATATCAAGAAGGGTAAGAGGGTTGCCGTCCTTGTCGGTATCAATTGTTTCGTTTAAAGAAATATCCTGTGCACTTTTCTTTGCATTTCTGAAATGCATAAGAATTTCGTTTTCAATGCATCTGGTCGCATAAGAACTTAATTTTATGTTTTTGTTCATGTCAAATGTGTTGATTGCCTTTATCAGACCGATTGTGCCGATTGATACAAGGTCATCCTGTTCGCTTTGTGTTCCGTAATATTTCTTTATTATGTGTGCGACAAGTCGCAAATTGTGTTCAACAAGCAGATTCCTTGCCGCAATATCGCCGTTTGCACTTTTTTCAAGACATTCACGCTCTTGCTTTTCTGTTAAAGGTTTCGGAAACGAACCGCCTCCGCAAACATGAAGAATGAAAAAACATATATATTGTCCTAGAAATCCGAGTAACTCAATCATAACAGCACCCCTTAAACTAAAATTTATCGTTATATAATTTTATTCGTGAAATGTTCAATAATTGCCTGTACCTGATTTTCCTCAAAAAACTTCACAAAGCAATCAAAAACTTGATTTTTGCAATGAATTTGTATAATATACCACTTGAAATTTTGGCAAGAATAAACTACAATTTAACTATGTCGTGTTTCGACAAAATATTTTAGGGGGGCTTTCTTTTGGAAAAGATTTTCAAACTGAAAGAAAACGGCACTAATGTCAAAACCGAGATTATTGCCGGCATTACAACATTCCTTGCAATGGCTTACATACTCGCTGTAAACCCGAGTATTCTTTCTGCCGCAGGAATGGATCCGAATGCAATCTTTGCAGCAACAGCTGTATCGGCTGCTTTCGCAACACTCATCATGGCATTTTATGCCAACTATCCTGTAGTTCTTGCTTCCGGTATGGGACTGAATGCATATTTTGCATACACAGTTGTTCCGCAGCTTGCAGAGCAGGGTATCACAAATCCATGGCAGGTAGCTTTGACAGCTATCCTTGTTGAGGGTATTATTTTCATTATCCTCTCAATCTTCAAATTCCGTGAAACACTTGTAAACAAGGTTCCTCAGAACCTCAAGTACGGTATTTCGGCAGGGATCGGTCTTTTTATCACAATTGTAGGTCTTAAGGGCGCAGGCGTTATCACAACAGACGCTTACTATGACGGCAAGGCTGTTCAGTCATCAACTCTCGTTAAGCTCGGTGATGTTGGTTCTGCTCCGGTGGTTCTTGCACTTGTCGGTATCCTCATTGTTGCTACACTCTGGCACTACAGAGTTAAAGGCTCAATCCTTATCGGTATCCTTGCAACATGGGTTCTCGGCATCATTGCTCAGCTTTGCGGTTGGTATCAGGGTGTATCACTCATTCCTGATTTTGCAAACTACTCTGTATTCGGACCTATCCAGAATATGGCAACAGAAACTTTCTTCAAGTTTGATTTCGGTTATGTGGCACAGCATGCGCTTAACTTTGCTGTTATCGTATTTGCATTCCTCTTTGTTGACCTCTTCGATACAGTAGGTACACTTATCGGTGTTGCTCAGGAGGGTAATCTCCTCAATGAAAAGGGCGAACTTCCCCGTGTAGGTCGTGCTCTTATGTCTGACGCACTCGGTACATGCCTTGGTGCTTGCCTCGGTACATCAACAGTAACATCTTATGTTGAGTCAACAACAGGTGTTGCAGAGGGCGGCAGAACAGGTCTTACAGCTCTTACTTCTGCAATTCTCTTTATCCTTGCTATTCCGCTTTATCCGATTTTCCTTGCTATTCCTTCATTTGCAACAGCTCCTGCACTCGTATTTGTAGGTCTTCTTATGATTAAGAATGTTACAAAGATGGATTTTGACTCAGACATTGCCGATACAGTCGGCGGTTTCGTAGCAATCATCTTTATGCCGTTTGCATATTCAATAGCAACAGGTATCATGTTCGGTATCCTTACTTGGGTTATTCTCAAGATTGTTACAGGCAAAATCAAAGAAATTCATCCGATTATGTGGGTTGCGTTTGCTTTGTTTGCAGTAAGAATTGTAACAATGATTTGCGGTGTATCGTCGTAACTTCATATGTAAACTCTGCGGGGGCGTTTTTCGCTCCCGCTTTTTGTGTTTTCTTACAAGTTAAATAGGTTATTGTTGTGCAACAGGCTCATTGACATATACAGCCGTTTATGATATGCTTTAATCATATTATTAATATATGAATAGGGTGGTTAATTTGAAAATTTCAACAAAGGGCAGGTATGCGCTCCGACTTATGGTTGACCTTGCTCAGTGTAAACAAGGGGAAAATGTAGCCCTAAAGGAGGTTGCCGCCCGTCAGGGAATATCGCTTAAATACCTTGAACAGATTATTACCGTACTTACAAAGGCTGGTTATGTGCTCAGCGCAAGAGGTTCAAACGGAGGATATCGTCTTGCTCATGAACCCGAATATTATACCGTCGGTATGATTTTAAGACTTACCGAGGGCAGTCTTGCACCCGTGGCTTGCCTTGAGGGTAATGAAAATACCTGTGATCGTCGTGAACAATGTTCAACGCTTTTTGTGTGGGAGAAACTCCAGAAGGCTATTGACGATGTTGTTGACAACATTACTCTTGCCGACATTATTGCAAATTCGGCAGATAACTATGTAATTTAATATAATCCGAAAGCATCCTTTACGGGTGCTTTTGTTGTTTACACAGCAATTTAGTAGGTAATGCGGTGTTTTGCCGTTTGCAAATGATGCTTTTGAATATTAGTTTTAAAAAATCAGAAAAAATTTCAAATTGACTGCTTAACGGTCGGGATTTGAAAAACGGCTTGAATATCGGCTTTTTCGACCTTTTCAATAATCGAAACCCAGCAAACCTACTAAACCAATAGGAAAGATAAGAAAAAATTTCAAAAAACCTATTGACAAATAAAAAATCTGTGGTATGATATAGACAATCCAATTAAAACCCACCAATCAAATAGGAAATATGGGAAAGGTGATCCAAATGAAAAATCTCAGATTCAAACGATGTTGCAGTAATGAACGAATGTGATACGGGACACATCAAATCCGCAACATAACTTCTGAAATTAAAATTAAAATGAAATGAGGACATTAAAATGAGTAAATTAAGCGAAAGAAATCTTAAATTTGAAACAAAACAGCTTCACATCGGTCAGGAAACAGCAGACCCTGTAACAGACGCAAGAGCAGTTCCGATTTACGCAACTACTTCTTATGTATTCCACAACAGTCAGCACGCCGCAGACCGCTTTGCACTCAAAGATGCAGGTAACATCTACGGCAGACTTACAAACCCGACAGAGGATGTTTTTGAAAAGAGAATCGCAGCTCTTGAGGGCGGCACAGCAGCTCTTGCAGTTGCATCAGGTGCAGCGGCAGTTTCATATGCACTTCAGGCTCTTGCAAAAGCAGGCGACAATATCGTAGCCGCAAAGACAATCTACGGCGGAACATACAACTGGCTTGAGCATACATTCTCAGAGTACGGTGTAACAACAAAGTTCGTTGATCCTGACGAAGAAAACGCATTTGAAAATGCAATTGACGAAAACACAAAGGCTGTTTTCATTGAATCACTCGGTAACCCCAATTCAAATATTATTGATATTGAAGAAGTAGCAAACATTGCTCACTCACACAAGATTCCGCTTGTAATCGACAGCACATTCGCTACACCTTATCTTCTCAGACCGTTTGAGTACGGTGCAGATATCGTTGTTCATTCGGCAACAAAGTTTATCGGCGGTCACGGTACGGCTCTCGGCGGTGTAATCGTTGAAAGCGGTAAGTTTGACTGGGCTGCATCAGGCAAGTTCCCACAGTTCTCAGAGCCTAACGCATCATATCACGGTGCAGTATTTACAGAGGCTGCTCCGGGCGCTGCTCTTGTAACTTATGTTCGTGCCATTCTCCTCAGAGATACAGGCGCTACACTTTCACCGTTCCACGCATTTATGTTCCTCCAGGGCCTTGAAACACTTTCACTTCGTGTTGAACGCCATGTTGAAAATGCACTCAAGGTTGTTGACTTCCTCTCTAAGAACCCGAAGGTAGAAAATGTTAATCATCCTTCACTTCCTGACAGCAAGTACAACGCACTTTACAAGAAATACTTCCCGAAGGGTGCAGGCTCAATCTTCACATTTGAAATCAAGGGTGACGCTGAAACTGCAAAGAAATTCATCGACCACCTCGAAGTATTCTCACTTCTTGCAAATGTTGCAGATGTTAAATCTCTTGCAATTCACCCTGCATCAACAACTCATTCACAGCTCAGCGAGGCAGAGCTTGCAGAACAGGGCATTAAGCCAAACACTATCAGACTTTCAATCGGCACAGAGAATATCGACGATATTATCTATGACCTTCAGGAAGCATTTGATTCACTTGATGACTGATTTTAATTTGTTGAATTTTGAAAGGACTTGATTTTTGTGAGTAAAATATATACAAGTGTAACAGAACTTATCGGCAGAACACCGCTTATCGAACTCGTTAATATAGAAAAGAAATATGACCTCAAGGCAAAGGTCGTTGCAAAGCTTGAACTCTTTAATCCTGCCGGCAGTGTTAAGGACAGAGTGGCAAGAGCTATGGTTGAGGACGCTGAAAAGAGCGGTAAGCTCAAAAAGGGTTCAACAATCATTGAACCGACATCAGGTAACACAGGTATCGGTCTTGCATCTGTAGCTACTGCAAAGGGTTACAAGACAATCCTTACAATGCCCGAAACAATGAGCGTTGAGAGAAGAAACCTCCTCAAGGCATACGGTGCTGAAATCGTTCTTACTGACGGTACAAAGGGTATGAGCGGTGCAATTGCAAAGGCTAAAGAGCTTGAAAAGGAAATTGACGGCGGCATTATCCTCGGTCAGTTTGAGAATCCTGCTAACCCTAAGGCTCATTTTGATACAACGGGTCCGGAAATCTGGGAAGATACGGACGGTAATGTTGATTTCTTCGTTGCAGGTGTCGGCACAGGCGGTACACTCAGCGGCGTAGGTAACTTCCTCAAGTCAAAGAAGGCTGATGTAAAGGTTGTTGCAGTTGAGCCACAGACTTCTCCCGTACTTTCGGAAGGTCACGGCGGTCCTCATAAGATTCAGGGTATCGGTGCTGGCTTTGTTCCGGATACTCTCGATACAAAGGTATATGACGAAGTTCTTCCGATTGCTAACGAAGCCGCTTTCTCAAATGCAAATGATATTGCAAAGACAGAAGGTATCCTCGTAGGTATCTCTTCAGGCGCCGCTCTTGCAGCCGCAATTGAGCTTGCCAAGCGTGAAGAAAATGCAGGTAAGACAATCGTTGCATTGTTCCCCGACACAGGTGAGCGTTACCTTTCAACAGGCGTATTTAACAGCTAATAAGTAATTGGATTACTTCCCGATATTGACAAAGGACAGCCACGCAGACTGTCCTTTGTCTTTTTTTATTGCAACCGTTAATTCGATATGGTACAATTATTTTGTAGGTGAGTTTATGAAAGTTAAAATTTGCGGAATTACATCCGCCGAAGACATTAAGATAGTAAATGCCTGCAAACCCGATTTTGCGGGCTTTGTAATGTTCTTTCCAAAGAGTAAGCGGAATATTTCTCCCAAAACTGCCAAGAGCCTGATTGAAACGCTTGATAAAAATGTTTTGTCGGTTGCAGTAACTGTTTCTCCGACTCTTGAACAGGTGAAAACTGCATATGACTGCGGTTTTGATTACATTCAGATTCACGGTGAGGTTGGAGGAGATGTGCTTTCAAATCCGTATCTAAAGGTAATCCGTGCCTTTAATGTGAGCGACCTTGAAAAGTTTGATGAATACAGAATGAATCAGAACATTGTAGGCTATGTTTTTGACGCACACGAACCCGGCAGCGGAAAAATCTTTGACTGGACAATGCTTGAAAATCTGCCTCGTGATGATAAATTGTTTATGCTTGCAGGCGGTCTGAATCCCGAAACTGTTGCAAAAGCCGTAAAAGCCGTTAAGCCTGACGGAGTTGATGTAAGTTCGGGTGTTGAAAATTCAAACGGCAACGGTAAAGATTTTGAAAAAGTGAAGAAATTTATTATATCGGCTCGAAGTGAAAATTAATAAAACAGTAAAAAAATGTTGACAAACCGTGATTTTATGTTATAATAAATCTGTTATGTTGTGTACATAACAATCCTTGCGGTGAAAACCGCCATAATGTCCAGAAGGAGGTGCAATATTAATGGCAGTAACAGCTAATTACGAAACAGTAATGATCATTTCAATGAAGAAGGGCGAAGAAGGTATCCAGGCCATCGTTGAAAAGTTCAAGGCTCTCATTGAGAAGCATGCCACTTTGAAGAATGTTGACGAATGGGGCAAGAGAAAGCTTGCTTACCTTATCAACAAAGAGAGCGAAGGCTATTATGTTCTTTTCGATTTTGAAAGTGAAGCTGAGTTCCCTGCAGAGCTCGACCGTATCTACAAGATCACAGAAGGCGTAATGCGTTCAATGATAATCAAGAAGGAAGTCGAATAATCAATTTGTAGGGGTTAACCCGAACACGAAAGGAAAAGTATGTTAAACAGAGTAATCTTAATGGGCAGAATTACAGCTGACCCTGAATTAAAAACAACAAACACAGGCGTAAGCGTTACAAGCTTCAGCATTGCAGTTGATCGCAACTATGTAAAGCAGGGCGAGGAGCGTAAAGCCGACTTCTTTAATATTGTATGTTGGAGAAGTACAGCGGAATTTGTATGCCGTTACTTTGGAAAGGGTTCTCTCATTGCTGTTGAAGGACAGCTCCAGAGCCGTCAGTTCCAGGCTAAGGACGGTTCAAACCGTTACGTTGTTGAGGTTGTAGCTGACAATGTTTCGTTCACAGGCGAACGCCGTGACAACAATGCAGGCGGCTACAATCAGTCCTATGGCGGCAATCAGTCATACGGTGCTCCGTCTTACGGCGGAAACCAGGCTTATCATCAGGAACCTGCTCCGCAGGCACCTGCGTCTTATCAGAGCGGTTCAAACTCTGATTTTCAGGATATGCCGTTGGACGATGATTTACCATTTTAACTTCAACTTAATTTAAATAATTCTCATTGAAAGGAGAACTTCATCATGGCAGACAGATCAATGAACCGTGGCAGAAAAGCTCGCAAGAAGGTTTGCGGCTTCTGTGTTGACAAGGTTGAGAATATCGATTACAAGGATATTGCTCGTCTTCGTCGTTATATGTCAGAAAGAGGAAAGATTCTTCCTCGCCGTGTAACAGGTACTTGCGCAAGACACCAGCGTGAGCTTACAGTTGCTATCAAGCGTGCTCGTCACCTTGCTTTGCTTCCTTACACAGCTGACTAATTTAATAACAGCTTTTAACACCGTACTTTTTGTGCGGTGTTTTTTTATGTTATTGAAGCACATTTTCTAATGACAGCATGTTGACAATAACCGAAAATAAGCATATACTATGCTTGAAAGGAGATGTTTTTATGGCAACAACCAATCTTAATATCAGAACAGATAAAGAAGTAAAAGATAAGGCAGAAGAAATTTTCAGCGAACTCGGTCTTAACATGACAACTGCAGTAAACATTTTTTTAAGAACTGCCATTCGCGAACACGGCATTCCTTTTGAGTTGAAACTTGATATACCAAATGATATCACAGCTGCCGCTATAGAAGAAGGCAGAAAAATTATGTCTGACCCAAACACTCCGAGATATTCAAGCATGGATGCACTTAGAGAGGCTTTGGAAGTATGAAATACGATGTTCAGTTTACCTCTCAATTCAAGAAAGATTTAAAACTTGCGAAAAAACAACATAAAAATCTCGATAAACTTTTTAGCGTAATCAATACATTGGCAAACGGTGAAACTCTAAATGCCAAATATAAAGACCATGACCTTATGGGAAATTATAAAGGGACTCGTGAGTGTCATATTGAGCCTGATTGGTTGCTTGTTTATGAGATTAAAGATGATGTGCTTGTTTTAATGCTCTACAGACTCGGAACTCATTCGGAATTATTTTAATATTATCCTATAAAAGCAGGGTGCGTAATGCATTCTGCTTTTTTCTGTAAATTCCTATTGACAAATACCCCAATGGGGTATACAATCATAACTGTAAGATACCTATAGGGGGTATCTTAAAAGGGCTTTGAATAATATATCCCATTTTGAAATTATGAGGTTGATATTATGGAGAATAATAAGTGTGAACATTGTGCAAAACACAAGCACCGTACCGAAAAAGAATACAAGTCGCTTGTAAACCGACTTAATCGTATTGAAGGTCAGATACGGGGGATAAAGGGTATGCTTGAAAAAGATGCCTACTGCCCCGATATTCTGGTACAGGTTGCCGCCGCCAATGCGGCACTCAACGCTTTTAACAAGGAGTTGCTTGCTAATCATATCCGCACCTGTGTTGCAGATGACATAAGGGCAGGTAACGATGAAACAATCGACGAGCTTGTCGGTGTTTTGCAAAAGCTTATGAAGTAGGAGAAACTATGACTCAATACAATGTAACGGGTATGAGCTGTGCCGCCTGTGTTGCCCGTGTTGAAAAGGCGGTATCAAAGATTGACGGAGTAAATTCCTGTTCCGTCAGTCTGCTTACAAATTCAATGAATGTTGACGGTTCAGCTGATTCGTCTGCAATTATAAAAGCCGTGCAGAATGCCGGCTATGGTGCGTCTTTGAAAGGCAAAGAGAAAAAATCGCCCGATGCAGAGGATTCTCTCAAAGATACCGAAACACCCAAAATCAGAAAAAGACTTATCGCATCGCTCATTTTCCTTGCAGTGTTGATGTATTTTTCAATGGGACATATGATGTGGGGATGGCCTTTGCCGTCATTTTTTGACAACAACCATATTGCAATGGGACTTGTTCAGCTGATTTTGTCAGGCATAGTGATGGTGATTAATCAGAAATTTTTTGTCAGCGGCTTCAAGGGGATTATCCGCCTTGCTCCCAATATGGACACGCTTGTTGCACTTGGTTCGGGCACAGCCTTTGTTTACAGCACAATTGCGTTGTTTATGATGACCGATGCACAGGTGAGAGGTGACTCGGCGGCGGTTATGTCGTATATGCACGAGTTCTATTTTGAATCAGCCGCAATGATTTTGACACTCATCACAGTCGGTAAAATGCTTGAGGCTCACTCAAAGGGCAAAACTACCGACGCTCTCAAAGGTTTGATGAAACTTGCACCAAAGACTGCTACGATTGTAGTTGACGGTGTTGAAAAGACTGTTCCGATAGAGCAGGTGAAAAAAGGCGATATATTCGCAGTTCGTCCGGGTGTGAGTATTCCTGTTGACGGAGTAGTTATTGACGGTGAAAGTGCCGTCAATGAATCAGCGCTGACGGGTGAAAGCGTTCCTGTTGACAAGCTTGTAGGCGATACGGTTTCAGCCGCAACAATCAATCAGTCGGGATATATCCGCTGTGAGGCTACGAGAATCGGCGAGGACACAACGCTGTCGCAGATTATTAAAATGGTCAGTGATGCGTCTGCCACCAAAGCGCCTATCGCAAAGGTGGCGGATCGGGTGTCCGGCGTGTTTGTGCCGGTGGTGATGGCCATCGCCCTGGTGACCACCGTGGTGTGGCTGCTTACCGGTCAGAGCTTTGGCTATGCGCTGGCCCGGGGGATCTCCGTGCTGG
>ENA-OPVH01000784-OPVH01000784.1-human-gut-metagenome-genome-assembly--contig:-NODE-784-length-18721-cov-2.837083_pt1 | contig 18721 bp, 15 predicted proteins | sample MGYA00241494_ERZ501980 | MGnify/ENA primary metagenome ERZ501980 (study PRJEB25962, sample SAMEA1964914) | human gut metagenome | biome: human gut; feature: human-associated habitat; material: faeces... | reverse complement strand
AGAGTTCTAGCCCGTCTAATAATTCTAAATAAAGTCCGATAGCCTCTTCTATCTCTTTCAGCATAATATACTCCTCGGCTGTATGTGAGCGTGAAGAACGTCCCGGACCGATCTTTACCGAAGGGAAGGACATTAATGCCTGATCAGACAGAGTTGGAGAACCGAAAGGAACACGGCCAAGCTTTACTGCTTTCTGAACAAACGGATGTTTTTCATCAATTTGTGAAGAGTTGAGGCGGTATGAACGCGCTTTGGCGTCACAGGAAATATGTTTCTTGATTTCCACAAACAGTTCTTCGTTTGAGTAAAGTTCGTTGCTCCGGATGTCGACGACGAAAGAACATTTGTCGGGAATGACATTGTGTTGAGTACCTGCATTAATCACCGTGACGCTCATCTTCACCGGACCTAGTAGCGGAGATTCCTTTTCAAAACGATAGTCACGGAACCAGGCGATGTCATCCAATACTTTGTAGATAGCATTGTCTCCCTCATTGCGTGCCGCGTGTCCGGCTTTACCTGTTGCAGTGACGTCTAACACCATTAAGCCTTTTTCGGCAATGGCGGGCTGCATCTCCGTCGGTTCGCCCACTATGGCGAATGAGACAGGAGGAAGTCCCGGCAATACACTTTCAATTCCGTCCTTACCTGAAACTTCTTCTTCGCACGAGGCAAGATAGATGAGGTTGTATTTCTGCGAAGTGCGACATAGTTGCAGGAACACCTGTAATAACGAAACAACGCTGGCACCGGCATCGTTGCTGCCCAGCCCGTACAATTTGCCATTTTCTTCGCGGGGAGTGAACGGATCCTTTCTCCAACCGTTGACAGGTTTTACAGTGTCAATGTGAGAGTTAAGCAGGATAGTGGGCTTTTTCAAATCGAACATCGGACTGAGGCACCACACATTATTTCCCTTGCGTCCGGTCTGCATACCTGCCATTTCAATATAGTTTTGCAGAAAATCCGCAGCTTGGGTTTCTTCCCGGCTGATGGAAGGGATGCTAATCAGTGATTTAAGCAGGCTTACAGCCTCTGTTGTCATATAGGAAATATCATATTTCATAGTCAAATCTTTTATCTATATCTTAATCTTTGCACAAAGATAGTCGTTTTGAACAATAGTTTCAAATAAAACTAATATATTTGTGATGTACATTGATTATCAGATGATTATGAAAAATCATTATTTTACTTGATTATAATGGTGGGATAATATTAGTGCCCTAATAAAACAGGAGGGTTTTAGTAGATGTCCTATTAGTGGATACTAATGATGATAAGTAGCAAGTAGTCACAGACCGCAATTCATATCTGTGTATATACAATATTCTCTGTTGTTCCGAAAAACGATTGGGTACGCAAGCTTTGTTTTATCCATTTGGAAAATTTGTGTAAAGCTTTACATAAGATATTTATTTCATTTAGACAAAATTGCCCAAAAGTTTTAATATGAGTATTGAAAAACTGTGTTTTGTTTGAGAAATAGAAAATATTTTTTATGGCTCCATTTCGATGTAAGTTACCATAGGGTACTCTTTGTTATTAAGGTCTACACGAAGTTTGCGCACATAATCCGGTTGGTTCTCTTTGCCGGTAGCACCCAATGCTTCGATGAAGGGAGTAATTTCGAGTTTTCGGTGTACCTTACAATGATAGATTTCCGTAGTGTCCGAGGGGTGTATCTCCAAGTCAAACTTTTCTTTGGCCACCAGTACTACTTCCAGTTGCTCTCTTCGGCGCCAGGCATTGATAATAGGGTGAAATCCGGAAATATGTCGTTCGATTAAGTATTGTTTTCCTTTTTCTGTGAGGCATACGGTGCTCCTAACTGAAGTACTGTCTCTACGAACGATGTTATATGTTATCAGCCCGGCATCTTGATAGCACTTCATGCACGAGTCGCATCCGTGGCATTCGTATGTTTTGCCCATATAGTTGCCATTTACAATCCATACATTGCTGATAGGGGTTTCCGTACCTCCCGGAACTGGATAGGTAACATGCGGATATTTGCCGCCAAGAGGCAGGGTAACTTCGCCCGTCTGTAGGGCGAGAGCATATAGCTCTTTGGTGGGTTCAAGATGATTGCGGATTATGCGTTCCACTTCGGCATGGTTGTTCCTACAAGATGTACAAAGGTATATCACAACTGTGAGAACCACTCCGGCAGTGGTAATATTTCGTAGAGTAATATTAGATAGTATGTTAAACATATAGTTAGGTATAAACAGGTAAGCAATAATAAAAAGAAAGAACACAAATTACGCAAATTACATTAATGGATGTACTGTTGACAGTCTCAGAATAATTTTTTGTGTAATTTGCATTCTTTCTGTCAATTCACACTATTTGATGAATGTGATTTCGTAGATGTCCGGTCCTGTACCACCGCTAGTGGTCAACATTCCATCAAACTTGAGAGCACGTATGTCAGCGGGTTCCTTGAACTTCAGATATATGGTGCCATTAGCATTTCTGGTGAGTTTGCCATATGAAATGAATCCGTTACCTTCGTCTGCATACACGTTCAAACTTCCAAGACTGTAGTAACCGGTGTCAAAGTTGATTCTGACACCCAGTATTCTTGTGAGCTCCGGGAAAGTCATCGTCAGGAAAGTATTCTTATTAGGGTACCACGTATTGCCAGAGTTTTTTCCATCATACAGAAATTCCAAACCATCGCTTTTATTTGATTCAAAAACAACGTTGTTATTGAAATACTCTCCAGTAATCTCATCATTAGAAGGATCAATATTGTCTTTCTCCAATTTGAGATTTATCTCTATTAACACGTTGTAGCTCTGTTTCGATATTTTCACTCCACTGACTGCATCTACAAATTCCAAGCGAAGTGGAAGAACGTATCCCGGTAGTTTGTTCAATATATCTGGATTAGTGATATTAAGAGTAATTGTCCCCTCTCTACTTCCGGCAGTTATGATGGCATCATTCAATTCGAATGCCTCGTCCGGAAACTCTGTCAAAGTATGTCCTTCCAACAAGTCGAGGTTCTTTTTGAGACGCACTTTGACATTTTGGTTCAAAGCCTTTTTCAATTTTACATTAAAGGTGAACTCGGTTCCTTCGGTTATCGTAGTCTGTTTTCCATCGCTCTTGGCATTCAGTTTCATCACGGTCTTACCTTCCAGATATAAAATGTTGGAAGGATCAAACAGAAACTTTTCCGGAATATCTACAAATACATAGTTTGCATCGAGCTGATAAGACAAGTCCTGGCTTACCACTTCTCCCTGATTGTCATCGCTACAAGCCGAAAAGGCAGCTACGGCAAACAGTATATACAGCAATTGAATTATTTTTTTCATTTGTTTCGATTTTAATTTGTTACACGAACAGGAGAGCTATTCTACAATTATCAGGTCTTCGGCCGGGAATTGTACATTCTCTACATATGATATTTTGGGAGGATCTTCATCCCATATACCCAATGTGCGAAAGTCTGAGATTTCCCAATTGCCAGTCAGTTCTTTCATTTCATTGTTCTCTACAGTGTTGAAAGGCATGTACATAATCAGGTTGGGATCTGTTGGATCTTGAGGCAAATATTCCTTATCTATGATTTCTCCGTCGGTCAATGCCCTGTTCCACATGCGTGCTTCGCGAATATAAACATTAGTATATTGAGTGTTGCCTATAAATAGACAGCACTTCTTCATGTCCGAAAAATAGATAGGCGAGGTTTCGAACGTCTTCTGTAATTCTCCGTTCACATAAACCGAGATACTGGAAGCATTCCTGTGAACAAGGCTGATGTTCAGCCATTTCCCGTTAGATAAGGGCTTGTTGGTCCAAGTATCATCTCCATCGCGTCCGTTCTTGATCTGGATACCTTTGTCGTTGGTGATACGGGTATAAAAATCGCCCGTACCGGATTGGATCGACATGACGGTTTGATTACTATTAGTCATTCTCGGGTAAAGCATACTCACCTGCATGGTCCAATTATCCATAGGCTTTCTCAGCTCTGCATTGGGTACCAGTGCGATACTTCCTGCACGTGAGAATTGTCCGACGGAAGTAACCAGCTCGCGGCTCAGACGGATGATAGTAAAGTCCGGCGAGCTCAGTATCTTATATTTGGAAGAGCTAGTGATGGATACCGGAATAGCAAAACGCTTACTGTAGGGATACTTGGTTTCATCTATTTGGGGGATCTTTATCTCCACGCTGGCGTTGTACTGTCCGGGTTCAATAGTCACCACAGCTTTTCCGTGTGTTTCTTTCTTGTCCTTGGTGATGAATACAAAGTCTTCTATTGCCATAGGTTCCAGCGTCAGACCGGCTTTGGTGTTATACTCCTCCAACAGTTGTTTGTCCACTTCTACCGTTATTTCCACTGGCTGGTCGGTAATGTTGGCTAATCGGGGAGTGATTACAGAACTGCCACCTTTATCGTTGCTTACCACCATCGAGATTACTCCGCTACTGTTGGTGTTACCCATGTAGACCGCATTGTCAGCACCTTCTCCTTCACCACTGACCATGTCGCAAGCGGTGAAAAAGCCTAAGGACAGGAATAATAATGCTATATGTTTCTTCATATTATTTTTGGTTTATAAAGTGATTATATTACTTGATAGGAGGATTCATGATGGAAATTGCATTTCGTACATAACGATATTCGTTTTTGTCAAATGAATCTGCATTAATGTGATAAGCACCGATACCACCAGCTTCCCGGTTGAGGTTGTTAACAACAAAGTTTGCATAATTTTCAAAACTTATCCGGTTGGCTTGTCCGCTTTCGAATGTCTCTGTATAGATAATCTGGTCTTTCACATCATTCCCCAAACGGTTGGTTATTCTGGATGTCCATCCACTATAACTACCATTATAGGATTGTGCCACAAAGTAGGAGAAGAGAGGTGCCATTTCCGGGGATAGATAGTGGATTGAGCCATTGATGTTCAGAATCTTCTTCTTGCCGTCTTTGGCTTCTAATTTGTCCAAACCATTGCGTAATGTTTGAAAGAAAAGATTTTCATATTCTTTATTGTCATACGAGCTGCAAGAGATGATAGGCCTGTAGTCTGTCCAGTCGTTTGTCCAGTCGCCACAGTGATTGCCTGGTTTGAAAGGAGAGGCATAGGAAGGTTCATAGTCAATATCGAAGCCGTCGTATCCATACTTGGCGATGGAGTCCAAAATGGCTTGTGCGTATTGCTTGATACCTGTTGTCGGGTCATCAGACCATCCGCCTTCAGGAATATTACTAAGTCCGTTACCCACGTTTTCTACGATCCAACCCACAATGACCTTGGTACCTTTACTCTGCACCTCTCTCATCTGTTTCAGACGTTTTTCATTAATGTTGAAACAATTTCCCCAAATAGAAACGATATCCATACTGTCGGGAATCAACGTCAGATTGGAGTATTCGCCCGGAGTTTCAGCACTCCATGCGTTGAACCAGCCGAACATCACCGGATGCTTGGTTTCTTTGTACTCCCTTAAATCTGCAAGGTAGAGTTCATAGAGGCGTTTGTTCTCCTCGGCTATGCGTACAGAGTCCTCATAATTCTGTTGTTTCTGGGCATCTTCCTCAGCCCATTTATCTTTATCACGATTCTCATACAGATCTTTCACGGCTTCTTTTTCCAAGTCGATAGTTTCAATGTCAGTACATGAAAACATGAAACTTGCCATGAGTGATAAAACGAAGCATTTTTTTATGTTATTCATCATTTCTGTATCGTTTAAGAGTTACTTTTTTTCTTTTTTGTCCCACCATACATTTACGGAAGCCTTATCTATGCCTCCCAAATATTGTTGGATGGCTTTTTGAAGGTTTTCGCCGTTGTGTTCGTATTCATTGCGCGGATATGGAATACGGCGTACGCCATCCTTGTGACCGTCACTTTTCTTCACGTCAGAGTTAGTGAAGTTGTTCACCGGAGGAATCTGGCGCGGGTATCCTGTACGTCTCCATTCGCTCCATGCTTCTTGACCGTCGGGGAAGAGGGCCAGATACTTTTGTGTAATAATACGTTCCAATTTTTTCTCTACATCATCCGCCTCATTCCACTTCACGGTAATGATACTGGGCGCTGCATAGTTGTAGGCCGCATTCACCGGATCTGTAAAGGCCAGCGGAGGAGTGGTACTGTTCAGGTAAGAGCCAATACTTGCGCCACATTCGGCAAAAGATTTCCGAATGCCCGATTCATAGTATTGTTGAGGAGTTCCGCCCCCCATATCGAAACCTGCTAAGGCACCTTCTGCCCGCAGAAAGTCTACTTCTGAAGCCCTCATCCAATACACAGGATCGTCTTCCGAAATGTTGGGCAATGACGCTCCGTCATACACTTTTTGAGTAACCGGTAAGCCGGCACGTATAGCGTTCTTTCCTTGATCCTGAAAATATTTGGAGATACGCGGGTCTGCATATCCTTTCATATAACATTGAATAGTGGCTCCCATGCGACTATCGTTGTACTGACCCGGGTCTGCAATCTGGTACATCGGATGTTTTGTCTGCAAATTAGCTCCTCTATTCATTTTTGCCATATCGTCTATGCTTTCCATTACGCCAATTGGGTTCTTGATAGCCTTTTCAGCGTATGTGCGTGCCAATACCTCATCAGCATAGCGTACACGGATAGCAAGTCGCAATATCAGTGAGTTGGCCAAACGTATCCACTTGGTCACGTCGCCCTCATACACTACGTCCGAAGCCATGGGGACGGTATTGTTGGCTTTCATATAAAAGTCGTACAGGACGGTGACAGCTTCGTCCAGTTCTTCAAAGAACGAGCGATACACCGATTCCTGAGAATCATATTCCACAGTGAACGAACCGTTTCCCACCTGTTTGTAAGGGATGGGGCCAAACTTGTCAGTAGAACGATGCAGTCCCATAATCTTAGATATCTGTGCAATAGCGTACATCTCTTTATTGGGGTTTTCGCCACTCATGTTGATATTCTTCAGTTGGATCCAGGGAGCAAAGATGTTGGTGATAGCATACTCATACATCAAGTTCACCCAGCCTTCCGAAAAGAAGAACGTAGTGGTGTTGGACGCCTCGTTCCATTTGTTGTCACGTGGCGAGAAATACCCTATCCACGAGTCACCGCACAGGTTGATGGAAATCTGATAAGCGTTGGTCAAGTCTGTGTTATCAGTTTTGAGCGGTACGGGAATAATATGTTTTTCTAAATTCGGCATATAGGCACCGTTAAGCACACCGTCTTTCTGCTCCATGTCTTTGTCAGGAAGATACGGGTTTTTATTTATCTCTTCAAAATCCGCGCATGAGGTGCTTGTCATGATCCCTGCACATGCCAATAGTACCCCCACTATCTTTTTTATCTGTATTTTCATAAATTGAATATATTAATTGTTACAAGCTAAACTTAATACTAAATCCTAAGTTCCTTAAGCTGGGAGCCATGAAAAAATCGCTGCGGTTATACGTACCTGTAGAACCGTTCATGTCGGGGTCGAACGGAGCCTTACGGTAGAACATGAAGAGATTACGTCCCACGAAGGAGATAGTGGCATTGTTGAAAACATCACCCAACCATTTCTTCGGCAGCGAATAGGTCAACGAAAGTTCTTGCAGACGGACGTTGGTGGCATCGTAGGTGTAGTAACTCATCAGCCCTTGTCCACCCACAGTATTGTAATAGCGTTCGGCATCATATCGGTGTCCGTCCAACATCACACCGCCGTTGTCGCGAGCCTCGGCTGATACTTTGGACACACCGAATGCATCCATGAATGCCTGTGTCTGCGATGTGACGATACCTCCAAAACGTCCGGTAATCATCAACCCCAGTGAGATATTCTTGTAGTTGATGTCATGACGCCATCCCATGGTGAAGTCAGGATCGGCCGATCCCAAACGGATACGTTGGCTGCGGTCAACCTGATAACCGTTTCCTTCTTCAACGAGCTTGCCGTCTCTGCCACGCTGTAAAATGCCTGTAGTAAAGACATCGGACATGGAATAGCCTTCACGCAGGTATACATCACCAGCTTCCTTCAAAGTCAATTCAGTTATATTTACCAGTGAGTTGTCGATAGGATTGCGATAATCGTGTACCATTTCTACGATCTTGTTTTGGTTGGCTGTATAAGTCAAATGGGTAGAGTAGTTCACCTTGCCAAACGTATCGTTGTAGCCCAATGTCATTTCCACACCTCGGTTGCGCACGTTACCAGCCTGAACATAGAAACCTGAATAACCGGTTGCAGGAGACATGACCGAAAGAAAAGTCTGGTTATACGTATTGGATTGGTAGAAAGTTCCGTCAAAAGAAATTCGTCCGTTCAAAAAACGGGCATTGATACCTACTTCATAGGATTTGGTTCGTTCCGGCTTGAAATCGGGATACGGATACGTGGAAATCGGATTAATAACGCCGCCCGACATTGGGTCGGTCACCGTACCGGGAGTGATACCCGTCTGCGTAATAGGCGATCCTACCTCTGTATAGGATGTACGTAACTTTAAATAAGAAATAAATTCAGGCAGTTTCACCATTTCGCTAATGATACCTGACAGACCGATGGATGGGTAGAAGATGCAGGGAGTATCTCCATTGCTGACCAATTGAGAGGCCCAGTCGCAGCGTCCTGTAGCAGACAAATAGAGCATGTTTTTCCAACCTAGCTCCGCACTGGCAAAGAAGGCAACGTTGCGTGTACGCAGGTATCCTTGGTCTCTTTTACCTGAAGCGGGTTCCACATTGGCCAGCGAGAAGAGATTGGGCACCGTCATCAGTTTGCCGCCTACATCAATACTACGTGTATAATGATCTTCAAAGCTACCGCCCACGTTGGCCGTCAGTGAAAAGTCTGTACCGAACCGTTTGTTAATATTAGCCATCACGTCAGCATAGGTTTGAGTGTAGAACTCCTCTTTATTCGTGTAACTACCCTTGGAAGAACCTGTATAAAGCTCGAGTGTAGAAGCATGAAGTTTACGTTCTTCGGTAGAGTGAGTCTTATCCAGGCGCACACGTCCAGCAATATTCAACCAGTCGAATATGTCATATTGTACTCTGGCATGAAGCATGTAACGGCTTTTCTTGGTGGGAAACATTTCGCGGTTGATAATCCAATAAGGATTTTCAAAGGAAAGTCCCTGATCGCCATATTCCCAGTTCTGGGTGGGGAAACGACGTTCTTCGTTATAACGCTCGAATATTTTCACATTTTCGAAGTCCTCGCCACGGGGAAACAGATAGAGCGGAAATAACGGGTTGAAGTAACGTCCGCCTGAAATCATGTTCTGCTCAGCCTGAATGACATAACTAGCCCCCAAATCTACGTGTAACTTGTCATCCAACATTAGCGCAGTATTTCTGAAAGAGAAGTTGTAACGGTAATATTCATTGTTCTTAATGACACCCTTGGAGTTGGTAGAAGCCAAAGAGATGAACGTTTGGTTAGTTTTCGTGCCCGAAGAAATGTTCAGCGAGTTAATGGTATTCATACCAGTTTTGAAAAAGTCCATGGGATCAAATGAAGAAGGTGTAGCTAGTTTCTCTCCCCAACTACGATAGGAATTATCTCGGTTGCCATAGCTATTTTGGAACTCCGGTGATATCATCGGTTTAGAGAATTCTGTATTGGATGAAAAGTTAATTTTCATCTTTCCCTCACTACCTTTCTTGGTGTTGATCAGAATCACACCGTTGGCTGCAGCTGCACCATAAAGAGCTGCTGCTGAAGGACCTGTCAGCACAGAGATACTTTCAATGTCATCGGGGTTAAAGTCGGAGATACTTTCACTACCGGCCACTGCACCATATTCTGTTTGGATGACACCCCGTGAAGGGTTTCCGATGGGCATACCATCAACTACATATAAAGCATTGTTGTTTCCGACGATAGATTTGGAACCACGCATGATGACACGTGTAGCACCGCCCACACCAGAGGAACTCTTCTGGATGTTGACACCAGCGACCTTACCGTTTAAACTGTTCATGAAATTAGCGTCCTTAGCCACGGTTAGTTCGGAATTGCTTACAGTCTGTACGTTATAGGAAAGTGCTTTTTCAGCACGCTTGATACCTAAAGCCGTAACAATCACTTCGTCTAGTGCCTGAGATTCATCTTCCAATACAATGTTAATAGTATTTTCTTTTACAACTATCTCCTTTGACTGATAACCGATATAGGAAAATACCAATACAGGTGTGGCACCTTGTGTAGTGATATGATAGTTACCTTCCATATTGGTTACAGTTCCGTTGCCGGTCCCTTTTTCGACCACAGTAACTCCAATTAGCGGAGCACCTTTTCCATCCACTACATTACCCACCACATTTCTGCTTTTAGATTTTTTAGCAGTCTGCTCCGGAATAATCATTATATAAGTATCTTTTACGGTATATGTGAACCCTGTTCCGGCAAGAATAGTTTTCAGTGCCTGATCCAAAGACTGGTTGTTTATATCTAAAGATATTCTTGTTTTAGGTAGTTGGGAACTGTTGTAAGATACAGACATCTTGGTCTGTTCCCTAATATCCGCTAAAGCTGTTTGCAATGAGATATTCTTCTTTTTTATTGTTATTTTACTATTGTTTTGGGCATAAAGCATTGACCCGATTAATAGTAGAAAAGTTATTAATATACCTTTTCCAGTGTTTTCCAGATATAAATTCATATCTTTACGACGTTTTTAGTTTTAAATCATGTATTTTTTCTCATTTCTTAAATAAGCAACAAGTTGCTTATTTGTTTTAAGGCTAAAAATTATTTCATATCCGGAGAGGGTGGAGCCTCTTCCGGATATTTTTCTACATAAGCATATTAGATTTTAAGTTTAACAAAAAAATATTTATTGTTTTTCTCTACCAGATAATATAGCAGATACTGTCTTCCAATCGATAATCGAATTGACCAATGACAACCTTCATCACTTCCAATGTTTCTTCTAAAGTGGCATCTTTTCTAAAAACAAAATTATAACGATCTTGATTGGATTTCTTTGTTGAGATATGGAATGTGATTCCATAATGACGTTCCAACGTCCGCACAATTTCGGTGAGAGTAACCTTATCGAACACAAGTTCTCCCCGCATCCATGCCGTCACATCTTTCATGTTTGCAGTCAGCATTTGGCAGTCATCCGTACATTTGTTATACACAACCTGATAACCGGGAGTTAAAACATAACTAATCGTATCATTACAATCTACTCGTACTTTTCCTTCGATCAAAGAAGCAGTTATTACATCTTCTTCCGGATAAGCTTTCACATTAAACTCTGTTCCCAAAGCAGTTATCGCCATGTTTGATGATCGCACGATGAAAGGTTTCTTCGGATTTCTTGCTACCTTAAACTCAGCCTCTCCTATCAAATAAATCGTTCGGGTTTTGCCCTCGAGATTTTCAGGATAAAACACGTGTGAACCGGAGTCCCGTCCGGCAGGCTGATTGTCTCTCTGGTTCCATTATTCACATAATGTTCCACCATTGCAATGTTGTCTCTGTCAAAATGATTGTAGCTTATCCACAAAGTAGCTGTCACAGATAGAACGACAATAACAGCAGCTGCCGCAACAGATTTCCACAAATTCCAGCGATTTACATCTGTAACCATTGGAGTGTATTCAATTCCGATTTTATCCAATACCTGCCGAAACGAATACTCCATATCGTGCTCAGCCTTTCCTTTTGTCTTGAACCATAGATTACGAAGTGCTGTCTCTTTCTCTTCGGCAGAATCAGAACTAATCATCCAACGATGAAACCTGTCGATCGTTCGCTTTGAATAATCAAAGTCAATAAAAGAACGTAGCTGTTTTTCTAATTTATTTTTCATCTAAACCAACTCAAGTGTTACATATAAGAGACAACTTGCCGGGCATACATACTTAGTCTAGATAGAAAAAAAATAAAAATAAAACGATTTTTTTTAGATCTTGAAGGGCTTTATAGATATGTTGTTCAACTGTACGAACCGAAATATTCAATTTCGCTGCAATTTCCGGTGAGGTCATTCCCTCTTCCCTGCTCATTAAAAAAATACGCCTGCGCTGTTCCGGCATACGTTCAAGAGCCATCTGAACAAAAAGTTCAAGTTCATGAGCGCAAAATTCATCATCCGGCGTAGGCAATCCCCGTTCCGCCATTTGCATTTTTTCTGCTGCAACATCCAAGTAGTCATATTCAACAGCCTTGTGTTTCAAGAAATTATAGATATGGTTTCGTACAACTGTATATAAATAACTGTCCAATTTTTCACGTTCTAACCATAAATCCGGTTTCTCCCATAACTTAACGAAAATATCCTGAGCAATATCTTCTGCATCTTCTTCTGATTTTAATAATTGCCATGCGAAAGTTTTTACTTTGGGAAAATTCAGATCAAAAAACTTTTTAAAACGAAGAACTTTATCTTCCATTCGTGTGATAATCATCATGTGTATCCATTTAGATTAACAAGTAAAATATAAAACCCTCCAACAAAATTAATTATTAAATAATTTATCGACAACCTTTTCATAAGAAAACATTCAAAAAAAGAAAGCTTTCAATACTTTTTTAAAACTAAACGGCTAATAATCAGTGTATAAGTACTGATTTATTGATTTTATTTGAAATAATTGCGTAAAACGACTTTTTTGTGTAAAAGTAATTAAGCAATAATATAATGTTTGAATTGCAACGCAAAAGTAGTGTGTTTCAGATATTGAGTATTTCTTTGACTGATAAAACTAAATTTCAAAATGACAAGGAACGGTTCAGACCAAATGGACCAAATTTATTTAATTCTAATTCGTCCTAGTTTTAATGGGATACTAGTGTATTTTTATGATTAATAATTATGGTTAGTTTTTAGGGTTAAAACTGGTTCTATTCTCAAACAAAACACTGATTTTCAATACCCATTGTAAAACTTCTGACTAATTTTGTCTAAATGAGATAAAACTAATACCTTTGTACCATATTTACTAATACAAAGAGTATGACTTATCATCATTTATCTGTCCTGGTCCATCGTCAGGCCGAAAAATATGGCGACAAGGTAGCCTTAAAATACCGCGACTATGAGACAGCTCAATGGATTCCTATTTCGTGGAATCAGTTCTCGGGAACTGTACGACAAGCAGCTAATGCTTTCGTGGCGTTGGGAGTGGAAGAACAAGAGAATATCGGTATATTTTCACAGAATAAGCCCGAATGGTTCTATGTTGACTTTGGTGCATTTGCCAATCGCGCTGTTACCATTCCGTTTTATGCGACCAGTTCGCCTGCGCAAGCGCAATACATCATCAATGATGCGCAGATTCGTTACCTTTTTGTGGGGGAACAGTTTCAATATGATGCTGCTTTCAGCATTTTCGGTTTCTGTTCTTCCCTGCAACAACTGATTATCTTTGACCGTTCGGTGGTGAAAGACCCTCGTGATGTATCTTCTATCTACTTTGATGAATTTATGGCAATGGGGGAGGGACTCCCGCATAATGATACGGTGGAAGCACGTACGGAACGCGCTTCTTACGATGATTTGGCGAATATCCTTTATACGTCCGGAACAACGGGCGAACCGAAAGGAGTCATGCTGCATCATTCCTGTTATCTGGAACAGTTCCATACACATGACGACCGCCTGACGACAATGTCGGATAAGGATGTATCCATGAACTTCCTGCCACTGACGCACGTATTCGAGAAAGCGTGGTGTTACCTTTGTATTCATAAAGGCGTGCAGATTTGTATCAATCTTCGTCCGGCAGATATTCAGACGACTATCAAGGAGATCCGGCCGACGTTGATGTGCAGTGTTCCCCGTTTCTGGGAAAAGGTATATGCAGGCGTACAGGAGAAGATCAATGAGACAACCGGTTTAAAGAAGGCGTTGATGCTGGATGCTATCAAAGTGGGTAGAATCCATAATCTGGATTATCTGCGCCGGGGGAAAACACCTCCGGTGATGAATCAGCTGAAATATAAGTTCTACGAAAAAACGATCTATTCTTTACTGAAGAAGACGATCGGCATTGAGAATGGAAACTTTTTCCCGACTGCCGGTGCTGCCGTTCCCGATGAGATCAATGAATTTGTTCATTCGGTAGGCATCAATATGGTGGTTGGATACGGCTTGACGGAATCTACGGCTACTGTATCCTGTACGTTGCCGGTGGGCTATGACATCGGTTCGGTGGGTGTCGTACTGCCGGGAGTTGAAGTGAAGATAGGCGAAGACAATGAAATACTGCTTCGTGGTAAGACGATCACGAAAGGATATTATAAGAAAGCGGAAGCCACTGCTGCCGCTATTGACCCCGACGGCTGGTTCCACACGGGGGATGCAGGTTACTTTAAGAATGGACAGCTTTTCCTGACGGAACGTATCAAAGACCTGTTCAAAACATCGAACGGCAAATATATCGCTCCGCAAGCGTTGGAAACAAAACTGGTGATTGACCGTTATATCGATCAGATTGCTATTATTGCCGATCAGCGTAAGTTTGTTTCTGCCCTTATTGTTCCTGTGTATGGATACGTGAAGGAATATGCTAAGGAGAAAGGCATTGAGTATAAAGATATGGCCGAACTGCTGCAACATCCGAAGATTGTCGGTCTTTTCCGTGCCCGGATAGAAACGTTGCAACAGCAGTTTGCTCATTACGAGCAAATCAAGCGCTTCACTCTGCTTCCCGAACCATTCAGCATGGAACGTGGCGAACTGACCAACACGCTGAAATTGAAACGGGCGGTTGTAGCGCAGAATTATAGCGAGTTGATTGAAAAGATGTATGAGGAGTAAGCAGGCTTTTTCGTATCTTTGTCGCCGGATTTGAAAAAATATAACTAATAAAATTGTAAATCAGATGATTACTATTGAACAACTTAAAGACGTGAAAGAGCGCACAGATGCGCTGAGGAGGTATCTTTGACATCGACGGGAAGAAAATTCAAGTCGAAGAAGAACAATTAAGGACACAAGCTCCGGGATTCTGGGACGACCAGAAACGGGCGGAAGCTCAAATGAAGTTGGTAAAGGATCTGCAGAAGTGGATTAGCGGTTATAATGAGGTGAAGACACTGGCAGACGAGCTGGAACTGGCATTTGATTTCTATAAAGAAGAACTGGTGACAGAGGAAGATGTAGATGCCGCTTATGCGAAAGCCAGTGAGGCGGTGGAAGCACTTGAACTCAAGAATATGCTTCGTGACGAAGCCGACCAGATGGATTGTGTGTTGAAAATCAATTCCGGTGCCGGTGGTACGGAAAGTCAGGACTGGGCATCCATGTTGATGCGTATGTATCTGCGCTATGCCGAGACAAATGGTTATAAGGCTACGATTGCCAACCTTCAGGAAGGTGATGAGGCGGGAATCAAAACTTGTACGATCAATATCGAAGGAGATTTTGCTTACGGTTATCTGAAAGGTGAGAACGGCGTGCATCGGTTGGTTCGTGTCTCTCCGTACAATGCACAAGGTAAGCGTATGACTTCTTTTGCTTCCGTATTTGTGACTCCGCTGGTAGACGACAGTATCGAGGTGAATATAGAAACAGCACGTATTTCCTGGGATACATTCCGAAGCGGTGGTGCCGGTGGTCAGAATGTGAACAAGGTAGAATCCGGTGTCCGTTTGCGTTATCAGTATAAAGACCCTTATACGGGCGAAGAAGAGGAAATCCTGATTGAGAATACCGAAACCCGCGACCAGCCGAAGAACCGTGAAAATGCAATGCGTCAGTTACGCTCTATCTTGTATGATAAGGAATTGCAGCATCGTATGGCGGAACAGGCAAAGGTGGAAGCCGGTAAGATGAAGATTGAATGGGGGTCGCAAATCCGAAGCTATGTATTTGATGACCGCCGTGTAAAGGATCATCGTACCAACTATCAGACTTCGGATGTGAACGGAGTAATGGACGGTAAGATCGATGGCTTTATCAAGGCTTACCTGATGGAGTTTTCTTCGCAGGAATCATAAAAAACAAAATTAGCAAGTGTTATTTTTGGAAAGTTAAAAGATTTGTTCTTACTTTGTTAGTGTTGAACTTTAAAACTAACTATTATGGGTAAGGCTAAGAAAAAAACAGCGATTAGTAAGAAGGAAGAACAACAAGCCCAAAAGGTAGTCAAAATAGTGTTCGTCTCATTAATTATTTTGGCATTGGTAATGTTGGTTGCATTCTCCTTTTTCGGTTGATTGATTCACTACAGATTACATAGATTGCACAAGGGGCACGAAAAGAAGGTCTGCCCGGACGGTGAAAATCATGTGATCTGTGGTGAATTCTTGTTTTGTAACGCTTTTGTAACCCCTGTAATATTAATGTAACTTTTCTGTAATTCTTCCGTAGCCGGTTTGTCATTCCGGTGTATCTTCACAGTTGTACTTTTGCCGCGAATATAGTAGCAAACAACTGAAATGAGTAGAATTACAACAACCGTCGTTACACTTTTGCTAACGACAGCAGCCTTTGGACAGGCCAAGGATGATGCCGGAGATGGCAAGAAACTGGATAAGCAGACAATGGAGATAAAGGATTATCTGCCGGAAATCCACGGAACGATCCGGGGTAAATATGAATATCAGACAGAAACAGGCGAAAGCCGTTTTGAGGTACGCAATGCCCGTTTCAGTGTTTCGGGAAATGTACATCCGCTGGTTGCTTATAAGGCAGAAATCGACCTTTCCGATGAAGGCTCTATCAAAATGCTTGATGCGTACGCACGTGTCTTTCCGGTGAAAGACCTGAATTTTACAATTGGGCAGATGCGTGTTCCTTTCACGATAGATGCACACCGTTCACCGCACCAACAGTATTTCGCTAACCGTTCATTTATTGCCAAGCAGGTGGGTAATGTGCGTGATGTCGGACTTACTTCTGCCTATAGGCATAAAGGAGATTTCCCGTTTATTCTGGAAGGTGGACTGTTCAACGGTTCCGGTTTGACAAACCAGAAAGAATGGCACAAAACACTGAATTATTCTATAAAGGCGCAGTTACTGCCTGGCAAGAACTGGAATGTGACACTTAGCACTCAAATGATAAAACCGGAAGATGTACGAATCAATATGTATGATGCCGGTATCTATTATCAGAACAATCGTTTCCATATTGAGGCGGAATACCTGTATAAAATGTATGGGCATAATGCGTTTAAAGATGTTCATGCAGTTAACAGTTTTGTCAATTATGACTTGCCGCTGAAGAAGGTTTTTAATAAAATATCTTTCCTGGCCCGTTATGATATGATGACGGACCATAGCAATGGTACGATTGACGGGACAACAAAAACGTTGATTATAAATGACTATGCCCGTCACCGTGTGACAGGCGGGATTACGCTTAGTCTCTCCAAGGCTTTTATTGCCGATCTCCGTCTGAACTTCGAGAAGTACTTCTACAAGAAATCGGGTATCCCTAAAGAGTCGGAACGGGATAAAATCGTCATTGAGTTTATGACGAGATTTTAAGGAATTTCATTACTTTTGTGCCATGGCACAAGAAATAGAACGAAAGTTTTTAGTCTCCGGTGAGTTTAAATCTCTGGCAACCTCGCATAGCCGGATTGTACAAGGGTATATCAGCAGTGCTCGTGGGAGGACTGTACGGGTCCGTATCCGTGACGATAAGGGGTATCTTACCATTAAAGGAGCTTCCAATGCTTCCGGAACCAGCCGTTATGAATGGGAGAAGGAGCTTCCTTTGGCGGAAGCGGAAGAACTGATGAAACTTTGTGAACCTGGTATCATTGATAAGACCCGTTACTTGGTACGAAGCGGTAAGCATGTATTCGAAGTTGACGAGTTTTATGGTGAGAATGAAGGCTTGACTGTAGCGGAAGTGGAATTGAATAGTGAGGACGAATTGTTCAAAAAGCCCCATTTCATCGAAAAAGAGGTAACGGGAGATATTCGTTATTATAATTCTTTTTTGATGAAGAATCCTTATACTCGCTGGTAGATAATATATAGGCTTCTTTAACGTCTGAAAATAAACTACTTGCTATCGTTTACCTACCTTTGCAACAAACACAAACTCATTATTGATATATGAAACACAACATTTTATGGGGCATTATCTTGCTTGTAGCAAGTTTGTCATTTACGGCGAAGGCGCAAAAGGCTGTCCAAGGCCAGTTCTCAGTCAAGGGGGTCTTATTAGATTCTTTGTCTAATGAAGGGGAACCGTATTCTACAATCCGTATTTCATTGAAGAACAATCCTGTAAAGCCGGTGAAACTGGCTGTGACAGGAGCGGACGGCAGGTTTGACGAACGGCTTGCCGTGCCGGGGACTTATCTCATTCATTTTACTTCTGTAGGAAAGTCTCCTGTACAGAAGGAGTTCTCGATATCGGCAAATCGTAGGAATGTTGATTTGGGTAAGATTCTGATAGCAGAAGCGACTGAAATGTTGAAAGGAGTGGAGGTGGTAGCGCAGAAACCTTTGGTAAAGGCGGAAATAGACAAAGTGACGTATAGTATAGAGGATGATCCGGATTCTAAAACCAATACGACTCTTGAAATGCTCCGTAAAGTTCCGCTGGTGACTGTAGATGGAGAGGATAAAATTCAAGTAAACGGTAGCAGTAAGTTTAAAGTGCATGTTAATGGCAAGCCGAATAACATGATGAGCAATAATCCTACCGAGGTATTGCGGAGTATGCCGGCCAATTCCATTAAATCTATAGAGGTTATCACCGAGCCTGGGGCTAAATATGACGCGGAAGGGGTGGCGGGCATCTTGAATATTATCACTG
>ENA-OPVH01000783-OPVH01000783.1-human-gut-metagenome-genome-assembly--contig:-NODE-783-length-18722-cov-1.872824_pt1 | contig 18722 bp, 18 predicted proteins | sample MGYA00241494_ERZ501980 | MGnify/ENA primary metagenome ERZ501980 (study PRJEB25962, sample SAMEA1964914) | human gut metagenome | biome: human gut; feature: human-associated habitat; material: faeces... | reverse complement strand
CCGGCAAATACCGCAGTCCCGGCGGCAAGCAGTACCGGCGCCAGCCACTCCCGCAGCCCCAGAATGATCTCAGCCACATTCATGTCCGTCATCACTCCCAACGCACCAAACAGACCGCAGACGGCAACCACAACTCCATAATACGCCATACGTCCCTTTTCTGTTCCCAGCTTAAAAACTGCCGGAAGCGTGATTCCCGGAACAACCAGTCCCACAGCCAGCAGGGACAGAATGACTGACAGATAGGAGGATAACGAAAACCCTTCTGCCACACACAGCATATGCACCGCCTGGGACACTGCACTTAAAAGTACGAACGCCGTCAGATAAAGCAGCGTGATCAGATACTTGGCAGTAACAATCTCCTTCCGCGTATAGGGAAACGTCTCTGCATACACCTGCCATTTGCTCTTCTCATCATAAGCAAGCAGAGTCACCGGCATGATGCTTCCCAGTACGATCGGATAAAAGAGCATAAATATATTGTCTCCCACCGTATAACCTACCGCAAATATCACGGCGATCAGCAGATACATCCGGCAATATTTATGAATCAGATAAAAATCCTTCATCAACAGTCCCTTCATACTAATGTTCCCCCTTTACCATAAATACAAATAAATCTTCAATTCCAATCGGACTAACGCTCATCCACGACGGAACAGCCTTCCGCTCCACGATCGCCTCCACTCCGTAGGCGTTCTCCCTCTTCCCTTTCACCGCCGCCTGGTCCAGCTCCCGCAGCTCCTCCGCCGTACAGTGGATCACACCGTACTGTTCCAGCAGTACATCCTTCTCCTCACAGAGCAGCAGCTCGCCTTTGTGAAGAAACGCAATATAATCGCACAGCTTTTCCAGATCACTTACAATATGCGAGGATATCAAAATCGAATGGCTCTCATCTCTGGTGAACTCGCTGAGCATCTCGATCACTTCATCCCTCACCACCGGATCCAGCCCGCTGGTGGCTTCATCCAGGATCAGGAGCCTTGGATGGTGGGACATGGCCACTGCGATTCCCAGCTTCATCTTCATTCCTCTGGAAAAGTCCTTAAACATTTTTTCCTCCGGAATTGAAAAGTTTTTTAAATACCTCCAATACGCCGCGCCATCCCAGTTTTTATAGGTATTTTTCATGATCCTGTCCACCTGCTTCGCCGTCAGGCACTCCGGGAATCCCACTTCATCCATCACCACACCTACTTCTTCCTTCATCAGCCGCATATCTGTCTGGCTATCCCGTCCCAGAATGGTGATACTGCCGGAATCCCTGCGGATGATATTCAGGATCAGCTTGATCGTCGTGCTCTTTCCTGCTCCGTTTTCTCCGATCAGTCCCATGATGCAGCCGCTTGGCAATGTAAGATTCAGATCATTTAACCGAAAATCTCTATATGTTTTTGTTAAATTTTTAATTTCGAGTGCATTCATGCATCCATCCTCCTGCTCTTCACTGATAAAATGCAGCTCCGGCCCGGAAGCCATTCCGCTCCCCTGCTTTTCTCCGCCGGATACTGTCTGGTCTTCCTCCGCTGGCGCCGCAATCCCTTTCACATCATTCTGCCAAATCTCAAGCCTCAAACAACAGATGAAACATCTCCAGGATATCCTCTTTGCTCAGATTGCACGACGCCGCCAATTCCATGATCTTCTGCATATAATCCTCTATCTTTTTCAGATTTTCTTCTCTCAAAAGCTCCACATTCTTCGGTGCCACAAAACATCCCTTCGCAGGCAGCGTGTAGATAAATCCTTCCTTTTCCAGCTCATCATATGCCCGCTTCGTCGTGACCACGCTGATCCTCAGATCCTTCGCCAGATTCCGGATGGAGGGCAGCGCCTCGTCCTCCCGCAGTGCACCGCTGATGATCTGGCTCTTGATCTGGGAATAAATCTGATCGTAAATCGGCGCTCCGCTTTTATTATCAATAAATATTTTCAATCGCTCACCTCTTTCTGTATATATACAGTATATACAGTTTAAACAGTTCTGTCAATACTTATTTTGTATGATTCCTCCTTATCCCACAAAGGACGGGAGCTGGATGCCGCCGTAGTGGAGGGCATCATCGAATCCCCCGAACTGACGGCGATACCAATCGTCGAGGACTCTCTCGTGCTCGTCTGCGGAAAAAATCATGAATTTTACTCAAAAAATGTAGTGTATGCTTCTCATCTGCAACAATGCCCTCGCCGTGATATCCCAGCGTCTGGTAACACATGAGTCGCTGCAGGGATCCGTAAAAGTTTTCCGTTATGAGACTGGTGGATGGGACCGGCATTTTAAACTGGTTTATTTAAAAAATGCCTCCAACACAAAAAAACAGGCAGGCGGAAAATTTCTCTCCCCCGGCATTCAAAGCCTGGCGAATGTTCTGGAACGCTACCGCACCTTACATGCACCCTGGGAGATCCCTGCCTGCGTATTTAAAAATGATGTTCTATAGCAAAAACACTCCCCTTCCGGCACCGGTTTTTCCCGGTATACCAAAAAGGGGAGTGCTGTCACTCATTATTTCATCATGATCTGTGAGATCGCATCCATGATCTTATCATGACATCCACCGCATCCTGTGGAGCAATGTGTCATTTTCTGCACATCATCGAAGGCGCTCAGCACATCCTCAAACTTATCCAACTGGTGCACGGCATCCTCCACATCATGAAAAGAAACCTGCTTACAGTTACAAATCATTTCATTTCCTGTCATTTTTCAACCTCCTGATAAAGTCAAACCGCTTTCTTCCCCTCATCCTGTTTTGCAGGCGGGATGAACATGATAACAAATACCACCAGAAGCAGGACGCACACCACCAGCGCTGACTTTTCCAGGAAAAGCCGGGTGATAAACGTGCCGACCACAGCGCCCAGAATAAAGAACAGGATGATCCCGTAATACTGGAAGCTCTTGCGGATGGCCTTCTTATCCCTGCTCACGTTGTAGCGGAAAAGCTGCTCTGTGGCGCTGCGGAGATTTCCTGTACACATGGTAGTGGCATAGGCGCTGCTTTCATGAAACGTGCGAAAGCTCTCTACCTGCATGGAACACACGAAAGACACCGCCACGTTGATCATGTCATCATATCTGCCGGAAGGAATAAAAGCGATGGTCCAGAGAACTGCAAACTCCAGAGCGATCACGATCTGCCGCCAGTGGATGACCGTCTGGTTGTGAAATTCCTTCTTCACCAGCTCCGCCACTACAATCCCTGCCATAAATGCCAGGATGGGCGGTATATAATGCCCGAGCTTCGACCAGTTCCCGTCCGCAATATTGATTCCCAGCAGGACGATGTTTCCCGTCTGGGCATTTGCAAAAATACCTCCCCGGCATACATAGGTATATACGTCCAGGTATCCTCCCACAATGGCGAGAAGGATACCTGTGATGTAAGATTCCGAAGCCTGCTCATGTAAAATATTCATTATTAAACGGTTCTTATTCTTTTGTTGCCAGATACGCCGCTTTTCCTTCTTCATAGAGGTTATTCCCCTCACTGTCAATGATCACCACCAGCGGCATATCCTCCACATATAGTTTTCTCAGAGCTTCTGCACCCAGATCCTCATACGCGATCAGCTCCGCTTTTTTGATGCATTTTGCCAGGAGCGCACCTGCCCCGCCGATCGCGCCAAAATACACACCGGTGTATTTCTTCATCGCTTCTACGACCTCCGGAAGTCTCGCCCCTTTGCCGATCATCCCTCTGGCGCCGACAGACATCATGGTAGGCGCATAAGCGTCCATACGGCCGCTGGTCGTGGGACCTGCAGAACCGATCACCTGTCCGGGCTTCGCCGGGGTGGGACCTACATAATAAATGGTGGCATCCGTAGGATCAAAGGGGATTTCCTCCCCCCGTGCCAGCGCCTCACACATCCTCTTATGGCCCGCATCTCTGGATGTATAGATCGTTCCGGTAAGGTAAACGCTGTCACCTGCATGGAGAGTCTTTGCGAGCTCCTCTGTCAAAGGCAGTTGAATATGTTTTTCCATCTCAGATCACCTCCGTCTTATGGCGTGTCACATGACAGTTAATATTTACTGCACAGGGCATCCCCGCAATATGGGTCGGCATCGTCTCAATGTTCAGCCCGATTGCCGTAGTCCTGCCGCCAAAGCCCTGGGGTCCGATGCCGAGCTGGTTGATCTTCTCCAGCATCTCCTTTTCCAGATCTGCATAGAACGGATCCGGGTTGGAGGAATCAATGGGACGCATCAGTGCCTTCTTCGCCAGAAGCGCGCACTTATCAAAGGTTCCCCCGATTCCTACGCCTACGACCATAGGCGGACAGGGGTTCGGTCCCGCCGTCTCTACCACCTCAAGAATAAAATCCTTGATTCCCTGCAATCCGTGGGAGGGCTTGAACATACGGATCATGCTCATGTTTTCGCTGCCGAAGCCTTTTGGTCCCACCGTCACCTTGATCTGCTCGCCCGGAACGATCTCGGTATAAAGCATCGCCGGTGTATTGTCTCCCGTATTTCCACGGCGTACCGGATCTTTTACAACTGATTTCCTGAGATATCCCTTTGCATATCCGCGTCGCACGCCCTCGTCCACCGCTTCCGCCAGATTTCCTCCTGTGATATGCACATCCTGTCCGATCTCAAGGAATACACACGCCATTCCAGTATCCTGACAGATCGGCACACTCTCATTTTCCGCGATCTCAAAGTTTGTGATAATTTTGTCCAATACACCCTGGGCAATCTCCCAGTCCTCACATGCACGGCACTGACGTATCGCACCCTGTACATCCTTCGGAAGATACTGGTTTGCCTCAATACATAATTTTTCCACAACATCTGTAATCTGCTGTGCCTGAATCTCACGCATGATGCGCTCACCTCCTGAATTTATAGTTTGTTTATAGTAACAGTTCAGCCATGTCTGATATTATGGGCGATGCTTGCATGAATGAGCACATAGTGTCAGACATGGACTGAGCACCTGAGCATGAGCAATCCGCTTGCATGGCAAGCTTTGAAGCACGAAGTGCGAGATTGCGAATGGTGCGGCTGAACTGTTACTGTTTATATGTTAAAAATTGATCACAGGAATATTCCGATAAACTGGCAAGCCAGCACCACGATTACCAGCGCCACCGGATAGGTCGCCGCATAAGCAGAAGCCACGTCGTCCGTCTCTGTCACACGGATCAGAGTTCCCAACGCCGGCGTACTGGTCATGCCGCCGCAAATGGAGCCCAGGGAATTGAAGAGGCTCAGCTTCAATACCCTCGCTGCAAACGCATAACCCAGCAGCATCGGAACCAGGGTCATCAGCGCTCCATATAGGAAAAGAACCACTCCCTGCTCCTTCAGGATATCAATAAAGCCTGCTCCTGCCTGTGCGCCCGCACCCAAAAGAAACAGTGCCAGTCCAAATTCACGCAGACATTCCAGTACATGCTTCTCTACTTTTACACTCAATTTCCCGATATGTCCAAAATGCCCCAGGATCAGTCCTGCGATCAGGGGGCCGCCGGATGTTCCCAGCGCAAACACGGCGCCGCCGGGGAGCTGGATTTCAATCTTAGCCAGAATAATTCCCAGCACGATTGCCAGGGAAAATGGGAAAAATCCCATACTGTCCGCGTAAAACAGCTCTTCCTTTTTTGTCTTACGATAGTCTGTCACCTCTACATTTGCCGCCGCCTCGAATTTCGCCCGCTCTGCGGCCATATCCGTTTTCAGGATCTTCGGGATCAACTGCACAAAGAGCACAACTCCGATCACGCCAAAGGGATACGCAATGCCATATCCCACAGAAGCCGCGTCAGAACCGGTAGCCTCCAGCGCCGCCGCCAATCCCGGTGTACTTGTAAGCGCTCCCGCCATCATACCTACACTGATATCCGTAGGAATGCCGAAAACCTTTATGACAAGGGCGCAGGTCAGAGCGCCCGCCGCAATGATAATGATTCCCAGAAGAATATAGGAAGTTGCATTTACCTTAAAGTTACGGAAAAATTTGGGTCCTGCAATGAAACCTACGGAAGTAACAAAACAGATCAGTCCCAACTCCCGGACCAGAGACGGAATCTCCACTCCGAAATGGCCGAATACCAGGGCTACCAGCAGGATACCCGCCGTCCCCAGTTCCAGGCCCTTGATTTTAATACTGCCTACCAGATATCCGATGACAGCAATCAAAAAAACCATCATCAGCGTATTGCTCATGATATTGTCCCGAAACCACTCCACAATAATCATAATTTCCTCCTTCACTTTGTGCTTTCCGAAGAGGAGCAGCCGCACCAGACAGAACGCATGCCGTTCCGGTGCAGCCGCCTATACTCTATCTCTCGTGACGCGCATATTTCGGGAGCAGCAACGGAGATACGTCATCAGAAGCGATATCTGCCTTCTTCAGTTCCTCCGCATACTTCTCGATGTGGTCGAGATTCATAGTTCCAAGCTCTACTTCCTTCGCCTTCGCCGCAGCCGCTTTTCCTGCATTTCTTCCGAATACGATAATATCCAGCAGGGAGTTGCCCATCAGACGGTTTCTTCCGTGAATACCGCCCACAGCCTCTCCTGCTACCAGCAGGTTCGGGATTGCCTTTGTGAATCCGTCTCCCTCAATCTCCAGACCGCCGTTCTGATAATGCAGCGTCGGATAAACCAGGATCGGGAGCTTTCTCATATCAATACCGTAGTTCATATACATACGGAACATTGCCGGGATCCTCTTCTCGATGGTTCCTTCTCCTCCAAGGAGCTCGATCATCGGAGTATCCAGCCATACGCCCTGTTCTCCGCCCGGCACTTCTACGCCGCGGCCTTCCTTACATTCACGGATAACGCCTGACGCATTGACATCACGGGTCTCCAGCGGATGGATATACGCTTCGCCCTCTGCATTGACAAGTTGTGCGCCTACGGAACGGACCTTCTCTGTCACGAGCGCCCCCAGGATCTGGGACGGATAAACAGCGCCTGTCGGATGATACTGAATCGAATCCTGATACAGAAGCTGTGCGCCTGCCCGGTAACCCAGGATCAGTCCGTCTGCCGTTGCTCCATAATGGTTCGAGGTGGGGAAGCCCTGATAGTGCATACGTCCTGCACCGCCTGTTGCGATGATGACTGTCTTTGCTTTTGCTACCAGATAATCGCCCGTCTCCATATTTAAGAGGACGGCTCCTGCCACCTGTCCCTTCTCATCTTTGGTCAGCTCCACAGCAGCGGTGAATTCCACGACCGGGATCTGGCGGTTCAGCACCTCGTCGCGGAGTGTACGCATGATCTCTGCTCCGGAATAATCCTTTGCAGCATGCATTCTCTTTCTGGAAGTACCGCCTCCGTGGGTGGTGATCATTCTTCCGCTCTCTTCCTTGTCAAATTCCACGCCCAGACCATTCAGCCATTTGATCGCATCCGGCGCTTCCATAACCAGACGTTTTACCAACTCCGGCTTCGCAGCAAAATGTCCGCCGCCAAAAGCGTCCAGATAGTGCTGTACCGGAGAGTCATTCTCTTTATCCGCCGCCTGGATTCCGCCTTCCGCCATCATCGTGTTGGCATCGCCGATACGCAGCTTTGTCACGATCATAACATTTGCGCCCGCCTCATGTGCCTCGATCGCTGCGGAAGCTCCTGCTCCGCCGCCGCCGATGACCAGTACATCCACATCATAATCCACTTTATTCAGATCAACCTTATCTGTCAGCAGACGGCTGTTGGAGTGGAGCAGATGTACCAGCTCTTTGTTTGCTTTCTGTCCCTTGTTCGGACCTACCTTGATCTCCTCGAAGGCTTCTTCTTTATAATCAGGATGAAATTCTTTCAGGAGTGCATCTTTTTCTTCCGCGGTCAAACGTCTCGGTTCCGTAGACATACGCTCTTTTCTTGTGGCTTCTACCTTTTTGATAGATTCCTGCATATACTCTGGATATGGTGTATACATGTTCTGCCCCTCCTTATTTCTCAATCTCTCTGGTGTTGTAAAGTTCCTTCATCTCGTCGATCGGCTTCTGCATGATCTGCTCGATCAGCTCGTCGTACGCACCGCTGTTGATCTCTTCTACACGTTTTTCCAAATGCTCTGCCTTCGGCGCGATGTATTTTCCTGTGAGACGTCTCGCCAGAAGTGCTACCATCGGATGAGAGATCTCTGCCGGGCAGCGCACGGAACAGCAGCCGCAGCTTACACAGTCGAAGGATTCCTCTGCGCATTTCTCAAATTCACCTCTCTGCGCATATGCAATGTACTGCATAACGTTCAGATCCTGCGTACACGCCTTGGTACATGCGTTACATCCGATACAACTGTAGATCTCCGGGTAAAGCTCCATCATGATCCTCTGGTCCGGGCGGATCTCGTTAATATCATAGGTTCTCTTATCCGTCGGGAAGAAGGGGATGCTGGCTACATACATGCCCTCTTCTACCTGTGTCTGACAGGCAAGGCAGGTTTTCAGCTCATTCTTTCCCTTAATTCTGTAGATCGTGGCACATGCGCCGCAGAATCCATGACGGCAGCCGCATCCTCTTTTCAAGGTATATCCGGCATACTCCATGGCAGTCATGATCGTCAGATCAGCGGGCACGCTGTATTTCTTACCGAAAAAATATACGTTTACCATTTTTTCCATTTTAAGGTACCAGTCCTTTCATAAATTTATCTTTAAACTCCGCAGTGCCAGGCTCCATTGCGCTTCGCTCCATCTGCTCATGCCTATCAATACTCCGCAGGCATCTCATCGATTTCGTCGCAGCGGAATACCGGGCCGTCTTTGCAGACATATTTGGAGCCGATGTTGCAGCGGCCGCATTTTCCGATGCCGCATTTCATACGCAGCTCTAATGTCGTGTAAACCTGGTCTCTGGAGAATCCCATCTCTTCCAGTCCCGCCAGAACGAACTTGATCATGATTGGCGGTCCGCATACGAGAGCTGTCTTATTCGTATCAAATCCGATCTCTTTTAAGTAGCTCGGAACAAATCCCACATGGCCGTCCCAGCCCTCCTGCTCCCGGTCGATGGTCAGATATACGTTTACGCCCTCCGTCTTCATCCAGACTTCCTGGATCTCCTTTAACTGCACCAGGTCGTCTGCGGAGCGGGAACCGTAAAGGATATCCACCGTACCGTAATCCGCCCGGTTATCCAGCACGTAGTTGATCACAGAACGCAGAGGCGCAAGGCCGATACCGCCTGCAATAAACAGGAGATTCTTTCCCTTTAACTTATCTTCCACCGGAAAATGGTTTCCGTAAGGTCCTCTGACCGTGATCTCATCTCCCACCTGAAGGCTGTGGAGATAATCGGTAAGGATTCCGCATTTTTTGATACTGAATTCCTGGTACTCTTTATTTGTCGGTGAAGAGGTGATAGAAAACATACCCTCGCTGATTCCCGGCGCGCATACCATCGCGCACTGCCCCGGCATATGCTCAAACAGCTTTCCGCCCTCCGGTGCATTGACACGGAAAGTCTTTACATCCGGCGTCTCCTGACGGATATCCGTGATCACACCCACCTTAGGAATCAGCGTATCTAATGTATAATTTTTATGACAGGTACATTCGCTCATTCTTTGTCACCTCCCTGTTTCTGAAAAGCCTTGATGACCTTTACGATATTTAAAGCAGCCGGACACTTCTCCACGCAGCGGCCGCAGCCTACGCAGGAATACATGCCGTCGTTATTTGCCGGGAAATACACCAGCTTGTGCATGAATCTCTGACGGAACCTCTGCATCTGGCTGGTACGGTTATTTCCGTGAGCCATCATGGTAAAGTCAGAGTACATGCAGGAATCCCAGCAGCGATAACGCTTCACACCGTGTCCCGTATCGTAATCCTTAATGTCATAGCACTGGCAGGTCGGGCACACGAAGGTACATGTTCCGCAGGCCAGGCATGGCTTATAAAGCTCCTCCCACAGCGGGGAATCAAATTTCTCGGTCAGTGCATCTCCATTCCATCCCTCCAGGGAAAGGTTGGAGTACGGAAGCTTCTCTACAATCGTGCGGATCGCCGCCTTCTCGTCTTCCACTTTCTTTTCATCTGCATCGTCTGCATCCGCAAGCAGGCTCTCTGCAGCTTTTGTCAGCGCCTCGCCCTTCTCAGTCAGCGGCTTCCAATAGAGAGTTTCCTCCACCATCCATGCTGCCACATCAGCCGCAGGCTCTGCACAGTCCACGCCGAACACCTTACAGAAACAGCTCTCCTCCGGCTCATGGCATGCCATCGCCACAATGGTTCCATGCTCTCTTCTTGCTGCATAGAAGGTATCAACAGGGTCAGCTAAAAATACCCGATCTAACACCTGAACGCCCTTTACGTCGCAGGCTTTCATTCCGAAAACCACAAAGTTCTGCTCTTTGAGGGCCTCCGGCTCAATGGATATCTTCTTTCCGTCCTTCACACAGGTGTACAGCGTCTCGCTCTGAGGAAAGAAAGCATCCTTCGGGGATTTTACACTCTTCAAGGTGTCAAGATCCACCTGGGCATCCTCACTCCATGCTGCAAAGTTCACCTGATCTGCTTTTCTGACCGGCAGATATAATTCCTGGGAGTCGGCAATGAGCCGGAATAATGCCGGCAGATTCTCTTTCGCTATCTTATACATACATTATCCCCTTTCTCCCACGATACTCGGCTCCACGTCTCCGAAAGTGAAGTCTGTGAGCGGTGCCTGTCTTGTAATATCTTCTCCTGCCTGGTATTCTCCGTAAAATTCATTGATGTCCTTGATGAATTTGCGGTTGAACAGATGCAGCGGGATCCCCTGCGGACATACTCTGCTGCACTCGCCGCAGTCGGTACATCTTCCCGCCACGTGGAAGGCACGGATGATATGGAACATCTTTTCTTCAAAGGAATCCACATTTGCCTTTTGAGCGCTGTCAAATTTATTGCTGTCAAAGACGCATTTGCGGCAACTGCATGCGGGACAGACGTTCCGGCAGGCATTACAGCGGATGCATTTGCTCAGCTCCTTCTGGAAAAATCCAAATTTCTCCTCCGGGCTCATGGCCTCGATCTTCTCCACCTCTGCAAAGCGGTCTGCATCCTTCGTATCTTTGGATTCTCCGATGAGTTCATCGTAGATCTGATGCTCTTTCCCCTTGCATACATGGCATCTCTCTAACATGCCGTCTGCATAGGAGCAGGTCTTTTCCCCATAAATCGTCTGAATCGTCAGCGTCTCAGCATCATCGGTGATCTCCGCCCCCTGAATGGACTGGATTCCCTTAATGCCTTTTGCCCTGATCTTCTCAATATCCAGCTTGCCCTTGCAGCCCACGCCTACGATATAGGCTTTGTCACGGTCTACACGGTGCTCCTTTATGAGCTGGTTAAAACTGTATGTATCGCACGGCTTCAGGCAAACCAGAGTCTTACCCTCCAGTTTCGAAGCCTCTATCATATATTTGCTGAGGTTCGCGCCGCAGAATCCGTTGTAAACAAAATCCTCCAGGCTCTCCACGCTTTCAAAGTATGCCGGTTCCGGATTATATGGCAGGTCTCCGGCTTTCCAGCCGAGAACACGTGCTACGGTTCCGTCAGCCAGCAGTTCTTTTGCACGTTTTATCAATTCCTGCATCTCAAATCCTCCAATCTTACGTTCTTACCCAGTGAGTGAATCTTCTCGACGAACTCATTCATGGTTGTGGAGAACTTCACGCCCTCTGCCGCGGATACCCACTCGACACGGGTGCGCCCGTTTTCCACGCCAATGTAGTCCAGCATGGAGAACAGCAGAGTCATACGTCTTCTGGCATAATAGTTTCCGGTGCTGTAATGGCAGTCTCCCGGAGGGCAGCCGCACAGGATGACGCCGTCCGCTCCCTTTTCAAAGGCCCGCAGGATGAACATGGGATTCACTCGGCAGGAGCAGGGAACACGGATAATCTTTACGTCAGCAGGATAAGCCAGACGGCTGCTTCCTGCCAGGTCTGCGCCTGCGTAGCTGCACCAGTTACAGCAGAACGCCACGATCTTCGGTCTGAATTCTTCTTTTGCTTCTATCGACATATTGCATCTACCTCCGCTAGAATCTGTCTGTTCGAGAATCCCTGCAGGTCCATAGCACCGGACGGGCAGGCTACGGTACATGCGCCGCATCCCTGACACAGTGCGCTGTTGACTACCGCTATGCGGCGTGTCTCGCGGATTCCATGATCATTGACCAGTTTATCTTCATAGCTGATTGCTCCATACGGACATACATTTTCACAGGTGGAGCATCCGTTACACATCAGCTCGTCAGCCTGCGCGGTACACGGATTCGTCATCAGCTTATCCTTTGCCAGCAGACCAATGGCCTTCACTGCTGCCGCACCTGCCTGTGCTACGGTCTCCGGGATATCTTTCGGTCCCTGGCACACGCCTGACAGGAAAATACCTGCGGTCGGGGATTCTACCGGACGAAGCTTTGCATGTGCTTCCGTCAGGAAATTATTCGTATCAATGCTGGCTGTCAGCATAGTAGCGATCTTTCTCACACCGGGATTCGGTTCGATGGCCGTCGCCAGGACTACCATATCCGCCTCCTTTAAGATCTGCTTGTTGTCCAAAAGGTCGGAGCCCTGGACCAGCAGCTTTCCATTTGGCTGCGGAATGACCTTTCCCACCTGCCCCTTGATGTAGTTGACACCGTACTGCTCAACGGCTCTCCGGTAGAACTCATCAAAGTTCTTCCCCGGCGTACGCACATCAATATAGAATACGGTCACATTTACATCCGGATACTTGTCACGGATCAGCATCGCATGTTTTGCTGTGTACATGCAGCAGATCTTAGAACAATATGGCTTTCCTCTGTCGTCTGCGCAGCGGCTTCCCACACACTGGATAAATACCATTTCCTTCGGCGCTTTTCCGTCGGAGAGACGCTCCAGGTGACCCTTTGTCGGTCCTGCGGCATTCATAATACGCTCCAGCTCCAGGGATGTGATGACATCCTTGCTCTGATTGTAAGCATACTCATCATAGTTATCCAGCTTGATCGTATCAAATCCGGTAGCAACCACGATGGCGCCGTACTTCTCTGTGATGATCTCATCCTTCTGTGTGTAATCAATGGCTCCCGCCTGGCACACCTTGGAACAGACACCGCACTTTCCTGTCTTAAACTTGATACACTGCTCGGTATCGATGACCGGAACATTCGGGATTGCCTGTGCAAACGGCGTGTAGATGGCGCTTCTCGTACTCAGTCCGCGGTTGAACTCGCTCAGTCCCTTCTTGGACGGGCACTTTTCCTGACAGACGCCGCAGCCGGTACATTTATCCATGTCTACGTATCTTGCCTTCTTGCGGATATCTACGGTAAAGTCTCCCACGAAACCGCTTACCTTTTCCACCTCGCTGTATGTATAAATATGAATCTTCTCATGGGCGGATGCATCCACCATCTTCGGTGTCAGGATACATGCGGAACAGTCCAGAGTCGGGAATGTCTTGTCGAGCTGTGACATTCTTCCTCCGATGCTCGGCTCCCTCTCCACAATGTCTACTTCGTAGCCTGCATCTGCGATATCCAGCGCTGTCTGGATCCCTGCAATACCGCCGCCGATAATCAGGGCGCGCTTTGTTACGCGGCTCTCTCCGGGTTTGAGCGGTGCATTTAAGTTTACCTTCGCGATCGCTGCCCTGGCCAGAATAACCGCCTTCTTCGTAGCCTCCTCCATATCCTTGTGGATCCAGGAGCAATGCTCACGAATGTTCGCGATCTCCACCATATAAGGATTCAGTCCGGCCTTCTCTGCAGCCTTCCTGAATGTCGTTTCATGCATACGCGGTGAACAGGAACATACCACAACTCCTGTCAGGTTCAACTCCTTGATTGCCTGGATGATCTTTTCCTGTCCGGCTTCCGAACACATATACTGGTAATCCTCTGCGTGAACGACTCCCGGCTCCATGCGCGCCATCTCAACAACCTTTTTCACATCTACCGTAGCGGCGATATTACTTCCGCAGTGGCAGACAAATACTCCTATCCTCTGCATCCTGCTTACCTCCTGTATCTTCTAAATGCACTGACCAAAAGCTGCTGCGGAAGCTCCGGATCAAGAAGCTCCGGGATGTCGTCTGCCTTCAGGTAATTCTGTCCCTTCTGGCGGACTACCACCTGTCTTGCCGCATCGATCAGCTTACCCGGCTTTACATCCCTCGGGCAGCGCTCCACGCACGCAAAGCAGGAGAGGCATTTCCACAGGGATTTTGACTGCACCAGAGATTCGATATCCTCGTTTATCACGTAGGAAACAAACTGATGAGGCTTGATATCCATCTCGTTGTAAGCGGGACAGGTAGCGGAGCATTTGCCGCATTTCATACATTTTAAAGGATTGACGCCGCTGATTTCTTTGATCAGCTCAGCCTGTTTCTTTTCGGTATTCATGCCTTCGCCACCTCCTCTTTCACGCCAAGCGCCTCTGCCAGCAGTTCTGTGAAATAATATACCGGAAGACCGTCTACTGTGCTGTTGTTCAGGTTATAGAGACACAGCGGACAGGCGGTGATCAGCATATCTGCGCCAAACCCTTGCGCGCTCTCCATAATCTTATCGCACATGCTTTTTGCCATGTCTTTCTCTTTCAGTGAAATATATCCGCCGCAGCACTCGTTCCGGTATGGGTAGATCACCGGTTCAGCGCCGATGGCGCGGATGAAATCCTCCATGATCTTAGGGTTCTCCGGGTTGTCGAACGCCAAAATCTTTCCCGGGCGGAGAAGCAGGCAGCCATAGTAAGCGCCGATCTTCTTTCCCTTCAGAGGATTTACGACTTTCTCTTTTAATGTATCAAAGCCTACGCGGTCTCTGAGCACTTCCAGAAAATGAAGGACTGTCGTTTCACCCGCGTACGGTTCCTCGAGTTTCATATAGTTGTTTGCCCTGGTGCGAATGTCTTCCACATTCTTCATATCATCGTTCACGCGCTTAATGACATGATGACAGGCAGAACAGAGCGTCACCAGATCCTGATGCTTTTCCTTCGCTTCATTCAAAGCACGGACGGAAGAGAGCTTCGTGGCGATCTCATCGCTGCCGAGCGGATAGACTCCGCCGCAGCACTGCCAGTTCTCAATCTCTTCCAGTTCAAATCCCAGCGCCCTGGCTGAAGCTCTGGCATAAGCATCCAGGTCTTTCGCCTTTGTTCTCAGGGTACATCCCGGATAATAACTGTACTTCATCATTGATGTTTTCCTTTCTGATTTATAACTCAATCTGTGCAATAACCGCCTTCAGAGCATCCGCACTGGCCTTTAACTGTGCGATCTCAGTCTTATTCATACGCATCGGAACTTTGCCGCGGATACCCTCCGGTCCAACCAGCGTCAGCGTACTTAAACATACGTCTTCGATGCCATACTCTCCATGCATCATAGAAGATACGGTAGCCATAGAATCAGAAGATGCCAGCAGCGTTCCGCACAGCTTGCATACTGCCTTGGCTACTGCATAGAAAGTAGCTCCCTTGTTTGCGATGATCTTTCCGCCTGACTTCTGCACATACTCCAGCATCGCGTCTCTGTCCAGCTCCTCCACTTCGAGTCCCAGCTTTTTGGAATGTTCATAATACTCGTCAATGCTTACACCTGCGATATAAGCGCCTGTCCACGGGATAAAGGAAGTGTCGCCGTGCTCTCCGAATACATACGCATGGATGTTTTTCTGTGCCACCTTAAAATGCTCGGAAAGTCCGCAGCGAAGGCGTGCAGTATCCAATGTTGTTCCGGAACCGATTACCTGGCGCTCCGGAATACCGGAGATCTTTGTGAACACATAGGTCATGATATCCACAGGGTTGCTCACGATCACGTAAAGAGCATTCGGCGCTGCCGCCACGATTTCCGGAGTGATAGATTTCAGAATATTTACATTTGTCTGTGTCAGTTCAATTCTTGTCTGTCCCGGCTTACGGGCAATTCCGGAGGTAATGATGACGATATCGGAATCCTTCGCATCCTCATAATCACCGGCTACGATAGAAATAGGATCGCGGAAGCATGTTCCCTGGGCGATATCCATTACTTCTCCTTCAACCTTCTTTTTGTTAATATCGATCAGTACGATTTCTGATGCGATGTCCTCATTTGATAATGTGTATGCGATAGTTGCTCCTACACTTCCTGCTCCGATAATAGTAATTTTACTGCTCATAGTGCTCCTTTCTTTCTTTCAGAATTGCTTTATTTTGTGACAAAAAAATTGAAATCCATCGATGTTTCCCCATTGAATCATATAGTCATTCGCAAAGGGCGCAGTAACCCCGGACATACAAATAATCCGAGTTGTCTACTTCATTACTCCGCTCTAAGGAAGCATTCGCTCGATTTCATTAAAGCCATTCTAACATATTGATAAGAATTTAACAAGCTGTTTTTACTATTTTTAAATAGAAAATTTTGGCGGGCTGTAACGGTTCCGTCAGGTCTGAATGAAGTTTCCTGATGATACGAGAAAACAACTGGACAGTGAGCCCCTGAAATGCTATGATAGGGTGCAAAATATAAAGGAGGTAACAATCTATGATTCGAACTTTCTTGAAGCCGCTGTCGTTTATTCCGGCACTGCTGCTTATGTATATGATTTTCTCCTTTTCTGCACAGCCCGGGGAGGTTTCCGCCCAGATGAGCTACAAGGTCAGTTACAAAATAGTGCAGGCTGCCGACTACATATTTGATGCAGGGCTTGAGGAGTGGCAGATTGGAGAATGGGCAAATAAGATCCACTTTATCACCCGGAAGCTGGCTCATATGACAGAGTATTTCGCTCTGGCTGTAGCCGTTTCCTTTCCATTATATGTGTACGGCCTGCACGGAATCCTGTTGATGCTGGTGGCCGGGCTGATCTGCGTGGGTTTTGCCTGCGGGGACGAATACCATCAGGCGTTTGTTGCAGGGCGCGGTCCTTCCGTCAAAGATGTGTGCATCGACAGTGTGGGCGTATTTTTCGGTATCATCTTTGTCCGCATCATCGGCTGGACAGGGAGAAAGACTATCTTCAAGCCAAAGGAAAAAGTGAAAAAGGCGCGCAGTAAAAAAGGGAAATACATAGAAGACGATTATTATGAGGATGATTACCGGGAGGCTCCTTACCGGACAGATGGCAGGCATCAGGAACCGCCTTACAGACCGGATGACAGATATCAGGAACCACCTTACAGACCGGATGACAGATATCAGGAACCGCCTTATGAACAGGCAGATTTCCGCCAGACATCTTATAATAGAAGAAACGGATATCAGGAGATTCCTTACGAGCGGGAAAATGACCGGTACACGCCGGAAGATGACTGGTTTGACGAGGAGGACATCGATATTGACAGCGCACCGGACGCCTCCTACGATGCCGGATGGGAAGACCCCTCACGGGCAGACGATTGGGGAATGGATGCACAGCCTCCAAGACCGGATAAAAGAGCTCCCGTACAGAAGCAGCCGCCAAGACCTGCTCCTGAAACACAGCCAAAAAGGAAAAAAAGAGCCAAAAAGGAAAAAGACTGGTTTTTTGATATGTAACCCCCAAAAGGTTTTATATTTCATATCTTGCATACTCAGGCATGAAAAGAGCCCGGAAATCAGAATACATACTGAATTTCCGGGCTTCTGCTCTGCGATCCACGCTCCTCTATCCCTTTTCCTTGATCTCCGCCCTGCGGTATGCCTGGATCAACTCTTTTAACTCCGCGATCCGCTTCTGGATTCGTTTGCCGTTATCTGTATCTCCTACGAGCAGCCGCTTCATACTGTATTCCACCGCCACCCGCCTGGACACGATGTCCTGTTCCTTTAAGACTGCCGCTTCCGCAGACTCAAAGGGCTCGTGCGCCGTCAGCATCATACCGTAGGAATTGTAGATCAGCGTGTAGCCTGCGATTCCTGTTTCTTTATGATAAGCCTTCGAAAAGCCTCCGTCGATAATCAGCATCTTTCCGCCGCATTTTACAGGACTTTCTCCTTTATTCTGATGAACCGGGACATGACCATTGATAATATGTGAGCCATTTCCGGAAAGCCCAAATTCCTCTAAGATTCTGTCAGCCGTTTTGGGATCATCCAGAAGTCCATAATAGGCATCCTTCGTCTCCTTGTACACCTCCTCTTCCTTCAGGAAGTACCGCTCAAAGGTCGCCATCTTGTCCCTGCCAAACAGGGGGGAACCGGGAGCGCACCACAAAAACCACATGATATTGCTTCCTTTTCTCCTCTCCGTCTCATCCAGAGCAAAAAAGGCCCGCCGCACATAATTCTCCAGCACATCATACAGCATCTTTCCCTTATATTCTCCGCCATAGACCTTCACTTTTTTAAACGAGCCGTCCTCATTCATCGGCATACAGCCATGATACAGCAGGTTTCCATTGTATATCTTATAAAGACTTCCCTGCTTCAGAAGGAAGTTCACATGTCGCTGCAGCTTCTCGCTGTTCGTAAAGGAGGCTGTCAGCTTATCCATAAGCACTTTTTCCTTATCACTCAATTCATAGGGATGTTTTCTGTCCACGGTTGGAAAATCCAGATCCCGCATCGAATACCATTTTCCTGCGATCTCCACCTGCCCGCTCTCATAATTGATCTTATCCAGCAGGCATCTGCCCTCCATGCCAAACTCCGGGTTCTCTTTAGCGAGCTGCCCTTCCAGTTTAAGCTGGATCATCGTAATAGCTTTATGCATTTTCTCATTCAATCCAAAAGACAGGCTCTCTTCCTTCCGGCTTCCCTTCCCTCCAAAGCACTGGGACTTGTCA
>ENA-OPVH01000777-OPVH01000777.1-human-gut-metagenome-genome-assembly--contig:-NODE-777-length-18794-cov-2.096110_pt1 | contig 18794 bp, 12 predicted proteins | sample MGYA00241494_ERZ501980 | MGnify/ENA primary metagenome ERZ501980 (study PRJEB25962, sample SAMEA1964914) | human gut metagenome | biome: human gut; feature: human-associated habitat; material: faeces... | reverse complement strand
CTTGACCCTTTCGCGCGATTCAGTTGATTTCTCTTGCATACAGTTTTCGCGTGTTTATGCAGAGATTTCGCCTCTGCGGAGGCGACCAGAGGGCTTTGCGGTCGCCCTCTGGACTGCTTCGCGTCCCCATTTAAGTTTATTGATTGTTATGCTGATGAAGACGGATATATTCATCGTAATGGTTTAAAAGATCAAAAGGCTTTTGATTATGCTATTGAAGTTGCTCAACTTAATTCAGACTTTAGACCAACTAAAGATATGATTGAAGCTATCAATTGGCTTGTTGAGCATAATATCAATTATGTTGGGCAAATGTTCTTTGAAACTGTTAATGCTCTTCAAGCTGGTAAAGATCTTATGGCTGGTATGAATAAGAATCTTCGTAATGATCTAAAGAAAGACTCTTTTACTAAAGAAGAGATCGGTGGTATGCTCGGTTATATGCGTGAGATTACGAAGATGGGTAAAGACTTACCTAAACTTATTGCTGAACTTAAAGAAGCAGAAGATAATTATGTTAAATCTAAACTCAAGAAAACTATCGTTCGTGGTGGTAAAGAGCTTGCTGCTTCAATGGATGTGCATAACAATATAGATAATGGTGTTGGTGGTGGAATAGATATGATTGATTAAGCTATGAATGGTAAATATGAGTTTTCACAAGATGCTATTGATAACTTTATGTTTATTCATGCTTATTGGAAAAATAGTTGTGATGGCATCAATGCTGCTCCTGAGAATAAGTGGGGCTATAAACGTGGAGATATTCCTTTTATAGATTATCTCTGTGAAGATAAAAGTAAATATCCGAAAGCATCTGAAGGTATTAGTTATATTACTAATAAACCTTTATATGATCCGGATAATGATTTTCTTATTGGTAACTCTGGGGGTATTCTTATGAATATTGATTTTATTGTTATTAATATAGAAAGACTTTCTAAAGCTGCTGATACTTTTGATGAATATGGTACGTATTGCGATTATGACCCTAGTACTCCAGCTTATGAATCATTTTGGCAAAGAGAAACATCTCGTCGTAAGAAAGGTGTTTTTATTAAAGCTAAACTTTATTATAAAGATATTCCTAAGTTCTTTGATGTTAATACTACTGATGAGGAACGTGAAAGTTTACTTCAACCTTTACGTATAACCGGTGCACATTATACTTATCTTAATTATGGTCGTATTGAACGTACACCTAATGATAAAGAACGTGCAAGACTTAAACGTGAAGGTGCTGAATACGTTGAAACTGTTATGGGTTTTCCTCGTTATTGGGATGGTGATTATTGGAACTTTAAAATAGATGAATTTATAGCTAATAATAAGTTTCATCTTACTAAGGCTAAAGCTCGTCGTAAAGGTTTCTCATATAAACGTGGTAGTCAAGCTGCAAATACAATTAATTTATTTCCAAATGTTACAGTGACTCTTGCTGCTGACCAATTAGCTTATCTTACAGATAAAGGTGCTACTACATTTATGGCTAAGAAATGTCTTGACCATTTTGAGGAACATACATTTTGGCGTCGTGGTTATATTTCTGAGGCTATTGATGATATACTTCTAGGTTATCGTGTATCTACTAAAGGTCTTAAAAATTTTGGTTGGATGTCTAATCTTTATAGCGTTGCTTGTGGTAAAAATGAATCCGCTGCTGTAGGTAAGAAAGCTATTGAGATTGACTTTGAAGAAGCAGGTAAGTTTCCTAATCTCCAAAAAGCCCTTGACGTTACTTTATCTAATACAGAATCTGGTGCTATATCTGTTGGTACTATTCGTGTTTATGGTACGGGTGGTACTAAAGGTGCTAACTGGGCTGCATTTAGTAAAGCCTTTTATAATCCCAAAATGAATAAGATGCTTTGCATGGAAAATGTTTGGGATATTAATAAACGTCATGAAGTATGTGGTTTCTTCTTTCCACAAGTATGGGATTGTGAACCTTATGTTGAACGTGGTAATTCAATTATATTCACTGCTTATGCTTGGGATAAACAAGATAAAGAGAATCACTTTCATAATAATGATAGTGAAACTCATATAATCTATAAAGCCCAACGTGCTAATACTCCTGCCGAAGCGTTCATTAATACAACAGAGAATATGTTCGCTTCTCCTGAACTTAATCTACACGTTTCAGATTTAATTAATGATAATGCTACTAGATTCTTTCAAGACGGTTGGATTATCGTTAATGATTTAGGTAATTCTAATAAAGCTGAATTTATACCGAAAGCTGAATGTATTAAACGTGATATATTTGGTAAAGGTAGATTCCATGAGTTTGTTAATCAAGTTCCGCATGGTTCTCGTGATGATACTCATGGTTGCGTTAGAATGTATTATCGTCCGTTCTTAGTAAATGGTGAAGTGCCTAAAGATTTATATTTTGTTAGTGTGGATGCGTATAAGGTAGATAAGGCTCAAAAAGACGTAACAGATAAACATTCTCTTTATTCTGCACAAGTATGGATGCGTAGTAATACTATTACTCCATATCCAAATCAAAAACTGCTTGTATGCGAATATATAGGACGTTTGGATACAATGGAGCAAAATGATATAGTCACTATGGGTATGTGTCTTATGTATAATGCTGAATGTTGTCCGGAAGCTGGTACTGGTGAGACTGTTTCTAACTTCATTAAATATAAACTTAGACGTTACTTAATGCTTGACCCAACCAATGCCAATACTCGTAAATTGACTAATCCTAACAATAATGATTATGGTATTGTGATTGGTGATGGCGATAAGAAATATAATGGTCTTCGTATGCTAAAGGAGTTTATTTATGAACCTCTTTCATATACTGCTGATGGTAAACCTATTCGTAGACTTAAGTCTATTAGTAGTGTTCGATTGCTTCTAGAGTGTCAGAGATTTACTGCTGAGGGTAACTTCGACCATATTAGTGCTGCTATTGTTGCTATGTATGTCTTTCTTGCAGACTCTTTAAATACTAAGCGTCTTGTTGAAGGTAATACAGAGAATAATGACAGACGTATTGCAAATCGTTTAAATCGTCGTTAAATGGATGCTTCTAAGATTCCTAATTCTTTAGAAAAGCCTGATGTTTTTGCTTCGGAAGCTACTAAGCGTGGAGCTGTTTGGACTAAGGCTATGTGTGATTGGGTTATTGCTACTGCTCATTCTAATAATGATAAAGCAGATATTAAAGCCTTTCTTGACGCTGCAAATGGAATTGTAGATGAATCTACTTACAAGTATGTAATGGCGACCTACAACTCCGTTAATGGTAGAAAAGAAGATTTGCCTGGTAAGATTAGAGATGTTGATTTTATTACTCCTATTAAAGAGAAATATATAGGGGAGTTCATTAACACCTATAATAACTACCAAGTTTATAATGCTGATATTGATGTTGTCACTAGACGTAACGCTGATCTTCGTGTTGCTCTTGATGGTCTTCTTCGTCAGCAATTTATAAACATCATGAATGCTAACGGTGTTCAAACCGGTGAGCCTTCTAAAGATCTTCCATCTGCTGAAGACTTTATGAAACAAGCTGCTAAGGATTGGATTGATGAAGAAGCTGATCGTGGTCAGAAAACTCTTAATCTTCTTAATTCCCTTATTAAAGCTAATGAGAAATATATTCAAGCTTTCTATTATTGGTTTTGTACTGAAAGTGTTTATTCTTATCGTGATGTAAGATACAATGATGTTATTTTTGAAATTATTTCTCCTCTTGAGTATTATCGAATTGATAGTGGTAATCTTTTTGTTGAAGATGATGATTATGGGATGCGAGAGTTTGATATTAACATCAATGATATAATTGGTGAATATCAAGAAGTTCTTTCTAAAAGAGATATTGCTTACATTAAAGATATAATTCATAATCATGAAAGTACGGGTGAATATACAGTTACTCCTGTTATGCTTCGTTCTCGTGAGATTGCTTTTAATCCTACGATTGATGCGCAGAATGCTGCTCCGTACCACTCCTTGCCCTCTACCGGGGTCCTCAAAGCTCATCATTGTGTTTTTAAGGTTCCTATGAAGCGTGGTGTTCTTACTTATACCAATGCTTATGGTGAGATTGAGCAAAAGATTGTTGATGAAGATTATGTCTTAGATACTACTCTTGGTGATATTGATATTGAATATACTTGGGTTCTTCAATGTTGGGAAGCTTATCGTTTTGGTGATAAAGATTGGGGTGTATATACTAAAGCTCAACCTATTATTGTTCAACGTGAAGAAGTGAATAATCTTAATCATTGTAAGTTACCTTATAATGGTTTAAGTCGTTTGATGCTTCTTAATAATCCTAAACCTATTCCTTACCGCTTATTACCTTATCTTGCTCTTTATCGTCTTTATACTTTAGTTGAGGAACGTACTATTAGTAAATTCCGGTCATGGCTATTGATACCTGAAAGTTTCTTAGCTGATACTAAAGATATGACTATGGAAGAGCGTCTTGATGCAGCTAATCGAGATGGTACTCTTGTATTTGATGATAGTGAAATAGCTAAGCAACAAGCGTCACTTCAAGCTATTAAAGAAATTGCTAATACTACAATGATTAATTATCTTACGACTATTAATCAGATTAAGCAATCTATTAAGCAAGAAGCGTATGAACTTGCTAATATGAACGATCAGCGTGCAGGAGATATTCAAGCTCGTGCCGGTAAAGCTGTCACTGAAATGGGACTTAATCAGGCTCTAATGGGGTCTGTGTGGTCACTTAAAATCTTTGATTGCTTCCGTTCTCGTGATATGATGGCTAATCTTGATGCTGCTAAGATTGCTTGGATTGATGGCTATGAAGGTTCTTATGTAGATCCAAATACCAATGAGATTGTTCAAGTTCGTGTAAATGGTACTGACTTTGTTAATTCTAATTTAGGTATCTTTGTTGGTAATTCTGCTGAACTCAATGAACAAGTACGTAAGCTTGAAGAGATTGCTTTTGGTGCTGCTCAAAATGGAAATTACGATGTAGCTGCTGAAGCTGTTTGTAATCATAACGTTGCTTCTTTACGCAAATATATTAAAGAAGCTGCCGAAGCTCAACGTCAATTTGAACTTCAAAAAGAAGAGATTCAAAAGAAGTGGGATGCTGAGATTGAACAAACTCGTGCTGCTAATGCGGAAGCTCAACGTAAATTTGAAGCTGAACAAGCTCAACTTGATCGCGATTCTAAAGAAGCTATTGCTGCTGACACTAATCTTACTAATATTATTATTACTGATGCTAAGCTTCAAGTAGATAAGAATGGTAATGATTATATTAGTGAAGATGAAGCTAATGGTAGTACTCTTGATGATTATCTTAAAATGACTAAGTTAAACTTAGATATTGATAGAGTTAATCTGGAACGTGCCAAGTTTGAAGAACAAAAGCGCATGAATCGTATTAACGCCAATAAGCCACGAAAGTCTTAATGTAGGCTCTTATTTTTGTCGAATTGAACAACTATATCGATTGGAATTTGGGTTCGTCAGAGGTCTTCATTTAAGCCTTAAAATGGCATAAATTAATTGGAATTTCAGAGAGCCGTGTGATAGGCGGTACTAATGCTGTTTCTAATAATATTTCTAATGCCATTTTTAATACATATATTATTATTACATTTGTCACTGTTATAACTTAATTTATAAAAGATAAAACATTATGCCAAATCCTATTGTTCCCGGTGGTGTTACTGATAGTAATACTACTAAAACTACGGAAGAGATAGCTGCTGAACAAGCTGTTAAAACTGCTAAAGAAGCAGAAGAAGCTGCTAAAGCAGAAAAAGAACGTAAGAAAGCAGAAGAGGAAGAAGCTAAACGTAAAGCTGAAGAAGAAGCTGCTAAAACTGCTACTCAAAAAACTGAAACTGAAACTGAAACTCCTACTAAGATTGTTCTTACTACCGATGACGGTGATGTTGAGTATGATCTTGATGCTGACGGTAATGCCGTTAAAGACGGAGAGATTGTTTATACTAAAGCTCAGTTAGATGAGTTTGCTGCTGCTGAAACTCAAGAGGAAACTATAGATGTTTCTGCTATTTCTGCTATTTCTGGTTTAACCCCGGTAAATGCTGATGGTACTCCTAAGCAATATGAAATGACTGTTGAAGGTCTTGCTCAACGTGATGCTGATATTGCAGAGCTTGCTAAACGTCAAGCTGAAAGTGAAGCTATCAACAATTTCTTCCGTACTAATCCGGATATTTATCAAGCTGCTCTTTACAAACAAACGTATGGTTCTCTTGAGGGTTTTGCTAATCATGTTGATTGGACTACAATGACTCTTGAAGATAAATCAGATGATCAGTTAGAAGCTGTTATTCGTTCTGCTGAAAAACGCAAAGGTACTTCTGATGCTCAAATCGAACGTATTATTCGTTTTTCTAAAGCTGATAAAGTATTAGCTGAAACTGCTAAAGAAAGTCTTGATTATCTTGCTAATGCTCAGAGACGTGAGATTGAAGCCGCAAATGCTAGGCAAGAAGCCGAATATCAAGCTGCTCAAGAGGCTCTTGATAAAGCCTACGGTATTACCTATGATGAGAATGGTAAAGCTAAAGTGCTTAACATTCCTGATTCTTTATACGATAAGATCGTTAATAAAGGTACTATCGGAGGTCTTGCAATTCCAACAGCAGGCGTTAAAAGAACTGTTAATGGTAAAGAGCAAATTCTTTCTCGTAAAGATATTGTCAAGTATTTAACAGCTCCTGTTGTTGAAGTTAATGGTGATTTCTATACGCAAGCTCAGAAAGATGTTTTTGATATGCTTGCTGATAATGAAACGTTCGCTATGGTAGCACTTCGTAACTTGTTAGGTGCTGATATTAGTCAGTTAGCTGCTGCATCTATACGACAAGAAGCTGTTCGTCGTTTGAACATTACTTCTAGTGGTAAACCTAAAGTTAAGATATCCACTCAAGGTGGCGGTACTAAAGTTAATCCTAATAGACGTCCTATTGTTCCGGGTGGTATTATTGATTCAAATAAATAATTATCGTAACTATGCTTAGAGAAATTGGAAAAAAACAGTATTCCAAAGAGGTTTACTCTGATGCCGATATGCTATTGAACTTTAATGTTCTTGGTGCTGTCGATTTGAATAAGTCTCTTACTTATCTTTGGGGTAGGAACAGTAATCAATTCCCTCTTCTTTCTCTTACAGAAGGTCAAGGGAATATTTCTCGTAAGAAACCTATTAATGCTGGTGATACTCAGTATAAGTGGAAGATTATGGGGAAACCTACTGTCACTTCCCCGATTGTGCGTTTGATTACGCCTACTCAAACCCCCGGTAAAGGGTTTATGTCTTTCAAAGCGGAGTTCCAAGATAACTGGATTCCTTATCAGTATTCTGCTATTACTCCTGACGGAAAGCACATGGTTCGTATGCAGACCGATGGTGAGCAGACTGCTTCTGGTGGATATATCTATGAAATGATTATCCTTGGTGGTAATCCTGATGAGTTTATTGATCTCAGCAATTTTGAGAGAGGTAAATATTGGGGCATGGGTGCTCCTACGATTGCCGGTGAATTATCTACTGGTTCTCGTTCTACTGCTGAATCTTGGAGTGAAATGACTAACCAATTTGGTTTCCATAGATTCTCCAAAATTATTACTGGTAACATTGCTAATATTGTAACCGAGTTTGAACTTGATTATGATGATGGTTCTAAAGGTACTCTTTGGATGCCTTATGAAATGCGTCAGTTTGAGTTCATGCGTAGACGTTTGTTAGAAGAGGATTTATGGTTCTCTGCTTACAACCGTGATATTAACGGTGTTATTCACAATCAAGAAAAACATTCAAATAAACCTATTCCTCGTGGTGCTGGTGTTCGTGATATTCTTATCGCATTCGGTAACTACTTCGAATACTCATTCATGACTATCGAGCTTATTGATATGATTCTTTCTCGTATCTTTGAAGTTCGTAACGATATTGATTTGAGTAACAAAAATATCGTTCTTTATACCGGTAAAGGTGGTTCTAAAATGTTCCAACAGTGTATTAAGAATGAAGCTATCGGAAATGGTTACTTTGATAAGTTAGGTTCTGAGGAGATTCAAAGCCGTGGTGGTATCCTTTCTTATGGTGCATACTTCAATCAGTATAAGCACTATTCCGGAGCTACCGTTTCTGTTAAGGTTGTAGATTTGTTTGATACCGGTTCTCGTGCCGAAATGGATCGTAAGAATGGTCGTATGTATGGTGGCTTCCCTGTTACCTCTTATACGATGGTGTTCTTGGATCACTCTATTGATAACACGAGTGGTGAAGCAAATATTCAGTTGGTTTGTGAAGAGGGTCGTGAATATTTGTACGGTGTTTATCAAGGTATTACTCCGCTACCTAAAGAGTGGGGTGCTTATAGTAAGATGTTATCTACTAGAGAGGATATTGCTACTTATGAGGTTATGTCTTCACAAGGTATCAATATGCTTAATGGTACTACTTCTTTCTGGGCTGAAATGATTTTTGAATAAGCGTACATTACGATTATTGTAAAGTATAAACTTACTAAAGTATAAACTATATGATATACTCACGCAAAATAACCTTAGCTTTAAAGCTGAATCCGACTATGTTTCAAGTCGTGAATCAGAAAAGTATTGGTGCTTTCAATACTATTTTCGGTCCAAGCATTAAAGCGGTTCTTACTCTATCTAGTAAAACTGCTGAAATGGCTTCTATACTTCCTACGATCATTGGAGCTTCTGCTGATAGCCGTAACGTAAACTTTCAAGACCTCGTTTTGAAGCATCTTAAAAACTCAACTGTTGAAGTTCCCGCTCAAGGTTATGAGCTTGAAACTGGTTGGGAGTTTTCTCTTAACGATCCTGTTAAACGTGATGCTATTCTTGATTGGGCTAAAAAGAACAGTATTAATACTGAGGTTGCTCCGAATAAATTAGAGAAAGCTATCTTTGATGCTATGCTCTTTGGTGAAGGTACTGCGGTTCATGAAGAGAATCTGTATATGTACATGACTCCTATTAAGCCGCAAGATTATATTCTTTGGCGTCTTGCTCTGCTTACTTCTACTGTTGCTAATAAACCGGAAGATGTTGAGAAATCTACTAACATTCGGTTTTACTTACATAGCATCGAAGATGTTAAGCGTATGAAAGATGCTAAGACTAAAGCTGTTGTTAATACTGCTACTAAGTTGGCTCAGTTGTTCACAGGTGATGAGTCTTCTTATAAACGTATTAGAAATATGCTTATCTGTAATGCTCCTGCTGATACTCTACAGATTATTAAAATGGAACATGGAGATTTGCAGACGGCTGTAGCTGAACTTTCTCAAACGAATGCAGATGCGTTTATTTCTCTGTTTGATAACAAGAATGTAGAAGCAATGGCGCAAGTCTATAAGTTACTCGCCGCTCAAGTCATTACGAAAGACGGTGATAATTACTTTGACACTGTGCGTCCGGAAGTAGTTCTTGGTTCTTCCATTGAGGGTGTTATGGCTTTCTTAGCTGCTCCCGAAAATGTTGAATATAAAGCACAACTTTTCACTGCTTATAAGGCTTCGGTTATAAACTAACAAAATAGTGTCAGTATGTATAGTAGTTGTAAAGAAGCACATATTGCTGTAAACGATAAGATTCAGCAGATTAATGCTAATAGGCAAGAATCTATTCGTCCGCAGTATATTGATATTGCTCTTAATGAAGCTATTGACGTACTGCTTACGCAAAAGATTAAAGCCTTTGAAGAGACTGGTCGTTATTACGATGATTTGCAGGTGCTAAAGACTACATATAGAAGTCCTCTTTACCTTCTCGCAAATGAGGGTAATAGAGGCTTCGCTTTTTTACCTGCGAATTACCTACATGGTGTCTCTTATGATGCAAGTGTTATATATGATAAGTTTAAACGTTATCGAGCAACTGAATCTGTTACTACTAGGATTTACGTTGTTAATATCAGTGAGCTATTTAAAACTATTCCCGGTTATATAGAAGATTTCGTTATTCAAATCGGTAATGATACCGTTACGTTTCATTATCCTGTTAAGATCTATCGTAAAGAGGGTCTATTTGAATATATCAACTATATGCTCTCCATATTGCTGCGAAAAGGTTACAATGTGACTTATGAACGCTACAATAACGAGTATTACCCCGAATCACTAGTGTTTTACTTCGATACGCCACAGCTAATTGTAGTTGGAGATAAATATACTATTAAGTTAGTACAATTTGACTACAAGCGTTATTCGGGCTTATACGAGGTTATCACTTCTGACGGAGTGGTTACAAAGGTACAAAAGAGCAAACCTGCTGGTATGGATTTAGTTTCTGATGTTCAGCGTAGGGATATGCTTCAAACGTATCACAATCGTCTTAATAGACACATTCATCCTATATGTACGATAGAAAGTAATAGGGTTTTAGTAGATATGGATGATACGTTTGTGATTACTGATGTTGCTATCACATATCTTAGACAACCTACTAGGTTTGATATTGTAACTGATACTGCTACTGAACTTCCGTTTAAAACCGAGATTATTAACCTTGCTACACAGAAGCTTCTTGGTAAACTTAAAGATGAAGGTTATCAAATTGCTATAAATGAAAGTAATTCTTTAAAATAAAACGTTACTATGAGAATTGTAAGTTACGGAAAAACATTTGTCGATAATGTTACTGTTGATACTAAGTTATCTAACGGTCAACTCGGCATTTGTACTGCTTATGGTACTGCTTTGCCTACTACTGGTAGACCTGAGCCGTTTGTAATTATGTCTGCAATTCCTACTAAGGACGGTGGATTTATGAATCAACGTGGAGTGGATATTAATCCTTTTAACTTCACTTATAACGTTCGTAAATATACGGAAACAGATCAGAAAGAAACTATTATTCTTAAAGGTCTTACGAATCCGGCACTTAAGCCTGCTGAAGGTATTGTATATAATGCAGATGCTGAGTTCTGTGGTGCTATTGAAATTTGTTCTTCTGAGGAGTATCGTCATGGTTTGACGGTTAATCCTAATCCTCAGATTGTTCAAATACCTGTTCGGATTCATGCTACTGATACCGTTGATCGGTTGGTAGAGAAGATTAAGAAGAATCTTAGTCTTACTGCTTATAACAAAGAGTTATTTGATATTACTATCGAGAAAGCTGATAGTGCTGTTCAGATAACCGTTGTTGCTAAAAAGCCTACTAAATTGACGATGAACGTATTCGGTATTCTTGCCGATCAAAAAGCCAATGGTACTATTACCGTTAAACATACGAAGTTATCCGGTTTCTTGGCTGATGTTGCTCTTAGTGATGAAGACCTTCGTTATTCTCTGATTAACATGGGTTGGAATCCTCATGATGAGTGGCAGAAAGCTTGGGGTATTGGTGACCCGAAAGTTGGCTTTGATAAAGTCGCTTATCTTGTTATTTCTACGGCTGAGTTTAATCAATTCCCTGAAATTGCCGCTGATAACAATAGTCCTCGCAAATTCCAAATCGTTGTTGGTACGGAAGCTGTGATCGACGCTGTTGTGAATAAACTTGAAGCTATTAAGACTTTAGCTAAAGGTTCCGGTGATAATGCCATTTCTCTGAATACTGCAACTGACTAAAGTTGCTTGGAAAACTACGCAGTGCTTAACGGTTCTGCGTAGTTATATTTGTTTAAACTTAATGCTATGGAATGTAATATTAAAATTGTCAAGTTAAAACAAGTTCTTCCTCTTGGTACATTTCCTAAGCGTGAGCATAACGTTCGATTCTTCTATCATCGTACTGATGGTTGTTACTATATGTATGATGAAAAAGGTTGCGAAATTAATCTAACTACTGATGGTAATATTATTGCTATTGATAGAGAGTTGATTGTTGGTAGTGAGTCTTTGACTGATGACACTCTTGTTTGCATTGGTCTTAAAGCTAATTATGTGCATCCTAGTCGTGGTATTAGAAATAATACTTGTGGTTGTCAAGATACATATATTCGTGCTTGGACTTACATCAAAGATCTTCAAGATTTTATGCAGTCTGGTCATATCGAACGTGATTACTATAGAGTTACTTTAGTTCCTTCTCCTGAAGAGGGTGGTATTGTTGGATGTAGTGGTTCTGCTATTGTTCCTGATGAAAACTCAGATGGCTTCCGTTTCCAATTTGAAGCTGGTAGTCGTGTTGAACTTTATGCTAAACCTGTTCAAGGTTATCACTTTAAAGGTTGGAAAGAGTTCCATACTAATGAGATTATGTCTATTAGTCCTAATTGGTCTTTTACTATTAAGAAAGATATGGATTTGATAGGCGTATTTGAAAAGGATGAAGCTCCTATTGAACAATTCTATATTAATGTTAATGCTGATCCGGCTAATGCAGGATATGTAGTTGGTGCCGGAACATTCCCAAAAGGTACAAGGCATTCTATAACAGCTGCGGCAATTCAAGGGTATCATTTTACTCATTGGACTGATAGTTTAAATCGTATTGTTTCTACTAATCTTCAATATGATCTTGTTGTTGAGAAAGATGAAACTTATACTGCACACTTCGAGCTTGATACTCCTGTTATTGAGGAGTACAATGTAACTATTATAACTAATCCTGCTGATAAAGGTTCAGTTAGCGGTGGCGGTACTTATAAGTCTGGTCAAACTGCAATGATTGTTCCTAGTCCGGTTGAGGGTTGGGCTGTTGATACAGTTACTGCTTCTGGTGGTAATCTTGTAGATAATGGTAATGGTACATATAGCATCGTTGTTACACGAGATCTTACGATTACGGTAAACTTTAAAGAAGCTATTCGTTATTTCACGTTTAGTATCGTGGCAGATGCGAATGGTTTAGTTCGATATAAAGATATTAATGATGCTTGGTCTCAATGGGCAGAAAGACACGAAGTTACTGCTCCGGAAAAGACTATTGTCACTATCGCTGGTAAAGCTAACGGCGGTTATGAATTTGAAAAGTGGGTGACTCCTACTGGTGCTAATCTTCCTAATAATGAAAACAATATCATTGTTGAAGAAGGTCTGCATCGCAAAGTTTATACTGCTTATTTTAAGGAAACTTACATTCCACCTGAAACTCATATTGTTAATATCACTGCTGGTTCTAATGGTAAATGTAAATATAAGATTGGCTCTGGTGAATATTCAGAAGCTGCATCTTCGCATTCTAACATTAGTGTTACTGACGGTGAGACAATTGAGGTATTAGGTGTTCCTGATAGCGGTTATTCTTTTGAACAATGGAATATTGGTGGAACTACTTCTAACTCTAATCCTTATTCAAAGGTTATCACTGAGAATGTAGATTTCTCTTGTACGTTCGTAGAGATTCCACCGGAAGAAGTTACTATTACGGTAGGTTCTGACGGAACTAATGAAACTCGTTATCGTATAGGTGATGGTTCTTGGTCTAGTTGGTCTACTTCTGAACACACGTTTAAAACTGCTGTAGGTTCGATTTATTCAGTTGAAGCTCGTGCGGTTGGCAATTACAAGTTCAGAGAGTGGAATACAAGTGGTGCAAAGGTTTCAGATAATCCTGCAACATTCACTGCTAAAACCGGAACGAATGCAACGCATATTGCTACGTTCGACCAAGTGATCATGCGAACGCTAACTCTTACTGCTGGAACGGGTGGTAAATGTCGTGCAAAGATCAATGGACGTTGGAGCGACTATTATAGTGGCACAAAGACTTACTCTAATATTGTTGACGGAACTACCGTTTCTGTAGAAGCATTAGCAGATAGCGGCTATCATTTTAAGGAATGGATTGATTCGGGTGCACCCTCGACTACTTCACGTGATATTGTCATGAATGACTCTAAATCTATTGAAGCTCGTTTTGAAGTTGATGTTCCTGATAAATTCCAAGTTACCTATGAAGCTATTCCTAATGGAAGTGCTACAATGGAAGGTGCTGGTACTTATAATGATGGTGATACTTGTACGATTAAAGTTAATGTAAGTCCGGGTTATACTTTGAATAAAGTGCTTGTTGATGGTGTTAAAATCACTCTTAACAGTAACAATCAGTATAGCTTTGTGGTTGAGAAAAACATTAAAGTTACTATTGAATGTGATCTTATTCCTGAACCCACACATTATACACTTACAGTTAAAACCGAAGATGAAGGTGTAGCTCAAGGTGGTGTTGGTATCAATAAAGAATCTAATTTAGGAGTTGAAACTGCTGAATTTGAGGATGGTACTGTTGCTACTATTCATGCTACAGCTGCTGAAGGTTATAGCTTTGGTGGTTGGTGGAAAGATGGAGTTAAGGTTTCTGACGATGTAACTCTAAGTGTTACTGTTGATGCTGATAAGACTTATATTGCTAAGTTTACTCAAGATCCATATCTCGAATTAGATAAGACTTCTCTTACTTTCGAGGCTGCTGGTGGAACTCAAACTGTTAATGTTACTTCTAACGTCGAATGGACGGTTTCATAATTAGGGGGAGGGGTACTAAGATGGCTATTGCTTCTTGGCTTACCCCTGCCGCTAAGAGTGGTACGGGTAATAAAACGGTCGGTTTAACTGCGAGTAAGAATACTGCCGAAAGTAGAACTACGGTTGTTACCGTTACTGCCGGTGGTATTACGAAAACTATTAATTGTACTCAAACGGAAGCTGATAAGTTTACTATTAAGATTTCAGCTTTAACTACTAATAGTTCAGGAACTACTATTACAAATGTTGGTGATTGTTCTATTGGTTCATCCGCTACAGGTGGAGTTAAAGAAGGAACTTATTATCGTGACACACAAGTCATATTGACTGCTAAAGCTGCTCCAACTGGGTATGATTTTGTTGGTTGGTATGAAGGCTCTAATCTTGTTTCTACAAGTCTTTCTTTTAGTGTTACTTTAACTGCTAATAGAACTCTTGTTGCTAAATATAAGATTAAGAGCTACACTGTTAATGCAACTTCTGAGGATAAAAACAAAGGTACTGTAAGTCCTGCTGGTCAAACTGTAGAACACGGTGCTAATGCTATTGTAGTTGCAACTCCTAAGTCTGCTTATAATTTTGCTGGTTGGTACAATGGAACAACTAAAGTATCTAGCAATGCTTCATATACATTTGCTGTTACTGCCAATATCAGCTTAACTGCTAAGTTTACAATTAAGACTTTCACAACTACTACTGCTAATTCAACTGGTGGTACAGCAAGCGTTAATAAGTCTAGTGTAGAATATGGTGGTTCTGCTATTTGGACAGCTACTCCAAGTACTGGCTATAATTTTAGTAAGTGGTCTAATGGTTCTACTATTAATCCTATGACAGTTTCTAGGATTACTGCCAATACTCATATTACTCCGGTATTTGTTCTTAAGTCATATACTGTAACTTGGAATCCTAATGGTGGAACTGTAGATCCTACGTCAACTACTAAAACTCATGGTTCTACTTTAGGCACATTACCTACTCCGACAAGAGCTGCTGATGCTCAATACACTTATACATTTAAGGGTTGGTTTACAGCTACAACGGGTGGTACTCAAATATCTGCATCTACTACTGTAACAGGAAACGTTACTTATTATGCTCAGTGGACTGCTACTCTTAGAAGTTACACTGCAACATTCAATGGTAACGGTGGTGGTACTCCTAGTCCATCAACTATTACTAAAACGTATGGTTCAGAATTAGGTACTCTTCCGACTTGTTCTAGAACAGGTTATACATTCCTCGGTTGGTATACAGCATCTAGTGGTGGTACGAAAATTTCATCTGCTACTAAGATAACTGGTACTGTTACCTATTATGCTCAATGGTCTATTAATAGTTATACTTTAACTTACAATGTTAATGGTGGTAATGCAGTAAGTCCTGCTTCTAAGAGCATTCAATATGGAAGTGCTTATGGTACTTTGCCGAAGCCTACGAAGTCTTCTGATGCTGAATACACCTATGCATTTGCAGGTTGGTACACTGCTGCTAGTGGTGGAACGCAAGTTACTGCTAATACGACAATGGGTGCAGGTAATACTACGATATATGCACATTGGACTGCAACTAGACGGAGTTATACGATAAATTATCAAACAACATATGGGTCTTTGAATAGAACTAGTCAATCTGTTGCTTATGGGTCGAAAGGCTCTTGTACTTTGACTATGCCTGCAAATGATGCTCAGTACACTTATACTTTCCAAGGTTGGTATACTGCTGCTAACGGTGGTGGAACTAAGGTTGGTTCTTCATTAACTTTAGAAACACCGAGTGTAACAGGTGCTGCTACTTATTATGCTTATGTGACCAGAGCTGTTAATAGGTACACCTTTACATTTAACGCTAATGGTGGTAGTACTCCTTCTTCTTCATCTATAACTAAAGATTATAATGAAGCTATTGGAACGTTACCTACTTGTTCAAGAGCTGCGGATAATACTTATACGTATGCGTTCGCAGGTTGGTTCGATACTTCTGCTACTAGCGGTGGTACTCAATTAACTACAACAACTAAGGTTACTTCTAATAAGACTTGGTACGCTAGATGGACTGCAACTTATAAGAATTATACAGTTACTTGGAATGGTAATGGTGGTACTCCTAGCAAGTCTAGTAGTTCATTCCATTACAATGACGCTTTAGGAACTCTTCCTACTGCTACAAGAACTGGATATACTTTTAAGGGATGGTCTACGTCAGCTAGTGGTTCTGTTAATGTAAGCACAACTACCAAAGTTACTGGTAATGTTACTTACTATGCTGTATGGCAAATTAACAGTTATACATTGACTGTAACTGCGGGTACAGGTGGTACTGTTAGTGGAGGCGGTACTTACAATTATGGTGCAACTGCTACATTAAAGGCTACACCGTCTGCCGGTTATCACTTTGTTAAATGGAGTGATGGTAATACGAATGCTAGCAGAACTGTTACTGTTACTGGAAATGCTACTTACACTGCAACGTTTGAACAAGATCCTTATTTGAATCTTGATAAAACTAGTCTAACGTTTGAAGCTGCTGGTGGTACACAAACTGTCAAAGTAACTTCTAATGTTAATTGGATTGTTTCTTAAACTTTTAAATGTTCCGCTACGCTTTGCAGACCCCAGTAAGGGAATAGCTTGTGGAGCGTGCGGAACTTCAAACTTTTTTACGAATAATTAAATTTTTATCATTATGATTGGAGATTCTGCTTTAAATGAAAGAGCAACTGCTGTTGAAATTGGTGGTTTAGTTGATGGAGTTGGTGCACCTGTTATGCGTGCCGGATATGCTTTGAAAGCTAAACCGAGTTGGATCACTTTAAGTGCTGTTGAGGGAACTGGTAATTCTCAAGTAGATGTTACTGCTCCGGTTTATAAAGGTCGTAACGGACGTTCCGGTTTGATTACCGTTGCTGTTGAAGATTTGACCGAAGACGTTACTTTGCAGCAGGAAGGTTCTACGATTTGGGACGTTACTACTCAATCATTAGCTTTCGTTAAAGGTGGTGAAGCTAAGAAGTTCATTGGTAACTCCAACTTAGCTGCTATTACGTTTGCTGTTGATTCTGACGCTTCTAAATGGTTGACTGCCGGTAAATTGATGGTAAATAAAAAAGAATACAACTCTGGTGCTGAGATCGAAGGTGATCCGGGAGCAGATGACGTTTACGCTTTCGAAATTACGTTTACCGCTGCTGCTAACCCGACGGTTAACACTCGTACCGGTAACATTACCGTAAATGGTCAGAAATACACTGTAACGCAAGCTGCCGGTGATGCTACTTTGACTGTATCTCCGACTGCATTGACTTTCGCTGCTGCGGGAGAAACTAAACAGATTACGATTACTACGAATACCGCTTGGACTATTTCGTAAGTCGTCTGTTGATTTGATTATGGGTCTGATAGGTGCTAAGGTGCCTATTAGACCTTTTGTCGTATAAACAAATATTTAAGATATGTCAAAATCTAATTGGGTAAATACCTCACCTAATTCGGGTAATGGTAATGGATCTATTCAAGTCACTGCTCAAGCTAATGAGGGTGATGCTAGTCAAGGTTCTGTTGCTGTTGCAGGTGGAGGTTTATCTAAAACTATTGCTGTTAATCAAGACGCAAAATTACTTGTTATAGGTGACTTTGGTCGAAATAGTAATGAATATGGTCTATGGACGACTTTACAAGTTACGGCTATAGGTATTAAAGGTGTCGCATATTGTACAATGGCTGATTCATCTGTTGTTGAGAAAGACTTCAATAATACAGTCAATGTTGCTGAATCTGAACATTGTATGTTTGTATCGCTTGAAGGTAGACGTGTTAATGATGCTAGTAAAGTAGTTACATTTAATATGCAAACTATCTTAGATTTTATCGGTCATGCTGATACTTTATGCGAATTGTTTACTGATATTGATTTTAATTCTTCTAAAAGGAATACTCAACTAGATGTTACTCCGTATTATGAGCAATTAGTTTATGAGATTAATGATTGTCTTATGACTATGTATCCGGATAACCATATGTTGATTAATTTCAATATCGTTGATTTCGATGAAGCTACTAAGGAACATATTAGAAGTATAGTTACTTGTGATCGTTTCGTTGTTGCTTTCTAACTTGTTACAAATTTAAATATTTGAGTTATGGCAAAACCTGATTGGATTACAGTTAGTCCCGCAAGCGGTTCAAATAACGGAAGTTTTGACGTTATAGCGGCTAAAAATACTGGAGTAGCTAGAAATGGTATAATAACTGTAGCAGGGGGGGGGGAGGGGGGGGTAAGTAAAACTTGTGATATTGTTCAAAAAAGTGGTAAAGCTATTTTCGCTATAAGTAATATTAGTATTGCATCTGAAGC
>ENA-OPVH01000770-OPVH01000770.1-human-gut-metagenome-genome-assembly--contig:-NODE-770-length-18897-cov-3.029774_pt1 | contig 18897 bp, 26 predicted proteins | sample MGYA00241494_ERZ501980 | MGnify/ENA primary metagenome ERZ501980 (study PRJEB25962, sample SAMEA1964914) | human gut metagenome | biome: human gut; feature: human-associated habitat; material: faeces... | reverse complement strand
ACATTGTAGAATAGGCTCATAACATACAACAGGGTATGTACGGTTTCTTACCATACATACTCTGTTTTTTATAATCCCATCATTTCCCTCACTACCCTGTCTGACATCTTCACCGCACCGACCAGTACAAGCATATTGAAAATCAACTCTCCAATATAGCTCCACACCATAGTGACTACTTGTGCATCTGGATTGACAACTGGCGGTGATGATGCAAACAATGAAAAAATGATACAGGACAGTACAATGATTGCCCCCTCCAGACAAACTGCCGCATAGGATTTTAAGAAACTTTTTCCTATATTCTGCGTCGGTTCTCCGGCAAAGGATGACAATGGTATCGGTGCTATAGCTGTATAGAGATACAGCCGAAAAAAACGCCCATATACAGTCAGTATCATCACAAATCTTAGTATGGTAATGAACAGGCTTCCAATCAATGTAACAGCCCATAATGGAATGGATTCCAAAAAGCCACAATCCTCAACTGCTGTTACAATTTCTTCCGGTAATTTTGTTTTGCCCATTTTGTCAAACCCGGCAGATTTGATAATAGTAGCAACAACGCCCTGTGCAATATTAAATAACGCTAACATCAGTTCCAGTCCATGCGTGATGACACCTTTTGCCAGAGCGAACCGGACAAATAGTTTCAATACGTGTTCCGGTTTCTTCACTTCTGTGAAACTGCCACAGGTCTTTACCATTCCTACTACAAAAAACAATACAAGCAATGCACATCCGATTGCTTGAACTGCTCCGTTGATTTCCACCATAACATCCCATATATCCCCGCCTTTAAACTCTTTTGGGGACTGTGTTACCAACGTCCATATCTCTGCCAGTTTATCATTCCATGTGTCCAGGGCATTTTCTAAGTTATCAACAACCCAATTTGCCACTTTTACACCTCCTTTAGAGGGACAGGCTTACGCCCATCCCATTATTTTTCTGTTACCAAAGGGTACTCCTATCACCCCCCGGTAATGGTATTTAAGATTTCCTTTGCAAAAGTAATAATGATTCCGCCTGCCAACGTTAAAAATCCATTAGCTCTCTGGCTTGGGTCATGGCTCTTTAAGGAAAGACCTACCTGCACTATTCCAAAGCCAAGCAGAATCATTCCAATGGCACGGATAAGCCCAAAAATGAACGTGGACAGATTATTTACTACTGTCAACGGTTCTCCGCCGCTTTCTTTGGCATAGACAGTAGCAACACCAAGTACCAGTGCAAAAACCAATGCACAATAAAAAAGGAAACCTTTTTTCAGTTTCCTTCCCATCGGCATTTTCTTTGTTTCCTTATTCTGTTTTTTGTTTCTTAACTTCATAGTTACCTCCACTTCTGCTATTTTACATAGCCATCAATCTGCATTTGTCAACTGTTCGATTTCCTCCTCTGTCAAAAGCACATATTCTTCTGTCTTCTCGTTTGTGGAAATCTCTGCTGCCTCCTCCCCATCTATTTCCTGAAGGGAAATGGTTGCAACAGCCTTTGTTACCGTTCCATGTGGATAAACACCCCCTTTCCCGTCGGCACTGTCCCCAATATTCGGGTGCTTCATCAGATTAAACTTCAAATCCATGACAGGACGTTCTCCCCGGATAAACAAAATGGCATAACGGTTATCTAACATCCGCACCTCATCCGGTGTCAGAAGCTCCCGCCCCGTCAACTGGTAATTGGTTGAATAGTTACCGCTATGCCCGGTACTCTTGCCATAGGTATTTGTGTCCAGATTTTCCTTTCCCAATAGTTCACTGACATATTTATGGGTTTCTTTTTCGTTGCCGCCCAGATACAGAAATTCATCACAGTTTCCTACAATGCTTTCCCATTGCTTTTCAAATAGTGCCTTCAACTGCGAGAGATTTTGCAGGATAATCGACACAAACATTCCTCTGGCTCGCATGACCGCCAGTATCTTGTCGAAGTCATCCGGCAGAGAAACATTGGCAAACTCATCCATGAGAAGATGTACCTGCACGGGCAGGCTCCCGCCATATTTATAATCTGCCAAATAAAAAAGCTGCTGGAATAACTGTGTGTATAAAATACTGATAAGGAAATTAAACGACGTATCATTATCCGGAATGATGGCATACAATGCTGTTTTTTCTTCTCCCATTCCTGCCAAATCCATTTCGTCTGTCATGGTCAGCTTACTAAGGCTCTCCAGATTGAATTTCTCCAGTCTTGCCATTAGTGTAATCTGAATGGATTTTAATGTCTTTGCCGAACCGCTGTGATAGCTTCGGTAGTATTTCACTGCGATATGCTCCGGATTCTTCATTTCCAAACGGTCAAACAGTTCATCCAAAGGACTGACATACATATCATCATCCTCCCGGACTTCTCCTGCCCGTAACATTTCCATAACCATCGGAAAATTCTGTTCATCCTCCGGTGCTTCATACCAGAGATAAAATATCAGTGCCAGTAAAAGCATACTTGCCGCATTGTCCCAGAATGGGTCTTGGCTCTGTGTTCCTTTCTGTGTGGTACTCTTAAACAGATTGGTTACTAACCTCTGTACGTCATTGTCCGTGCGGAGATAACAGAATGGATTGTAACAGTGGGATTTGTCCATGTTGATTAAATCCAGTACCCGTATCCGGTATCCTTTTCTTTTCAACGCATTTCCCGTATCCCTCAGTATCTCTCCTTTTGGATCAAGGACAAACAGAGACGTATTGGCATTCAGTACATTCGGCTTACAGTAATATCTTGTTTTTCCTGCTCCAGAACCTCCGATGACAAGCGTATTCAGATTCCTAAAGTGCTTTCGCACATCAAGAGAAATCCGTACCCCATTCGTCAGTATCTTGTTTTCTGCAAACTTTCGATTCCGGTATTTTCGGTTTACAGCCCGGACATCGCCCCATTTTGCCGAACCGTATTCCTCGCCACGCCGATAATTTTTTCTGGTGGAAAGATATACCCCAAATGCAAGCGCATATGCTGACAACAAAAAAAGGACACAGCTTTTTGTGTCCCCGCAGATTTGTATGTCAAACGGATGGTTTATAATGCTATCCATGTTCCAAAATAATTCCGGCAATCCTCCTTTGCAGTATGGAGCTGCCAGAAGGGCAGCCCATACCACAAATGGTAGTCCAATCAAAAAAAGAATCCAGTCGGTATGGCGGTCATCTCTCCGCATATTCTCTTTCCTTTCTGGATTTTCTTGTCGGGGCATCAATTAGTTTCAAAAGAAGTTCATCCACTGCCTCTGTATCCTTCTCCTGTCTGAGAAGTTCTGTTCTCTTGTCATTCAGACACCGGATTACGATACTGCACTCGTTTTCCTCCAACTGCACTACCCGTTTATCTTTTTTCATAGGCTACCTCCCCGGCATTATCGCTCCTGTTCCTGTGTCCTCTGGTTTCTCTCCTGACTAAGCACCCTTGCCATACGCCCGGAAATGCTATCTGCTACATCACGCATAACTCCCAGTTCTGCACGAACATCCTGCGGCTCTGCTTCCGCAAATCCACCCGGAAGGGTATCAAAAGAAAACTGCTCTGTTGGAAATCCATACTGTTTGCAAAGCATATAGGAAACACAGTATGCCCGGAAAGAGTTTTCTCCCCGGTTGTAATTATCCACAGAAAGTGCCAGTTCTGCGTGTGCAAGTTCCTGTGTCACTGAGCGAAAAATATCAGCGGCATTCATGCCCTTCTTGACATAGATTTTCTTATCCTGTGCATGATACATCGCACCCATGCCCGGATTCTCAAGCTGCTCTACGGTCTGCATAGGGACAGGTGTGCGGCTGACTAATGCCATGAGTACACTTCTCTCATCCGGCTTTTCCGATTCCAGTCCTCTCCTTGCTTTTGTCTGGGAAATATCAAATACTTTTTTTACGTTGTAGGACGTTCCGATGGAACCATCATCCCTCTGGTATTCATTTCCCGGCTCCAAAATACGAATGCCCTTTTGATTTCTCTGCAAAGATACCCGGTTTTCTTTCCATCCATCAAAATCCTTTAGTCTGGTTGCATTGGGCATCTGTGCCATAATCAACAACACATTTCCCACAGAATATCGACTAAAGCGACTCTGGATGTCAAGGTACTGCTGGAACTTGCTGCCATCAGCGGAAACCTCATCAGTTACCTTGTCAAGCATGTCATACACTTCTTCCCTCTCTGCTTTTTTCTTTTCTGCCCATGCTTCTTTGTCAAAGGGCTGATTGCTTTCTTTCTCTGCTGTCATTAAAATATCATCATAATTTCTGTCCATAAGATTCCTCCATTCTGAACGTCTGTCGTGCTTTTGATACTATCTTTCCTTTTCCTTACGGCGTTTTTTCTTTTCCGGTTGTTGGTGCATAACTGGCTTCTGCCTGTCTTTCGATTTTCTTTCCAGCTCTTTTGGCATCTGTTTTTTCTCTGCCTTTTCTCTTTCCTGCCGGATTTTTTCAAGGTCTGCCTTTACCGAACGCCGTTCCCCATTCCTATCCGTAGAAGTTCTGTCGAATTTCCTTTGCTTCTCTGAGATAGGCTCGGACAGACGGGCGTTTGTCTGTCCCCTTTGTTCCCCCTGTCTGGTCGGTTCCTTTTTTCTGGGTTTCCGTTCCTGACCGGGTTTCTCCGGTTCTTTGGCTTTCCCGACTGTCTGGCTTTCTCCAGTTCCAAGCAGTTCATCCAAAAAGGCTTCTGCCTGTTCGTTTTCCTCCGGTGTCAGTCCTTCTACCTTCTGTTCCTTCACTGGTTTCGATATGGCTTTCTTTTCTCTGTCCTTTAAGATTTCATTTTTAATGGAAGCCTTATCCACCGTGGCAAGTTCAAACCGTTCTACAATCCGGTTGATTTTGGATGCGTCTTCTGCCCTTACCATAATATCTACCAGTCCATCCGGATTTTTCTTAATACCCTTTAAGGCACAATAGAGAACACCGTATCGCTTGGCTTCTTTGGAAAAGGTTTTAAGGTCGCTCTGCTTGACTGTGAATACTTTTAGTTCCTTGCCGGAACGTAGCATGGAAGATAACCTAGCCGCACCTTTGGTTTTTTCCTGATCCTTCAAAATGGTATAGAGTAAAACCGCAAGCTGCTTTGCACCTTCCCCGGTAATCTTCGCTGCCACCTCAACTCCGTTCAGGCTCATCCGTACCACTTGTTCGGCTGCTTCTCCGCCTGTGTTCATAATTCTTTTCCTCCTTTCCCTGCTGTCGCTCTTTCTGGACGACTTGCAGTTTTTCTTTCATACTCTGGGAACGCTCTGCTATCCTGTCACATAAAACCACCTCCTCTCGAAGTTTCCGGATTTCTTTGGAAAGTCCTGCAATCTCTTTCCGAAGTTCCTCTTCCTTTTCCTCTCCAGCTTTTGTGCGGATTGTCTTATGCAGTTCTTTTCTCCTGTCCGATAATTGCTCCAGTTCCTGTTTCCTTTTATCCTGAAATAAAAAAAGCTCGGAATCTGTACCAATGTGATACGTTCCAAGCAATCTTGTTTCTTTTGCAATTTCGTCCAGTTTTGTCAAATCCTCCCGCAATAAAAAGTGCATCTTTGCCGGTGATAGCTTCCGCTTTGGCATTATGCCAAGTTCATAACAGTAACGGTAATACAATCCCCGAAGTCCTCCTATCTTTTTTGCCCTGCCTTTCTTTACCGTTACTTTATAATGTTTCTTTGGTTGTTCCCTCCTCTCCTTTGTTTCCAGTACGGGATGTGGATTTTCAAGGATACGCCTGCAAATGTTTTCGTAGGAATATTCCTCTCCAAAGTTACGCTCCAGTTTCAGACCTCTCGGCTTATCCTTTGGACGCACGGTAATATCCTTTCCCCGTTTAACTTCATACCCTGCTTGTTTCAGCAGATAGAAAAACTGTTTGTCTGTTTTTGCCTGTGCGATTATCCTGTCAATATCCGATTTGACCAGACTGCGATACGTATATCTGCCCTCTTTCTCCGCCCGGTACTCTCCATACTGCTTTGTTTTTCCCGTCTTTGGATTTTCAATCACAGACAGATTGTATTCCCTGCACAGCCTGTCGGATGCTTTCCTCATTTCCATATAGGTGGCGGTACAGTCATTGTACCGTTTGCCATCCAGAAAGGAGACGGAGTTTAGGACAAAGTGATTGTGAATGTGATTTGCTTTATCAAGATGTGTGGCAACCAAAACCTGAAACCGTTCGCCCCAAAGTTCCTCTGCCAGACGCACACCAATCTCATGTGCCATGTCCGGGGTTACTTCCCCTTCTGCAAAAGACTGGTAGCCATGAAAAGCAACGATACCGTCCTCTTTTCCGTAACGTTTTTTGACTGCCATCATTTCATCCCTTGCTGTCAGAGTGGAACAGTTGACCGCCGATACATAAAACTGCTTTTCTGTTTTGTCTGAATTGACAGCGTATTCAATCACATCAGATAGTCCCTGTGCCTGTGTTTCTGTCAGACCTTCTTTCTGATAAAAGGCGGGATTTTCTGTTTTCTCCGGGTTTTCAATATAGATGACTACTTTTCCCAGCCATCCCTTCACATCCCATATCTTTGTTGTTGCCATTGGTTCCCTCACTTTTCCTGTGGCAGAATCACTGCCTGCGTGATTTCATTAACTGCCTGTTCAAACTCTTCTACAGCTTTGTCATAGCGTTTTACGTCCATGACATTTAACACATGGGCTTTCTTTGCTATCTGGTTCAGTGAGTTCCCAATGTGATAAAGCTGACGCATCATTTTGTAGTAGTCCGGCGGTGGTGCGTCCCTCGGCACTACCCCGCGCACTAACTGGCGTAGATACTCCTCCTGTGACAGTCCGGAATCTTCCACCAGTTTTACAAAGCGATCATGCTCAGACTGGTTGAACCGGACACTGACACGGATACTTCGTTTCCGCAATGTGTTCACCTCCTTTTTGCCTTGAAATCGGGTAGGAGGTAGATAATTATTTTATCTACCGACCTCCCACACCACCGTACATACGGTTCCGTATACGGCGGTTCCTTAGTTTTCACATACTTTCAGATAAAACTCTGTGAATGTTGGGTATCCAAGTTCACGGAGTTTCTTGTTGTTAAATGCAGTCTGCAATACGAAATATCCACCACAATACCAGTTTCCATTTCGCATATTAGCACATATCCATGCCTTTTCTTCTTCCACACCTAACTTCTTTAGTTCCCTGAATTTCGTTCTGACTTTCTTCCACTGTTTCCAATAGATGGTTCTTATCTTATGTCTTAGCCATTCATCGGTTTCCTTTAATAGTCCTTTCATGTCAGCAAGCGAGAAATAATTTACCCATCCTCTGACAAACTGCGTCAGCTTCATGGCTCTGTATTCATTTCCCCATCCGTTATTTCTTTTTGTCAGTTCCCTGATTTTATCTTTCATCTTTGCCACTGACTTTGGATGTACCCGATATCTGCATTTCCCTTTGTAACGGTAAAATGCGTATCCAAGATATTTGACTTTGCTGATATGTGCCACACTTGTTTTCTTTCGGTTCACTTTCAGAAATAGCCTTCCCTCAATAAACGGAATAATATTTTCCAGGGTTCTCTCTGCACTTTTTCTGCTTTTACAGAAAATCATGCAGTCATCCGCATACCGCACAAATCTATGCCCTCTGCGTGTCAGTTCCCTGTCCAGTTCATTCAGCATGACATTACTAAGTAATGGACTTAGCGGTCCGCCCTGCGGCATCCCTGTTTCTGTCTTTTCAAACACCCCTCTGCTGATGACTCCCGCATTGAGATATTTGTGTATCAGTGATATTACCCGCCCATCATTGATTGTCCTTGATAACACTTCTATCAGTTTGCTCTGACATACCGTATCAAAGAATTTCTCTAAATCCATGTCCACGACATACACATATCCATCGTTGACGTTCTGCTGGCATTGTTTCAGTGCGTCATGCGCACCTCTTTTTGGTCGAAAACCAAAACTGTTTTCCGAAAACTGTTTCTCATAAATCGGGGAGAGCACTTGTGTGACTGCCTGCTGAAATACCCTGTCAACCACTGTCGGTACTCCCAGTTTCCGAAACTCTCCTTTTGTTTCTTTGGGTATCTCTACCCTGCGGACTGGATTGGGTCTATATTTCCCATCCTTTAACTGTTGGATTAGTTGCATTTGGTTATCTCTGAGAAACGGCAGAAGTTCATCCACGCTCATCCCATCAACACCGCCTGCTCCTTTGTTGGATTTTACTTTCTTGTATGCATTATTTAGATTAGCCGGCTGTAAAATCTGTTCCATTAGTCTGTCCGTCTGAAAGTCTGTGATGATGTGGTTGTTTTCAGCAATCCTCTGACAGGCGGACACTTCTGCATACTCTTTCGATTCCGTCGATACCATTTGCAGATAGTCCTCAATATGAAGTTGTCTGTCCTTAAATCTGTCATTAGTCACATTCATTTACTCACATCTCCTAAAGTTCAGTCCTTCCCACCATGTTTGCGACCACAATGGTACTATGACCTCTGCTGACTTCTCGCCATTCGTTGTTACTACGAATTTTATATGCATTTGTTGATGCAGTTCCATCCGCTGACGAGACCTCCCCAGGTAAGAACGCAATCTTTCACTCCATCCATCTGCCACATTTACCACAATTAGTTCCGAGTAGTTATTGGACTTCGACTTGTAATGCAGCCTTGTCCCTAATTGTAGCCTGATGTGATTTCTGTTCGTCAGACCACCTTAAGACGTCACTTTTGATACAAAGCGGCGTGAGAAAAACCTCCGAATTATCGGGGGTTTTTCTTTATCCTTGCACCAATTTTGGTCTTCAGAGCCACATTTCAACTCTTGAAATCTATAAAACTCCGCTCAGTTAAGCATTTTCAAAATAATCGCTTGCACCAATTTTTATCACTTCAAGTGAAAAAACTGGTGCATTAAAGCATAAGCAGCACGGCTTTTTCTGAATGTGGGAATAATAAGCATAAGCCACACGGCTTTCAGTCAATGCACCAATTTTTTAATTTTCGGCAGAAAAAAGAGCGGTCATTGCTGGCCGCTCAAATTGTTATCTGCGTGGCTTTAAGGCTGAATAGCGACTTCGATTTTTGAATTATCCTTAAATTCGAAAGTCAACGTATCCGGCTTCACAACTACGCATTCTACTAAATCCCCCCAATCTTGTTCAGTGAATTCCATGACCCCCTCACATCGCGCTAGTGCCTCTATGAATCGATTCAGTTTCTCTCTCAATCCAACCATTTTAAGCTCTTCGGCTTTAAGGTCTGCGATGAGAGCTTTCTGTTTGTCGATACGCTCTACAAGTTTATTGAACTTTTCACGGTATTTCTGCTGATCCTGAGACTTGCGAGCATTTTCCTGAACCAAGGCCTGAATATCAGTCATAAGCGTCTCTAAAGTAATCTCAGCCTGGAATCGATCCTCTTTAAGTTGCGCGAGTGCGCTCTCGTTATTGAGCTTTGCGTTACAGTCCGCGATATGCGATTCTTTGTCCGACAATAGTCTTTTCAATGCAATCAGATAGTATTTTTCAATATCTGGTTCAGATATGCTCGGAGTACTGCATTTTTCCTCGCCATCATATCGGCGATTACAATACCATACAACTTTCCGATGCTTCTCGCTCGTACTGTGGAGCGTCTTTCTGCCATAAAAGTAACCGCACTCACCGCAAATGATTTTTGTGCTGAATACACTGTTGTCTCTTAAGGCGGATTTGAACTTACTCCTTCTCGCGAGTTCGGCCTGAACGAGATTAAAAGTGTCTTCATCCACGATGGCATCGTGTGAATTTGACACATAATACTGTTTGACCTCACCGTTATTCTTGCGAATGGTCTTAGATAGATAGTCTACCGTATAGGTCTTTTGACGCAAGGCATCACCTTTGTATTTCTCGTTCGAGAGAATACTTTTGACTGTACTGACTGCCCAGTTGTCTTTGCCGCCGGGCGTTTTAATGCCACGGCGCGTCAACTCATCGGCAATAGTGCGAATAGTCTTACCGTCGAGGAACATTCTGTAGATATCTCTTACTACCTCAGCCTCTTCCGGAACGATTTCAGGGCGACCATCGTCACCTTTTTTATATCCAAGGAAACGCTTATAAGGCAGCGAGATATTACCATCTTGCATACTTTTCTGCATTCCCCAACGGACATTTTCTGATATAGAGCGGCTTTCTTCCTGAGCGAGACTGGACATGATCGTTAGCATAACTTCACACTGCTTATCTAAGGTTCGGATACCTTCTTTCTCGAATATTACTTCGATATTGAGAGCAGAAAGCTCGCGGACAGTTTGAAGCGTATCTACTGTATTCCGAGCGAAGCGACTGATTGATTTGGTTAGAATCAGATCTATCTTCCCAGCTTTTGCATCATTAATCATGCTATTAAATCCATCACGCTTTTTAGTGTTAGTGCCTGTTATGCCTTCGTCAGCATAAATGCCGACGAATTCCCATTCTGGATTACTACGGATATATTTTCTGTAATAATCCACTTGGGCTTCGTAACTAGACTGCTGCTCATCCTGTTCAGTAGAAACACGAGCATAGGCTGCAACTTTCAGTTTTGGCGTCTCAGACTTCTGCGTATACAGAGCTTTGATGTTTATCGGCTCCAGAACAGTTACTCTTTTTTCATTATTCATTCAAGGTACTCCTTTCTAAGGTTTTATTTCGTGCTTGTTGCTTCATCTCTGCCGTCCAGCTTTCTTTTCGAGAACCAGGCTGCCACACGGTTTTGATTTCTTCTCCAGACGTCGTAACAAACACGATTGAGTAATCGTTATCGCATATGATCTGCGCTATGTAATCCCGCAGCTTAATGTCTTCAAGCGATGGCAAACCGAGAATTTCTTGAGTTTTGGAAATCAAGATTTTCTCAGGTATCTGTCGATTATTGCAGTACTTCTTTCCTTTAGTTGCAAATGTCGAGCAGAGCCATGCAGGCTTCGCGTATTTAGAACATGCGTTGGCGATCCTTCTACGGAAATGCTTACCGCAACATGCGCATGTGATTAGTCCAGAAAAGACTCCACGGATTGTGGTGTCAGACAGCTTAATACCATTCTTACGACGCTCTATTTCTGCTTGAACGCGTTCAAATATCTCTTTGGAAATAATCGGTTCGTGGCTATCTTGGACATAATATCTGCGCTTCTCGCCTTTATTGACAACTCTTTTCTTGGAGCGAAAATCCTGCGAATAGGTTTTCTGAAGCAACATGTCGCCTGTATATTTTTCGTTATGGAGAATCCGAAAGATACTTCCTTCACGCCATTCACCCGTACCACGAACGGTCGGTATGCTCATTTCATTGAGCTTTTTAGCAATGGCAAGACGTCCCATACCGGACAGATAATCGTCAAAAATCATGCGGACAATCTCTGCTTCTTCGGGGATTATCGTAAGCTGACCATCCTTCAAGTAATATCCGAGCATACGCCCTGTATTCGGTCGTCCTTCCTCGAACATTTTTTGGATTCGCCATTTCTGGTTTTCACTAGCTGAACGTGCCTCCTCTTCTGCATACATTGCAAGAAGTGTAAGCATTAGCTCGCCATTTGTACTGAGGCTGTGGAGATTCTCCTTCTCGAAGAATACGTCAACATTCAGTAGTTTGAGTTCTCTTATTGCATCTAAAAGTGTTACTGTGTTCCGGGCAAAGCGCGTGATAGACTTTGTAATCACAAGATCTATCATGTTTTTACGACAATCGGCTAATAAACGCTGAAACTCGCGACGCGAGTCCTTAGTTCCTGAAATGCCTTCATCAGCGTATACGCCAACAAATTCCCAGCCGATATGGTTAGAAATGTATTCGTTATAGTAGCTGATTTGTGCTGAGAGGGAATGTAGCGCTTCATCTTTTTCTGAAGAAACGCGTGCATATGCCGCTACTCGTTTAATGCCGATATCCGGAAGTTTTGTGGCGCTTATCTCTGTAATTTGCATATATACCACCTCCTACGATGACATTCATCACTCTTCTCGAGGGAGAAGTCCAGTAGAAAATTAGAAATACTTATTTCTTTCTCCGGACATCCTTCCACCACTCGATCCGGCATTTTTCGGAGCAAAAGCTTTTCTTTTGTCCATGTGTACAATCTAGGATAACTCCACAGTTCTTGCAAAGGGTCAAAGATTCTTTTTCTGATTTCGTCTTATATCTCTGCGCTGTCCGATAACCGTTTCGACGGCATATGGACTTTACCGTGTTGGGTGAAATCCCCAGTTTTCTGCCAATACAAGCATACGAATAGTTTTCGTACCTAAGATTAGCAATAATCTGTTTCTCTTTTTGAAGCATACTAATATCTCCTGTTAATGTACTAGATTTTTACCTATGAAAAAGCCAGTCCCAAACGGGGCTGGCTTGGGTGTGGATTATTTAGATAATCCGAAATATGTCCTCCCCATGGATAAGGCCAAGCTTTGAGCCATTATCCCAGTCAACGAATATCGTTCCCAGTGCATCGACATAAGTGACGGTGCCTTGATCACCCGGTTTCAGCTTAGTGTTATATGGATCTTCCATCATTACCAGCTCAACTCGGGTACCTTCCGGATACCGTTCACGAAGCTGCTGGATATACGCCATTGTGTAATAACGTCTATAATCATCGGACATCAGATGCGCCTCCTTTCGAATCGTGTTCCGGGGCGTGTCCACTTTTCCAGCTGCAGTTACCGGAGAGATTACGAAGCAGGATCTTGCGAGCCTGTTTGTATTCCTCCCCGACAAACCCTAGCCTTACCAGGAACAGCCTCATAGCGTATTTGAGGTTATCCTGTGGTTTCTCAGTCTCGCTGACATACTTCAGCTTTTTAGCTGTTTCGATCAGGGCAAAGACCAGTTTCTGATAGGCGTCAACTTCGCCGTCGATGCCATGGTAGGTAAACCACGGGAAGCTGATCTTTTCGCTATCAAGCTCGATTGGAAGTTCAGGTGCTTCCAGTGCCGCTTTCAGAACGGTTGCTTTTGAAGATACAAGATTGCGTAGCCGGTTAATTGTGGGATCATCGATACCCTGTATGGGCAAAGAGATCGTAATGGCGTCTAAGCCTGATTCAACCGGTGTAAATCCGCGTTTCTTCAGATTCTCGACCAGCTGTCGTAAGATCTCGCGTGGGGCCGTGTCGGGGCAAATAACCGCGCCATTCCGGTCGACGGTATAATTGCCGACTGTGTAGGAAAAGCTCGGCGCTCCGCGATATACGGGCTCCCAGAGGGTTATTTCGCCCAAGGCCTTAACCAGATCCTTGCGGCGTTGCCCGGTGATGTCATAGCGTATGATCATTCAGAATCCCTCCTTCCGTCATATTCATATAACAGGATCTCTAACGCTGCTTCAGCGGCTTTGTTTACGGGTCGAACATCCCAGCCGCGATCATAGTTGCATACGATCTCTCTGTCGATCTTCAGCATCAGCTTGGAGATGCGACCGTTGTTGATACCGTATTTGCTCGGGTTCTTATAGTGTTTGACCCAGTAGTGAACGGCGGTGGGTTTACCGCAGACACTGGCAGGAACACCAATTACTCCTTCAGACCACATAAGGCCTCCTTCCTGTGATATTAGTCATAATCACCGATATCATCCTCCTGATCGTATTCATCACTCTCATCGAGATAAGATGCAAGCTGAATCTTGACCAGTTGAAAGAATCTCGGGAGTGTTACCGGGGTGGCGGAGTTTTTGAGGTCGCGATACATGCCTTGAATCTTTCTAATTATCCACGGTTTCATCATCCTCATCCTCCATAGGTGCTTCACCTGTCATGATGAAGTTCCAGTACTCCCGGCTGTTTTCCTCGATGTAGATCACGAGTTCATAGTAGCCTTCACGGTTGGCGATCCACTGGACACCTCGGGTGTCGAGCATATTAGTCTCACCGGAATCGCGGACTGCAAGAATCTGCTCTTTGATTTTCTTTGTCATCATAATCAGAAATTCTCCTTTCTTTTTTCAGCCTGTTCGAATTCATATTCCTGATGGATAAGGTCCCGCATCTGATCGATGACCTCGCGGACATCGATGCCGTGATCTTCGCACCACGTATGGATAGTGGCGCAGAAGAAGCTCATGAACGCCTCAAAACCGAGGCTCAGGAACTTTGGGTAAGTCTCATCCATTAAAGCAAACAAGGACTCGAATTCATTGAGAGTGTCAAAAGGGATCACGCAGATTCGTTCGTTGCCAAAGGTATTCATTGTCGTATTAGCCATAGAGTCTTTCTCCTTTCATGTTTTCAGCGACTGCCTGATGCAACAGTTTCGGGTCAAAACCGGCGGAAATATAACCGTCACGAATAGTGTCAAAGTACAACTGTGATGGATATCCATAGGGGTATTTCTCGCCGTTCATGATGTAGATCATGGCAGGAAGTATCTTCTTGCCAAGTTTGATCTTCAGGGTCTCTTTGCGATACAGATGAGGCCAGCCTTCATAGATATCGAGGCTGTTCTCGTCGTCGGGATGGATTTCCCAGACCAATACCGGAACCAGATCATCTTCCGACGGCTCAACGGTGGCGACGGAGCTGTAGCTTCCGCCTCTAAAGCGAAGCTGATAGCCCTCGAGCCATGTGCTGGCGACCACTTTCGCGGTCGGGCAGCGGCGAGCCATCTGTCCGATGTTCATATTGGAACCGTATGCAATGTAAAGCTTTGTGTTCTTCTGCATATCTGACCTCCTTAACCGAGGCGGATCAGTCCGCCGCTTTCAGTACGTTTCACGACGATGCTGCCCATATCCGAGCAGATTGGATGATCCTGATTGATCGTCCATGACAGCACATAGCCATCCTTCAGTTCTTGGCTTGCGAATTCCCATTCGTCCTGATAGTTATCTATAAACAACAGCGAATCCAGCCATCCATAAGAAGATGGTGTGCGGATGACCATATATACGAGGTCATCCCACTGCTGTTCAAACTCATGGATCTGGGCTTCAAGCATCGGATCGGCAAGCGGCAGATACGTTCCGGTAGTTCCAGAACACGCCATAACGATGTCTGATCTTCAAACAGCTTGACGATATCCTTGTTAACGCCGAGAATATTCATCCAGCGGATTGCTTCCGCTTTTTTCACTTCGCGTGCTACTTTTTCCATAAGCGTCTCCTCTCAGTTAATCGAATGGAATATCGCAATCATCCATGTCGGTGGTATCAACCACATCATCTGAACGCGCGACTTCATTTTCATGTTCAGTGTTTTCGGGTTTCTTGCGACGGGAACGGCAGTTTTCTTTACTGCCATAACGCCAGGCGGCGTTACCATCGAGGTGTTCATAGAGATGTTTTCGACAGGACTTAAACTCTTCACCAATGAAGCCGATCCGATTAAGATAGACTCGCATGGCGAATTTTTCGTTTTCCTCCTGTACTTTCCGGTAGCTCGCGCTTTTCTGTGTTAGTGCTTGATGGTTCATCGCCAAAGCAAACACGATATATGCGCGGATCTTACCGGCATGGAGCACGCTGTTGAAACCGCGAAGCTCGATTGTATGGTTACCATGGAAGAAGCAATGCAGATTGAGGAAATGGTAGCGGCTGTTATGGTAGTGACCATTGCGGTTGCCGCTATAACCGGCGTACCAGATATCCTCCAACTGCGCGAAAGTGTTCGGCTTCTTCTGATTGAGTCGCTCCACCAGATAGGCATCCATCTTCAGGCAATACCGCATCCGCTCAGGCTCGATCTGAAGTGCTTTATAGAACAAATCATTTCGGCTGGCGATGAGGTTGATGAAGTTGCGGATGGATCTTGGTGTATGTGGCTCTCCGTCGAGATGGATATGGATGCCGCAGGAGTTGTTGGTGACGCCACCAGCTTTTCTGATGCGCCTGACAATGTCCTGCAGTGCTCCAATATCTTCCCGGTAAGTGAGGATGGGGCTGACTAGCTCACAGGCATATTCATTACCTGCGGAAACCAGTCGGCGTCCTTCTCGTCTGCGGCAGTGAATACTGCTGTCGTACATGAGTTTCCAGTCTCGTGTGTCAGAGCTTTTGATGATGTAACTATCGTAGTAGTCATTAGTACGGTAGTAACCGCGATCAAAATACTTCGAAATTACTTCCGTTGCTTGCTGACGGGTGATTCCGGTAAACTCGATTTCGATTCCGAACTTACTGGATAACATTCTGACTTTTTGCCTCCTTTCCAAAATGAGGTACACAAATCTTAGAAAGGAGGCTCTGCGGTACACGCAGAGATCTTTCTGTGTGTACCAAGCCAGATATAATGGGGGTGACTGTAAAGGTGCTTCCGGAGAATACGCTCCGGATTACGTGTGTTTGAGAAAGCTTGTTGTCTTTATCCACTGCCTCCACAGGGCGCTTTCTCTTTAAGGTTCGACCGCCTGTTTAGCGATTGGAATCCGTGTACCAGATTCCCGCAAGGAACCAATCAGGGACGGTATGCTTAGATTCTGATTGGCTCCATAACGAGAAGCTGATTATTGAATCGCTACTTATAATGCGATATAATAATAATGTCGCCTCTATATGACCTTGTTTTGACCTAAATGATGTGCTTAGCGGAGGCGACTTTTTGTCAGTTAATGAGTTAATTCTCTTTATTTTGTTTACATTCTTTTTCTTTTGAAATGCTTATTTTAAGTTGAATTAACGCTTTGCATATTTCATCAATATTGATATGATCGCGGAATTCGGGAATAAAGCGAACATTATCTGAACGCATTTTCCGACCGCGGGTTTCTTCTTTGTTCACGTTATCCCTCCTTTCCTTGATGTGGGTGTTGATGTGAGATGCTCAAAGGCCTGGGGCATGTAAGCCGGGCTATGCCATGAGCCTAGCGATACAAAACCGTATCAGATGTTTTGATCTTTATTTGGCTTTTGGCCTTTCAGTCTTTCAGTGGCTTCACAATAGGCATGCAGTTCAATAGCGAAATCTTCGATCGGTTCTGTCATGCTTTCGGGTGTTGCTCCGTGCTTGATAGCTGCATCAATGACCCTCCGGGCGCGTTCAAAATCTTCATCCAGAAGCCGAAGCACCATATCAAAAGACTCATAGATTTCCGTGAGCTCAATCACATTCCAGTCGATCTCAGTCGCCATTACCGTCCTCCTGTTCATCCATTTCGCTGAGTACCTCTTCAAAGGTTTTCGGTGTTCCGATCACCTGGTAGAGTAGCTCCACGGCAAGAGGCCGGATCTCTCGGCGAATCTCCAGTTCCTTTTCCGGCGCATGCTTCTTTGCGAAGTCAATCAGCCGTCCGATTCCCCAGATGTCCGTTTTAAGAAGTCGTATCGCGAGTTTTACGTCGCTATCGAATTCTTCGAGAGAGATCTTCTTGTTGTTTTGTTCTGTCATGTAAATCCTTTCGGTTAAAGTTAATAAATCTCAGATTACCGATTCAGCCCTGCATCTTCGGACCGGGACACATCCGACTTACATGTCCCAGACCTTTGAGCGGGTGTTGATTATGCCGGTTTGTTGGTGTTCGGTTGCGGCGAGGCAGTACCGGCAATGCTGCGGCGCAGCTGCTGGAGCTCAGAGATATACAGATCGATCTGTTTGAGCAGAAGATCGTCGCAGGAACCACCGAAGCGACCGGCGTAGAATCTCAGATCCTGTATCTTACTGATTGCCTCGTCGAAGAAGACTTTGTTCTTCTCCAAGGTCTGTTTGGCCATGGTTTTCAAATCTGTTGATGCCATAGTTGTTCCTCCTGTTTGGATGTCCGACTTGCATAACTCAAGCCTCTGGTTGAAAGAAGTGTTTTGCTTTGAGAAAGGGTGATTGCACATGTTTATTAATAGAGGTGTGTTTTCCAAAGGCTTTAGCAATGCAAGCCGGGAGTTATGAGTTGTTAGTGGAGCCCATCGGTCGCACCATGTTTGATCAGAGATTCAAACTCCAGATCGGTAATCACGGCGAACATTTTCGGGCCGTTTTTGAAGGTCTTCTCTATGCCTTCAATGAGTTTCTGTTTGCGTGCTTCGTCCGGAACGACCCAGACAGTAACCGGGAATACCCGATGTTTCTTCTGCTCGATGCCGGTGCGAAGATAGTAGTGGTAGCGTTTGCATTTCTCCAGCACGACCGACAGCGCTTCGGTGTTCAGGTCAATCTCGATGAACCAGCGGTCTTCATACTCGCCATTCTTTGTAGTAGCGAAGAAGTCAGGCTTCAGCTGTTGGTCATAACCATCCTTGGTGTATGGTCGCCAGCACTCGGGTTCCCACTGTACGTTCTTGAGCGAGAGGTGTTTATATTTGCGGCTGATTTCAATCAGCTGAACGTAACATTCAGCAACCGCGAGCGTGTGTCTGACGTGCACATAAGACGGTTCCAAATAGCGATGGCTGCGGCGTGGTTCGTCGATGTTATCTTTAAGATTCAAGAGACGCTGTCCAGCCTCAGATACGAACCAGACATAAGATGCGGAGCCTTTGTTCGCACCACCGATTCGACGTTTGAAAGTCTTGATCAGACCATGACCTTCCAGTCGATGCAGCGTCTTCATATTCTTTCTGGTGGCCGTATGCTTACTGGCATGGTCGTAAAAATGGAGTCGTCTGACCTGATCAGTTAGCAGATATTTGGCGTCCTTCAGAGACGAGAGGATGGCTAAATCCCGGTCGGAAAGAGTGCCCAAAAGTTCGTATAGCTGGTTCTTGCCGTGGTGGGTCGGCTCCGGGACGGAGGGCTCCGCCGGGACTGGGTGAGATTCCGCTGAAAAGCGGTAATCGTCGTTTCCAGAAATGCTTTTGTTTGCCGGTTTTACGGGGAGTTCAGGGGTTTTCCTGATCACGCGACCACCCCTGTGACCACCCCTGTACATCCGCCTCATGTTTTTCGCCTCCCAATCGTGGTATCGTCGAAATCTGTCAGACTTTCTTCCTCGGATTTTTCGATTAGCTTGAGGAATTCTTCGTCGACCTCTTCGGCCGGTACAGATCGGAAGAGCG
>ENA-OPVH01000768-OPVH01000768.1-human-gut-metagenome-genome-assembly--contig:-NODE-768-length-18915-cov-1.570308_pt1 | contig 18915 bp, 18 predicted proteins | sample MGYA00241494_ERZ501980 | MGnify/ENA primary metagenome ERZ501980 (study PRJEB25962, sample SAMEA1964914) | human gut metagenome | biome: human gut; feature: human-associated habitat; material: faeces... | reverse complement strand
GAGGAGGTCGTAAAACTGGACGAGCAGTATATTGCCAACTGGAGCATCTGGCTGGATATTAAAATCCTTCTTAAAACTATAAATGTTGTATTAAGGCAAAAAGGATCTGAATAGGTCTTATATTAACGGAACCCCCATGCATACCGCATGGGGGTTCCTGCCACAAATATTCTTTTTTCATCGCTCCTGTTTCTTAAAATTCAGGAATATCTTCTCATATTTTTCCACAATATCGTTCCACTGGTAATCTTCCATAATCCTCTGCTTCGCCAGTCTGCCCTTTTCTTCCCATTCCTCCGGTGCAAGATTTTCCACCTCTGCGATCAGTCCGGACAGGCTTCCCTTATCCTTCGTCCAATAGAACGCTCCTTCCTTGCCCACTTCCTGATTAAAGGATACCGCATAGAGCAGATTGAGTTTTGTTGCTCCAAGACCTTCCAAAAGGCTGGGGTTTGTTCCTCCTACCTCGTGTCCGTGCAGATAGGCAAACGCCATATGGCGGATTCCGGAAAGGAGTTCCTGGTCATAGACCGTACCAGCAAAACAGATCCTTTTATCCCGGTCAAAATGCGTGCTTTCTCTCAGATTTTCATAGAATTTATTTTTTTCCACATTTGTAATAACGAGAAGCTTCTTCTCTGTATGGCTTGCCATAAATTCGCGAAGCATTGTCTCATAATTATTTTCCGGAACAAATCTTCCCACGATCAGATAATACTCTCCCGGCGCCGTTCCCCATTTTTTCAGCCATTCCTCTGTCTTTTCGGGATTTTCCGGCTGACTCCGGATATCTGCGCCGTAGGGAAGAAAGACGGTCGGTCTCTGGTAGCACCTGTAGGTCTCATCGATATATTTCTGAATATTCTTACTGTCGCAGATGACAAGATCCGCATTTTTTACCATTCGGCGCTCCGAGTACCTCCAGTACGCCCGAACCATCCGGCTCCATTTCGAACGCTTCCATTCGTGTCCGTCGGGATTTACCATAAGGACACCGCCGAGCCGCTCGATCCTCCTCCGGTAATATCCGATAAAAGGCCCGATACGGCAGGCTAGAACATAGACGACAGGATTTTTTATCCTGTGTTTTTCTATATAACGCACGCACACATGAAGGGAATCTCTGTCATAGATGATTGCTTTTGCAGGTCCTACCGGCCATCTGGCGATTGTAAAACACCTCGCCCCGTGATAGAAAAAGGACTCCTTCTTCTTGTCCCGCCAGCCGTCTCTGCAGCAGGACACATGGTAGCAGATCCTGCCAGACTGCCTGCGGCTGACCAGCTCATCCACAAACGTCTCGAATCCGCCGTACTGCGCCGGGATTCCCTTGGAACCTATGATAAATACATGCTTCTTTTCACTCATGCTCCGCAGCCCCCTCCTTCCTGTAGATCAAAAATCTCCCGATCTGCGTCTTTAACTCATATCCATAATTTTCCGGATTCCCCCTGAGTATCTTTGCAGAATCAAAGACTACATACTGACACTCGTACTTCTTCGCCGCCCGCATGATGGTCTGCACATTCGGCCGCTCCGACTCCATCTCTTCATACACTTTATGATACCGTTTATTTCTCACTGGCGAAGTAAAGCCCAGAATATCCCGTCCGTAAAGCAGAGCGATTTTTGAACTGTACTGGCGGATATGGCAGAAAATCTCTTCCGGCACAAGAGCCTTCGTCTCACCGTCCTCCGTCAGCATATAATCGGCGATCATCACCGCCTCCTGCGGAAGCTTAAACTTATTTTCCGCTTTTGTGAAGTTTCCGTTCGTGTACACGTTTTTCCCGCAGACTATGATCGCAGCAACAACCAGAATCCCCAGCAGGAGATTTTTCCACGCAGCCTTCTTCCGAATCAGCTCCGTCATCACAAATGCCATGATGGGAACCGCCGGGAGGATCCAGAACATTCTCCAGTAAAGATGTCCCTGCATCACTTTTGCCCAAAAATATTTTGCCAGCGGATTGTAGACCAGAACCAACAGGACAGCCAAAAGCATCAGCAGGCCTTTTCTATATTCTCCGGTTTTTTTCCAGAAAAGCAGGATCAGAACGATGACAGCAAACAGAACCAGAATGCGCCAGTTTCCCCAGTACATGGATATCGCCTGCCAAAACTCTTCCAATAATTCCTTCATGATTCCTCCCCTATCGTATGATCACCAGATGCACCAGAAGATAAAGTCCCGTATATACCACATTTGGGATACAGCAGCATCCTCCGAGAATGAGTGTCAATATGCTGGCGGCAGTCGCTTTCGCCGTGCTTTTTTCCTTTACCGCCGCCGCTATCGTCACTGCCGCTGTCAGGATCGCCGACAGATAAACGCCCATCCCGGAACACAGGCAGGCTGCCAGACTGCAAAGCAGAAGTCCCGGATACCATTCGTAGGCAGGATCCTTCCATCTGCGAAGAAAAAGTGCCAGTAAAAACGGCATAACCACCGCCGGAACCAGCGCCTTACCCTGCCATGCTCTGGTCAGGGTAAACGTAGAAGACGTATAGATACTGGTATTTCCAAAAATCTGAAGAAGCATCACAAACAGCAAAAACAGCAGGCGGTTTCTCCTGTTCTCCGGATAAAAACACGCCGCTATCATCCAGTACACTGCATAACTTACCAGCACCCAGATCACGGCCCACACGGTATGGATCATGATCGTAGGATGCACCCGCACGATCAGGCTGACTGCCGCATAAAACATCATCATCGGAGACGTCGTCTCTTTCCCGATCTCACCCATAAAATATTTCATGACTGTACCGTTATTCGGGTGGTAACGGTACATGGTATTCGTCTCATAAGCCGCTACTGCATTTGCCACATACCTGGCATCATCATTATCAATGTGTGTTCCCGCAAGATAAGCCGCACACTGCACGGCAAGCAGCGCCAGCACCGCAGCCAGCAGAAGGAGTTCCTGCTTTTCCCATTTCTCCGGCTTTGCCATCCATACCGCCAAAGCCGTATTTTTTCTCACGAAACAAACAGCACAAAGGATTCCCATGAAAACATGCCACAGGATAACCGCCTCCAGCAATGAGCGGTGCAGCAGCACCAGCGGCACACAGGCGAGCTGGAACGCCGCCATCATTCCGAGCATCCCGTACGCATACATGGCAATCCATTTTGACTGCCTTTTTTTCCCTGCCAGCAGAAATCCCAGCAAAAGCGGAAAAACTGCAAGGTAGAGAATGATCCCCAACAGGCTCCATAAGCTTTCTATCATTTCATCCTCCCCGGATAGTAAATATCATGAATTCCAAGATTGCCCGCAAATCCATCGCGGATGCCCCGGCAATACAGCCAAAACTCCTTTGACACTTCGTCAAAATTTCCCCGCACCGCACTTTTTGTACATTCCAGCAGGCAGCGGAGTATTTTCTTTGCCGTGATATAGAGTGCTGTCAGCTTTCCGTAATGCTTTCCCGCCATGAAGATCCTGTTCCGGATTCCGTAATAATCCTTCCATCCCACAAAACTCTTTGACGGCTGTGCCGCCGGAACCTTATGCTGGATCACCGCACGGTTGATATTTACGATTTTCGTTTCTTTTGCAATGCGGAGACAATACTCCGTGTCGTCATACCAGATAAAAAAACGTTCTTCCGGAAAGCCTATCTTTCTAATGACTTCCCTGTGGACCATCAACCCGCAAAAAGAAGCAATATCGCAGAAGAAACGCTCCTGTTCATACTCTGAGACAGGCACGGGACGTTCTTTTTTTATCCATTTTCCTACGACTCTCCGCCGGTGTCCCGGACGGATGCCGTCTGTCAGCGGCACCCCCGCATAACAGAGATATTCCCCCCGGTCCTCTTCTGCTGCCTTCTTCATTTCTTCCAGAAAATTTTCGGTAAGGATCGCATCGTCATCTATGATCGTCACCCAGTCAGCCCCCGTATCATATGCTGCCTTCACGCCGCGGGCAAAGCCACCGGAGCCGCCAATATTCTCTTTTTCCCTGTGGATCACATAACGGGAATCCGAACGTTTCTGATTCAAAAGCTGCTCTGTCCCATCCGTGCTGGCATTATCCACCACCACGATCCAGTCATAAGGCTGGCTTTGGCTTTCCGCAGCCTCCAGACACTCCTGAAGGAGAGCGGCCCTGTTGTAAGTCACGATTACAATTGCATGCTTTTCCATATTTCCTGTTATACCTTTCCTCCAGTGCCGCACCTGCTGCGGCTTAATTCGGGGATGGGAACCTTTCCTCCAGTTCTTCTCCTCTCAGGAGTGGTGAATCCTGAACATGAGATAAAGCACTCCATCCAGATGGCATTTTCCCAGCAGCACCGCCAGCCTGTATCGTCCCCGCAGCTTCGAAAGCGGAACCTTTCTGAAAATGTTTCTCCAAAAATCACTGCTTATTTCCTGCTGATAACGTTTCCAGGCTGTTCTTTTTTCTCCTGCAAACACATAAACCCGCATGAGGATCGTAAAATATTCGACTGCGCTTACATAGTAAAGCTCCGGCCGCTTTCCGGGCCATTTTCGTATCTCTTTCCGGTAACGCTCCAGAAGGCTCCGTACCTCCCTCGGAAAATCCGGACGGTATTTCTGCGTTGCGGAGGACTTTACCTCCCGGTAGCAGTAGCCCTGCCGGAAATAAAGAAGGATTTTCCCGGTCCGGTTCAGAAGTTCAAAGTTCCACAGAACATCCTCTCCAAATGCCAGCTCCTCCGGATACTCCGTCTGAAGCGCCAGCTCCCGTTTTAAAAAACGTCCGTGGGGTGCCCGGTTGATCCAGGCCGTCTCTGTCCGGAATCTCGGATTTTCAAAGGTAAGATAATATTCCCTCAACTCAGCCTTCAGCTCTTCTCCGCCCGTCTCATACCGGGCTTCTGCTTCCGAAGCCCCCCTCTCCCTGGCAATCTGTGTAATCAGGAGATCCGGCTTGTTTTCCTTCAGAATGGGCAGAAGACTATCCAAAATACCCGGCATCAGCAGATCATCAGAATCCACATAAGACACATAATCCCCCTGCGCCTTCTTCGTTCCGGCATTTCTCGCTCTGGAAACTCCGCCGTTTTTCTGATGGAAAACCCGGATTTCCTCCGCCTGCTCTGCCAGCATATCCAAAAACTCCGCCGTCTGTCTGCTGCTTCCGTCATCGATCAGCAGAATCTCATAGCTGCACCTGTGATTCGTCCGGATACTCTCCAGACAGTTTCGGATATCCTCTTTGGGCGTATTGTATACCGGTATGACCAGTGAAAAATCTATCTTTCTCATCCGTGCTCCCCTCAAAAAACTATCACTGCTCCAACACTGAAAATTTGCGGATATGGGGTTTCTGCTTGTCCTCATCCGGCATCTCGACGGCAAACTCCCGCTTTCCATACCTCATAAACAGATAATCCATATAATCCCTGACAACCATCAGCTTCTCCCCCTCAAAAGGGATCGTCGTATAATTCTTAAAAATGCGGGACTCATACAGGATGCCGGAGTAAGCCGCCGACAAAAGCTCCGCACAATATTTGCTGTCTTTCCGATACGTATGCCTTCTGCATGTATTCTCAAAGGCCGCATACTTTTTTTTCAGCTTTTCACCGGAAATCTTCTTCGGGAGCAGGTCAAACAGCAGCTTTTTCCACCGTTTTCCCGGCGTCATCCCATTCATCCGGTACAAAAGCGTATAGGTATACGCATTATAAAAATGTATCAGACGATTATAGCATTTCCCCGAAATGTTGTCAAACACCGTGATATCCACAAACGCATGTCCCTTTCGAATCCCTCTGGCGATCTCCTCCGTCATGACAGTATTCAAATCCTCGACCCTGGAAAACAGCGCCGGCAGATTTTCCACCCCGTCCGTGCTGTAATGGTGCAGATGATACCGCTTATTCGCATACCGGGGATACACTTTCAGGAACTTATCATAATTTTTTCTGGTCATCATCAGATCAATATCGTCATCCCAGGGGATAAAGCCCTGATACAGATGCGCTCCGATCACGGAACCTCCGCAGAGGGAATAGCGGATTCCATGTTCTTTGCAGACCCGGTCAATGTCCTTTACGATTTCCAGACAGCACTGCTGTATTTTTTTTATTTCCGTATCCATCTCTAAACCTCCATCCGAATCCATCCATCCTCATAAAGAGGCGGCTGATACTCTCCGTTAAACCAGTGATCCGGTGCGATCACTTTTTTCTGCGGATCTTTCCCGAGGAACTGCGCCCACCAGCTAAATGTGCTGTTGGAAATAATAAAATGACTGCAGGAATACATCAGACGCAGCTTCTCCCACACCGGGTCATCTCCGCTTTCATAATGAACCTCTCCGTCAATAGACAAATGTTCCTTCGCCCACTCTACATCATCCGAAAAAATAAAAAACACAGGATCTTCCACCAGCTCTTTCATCTTCTCTGCCGCACGTTCAAAGTACCCCACGGTACATACGTCCAGCGCCTTATACTGCAGATAATTTCCCCGGCGTATGGTGATGCAGACGGAATTCGTGTTCTCGATCCTGTGCATCATCTCCAGGTTCTTTTCCAGCACCGGATAGCGGGGAGTAAACTCTTTTTGCAGGGTTTCCCGGATTTCTTCACAGTAGCGGGCACACTCGAAGGGGGCAGCGGCGATCTTCCTCTTTTTCACCCAGGTAAAAGGGTAATCATATCCCACGAAAAGCAGGTAAAGCCCGCGGCGGTTCTGCCATTTCAGGAAATGCCTGCGCCATTTCAGCCGTTCATTCGCTCCTCTTCCCCGCACAAACATCCGGTCTCCCAGCATCTCGATGCCAAGAACGGCCTTTTCCCAAAGACTGGTCTCGTTCCAGATCAGTTTTCCCTCTTTTTCATAGTACGTATAGGGAGCGACCTGAAAATGGCGAAGGGAATCTTCCCATCCCGGCATCTCGCCCTTCTTCTCCTCTGCAAAAATATTTTTGAAATCAAAACAGAGAGGTTCGTCCATACCTCCCTGAAGCTGGATCATCCTGGCAAAAGCATACCGGAACATCTGATTTCCCAGCCTTCCGTTCATTTCTACATAAATCATCCTCTCACTCCTCCGAAGATCCTCCATGCCAGAACCAGAAGCTTCCGTTTTCCCGTAGCTGCCGCGATCCTGCTTTTCCGGTATCCTTTTCCATACTCCCGTATGATTCTTTGGATCATACGCTCCGCCAGTTCGTCAGATATTTTCGCTTTCCGCATTCTCCCCTTATTATACACAGCCGCCGACACGAGCTGTTCCGCCGCATAATGCGCCAGCTCCGGGTAATCCCTCTGGCAGCGTTTCCAGATTTCTTCCCATGCCTCCAGATATTCCAGTTCTTTCCTGTTCCACTTCCGATTCGTGATGCTGTCGGGATTGATCACGTAGCAATACCCTTTCCAATCGGTCACCGTGATCTTTTTCGCCTTTAAAATCAACTGGTACGTCACAAACTGATCTTCATAGTTTTTTCCGTCCGGATACCGGATGCCCTCAAACAGCTCCCTGCGGTACAGCTTGTTCCAGAGATAACTTTTCAGTTCTCCCTCGCCCTTCAGAAGCTTTTCAAACGCCTCCCCGGGCGTATAGATTTCATGGCTGTCTGCCGCCGAAGGCGCCGGAAGTCTTTCTTCTGTATCTCCTGTCCGGACGTAACCGCACACGGAAATATCCGCACCTTCCTTTTTCAAAAGCCGGTAAAGCGTCTCATACATCGCCGGATGCGCAAAGTCATCCGCATCACAAAAACCAATATAATCTCCTCCGGCCTCCGCGATCCCCGTATTTCTTGCAGCCGCAATCCCCTGATTTTCCTGCCGGATCACCCGGACATGAGGCATCCGGGCAGCATATTCCGCACAGATTTCAGCCGTTTTGTCTGTGGAGCCGTCATCGATCAGCAGGATCTCCATATTTTCCAGTGTCTGCTTTTTCAGACTTTCCATGCAGCGCCCAAGGAACTTTTCTCCATTGTACACCGGTACAATGACAGAAACCATCTCATTCATGGGCTTCCTCCTCTCCCGCCAGGAACCTCTCACAGCAGAAGCCCAGCGCCAGGATCATATAGAACAGTGTGCGCATCTCAAAAGAATCTCCGATAAACGCGATAAAATATGCCAACAGGGTAATGCTGATCACCTTTGCCTCCCTGTGCTGTATGCAGCGGTCAAGCTTTCTCGCCGTGATAAAAAGAAGCGCCAGAAAAGCGATCAGCAGAAGCGCACCGCCCTTCATCAAAAGCTCCAGAATATAATTGTGGGCATGAACGTGGTGGGGATCTCCGCCCAGCCGCTCACTGAACGCCTGCGCGCTCTCCACCCCGTAGCCATAGACCGGCGACTTTTTGATTGCCTTGATCACCCTGTTCCACACCTTTGTCCTTTTGGTCAGGTTCAGCTTTTTGTGCAAAAGTCCCACGATAATGGGTTTCAGGAGATACTGGAGCCGAAAGATCGTGATCCCGAAAAATCCCGCGCACCAGACTCCCATATACGTTTTCAGCATATACAGCCCTTTCCACGGAATCAGAAAGCTGCATGCAAAGACAAGCCCAAAGACAGTCAGAGTGATCAGTCCCGTGGCTGACCACACCGGCAGGATCTGTCCCAGCCCCAGAAGAAAGAACAGTGCATAATCCCAGGTCATCTTTTTCTTTCTCCGAAGCACATCCAGATAACCCACGCACAGTCCCGCCAGGATCGTCACGATAAATACATTCTCATTTCCCAGCCAGAACTGCGGCTCATTGTCACTGCCCCTGTAGAGTCCCTCAGGGAAAAGAAATACCGTCAGACAGTTGGCAGCCACCTGAACGTAGCACATGATATACTGCGCCCGCACCAGAAGCTTCGGATTTTCTTCCGCTCCCATTTCCGTCAGGAGCACCACGGACAGGATCGGCCACATGTACTTCGCACACTTCCAGACCTGCGGGCTGATATGCTGGTGAAACAGCGTAGAGCCAAGCAGGATCGCCCCCATGACAAACAGGGCGATGTCAAAAGAACTCACCTTCCGCTCCATGATATAAAATACAAGGATCAGCAGGAAAAATAAAAGATTCCCCGCATCAAACAGTTTGTCCGTCCAATACAACTGGGTTTTAAAATATGCCGGTTCCCAGAACAGCAGAAATGCCGCAAAAAGAAACCAGAAATTATTCAAACATACCTTTTTTATCTTTGTCATCATCTGTTCAACCTTCTTTTCACAATCTGGACTCCTTTGCCCAAAAACTCACGGATATAGCTGTCCCGGATGAGAAGCAGCACAGCGCAGTAGGCGGCAAAACCGATCACGATCTCCAGAAATGTACTGGCGATCCCTACTGGCAAATACTTTGTAATGCACACTAACACACAGGTCATGGCAGCCCCCGCCAGAAAATTCCTGCTCACCGTCGCAAAAAGCGTCCGCATGGAAATAAAATTTCTGAGGAAAAAGAGCTGAGATGCCGCAACGGTAAATTCTGCCGCAATCGTTCCCACACCTGCGCCAAGCGCCCCGTACTTCGGTATCAGCAGCGCATTGATCACGAGATTGCAGACAGCCCCCAGGATCACAGAGGTGTTAAATTCCTTCTGCTTCTTCATAGGCACCAGGCACTGGATCCCCGACACATTACTGGTAGCGATCAGTAAGACCGTAGGACTCAGGCAATAGAGGATGCCAACCACAGGGTCATATCCTTTTCCATAAAACCAGGGAACCATGCCTTTCGTTATCCCCAGAATGCCGAACATCAGCCCGCATCCCATGAAAGAGGAAAAACGAAATGCCTCTGCAATCGTTTTCCGCACCTGATCCTTTCCTTCATGAGAGAAAATGTAGGAAACTCTCGGAAGCATGACGCTGCCCATAGACGTCACGACCGCCGTAGATACCTTAATAATCTTCTGTGCCTGGGTATAAAATCCGGTCTGTCCAATGTCGGAAGACAAATATCCAAGCATCGTCTTATCCATCACTGCATAAATCTGAATTGCCACCTGGGGCAGAAAAAGGTACAGCGTAGGAGCAATATGACGGCGTATTTTCAGCTTTTTGAAAGGAACGTAGCTTACATAACGGGGGACATAAAACCAGAGGGAAAGATTTCCCAGAAAGCTGGCTCCCGACTGGCAAAACGCATACATCGGCACATCCTCCGGTGTCTTTACAAACAAAAAAATACACGCCACGGACAGGCATTTCACTGCCGCATTCCGTCCTACGACTCTCTTAAAATCCTCCATTCCCTGAAGAAGAAAAGCAATATCAAAAATCACCGCAACAACATCCAGACTCTGGATCAGAAAAAGCTCAGAGTAGCGTCCCTGACTGACGAAAAGGACAAAATATACCACCAGACTCAAAATCACCATGATTCCCCGAAAGATCAGCAGTTCCTCAAAAATCCTGCTGCATTCTTCCCGGGAATCCTGGTGATAGGCAATCTCCCTCTGCCCGTACATGGAGATCCCAAGAGATGCCACCAATAAAAAATACGTGCAGATGGACTGTGTCCAGCTATATGCACCGATGCCTTTTTCGCCCAGCACACGGCTGATATAAGGCGTCGTGACCAGGGGCGTTATAATGATCAGCATCTGGTATGCCAGGCTGTATAAGTAATTCTTTCCTACTGTCGCTTTCTTCACGGGACCTCTCCTTTAACTTTTACATCTGCTCCTTCTGTGATCATCCTCGCGGAGCGTTTTTGTATCCTGGGGAATGAACCTATGATACAAAAAGACTGCCATGATCACCGGCCAGAACCCGGCTGACCACGACAGCCTCTCATAATACTATATGATACCTTCGGCTTAACACTCTGAAACGTTCGGTTCCATCGTTATTTTTAAAATAGCTTATTCGATTCTTGTCAGCTTGCAGTTTTTAAGCTGGATACACCACGGATTCTTCGCCTCACCTTCACCAAAGGCAACTTTTACCTTCCCTTTGACTTTGTTGATCTCACGGTAATTCTCCGTGCTGTTGCCTGTTTTCTGCACCCACTGGTAATATGCCGGTTTCGACTTATTTGCCGCCTCGATCCAATACCAGCCCTCGCGCACCATGCCTTCCGGAACTGAATTTGCACGCTTAACGATCAGACACTCATCCCATTTTACTGTCTTGCTCTTTCTGGCGTCAAACTGGCCTTTTTCATTCACCCACTTATACGGCATGGCAGCATCAAAGGTCTTCCACCAGTCACTGGTCGCCACGGTCGTAAAGGTAGCTTTCACCCATTTGTTGGTGGCAACTCTTCCTCTGGAATCACAGTAGTACCAGACCTTGTTCAAAAGCTTCCAGCCATTTTTCTGGACCACTCCGTTAGAAAATATATAATAATATCCGTCAATGTAATATTCACCGTTGTTCAGATATTTGCCGTTTGACTTGCGGTAACGGGATCCCTCCCATTTCCCTTTGACAGCCTCTTTGACCCACGCGCCCTGCTTATTCACATAGCGCTTTCCAACCCACTTCTTGACATCAAGCTTACCGCTTTTTGAGAGATGATACTTCTTTCCCTCAACCACGATCCACTTATTTTTCAGCATAACGCCTTTTTTATAATAATAAGTCTTCTTCTTCTCTTTTTTCCAGCCGGTATATTTCTCCGCCGCTGCACCATCCGAAACATCCCCGGCGACTGAAACAGCCTCTGCCTCAACCGGGGCCGCCAAAGCATAAGCTCCAGGCATCTGTCCCACACAAGAACCTGCAAGCATCGCAACTAAGAAAGATACACATAGTTTCTTTTTCATATTCTCATACTCCTTTTTCTTTTCAGAATACCACTTTCCCACAGTTCTGTCAACGAACTATCCCCTTACGTCAAGAAACTGCGCCTGCCCGTGAATCTGAAGCTTCACAGAGTCCGCCGGAACAAAGATGCAGTCCCCCTTAAAAAAACGTAACATTTCATCTTCAAACTGGATCGCCCCGCATCCCTCCGTGCAGAGCAGCACCCGGAAGGATGTGCTGTCCGCCTCGTAGGCCACAAGTTCACGGCACCGCTCAGTATTGACGATCATCCGGTATACTTCAAAATACTTGCACCGGCAGAGCAGTTCGGAAGCGCAGCCCCTGCGGTATTTCAGCACCCTCAACGGCTGTCTGGGTTCTCTGCTCGCCGCAAGACTGGCAGCCTCCAGCGCTTTCTCGATATGGAGCTCCCGTTTTTTTCCATTCCTGTCCACCCTGTCGTAATCATAAATGCGGTAAGTCAGGTTTGAACTTTCCTGAATTTCTGCGATCAGCGCACCGGCACCGATGGCATGAATGGTTCCCGCTTCGATATAAAACAGATCATTCTTTTGGACAGGAACTTTCTGAAGATACTTCTCTACAGTCCCTTTTTCAATCGCCGCTCGCAGCCTTTCTTTCTCTACGTCTGTTTTTAGCCCATAGACAAGGCTCGTGTCTTTCGCCGCATCCAGAACATACCACATCTCCGTCTTTCCAAGTTGCCCGTTTTCGTGCTCCGCCGCATAAGCATCGGTAGGATGTACCTGTACCGATAAATCTTTCTTCGCATCAATAAACTTTATAAGGATCGGCAATTCGCCCTTCGTTTTCGGATGAGTACCCAGAAATTCCGGATGGGCCATCAGTACATCAGAAAGACTCTGTCCCTCGAATTCACCGCTGGCTGCCGTGCTCGGGCCATCCGGGTGGGTGCTGCATTCCCATGTCTCCGCGAGAGGGCTGAGCGCGATCCCTTTTGTAAAATCATCATTCAGCCGGTTTCCGCCCCACAGATAATCCTTCCCCGCAGGCTTTAAAAGAAACGGTCTATTCATACCTTTATCACTCCAATGGGAATTTCTGTTTGTCATGGACGCTGATTTCCCTGCCCAACTGGACTTCGATCAGCTTCAGCTCCGTATCTGCAATCACTGTATGACGGCATCCCGCCTCCATCGTGATCACATCCCCGGCTTTTACCTTCTGCTCCATCTCATCCACAACCGTGCGCCCCTGCCCGCTGATGACCATCCACACCTCATCCCTGTACTTATGGCTGTGATAGTTCATTCTGTGACCTGGGTTCAGCGTGACCTTGACCGTCAGGCTCCCCTCTTCAATATCCAGAATACGGAAACTTCCCCAGCTCTTTTCCGCAAACATGATCTGCTGGTCGATTTTATCTACAAAAGGTTTAATGTAACTGGACTGCTCTTTGTCCGAGACAAGAATTCCCTCAGGTGAAGCAGAGATCACCACATCCTGCAGCCCCATAGCCAGAACCGGTACGCTCAGTTCATTGATGATGTGGACATTCTCGCAGGTCTCATTCATGATCACATCCCCGACGCCGGCCTCATCCATCGCCTCTGTCAGCGTATTCCAGGTTCCCAGGTCCTTCCACTCCCCGGCAAAGCGCATCACCTGGATATGCTCCTCTTTCTCCACGACTGCATAGTCAAAAGAGATCTTTGTCAGCGTTTCATATTGATCAAACAGATCCTGATAATCTGTAAAGGCAATCAACTCATGTGCCTTACGCAAAACATATTTCAGTTTATAGGCAAATACGCCTCCATTCCACAGGGCGCCCTGTCTGATATATTCTTTCGCTACGCTCTGCGTAGGTTTCTCTTTAAAAGTGGAAACCCGGCTTATCTGTTCCTCACTTTCCGGTATAATGTATCCGTATTTTTCGGAAGGGTACGTCGGCTCGATCCCCATCAGTACAAGGTTCGCCTCCCCCTTCTCTGCCTGCCGCGCAAGCGCCTTCAATGCTTCAAAATAATCGTCCTCTACATAAGGATCCACCGGACAGACCACCACCGTCTCTTCCGGATCGATCCCCTGCACATCTGTCAGGTATGCCGTAGCAAGAGCGATTGCCGGAAAAGTATCCCGGCGGCAGGGCTCCACTGAGATCCCCACCTCCCCGCCCAGTTGGTTATGAAGCGCGGAAACTTGTGTTTTACTCGTGGCAATGGTCACTGACGCATCTGCATCCGCCTTTTTTATCTGGCGGAAAACACGCTGCACCATAGACTCATAGCCGCCTTCTTCTGACCGGAAGATTTTGATAAACTGCTTGGAACGGATGTCATTCGAGAGCGGCCACAGGCGCTTGCCGGATCCTCCGGACAACAATATGATATTCATGCTTTTATCTCCCCCTGTTATCTTTCAGCCCTCATCGGATTGTGCAAAAAATCCTCATAAGAGAGCCGGATGCCCTCTTCTAACTCTGTCCGGTAGGTCCATCCCAGCTTCGCTGCTTTACTCACATCCAGCAGCTTCCGGGGAGTACCGTTCGGTTTGCTCGTATCCCACCGGATTTCCCCCTCATAGCCGATGACCTTCGCTACCAGCTCTGTCAATTCTCTGATTGTCAGTTCCTTGCCTGTTCCGGCATTAACCGTTTCATCGCCGCTGTAATGATTCATCAGGAATACACACAGATTTGCCAGATCATCCACATAGAGGAACTCCCGCAGAGGAGAACCGTCCCCCCAGCAGGTAACATAAGGTTTTCCTTCCACTTTCGCTTCGTGGAACCTGCGGATCAGCGCCGGCAGGACATGGCTGTGGGTGGGATGATAATTGTCATTTGGTCCGTACAGGTTTGTAGGCATAACAGAGATATAATCCGTGCCATACTGTTTATTCAGAAACTCGCAGTATTTCAGACCGGAAATCTTAGCCAGCGCATAAGCTTCGTTCGTCTTCTCCAGTTCGCTGGTCAACAGACAGCTCTCCTTCATGGGCTGCGGCGCCATGCGAGGATAGATACAGGAGCTTCCGAGAAACTCCAGCTTTTTGCAGCCGTTCTTCCACGCCGAATGGATCACATTCATCTCAAGTGTCATATTAAACCACATAAAATCTGCCAGAGCCTCCCGGTTCGCCACAATGCCGCCTACCTTTGCCGCAGCCAGGAATACATACTCCGGCTTTTCCTGTTCAAAAAACTCTTCCACATCCGCCTGACGGCAGAGATCCAGTTCTGCATGGGTGCGTGTGAGGATATTCATATACCCCTGCCGCTGCAATTCCCGGACGATCGCCGAGCCTACCATTCCCCGGTGTCCTGCCACATAAATCTTCGCATCTTTTTCCATCATCATCTTATGCCTTCTTTATATTAATCTTTTAAACCGACTTCATTGCCTTTTCTTTTTTTGCCAGCCTGCGGTCATGTTCTGCCATGATCGCGACCAGTTCCTCATAGCTGGTCTTCTGTGGGTTCCAGCCCAGAACTGTCCTTGCCTTCGTGGGATCTCCCCAGAGATTATCCACATCTGTCGGACGGAACCATGCAGGCTTTACACATACCAGCATTTTTCCCGTCTCTGCATCGTATCCTTTCTCCTCCAGACCTGAGCCTTCCCAGTGCAGCGTAATGCCATTTGCGGCAAACGCCTTCTCTGTAAAATCACGGACCGTATGCTGAACCCCGGTGGCGATCACGAAATCCTCCGGCACATCCTGCTGCATCATCAGCCACATGCATTCCACATAGTCCCTCGCATAGCCCCAGTCCCGCAGAGAATCCATATTTCCAAGCTCCAGATGATCCTGCAGTCCCTCTGCAATGCGCCCTGCCGCCAGCGTAATCTTACGGGTCACAAAATTCTCCCCCCGGCGCTCCGATTCATGATTGAACAGTATCCCATTCACGGCAAACATCCCGTAGGCATCCCGATACTCCTTCACGATCCAGAAGCCGTACTGTTTTGCCACCGCATACGGGCTGTACGGGTGGAAGGGTGTCGTCTCCCTCTGGGGGATCTCCTCCACCTTTCCAAAAAGCTCCGAGGTGGACGCCTGATACACTCTTGTCTTCTTCGTCAGTCCCAGAATACGGACAGCCTCCAGAATACGCAAGACTCCAAGTGCATCCACATCTCCGGAGTATTCCGGCACATCAAAGGAGACCTGCACGTGGGACTGTGCCGCCAGATTGTAGATTTCATCCGGCTGCACCAGACCGATAATACGAATCAGGGAAGAGGAATCTGACAGATCCCCGTCATGCAGGCAGATTGATCCCGCCGCGATCAGATGATCGATCCGTCCGGTATTCGAAATCGATGCCCGGCGGACAACGCCATGAACCTCATATCCTTTTTCCAGAAGGAACTCTGCAAGATAAGAACCGTCCTGCCCGGTAATACCTGTAATCAATGCCTTTTTCATAGTCATCCTCATCTTTCCATACGCATATCTATATGCATAATATGATAACCAAAACATAAAATTATATTGTATCCAAACTATATCATGGAGAATTATAAAATGCAACATTGCTCATCAGAAAACAAAAATCATAACATTTCGTATAAAATAACTTCTTTTCCAAGATACCTTTCGGGAAACATCGCATGATAAATCTTCTCCAGCGCTTTCCACAGCTCTTCTTCTTCCTTCTTTCCGCGCACAGGAAAATACATGATCTTATATTCTACCCCAAACAGACAGGAACGAAGCCCTGTGAGATACGCCCCGTTTTTTTCGTAAAAATGTATGCGCCTTTCCCGCTTTTTCCGCTCCTCATCCGTTTCGGCGCAGTCCGGATTTTCCACTTCGATCAGGATAATGCTGCCTCCCTGCTCCTGCAATTCCCCGCAAAACAGCGCCATACACCGGCTTCCGATTCCCATACCTCTTGCCTGCTCCGCCACTGCATAATAGTCCAGCAGAAGCTGCTCCTTCCCTGCTCTCACAAAAAATGCATAGGCCAGCAGTTTTTCCTCTTCATACATTCCATATGCAAAATAGATTCCTTCTTCCAGCATTTCCTTGATCCGCTTCCACGGTTTCAGCTCTGCCGGCGGAAAATCACTCTGCATCTGCGTCCTGTAAATCTCTTCCATCTCTTTTCTGTCTAATTTTTTCAGCATAATCATTCCTCACAAATCCGGATGCAAAGAATCTGCCACTGGCAGCCTCTTATACATACTGAGGTATGCAGAAAGCGCGCCGCCAGCGCCCTTTCTTGCATACTAAGGTATAGAATGAGACGGCCCTGACAATCCATCGTCTGCACGGGCCGCCTTCCTATCATCACCGTTTTCCTCTTCGGTAAAACGGCAGCTTATCATTTCTCTATAAAGTCATTTTTCTGCATCCATCCGCAGATAACGTCTCTTACAGTCCTGCCAGGATTTCATCCCTTCTGTCCGCCACACTGCTCTCGCGGATCTTCTTTCTCAGCGGCAGAATACATGCCGGAGATACAGACAGTTCATCGATTCCCATAGCCAGGAAGGTTTCTGTCAGCTCCATGTCTGCTCCCAGTTCTCCGCAGATACCGATCCAGATGCCGTTTTTATGGGCGTTGTCAGCCGCCAGCTTGATCAGGCGGAGCAGTCCTTTGTGATGCGGGTGATAGAACTTTTCAAGGTTTGCATTCTGTCTGTCCACAGCCGTCGTGTACTGTGTCAGGTCGTTCGTTCCTACGCTGAAGAAGTCTACTTCCTTCGCCAGATCGTCACTGATCATGGCTGCCGCCGGCGTCTCGATCATAATGCCAAGCTGCGTATCCTTATTATACGGGATCCCCTCGAAATCCAGCTCCTTCTTCACTTCCGCCACGATCTCCTTGATCTCCAGTACTTCCTCCAGCGCAATGATCATCGGGAACATAATGGCAATATTTCCAAATGCGGAAGCACGGAACAGCGCACGAAGCTGAGTCTTAAAGATATCTTTCTGCGTCAGGCAGATACGGATCGCGCGGTAACCCATCGCCGGATTTTCTTCTTTCGGCAGGTTAAAGTAATCAATCTGCTTGTCCGCACCGATATCCAGAGTACGGATCACCACCTGCTTGCCTGCCAGTGTCTCTGCCACATATTTGTATACCTTGAACTGCTCTTCCTCTGTGGGGAAATCTTCACTGTCCAGATACAGGAATTCACTTCGGAACAGACCGATGCCTGCCGCATCATTCTGAAGCACAGCACCGATGTCCGCCGCATTTCCGATGTTTGCGTATAGCTTTACCTTCTGTCCGTCCAGAGTGATGTTTTCCTGCCCTTTTAACTGCTGCAGCAGCTCCTGTTTCTCCTGATACTCTTTCTGCTTTGCCTGATAGAGCTTCATCGTCTCTTCATCCGGCTCTACGAAAAGCTTTCCGGATGCGCCGTCCACGATCGCCATCTTTCCTTCATATTCCTCAGAAAGCGCTGCTCCAAGACCGATAATTGCAGGAATGTTCATGGTACGCGCCAGGATCGCCGTGTGAGAATTCGTAGAACCGCCCTGCGTCACAAAGGACAGCACCATATTCTTATCAAGCTGTACTGTCTCGCTGGGCGCCAGATCATCTGCTGCCAGGATAACCGGCGTATCCGTCACAAGCCCGCCGCCCTGACTTCCGGAGAGAATGGATACGACACGCTCTGAAATATCCTTTACATCCGCTGCGCGCTCTCTCATATAATCATCGTCCATAGAGGCAAACATCTGCGAGAAATTATCCCCCGTGGTTCCCACTGCATACTCGGCATTGATTCCCTGGGTGGTGATCATGTTCGTGATTGCCTCCACATAATCTAAATCATCCAGCATCATCTGATGCACCTGGAAGATCATCGCATTTCCTTCGCCCACTTCCTGTACTGCCTTGTCATACAGTTCACCGAGCTGCTCGATCGCTTTTGCTTTTGCTTCCTCAAAGCGTGCGATCTCTTTCTCCGGGTTCTCTACCTTCCGGCGCTGAATCTGTCCGCCTGTCCTCTTATAAAAAGAAATTTTTCCAATGGCAACTCCGCCGAAAACTCCCTTTCCCTGTAATGTAATCATAGCTTTTTGTTCTCCTTTCCGATCCTGCTGCCTGATGCAGCATCCATATATTTTTCATTTTATCATATTATACGAAATTATGCCACCGCCTGATTAAATTTTTATCATTTTTGCTGACAGTTCGTTACTATTTACAGCCGATTTGGAGAATTCAATCAGGCGCGTCGTGCTTGCATGTAAGCGCC
>ENA-OPVH01000760-OPVH01000760.1-human-gut-metagenome-genome-assembly--contig:-NODE-760-length-18978-cov-3.034772_pt1 | contig 18978 bp, 10 predicted proteins | sample MGYA00241494_ERZ501980 | MGnify/ENA primary metagenome ERZ501980 (study PRJEB25962, sample SAMEA1964914) | human gut metagenome | biome: human gut; feature: human-associated habitat; material: faeces... | reverse complement strand
GCACATTTCTCTTCAGTCTGTAGCACTTCGTGAGGGAAGTCGCGGATTTGAGGTATATCAAGAAAATACTAAAAAAAAAGCTACTAAGTTAATGGACGAAAAGCAAGAAGTTCTTCTAATAAAGAGTTATAAATTCTTCCAATTTATCAGTAGTATCCAAATTTAAGCTCTCCCTCAATCTCCGTTTTTTCGTAAAAATAGAATTCATCTCGCAGTCAAAAGTAAACATCAACTCAGTGGTAGTGAAACCAACTTTAAGCAAAGCTATCAATATCAGGTTACCACTCGTTAATTTAAAATCTTTCTTTAACCGAGAAATCAAATTACCATATATCAAATCCATGTATTCAAGGAGCTGTTCTTTCTCTTGTTTGGTCATATTCTTCACAATCAGCTTTTCCTTCTTCAATTGATCCAAGAGATAAACACCATTTACACATACATTTTCACGTATTTTTTTATTCTCACTCTCCAACAGCAAAATCTTTTGATTCAATTTACCAACCTTCTCTCTATTTGTTTCCGCTGTTTCACCTGCTTTTTGTTTCAACACATCAAGTTCATAAACATATCGTTTAATCATGCACTCATTCTCCTTTATTACTTGCATATTTTTCCGGAACATCTCTTTGTATCTTTTTCTTAAAAGAAAATACAAAACAAGACATAATAGGATAATAAATAAAACGATTACCATCCCAAAATAAAACTGTATTTTCTTTTCGTGTTCAACTTGTTGCTTTTCTAAAAGAAGCTTTCCTTTTTCATATTTACGTTGCAAAGTCAAAATTTGAGATGCTTGTTTAGCATCCAGGTCAACGGACAACAACGAATCAGACTTCTCTTTGAAATAGAGAGCCATTGCATACTTTTTCTGCCTCTTTTCCAACAGATACAAATAGTGGTATGCCCCTGCCAGAGTACGAGGCCTTTCTGATTTCAAAGCTAAAGTAAAATATCTTTTTGCCTCATCCAACTTATTTTGATTTAAATAAATGTTCCCCAATGACATTGAACAGTGATGCATAGAATGCCTATCTTGTTCAGTCTCTACCGCAGTTTTCAACAAGATTATTGCATTTTCCAAATCTCCCTCATTTCTTTTTGCAATTCCTTTTACTTGTAACAAAGAAGGAGTTACTCGTTCAAAATCGATACATCCTTTCTTTTCTTCACACAAGGACAAAGCCCTATTGATGTAGTTATAAACACTGTCATATTGTTGTTCTACATAATAAATACGAGCAATATCCCGATAAGCATATATAACCCCTAAAGTATCGGCTGCCTTTTGAAAACAATATACCGAACTTTGATAATTATCAAGAGCATCTTTGTGTAGCTTTCTATCTGCATTCAAAATACCGATATACTCATATGCCAAGCCTTGTAGCTTATACTCTTCCGTTTTCTCCAATTTAGCCAAAGCATTCAAATAGGCTTGCATAGCCAGCGTATCATTCCCCTGCAAATCCATCACTTTGCCATAATAAAACAATGCCTTCCCCGCTTTCACGTTATCACCCCCATTCTTATAATAATCTACCGCCAACTTTATCAACGAATCCGACTGCATGCTATCCAGATAGTTCTTATCACGGGCTTGTGTCAACAGCAGCACATAGTCTGCCCGCTGCTTTCCACGAAGCTTCTCCGGATGAGGAATTTGCTCCAACAGCAGCAATGCACTGTCAGGATATACATCCATATACCTCTCTACCTTATCAAAAGCATTGAATACGTTCTTCTCTACGCAAGAACCTAACAGTACGCAAACGGACAAAAGTCCAAGATATAGCAGTTTTTTCATATGAACATGTTCTTTACCAGATTATCATTACGTATAACTCCTATGCCCACAGAATCCTTTTGGAGATAAATATTCACACCAGCCAACGGCAATCCTTTTTCCCCATCAGTCACAATGCCATTTGTCTGCGCATTAGAAACAACTGCACAGCAGAATGTTATGAACAGTACTATACATCGCTTCATAATTCATGTATATATAATTAAACTTTGGATGAGAACAAGCTTTTTACAGCCCCTCCCTTCAAAGATACAAAAAACCGCTTCAATAATGTACAAAAACAAGATAAATGTGGCAAACAAAACAAATAGCTCAGAGCTTGTTTCCCCTTACATAGGCTTCCTTTCCATTTTCTGTACGGAGTTATCAGCGCCTATCGGCCGTGATGCGCTCTGCCAACGGCCGTCAACCACTCGACTAACGACCGTCAACAAGGTGCTTCATAACCGTTGAACACCTATTATACTCATAGTTTCCCCATACTGTGCACCTATCTTATTCCTATTATGAGCCCAGCTGCAGTCTATCGGTAAACGGTCTTTTACGAAGTTAATACCGTGTTTACACGAAACGCATATCGTGTAAACAAGATATTTGCAAAATGCTGTACATTCTATTAATACACTAACAAACAAGATATTAACTTACTTTTCGGCGTATTTCCGCTGTGGAAGCAAAAGTTGCTTCCACCTTTTTGAGTTGCTTCCACAGCACTTGTAATGCCGATGAATAAAGGGATGCAGGAAGTAGGTGGAAGTGTGGAAGCAGAAATGATAAAACTAAGCAGAGATAATTTTCCCTTAAAAGCAATAAAACTCCAGAATCTGCTGGAGCAAAGCATCCTGCTTTCCCGGACCTTTTTCCAACTCCACACTTTTCAGGTTATAGAGTTGTGCCAGCAAAGCTGACGACTGCTTCTCGCAAAGACGGGAATCATGTACCTGCTCCATCCAGCAGACGGTCTCTCCCCAAACATCTACCGAAAGATGTGACAAGACTTCTGTCGGGGCTCCCCCCTTCTCCACCTTACGGAAGATTTCGACCAAAGCACACAACAAGCTGGACATTATCTGTTTACAACGGGAATGGGAACGGGATTCCCGGTTTCTGAAACGTAGCAGGAAATAGTACCCCAGCCATAAATAAACGGTGGTGACTTCTGCATGGATTTTCTCTATCCTCTTCCAATGCGCAACCAAAGCAGCATCAATTTCTTCCAGAATCGCATCCGTATCATCTTCTATGTAGTATTTCTGCGCAAGACACTCTATCACGCACCCCCATTTCGCCATATCCACACACTCTTGCGTACGCCCCATCCATACATGGGCTTCCTCCAATATCCGGAATGCCTTTTCTCCACATTCTGGAGCATCATAAAACCGATACTGACGAAACAACAGAAGAGACTGACATAATAACTCATCCAAAGAGTACTCCGCACTTTCCATATTTAAAATTCAAGTATCCATTCAGGTAACAAAATCGAGCAAAAGTAATCATTTCCTAAGAAAATCACGCTGTTTCAACACAAAAACCGGCAGGAAAAAGAAGATACCGATGACGGACATCACCAGTCCGCCAATGGTACCCGCCGCCAATGGAAACCAGAAAGCCTCCTTGTCCTCACCTATCATGAAAGGGATAAATCCCAGAATGGTAGAAACTACCGTGAGGAAAATAGGAACGACCTTCGCATTCCACGCCTTGACGTAGGCACGAAGAGCGGAAAGACGGGGGAAACGACGTCGGATGCTGTTGTACTCGTTCAGGACATAGATGCTGGCATTCACCGTGATGCCGCACAGCAGGACGAACGAGGCAAAACCGCCCTGGTCGAAGTTCAGCCGGAACCAATAGAAAGTAAGAAATACCCCGATATAAGAAACCGGAATCACAAAGATGATGGCAAGCGGCTGCTTCAGGGAGTTGAACAGAACGCTGGTCGTAAAGAAGATGATGGCTATCACCACCAGCAGAAGCAGGTATTGGCGGTTGTCCTTCTCGCCCCATGACCAACTGTTGCTGTCCGACTCGGCTGTATAACCCATCGGCAACAGTTTGTTGAACTCCTCCAGGTCACGTTTCTGTATCTTGTTGCCCATCTCATTGGAGCCGATATATTCGTATTGCAGGCAGAGGCGGTACTGCTGGTTTTCTTTGGCAATCTCCTGCGGCATCTGTCCCTTTTCCACAGTAGTCAGTTCGGAAAGCTTGTAATGCTTGCCGTTTCCTACTCCATAGGGAAAGAACTGCATTGCCCAGATGTCATATTCGGCAGACTGGCGGGAAGAGAGCTTGATTTTCTCCGTTCCCTGCTCGGCCGCTACCGAGCCAATCTCCAGATTCTTGCCGAAGATGGGGCGCACCGCAGAGAAAAGCACTTGCGCGTCGATGCCCTCTTGCGCCATGCGCTCCTTGTTCAGGTTGAAGTAGAATTCCTGATAGTCATCCTTCCACCAGGAGAACTCCGAATTGATGAGCACTTCCTTGATACGCCGGTGCGTCAGCAGCTTGGCCTTCAGCTTCTCCGCCCACTCATAGAGTTCGTCGTAGTTGTAGCCGTACATCCTGATGCGGTAGGAGCCGGCACTCTCGCGGACGTCATTACTGAACCCCTGGTCCTGCAATCCGTAGATGCCCCAGCTGCCGCCTCCCAGTTCCAGTGCCTTGCTTATCATATTGGCTTTCAGTGTATAGGGAAAACCGCTGTTCCGGGCTTCCTTCTTGAAATAAATCTGCATACTGGCACGCCGGGGGCTGTAGATGGAAGTATGAAACTGCCTGATTTCCTTGAACCGGCTGAGGTAGGTCTCCATACGTTTCATCAAAGTGTTCATCTGCTCGAGGGTGCTGCCATTGGGAAGGTTGGCGTTGGCATAGAGCACCACCTCCTCATTACGGGTGAAGTAACTGCCTTCGTACACCTTCTGTATGAAAAGCCGCAAGCTGCCGCCCAGCGCCTTGTCCACAATGGGTTTCACCGACTCCTTATAGGTATCCGAACCGAATACCTTATTGTAAGCAGCTTCCCATTTTCCCCCTCCTTCCAGTTTGCCGGGCAACAGAAAAACGGGCAGACCGAAACCCAACAGCAACAGCAGGCATACAGCCCAGCGCCAACGGCACAGAAAACGGATGAGAGCAGAGTAACAGCAGGAGAAATAAACGGGGAAACGTCTGAAAATCCGTCCCAACCTTGTTTTGAATGTTTGCGTCAGCCCCGGCAAGACAAGACGCCTCTTCTTCCCCGTAATCCGCCTCACCAGTCCTATCTTCTCAATCATCGACGGAACAAAGAACAATGCCACCATCAAGGAAACAGCCAGATTGATGATCACTACCGCTGCAAAGTCCTGCAGGTTGAGCCGTATCTTCTCGTCAAGGAAGAAAATGATAACAAGCGCACCCATCGTAGTGAGGGTTGCCGCCAACACCGACAGGAAGGCCTTGAGATTACGCCGATGCAGAATGTGGTCGGTCATGACAATGGTGCTGTCTATCACCAGATTCAGCGAGACAGTGATACCCGCCAGCGAATAAAGCTGCATCTCAAGTCCGAAGAGGTAGTAGAAGATAAGTGCCACCGCTATATTTACAGCCAGGCTGGTAACTATCAGAAAAAGATATTTCAACTTACGAGTAATGAGCCATACGAATACAAGCAGGATGAGTACCGTCAAACCGGTACGGAAGTAAATCTTGTCCAGTTCTTCCCGTATGTACTCGGTCGCATCATAGCTGGTATGCACTTCATATCCGACAGGAAGTACCTGCCGAACAGCTTCCATCTCGTCCATCACGGCACGGTTCAGTTGCAACTGGTTGGCAGTTTCTTCCGCAGTAATGGATAGATAGACGGAATTCAGCCCATTGATGCGGTAATAGCTTTGCGGCTCCTCCTCCATACGGACAGCCGACACCAGTTCGTCCAAGCGGAGCAGTTTCCCGTCGGTAGCCGTCACGGTGATGGCAGCAGGATTAAAACCAAGGGAGTTGCTCTCCGGCACCAGTGCCAGGCGTATCCATTCCCGGCTACCGTTACCTGTATCCACATTGTGCGTACCCAGAAATTCCTTCCGGTAATGCCGCTGTACTGCCTCGCTGATGTCCGACAGTGCCACACCCAGCAAGCGCAACTGTTCACTGTCATATTCCAGTCTCCACTCCATGGGCGTGGCACCGCTGAGTTCCACCTTATAGATACCCGGAATATTTGCCAGCCGCGGCTTGATATGCTCCTCGGCATACTGCTGAATCAATATCGGGGTGGAGGGGGCGTTCAGGGTGAAGGACATGAAGGGGCGTGAGGCGTTCTCGTCGGGCACTTTCATGTGAATGGTGGGATAGCTGACACCTTCGGGCAATTGGGGCCACGTCTGCCGGATGATGGTGGAAGCTTCGAAGCGGACTGCCTCGACATCGGCATGCTTGTCCAGCTCCACAGTAATGTTGCCGTAGCCGTTGCCCGAGGCGGAGTTCAGCCGCTTCACTCCGCGGATACGCGCCAGCATGGATTCCAGCTTGCTGGTCACTTCCATCTCCACCACCCGCGACGAAGTGCCAGGCATGCTGAAACCCACCGTGAAGCCGGGCAGGCTGCGTGACGGATTCAGCTTGACGGGGAGCAGCGGTATCAACGCCACCCCTACCAAAGCAAGGCAGACAAACGCCACTATGACGGTGAAGGAAGAAACTCGTTTCATCAGTTATTATAATCAAATTTTTCCGACAGCGAAAATCCGCTGGCAAAGTCGTGCAACGTCAGTTTCCGTATCTTGTAATAATTCAGCCAGTAGTCCTGCAAGGCGGAGATGTAATTGCGTTGCGCTTCCTGCTGGCGGTTCAGCGAGAGGGTCAGGCTGTTGATGTCTGCCTTGCCGATAATGAAGCGCTGGCGGGTTTCGTTATACGCCAGGATGGCAAGGTCGAGGGCCTCTTCGGCACTGGCGACGAGGGCTTGCTGGACGTTGAAGTCACTGACGGTCATGATAACCTCCTCCTCAATGCTGATTTCACTTTGCCTGGCAGAAGTCTTCACCACGTTCAGATTGTTCCTCGCCATGTTGTATTTGCCTTTCCTCACGCCCCAATCCACCAGTGGAATGGAGACACTGACCGACACCATCTCCTGCTGCATGGGATGCCTGTATGCTTCACCGAATTTCTCTGCCACCTGGTTGAAGCCGACGCTGGCGTTGATGCTGGCGTTGAAGCGCGATTCCTTCTTCGTCTTGTCTACTGTCTGCTCGGCTTCCAGCACTTCCTGACGAAGCCCCAGAAATTCCGGATTGTTGGCTTGAGCGGCCAGCAAAGCCTCATCAACCGGTATGGTCAGCGCCCTCGGACGTCCCGGAAGCGACACCCTGATATCCGTGTTCTTCTCCATATTCAGGAAAGATGCCAACGAAAACATGGCGCGCTTCAAGGCACTGGCGGCATTCTGCAAAGTATTGCGGGCGTTCACCACGTCGAGTTTCAGCGTCAGCAGGTCGGCACGGCTGATGGCGGCTATTTTCAAGCGCTGCATGCCGATGCGGTAGAGGGTATCGGTGGAGACGGCATTGTCCTTGGCCAAGTCATATTCCGCCTGTGCCATGGCAAGCGCAAAGAAATAGGTCGTGGCCTGCTCGGATACTCGCTCTGCATTGTAAATATACTCCTTCTTCACCTTTTCGTACTTCAGCGGCTCAATCCTGCGTTCCCAACGGAAAGGATTGTAACCGACCAGACTCTGCGAGTAGCCCAAACGAACCGGAACACTGGTGAACTGGGTATACTTGTTTCCACCGAAGCTCCGCATATAGCCCAGCTCCGTATCCAGATAGAACGTACCGCCCGTCAAGTCGAAATTCTGTCTGACGGCAAGATTGCCGTATGCATAGAAGGATTGCTGGCTGCGATAGATGTCAAGGTCCTGTTCGGAGTCGTAACGCTTGGTGATATCGCGGTTGTACTGTGCCGGAGTCATGTTCAGCGTCAGGCTGGGAAGGCGGTTTGCCTTATAGGTGCGGTATTCCCAATAACCGGCCAGATACATGTTCTTGGTGCGGAAGGCTTCCAGCGAACTGTCATTCGCCAGGGCAATGGTCTGCTGCAAATCGAGCGTTATCCGCTGTTGGGCAAAAGCGGAAAAGGCTCCCAGACTGAACAAAAGTATAAGACTTAATTTCTTCATGCTCTTTCTTTTCTATAAATAAACCAATATATCAACGGGATGATGAACAGACTGACCAGTGTCCCCACGAACATCGCCCCAATCATCGCTATGGAAAGCGGCTTTTGCAACTCAGACCCCATATCGAACGAGAACAGCAGCGGAACCATAGCGAAAATGGTGGTGAGCGATGTCATGATGATGGGCCGGAGCCTTCTCCGTCCCGCCTCGTGGATGGCCTCGAGCAACGGCATCCCCTCTTTCCGTAATTCATTAATGGCATCCAGCTTCAGGATGGAGTCGTTGATGATGATACCGCACGTCACTATCAGTCCGATGGCAGACATCAGGTTCAGGGTATGCCCGCATATCCACAACAGAAGCAGGGCAAACGCCACATCTATCGGAATTTCCAGCAGCACGATGAGCGGCTGCACGAAGCTTTCGAACTGGGCGGCAAGAATGAAATACATCAGCAGGATAGAGATGAAAAGAATCACCACCAACTCGTCCAGCATTTGGCGGTTGGAGAAGAAACTGCCGGAGAAGGCCGTATCCCAGTCACCCGTGGCATCTGCCTCCCGCTTCACCTTTTCCATCAACTCCGGAGCATTGTCCACTTCATAGAAACGGAACGGTATATATTCACCGTTGCGTCCTGCCGTAATCGTCTTCAAGTCCTCAGCCGGACGCACCTTTACCAGCTCCCGAAGCGGAATATGCTCCACTTCGCCCTTACTGTCCGGACGGGTCTGTATCAATGTCTGCTGCAGCACCTCGTTCACTGTCCGCTCCTCGCCCACAATGCTGATAGGCAGGTATTGCTGGTAGGAATGGAGCATAGCTACGCTGTTCTCCTTGAATGCCGTCCGCAGCGTACGGTAAAGCTCGTCATACGAAACGTCATAGAGCAACAGCTTTTCCTGCAGGATGCTTATGTCAAGCTGGTTCTCGAAAGCGATACCTACGGGCGCTGTCCCCGTAAGCTCCGCAAACTGTTGTTCCAGTCCGCGCAATTCTTCCGCCGCCGGCGCCTTCTCCTTATTGCGGGCATAAAGTTCCGCCACCACATCGGCCTCCCCGGTCACGAAAAGCTTCTCGAACACGGTTTCGGGTGGAGAAAAGGAGACTGTCGCCAACGGATATTCCCGTGTCAGCCACTCGCCCGCCTGTTTCTGCAAGGGAGCAATCCCGTCAGGCGAGGAAGTCTTGAAATACAATTCCGCCTCCGAAGAAGAGAGAGCCTGCTCACGGTTCAGCAGATAGTCCTGCTGGCCTATGGCAGCCGTCTGTTCCACTGTCTTGTCCAGCAACTGGCCGAACAGCACATTCACACGATGCCGGTTCTCGTCCACATGTATGTTTTCGTTCCATTCCACGTGGACTATCAGTTCATTCTGGTCTATCTGCGGCATACGCTCCTTGGCTATGGAATAGAACAGAAAGACACAAAGAGGTATAGAAACCACACAGAATACGCTACTTACCGTCTTGTGGGAAAATACCCAGTCGATGCCCGCATCATAAAAACGGTCCAGCGTATGTTCCTTCAACGGATTGTTGATGCGGATGCGGGAGAACCACGACCTGCCGCGCAACCCTGTCCGGTAGACCAGCATATAGAGGACCGGCAGCAGCATGATACCCGTGAAGTAGGAAACCAGCAGCCCCACCGTAACAGAGAATGCCTGGTCATAGAACAACGCCCCTGCAATGCCGCTCATGAATATCAGCGGCACAAATACGGCAATAGTGGTCAGCGACGAACTCAGCATGGGCGTAATCACCTCACTCGTTCCCGTCACGCAAGCCCGCCGCAACGAATAGCCCCGTTCGCGATACTGCGAAATGTTCTCCGTCACAATGATGCTGCTGTCAATCATCATACCCAACGCCAGGATTAATCCCGACAAAGAAATGATATTGAGTGACATCTTGAACAAGTAGAAGAACAGGAAGCAGATGACAATAGATACCACCATACTCAACCCGATGATGAACGGCGACTTGACATCCCCCAAGAAGAGTACCGCCACAATGCAGATGAACAGGAAACCCAACGACAAATTTTGCTGAAGATTGGAGATGGTATAGTCCAGCAACTCCGTCTGGTTACGGCTGATGCTAAAATCAATGTCGGGATATACTTTCTTGAAGTAGTCCATCGTGCTGTTGATGGCAAGCTTCATGTCTTCCATATTCTCGTCCGCCTGCTTGATGACGGCAAGGGTAACGGCACGCTTGCCATTGCTCATGGAGACACCTTTCTCCTTGGCAGGAACAATCTCTACCCGGCAGAAGTCTCCCAAGCGGATGATACGTCCTTCCTTTCGCAGCAGGATGCCCTTCACGTCCTCCTCTGTCCGCAGCAGGGTGGAGAACTTAATGTTGTATTCGTAGTAGCCGTCGCGCACAGTCATGCTGCCCGGCTCCACGTTGTTTTGCGCCAGCACGTTTTCTATGTCTTCAATGGAGAGCCCCAACACAGCAAGCTTATCCGGGTCGGGCACAATCTGTAACTGGCGTTCGACCAAACCCGTGACATCCACCATTGCCACTTCCGCCAACTGCTCGATGCGACGCTTTATGACATTTTCGGCAAACTCGCACAAATCAAGAAACGCGCGTTCGTCCACCTTGCCGTATGCACTGTCGCTTTTTAGGGTCAGATTGAGGTAGAAGACAGGAATGTCCGTCGCACTTGCCTTTATCACCTTCGGGCGTTCGGCATCCTTGGGCAGATAGTTCATGGCGGCGTCAATCTTCTCGTTCACTTCTATGAAGGCAAGGTCGGTATTCGTACCGAAGTCGAAGCCCAGGCGGATGATGCCTGCACCATCGCGCGTCTCGCTGTCCATGTCCTTCAGTTTCGCCACCTGGATGAGCTGCTGCCGCAGAGGTTTCACCACCGTATTCTCTAATTCACGCGCCGAGGTATTCTGCGCCGACACCTGCACGGTAATTTCCGGGATGGCAATATCGGGCAGCAAGGATACCGGCAAGGTGAAGTAAGTCACCAGCCCGACAATGAAGCATGCTGTAAATGCCATCAGTACGGCAATAGGCCGCTGTATCAAAAACTTTATCAATTGAACTATGAATTTTGAATTACCACTTATCACTCATTATCTATCAACCACCTTCACCGGCGCCTCATGTGCCAGATTCACATTTCCCGTCACAATGACCGTATCGCCTTCTTTCAGGGCATCGTCGGCCATACTATAGCTTTCCGCATTCTCCAGACCGGTCTGCACATAGTTCCACTGCGCCTTTCCGTCTTTCAGGGTAAACACCACCTGCTTGCCCGAACGCAACACCACGGCACTCTTCGGGATTACAAGCTGTCCGCCCAGAGAGCGGTGCACGTTCACCCTCACGTTCATCCCACTGAACAGCCGTCCCTTGCCATTGACGGCAGCCTTCACCTTAACCATCCCCTTGTCATCCACCAGAGGATTGATTTGGGTGATGCGCCCCTCCTGCCTAAAGCCGGCATCCGAATAAGGGGTAACAATCACCTTGTCGCCACTCTTTATCAACGGCAGTTCGCTTTCCAGCACCGTGAAGTCCACCTCCATACCTTGAGTGCCGATAATGGAGCAGAAGGCTTCCGAGGTACTTGCCTCGTTGAACGGTTTGGAGAACAGGTTCGCCACTACCCCGTCAAAAGGCGCAACCAGCGTGGCGTGTTCCTCTTCATACGCGGCAAGCTCATACTGGGCGAGGCTCTGGTCGTAACCGCTCCTCACGCGGGCCAGCTTCATGATGTCAGCAGGTACTTTGGAGGCATCCCCCACCGGATAGCCTTGCCCTATCAATACATCCTGCAACTCAAGTTCCGCTTTTTCCAAGGCATCCTTGGCCTGCGCGGTCTTGTTCTTCAGGCGGAACTTATCCAGTTCGGCAAGTTTCTGCCCTTTGCGCACCGGGTCACCGTTCTTCACGTAGATGTGTGCCACTACACCGGTGGTCTCAAAACGCAAATCCGCCATGGCACCGGCGGTTACTTTTCCGTTGCTCACCAGTTCATGCTCAAAGGTCGCCCGCTTCAGGACTTTCACGGTCACTTCATTGCTTTCACTTGGCAGGACGGTTGCCACCCCTTCCTCGGACTCTTTTCCCTTTCCGGCATCGGAGCAGGCGGCAAGCAGGGCAACGGCCATGCATAGCAGGTATCGATAGTTCTGTGTCTTCATATTCATACTCAATTATAAATTGACAAAATTAATCGTTTCAAAAAAACGAACCGATATTTGCATGTGGACACTTTTTTCATAGCACTTTAGCAATTAGTTCGCTCATTATTAACACTTTCCGTTTTTATTCATCTTTTTTGATATGGACAAAAATAAGCTGAATCTTTTTTATTTCCTCCCTCATCTGTCGTATTGCCGTAGAATGCACTTTCGGCTCTTTCGTCAATACCATCCACTTCATTTTTTCAAACTTGTCCGGTTGCCTGAAGCTTGGTTCCGCATAAAGCTTCGCAAGCAGATAATAGGGATAAATACGTCCCGGCAAACGATGGGTGGAACGGATAAACCAGTCTTCCGCTGACAAGCAATCACCCATCTGCTGATAGTTCTTGCCTATCACATTCAGTATCATGGGGTCACAACTACGCTGTAAAGCTTCTTTCAAAATACGGTTGGATTTACTGAACTGCTGCTGCTTGTGCAATCCATGCCCATATTCGAACAAGAAAGATGCCCGGTCCCTCAACAGAGGATAAAGGCGCCCGTACTCTTTCTCTGCCGATTGATACGCACCTGCATTATACAGCACCCGCGCATTCATCCACTCCCGACAGGCCTGCTCCACTTGCAAGTCATTCTTCAGGCGAAAACCGCCAATGATGCCTACTGATACAGCCAGCCCCAACCATTGCCAACGGTCGGCACCGGACAAGCACGCCACAAGCAATCCTCCAAATGTAACGATAAATACCGGAAGTTGTAGCGGATAGGAGGAAAAAGAGAATATCATCAAAGAAAGAATGGCCCCACAGATACCATAACGTCCTTTACGGACTCCCCTATACAAACACAGCACGACCACAACCAATAGACATACAGCCAAAGGAATGCCCAGTTCGACCGCAGCCTGCAGATATTCATTGAATGCATATTCCGGACTTCCCGCCACACGTTCCTCCCACGGTTCATAATCACCTGCTGCAAAATAAGTTTCCTGCGCATTTCCGTAGGCTGCTGCGAAATTATGAATCCCATATCCGGTCAACGGCTTTTCTGCAATGGCACGACAAGTTATCTTCCACATGAAAAGACGGCCACGTGCAGAATCGGGTTTCAAGACAAACAGTAAATAGCCTGCCAATAGCAAGACACAGAATCCACCGACCACTACCATCACCACACGCTGCCTTTGCTGCTGCCATAATAATCTGAACTTATCCGTCCAATCCATATGCCAAGCATATACACACAGACAGGAAACTCCTGCCGCCAACCATGCCGAACGGCTCATTCCTGCCGGAAGCACACAAAAGATAAGCAGCATCACGCCACCGGCAACCATAGCTCCAACTTTATCCATCACCTTTTTCCATCCTTTCCCGTCATTCCGGTCAGAGCAGAGAATCTCCCCCCTCTTGGTCAGCCATTGATGCAGACAGACCGGAAGTATCATGGCCAAATAGCCGGAATAAGGCCCCGGATTGAAGAAAGAACCTGTCAATACATACAAGGAATGGTTGGACACAGCATAACCATAAAGCTGCCTCAATCCCCAAACAGCCTCAATGCCCCCCAGCATTACCAATACCCACGAAACCGGTATAAAAAGAAAATACCTTTTTTCCATCATCAATCCAGCCATCAACAGACATCCTGCAACTACCAATGCACTTTTATCGAAATAGAGCCATTGCCCTATAACATCAGCTGCAGGAAGTCCGGAAGAAACGTTACATGCCAAAGACAATAAAACTATACAAGCAATGTAGACCAAACTTCCAGTCAATAGATTACGTACATTATTCATTCTATCTATCAAATATTCAATAGTATTCTATAATTCACCAAAAGATTTGTTTCCCGTCTTTATATTCAAAAATCCGTTCATCTTTACCGGCTGTGTGATTCTTCAGATAAAATAAAGCACCTTGAAACCCTGAATAGACAATAGAATCTGACACAGCCATTTGCCGCCCGACAGAATTCCATTTTCCTCCACCCCAATAAAACAATTCATACAAATTACCTTTATAAATAAAATTCACCTCATTACGAGGAGTATACACCACCTTCTCCACACGATGGGGACTTCCAAAGTCCATCCCGGTCCATCCTCCATCCGGATGTATATAATCAAATGAAGTATCCGGATTACCGTCAAATGCGTTCAAATATTCATGTGTATTGTCTTCAAAACTTCCCGGAGTACCTATGATTTCCCCATATAGAGGTATGGTATCTTCCGTATTCTCATAAAAAGCCAGTTCCGAGATATTACAGAAACATCCGTCAGCACCCTTATAGCGCATATACCGATACGGTTTATCAGACTTCAACCGGGCCACAGTATATAGCCGATACGGAGCCTCCTTTATCAAAAGTAGAGTATCCTTCCACCCAAAGTCTGCCCGGTCGCTTCCTTCCACTACTCCCCCAATCATCCGGTCATTGAAAAGAACACTCAAAGTAAGATGGCACTTCCTATACAAGACCAATTCCTGCTTTTCAGCTTCCGGAACAATGAACCGTATCTTTCCGGTTTCACGCTCCAGAAGAAAAGGAGAAGATACTGCAGCGTATTCCTTTCCGTTCCAGGCAGCCAGCGTAAAGACCGCCCCGCCTCCCACATCCTCAAAACGAGCCTCCCGCTTTTTAAAGAAAGTATATCCTATAGGTTGCCATTGTAGTCTGTTGGCAAGGCACAAATACACCATATCCCCCTCACGAAACTGTCCGGAAAGCAAAGAATCCGGAAGAGCTACAGTCCAATTCCTGCTACCGGTATAAAGTGCAGTGACATCGCGGAAGAACGGACGTCGGAATGCCGGGTAAACATCGGAATATTTCCCCAGTTTCCGTACCGCCTCCTTATCAATACTATAGGTTGCCCGGTACATTTTTCCCCTCGAAATGCTATATTCTTCCGCTTTGCTCCATACTTCTTCATAAGGAAGATTTGCAATGTATGTCTTTCCTTCCTTATCCAAAACAAAATTCCAGAAATGAGAGGCATTGTTGTCTCCTAATACCATCACCCTATCTACTCCGCACGGAATGCCCAATGCCCGCAACACATATATCATGGCATCCGTAAACTCTCGGCAACTGCCTGTATGCCATTTCAATACATCCGGTCCCAAATGAGGCCCTGCCGGGAAAAGAGCCGTATTCCTATAAGCCGCCTTCCGCAACGTATCCATCAACAACTGGGCGGCAGTCTTGGGATTATCTGCCTCATCAGTCTTTCTGAATTCATCCAAAATCGGGCTATAGCGCTCATAAATTTCTTTGCGCCAGAGAGAAAGCGGCTCATCCCCTATTCTATAAGGCAATATATATTCGCAGAAAGTATCAAAATCAACATGCTTTCCCCAAGGTTGCTCCCGCCAGACTTTGAATGCCCATTCTATATGATTGACCAAAAAAGCGGAATCCACCGTCATAATGTCCCTCTTATAAGTCAATTGATTTATAGAAAATTCTCCATCTGCTCTTTTCAAGGAATCAATCAACTCTTGCACATGCCTGGAATAAGGAAATGAAACGTATTCACTGAAATACTTCCTGTAATTCTCCAAGGCCTTTCCCTCGTAAGCACCATGAAAAGGCATATTCTCTATCAGAAAACAAGCAGCACGATATTTGTCACCGTCCTCTTCCTTGTAACGGTCCAGTACCTTTTGCAACTCCGCACGGTTATCACCGGCAAGATTCAAAGCTGTGTCCAACCACTGATTTTCCGAAGAACAAGCCATAAACAGACCTGCTGTAAACCATACCCATACACACCAATGCTTCATATCACTATTCCATTTTTTCTATTCCAATCTGAAAGACAATCCAATCAATCCTTACAATCCGATACAAATACCTGCTTACCAGCTTCCATATGAAATATCAGTTCTTCTTCTCCACGGGTACTGTCATGCAAATAGAGCAAAGCTCCCGATGGTATCCCGTCATATGGCAGAAAAGGTTTTTCTGCCATTTTCTTCCCCAATGAGTTCCAACAGCCCTCTCCCCAATAGAAGAGTTCATAACAATCCCCTATCCTGACAAAGTTATCATCGTTACGGGGCATATACATAAAATTGTCTATAGTAACAACCTTTCCAAAATCCACCGTTACACTTGCACCGGGTTTTGATGAAATGAAATACGACAACGGTTCATTATCATAGACCTGATAGGCAAAAGTATTTGCTGTAGCCGGAGCATCTCCCCAACTGTCTATAGGGACAATCTCTTCCTCTCCTTTATAAAAATGCATTTCGGCAACTTCCGCATATCCCTCTGCCGAAGAACAAAAACGGGCATAGCGACCCCTTACCGGTTTCTCAAGAATAACGTGATTATAATTGATGCCGGGCGTATCTTTCACAGTACACAATAACTCCGCATTTTTAAAATCCTTATCACAAGCCGCCTCAAAATGCCCGTCTTTTATCCCTCCCATATAATTCCTGATACGTTCCGAAAGAGGGTATTTCCGATACAATTCAGCAGAATAGCACTTGGAGGTATCTGCAACATAAGGATGTATATCCTTGCCATCAAAATAAAAAGGATTTCCAATAGGGCGATACTGCCCGTTTGCGAATGCCAACAATATATAAACCTGCCTCGAAGCCAAATTCCTGAAAAGCGCTTTTCCACTTTCTACCTTAGTAAAATCTATTCCCCGCCACCCATAAGCACTGAACAACCCCACATAAACATAATTCCCGTCCATCCCTTCTACCGGCAGTTCCAGATTCGAATCAAAATAATTATCCGACACTTTTCTTGCAAACACATCCTTAAAAGCAGCCGGTACGGACCGGTTCCGCATAAAATCGCCATCCATGTCCCATTGTCTGCCAAAACACCGGCGGTAAACCACGCTCGGGCGCCGACTGTCAATATAGAAACTTCCCCGTTCCGGCTTCCGGGAAGGGAAAGTAAAAGGAAGGCAGACACCCGTTACATCCCTCACCACATTCCACACATGCCCTTTCCGTGTTTCCGCATTGAAAGTATAGAAATCATAGGCTACCGGGACGCCGATGGCCCGCATCACATAAATCATAAAATCACAAGCATCCTGACACTTGCCGATACGATTATGCAGCAGGTACTCTCCTCCCAAATGCGGATAGTTAAAGACCCATGTAAACCGGTAAGGGTCTTCCTTCTGCAAATACTCCCAAACTACGCTAATCGCCTCCACTACATCGATACCCGTATAAACCTCGTCCAGCAAAAAGGAATAACGGTCATGGTATATCTGCCGCCAGTTGTCCGGAGTCTCATTTCCGATACGATAGGGAAGCAGCCATTCACAGAAATCTGCAAAAGAAAGGGAAGCATTCCACGGACGCTTTTTCCAACCATCAAAAGCCAAATCAATGTTATTTATCAAGAATTCAGCCCTTATATTCAGTACATCCGGTTTTCTCTGCAATCCGGAAGGGGTATAATAATCCCAATCCGGTACGGCAGTATCCTTCAGCATCACCCCATAAGCATCTGCCGAAGCCAGCACTGTTTTCAAAGAATCCAGTTCTTCACCTTCAAGGGCATAGTGATAAGGCATATTTTCTATCAAGAAACAAGCGGCTTTATATTTTTCAGGCTCATCTTTATAATGTTCCAGTACCTTTTCCAGTTCGCCTTTGTTGGTTGCAGCACACTCCAGTGCGTACTCCAATCTGCCGGAAGCATTGCAAGCCTCCAATATCCCGGCAATCAATAATATCCAGAGCAATTTAAACAGAACTTTCATCTTAGTCTATTCTTTTAAAGATACGTTTCCATCTCATTTTTCCAGTATTCGGGCTGACGGACTTCCATACCAGCCATGCCCTTCCCACTATAAATGGTTCCGGCAGTAATCCCCAGTAGCGGGAATCTTTTGAATTCACCATCTTGTCACCCGAAACAAAATAATAGTTCTCACAGAAGCGGTAATTGTGTATCACACTGTCCCCCAGCAGAACCGAATCTCCATGCAATGTCAGTTTCTTTTTCTGTTCCCACTCTATCACGTTCCGATACAGCAACCGTGTTTCCGGATTCATTCCTACCACGCTGCCTTTGGCCGGTATATAAAGAGGCCCAAACTCGCTGATAGTCCACCCATTACAGCCACCATCGGGAAAGCTCTTAAGAACAAGGCCCCGCTCCTCCGTCATTCCCGAAGATATCAATTCATCCAATTCCTCCTGCGCCTGCACATTTCCTGCGATACCATCAAATCCGGACACACGATAATGTGTATTCCTTATCTCCAACGTATCACCCGGCACGGCGATACAGCGCTTCACGTAATACAACATCACGTCCAGCGCAATGCTGTCCCACCTGCCCGGATAAGGAAAATTGAACACAAGTACATCATTCCGCTGAAAATTTCTCCATCCGGACATACGGTGCATCCTCACCTCCTTTTTCTCCACGGCATCAAGCACATTGAATAGGCGTGCTCCACCCGAACATTTATCCACCAGAATACAATCACCCGCCAGCAACGACGGTTCCATCGAGTCCGACGGTATCTTGAAGGAGGTCACCACAAACACCTGCAATACTATCAGTATCACAACAAGCAGGCACAGACAGAATAATACGTTTGTTATTCCATTCAACCATTTTTTCAATTGCAGCCGCTCCTTCATCCCATCAATCAGTTATTTTGCATCCCCACTAATCTTCAAAACCAACGGAGAATTTTCTGTATTGCAATATACCGTTATCGTCTTGTCGAAGTGCTCCGGATGTTCGGCTTTATAAACCACTTCCAAAGCTATTTCCTTACCCGGTAATGCCGGTTC